>Ga0310810_10000890_pt1 | contig 30266 bp, 26 predicted proteins | sample NCmetagenome_FD_207641 | JGI IMG/M metagenome (GOLD analysis project Ga0310810, IMG submission 207641) | Soil microbial communities from experimental microcosm in Duke University, North Carolina, United States - NC | ecosystem: Engineered > Artificial ecosystem > Soil microcosm > Unclassified ... | reverse complement strand
GCCCAGTTCGTGCTCCGCGGCCGGAAAGACTCGTCGACGAGGAGCCGCGTCCGCGCGAACTGGGCGCCCCGTCCTCGCCCCCATCGCGATCCCGCGCGAAGCGCGGCCCCAGCACCCGTCCGAGGCACCCAACCCTCAGCACCCCGCGCGCGGCGCGGCCCCAGCACCCGTCCGAGGTACCCAGCCCGCAGCACCCCGCGCGCAGCGCGGCCCCGCACCCCGCGCGCAGCGCGGCCCGCGTGTATACTCGCTGCCCTCCGGACTGGAGGCAGCCGCGACACCATGCCTGGCGCCGGGACAGCACCTGCGGACCTCACGCGCTACCGGATCATTCGCCTGCTCGGACGCGGTGGACTGGGCGAAGTCTATCTCGCGCACGACGAGACGCTCGACCGCGACGTCGCGATCAAGTTCCTGACCGATCCGCTGCAGGACGGCGCGCCGCGGCGGCTGCTGCGCGAAGCGCGCGCCTCAGCATCGCTCGATCATCCGGGCATCTGCGCGGTCTACGAGGTCGGTGAAGCGTCTGACGGACGCGCCTTCATCGTCATGCAATACGTGCACGGCGAGTCGCTCGACACGCTGCTCGAGCGCGGCCCGATGCACCCGGTGGATGCGCTCACGTTGTGCGCGCGCATCGCGAACGCATTGGCCGCGGCGCATCGCGGGGGTGTCATCCACCGCGACCTGAAGCCGGGGAACGTGATGCTGACGCCAGACGGGCGGCCCATGCTCGTCGACTTCGGCATCGCGAAAACCGCATCGACCGCGAAGAGTTCCGATCTCACAACGACGATGACGGCGACGACGCGAGTGGTCGGCACCCCCGCGTACATGTCGCCGGAGCAGATTCAGCAGCGGCCGCTCGACGGCCGCAGCGATCTCTTCGCGCTCGGGTTGATCCTCTTCGAATGCCTGACCGGGCGGCGCGCGTTCGAAGGATCCTCGCCGATCGAGACGGCTGCGGCGATCATGCACGTAGAGCTGCCGTCGCCTTCGAAGGTGCGAAGCGAACTCACGCCGGCTCACGACGATCTGTGCCGCCGCCTGACGGCGAAGAACCCTGACGATCGTTTTCAGTCGGCCGACGAGGTCATCGGAGCCATCCGGCTGTTGCTGCCCGACGGCTCGACCGGCGTCTCGAAGTCGCTCGAGCGGCCGTCGTGGCGGTTTTCCCGGATGATCTGGATGATCGCGGCGTTCGTGCTCGTCGCAGCCGGGGCGACGGCGTGGCGCTGGAGCGTGCGCACGCGGCTGCCCGTCGTACCCGCGGACGCGAAAGTCTGGTCCGATCGCGGCATCGAGGCCATCCGAGAAGGCGCGTACGAAACAGCACGGAAGGAACTCGAGCAGTCGGTCGCGCTTTTCCCGCAGCACGCGTTAGGTCACGCGCGACTCGCGGAGGCGCAGATGGCGCTGGACGACTCCCGGGCCGCCCAGGAGACGCTCCTCCGCGTGGCTGCGCTCGTGCCCGACGAGTCGCGCCTGCCCGCGGCCGAGCGCCTGCGCGTCCAGGCAGTCCGCGCGATGGCGCTTCGCGACATCGACGGCGGGATTTCCGCATACCGTCAACTCGTCACGCTGGACGATCGAGACTCAGGCGCCTGGCTCGATCTCGGACGCGCTCAGGAAGAAGCCGGCCTCCTGGGTGATGCACGCGGTTCGTATCAGAACGCGATCGATCGCGATGACCAGGATGCGGCGGCGTTCCTGAGGCTGGGTACCGTCAACGCGCGCCAGGGGCGTCCGAAAGACGCACTTTCTGCGTTTAACAAAGCGGAGCAGCTCTATCAGGCGAGGTCCGACATCGAAGGAGAGACGCAGGTCCTGCTCGCGCGCGGCAGTGCCCTGGACCTCGCCGGCGAACTCGCGGCGGCCCGGGGAGATCTCGAGCGGGCACTGCACCTGTCGCTGGACTCGAAGACGTTTTACCAGCAGATCCAGGCCCGTCTTGCGGTGAGCAGCATCACGGCATCGCAGGGACATTATGGCGAAGCGCAGCAACAGGCCGCCGGTGCGGTTACGGACGCGTTGGCGCACGGACTCGATGTGACCGCCGCTGGAGGCCTCGTCGATCTTGCGGCAACGCTCCTGCAGCTCGGTCAGGGCGGCCAGGCGGAGGCGGACGCGAAGCGCGCGCTGGATCTGGCGGAACAGCGCGGCGCGCGAATGACGGCCGCGCGTGCTAAAACGCAGCTCGCCTCGATCTATCAGGATGCCGGCAAATCAGACCAGGCGCTGGCGCTCATCGCGGATGTCCTGCCTTTTTTCAAGGCCAGCAACGCGCGCTGGTCGGAAGTGACGGCGCTCTTGATTGCCAGCCGCTCGCATCGACAGCTCGATCACCTCGAGCAGGCGCGGCAACTCTCGTCTGAAGTCATGCGAATCGCGGACACGACGAAGGACGACGCGCAGATTGCGCTGGCGGCGACGAACCTCGCGAGCGTCAGCGCGGATCTCGGCGACTACCCCGCGGCGCTCGCGCTGCGGGTGCGTGCAGAGGAGATCCATCGTCGACTCGGTGACGAAGCGTCGCTGCCATTTGACCTCACAAATCGAGCGGAGCTGCTCGTGCACATGGGACGCCTTCAAGACGCGTCACAGGCGCTGGATCAGCTCGATGCGGGAATCGCCCGGGGCCTCGACTCGTACGTCGCACGCCGCCGGCGCGCCCTCTTTGTCCGTGCGTTGATCAGTACGACGAAGCTCGATTGTGCGGACGCGGTCGGCCGCCTGCGCGAAGTTTCGAGTGGACCTCGCATGGGTGGATCCGCCGGCATCTGGGCACCTGCCATTGGCGATTTTTGCGACGCACGCCTCCATCGACCGCGTGCCGCCCAGCCGTCCCTCGAGAACGTTGAACACGCGGCCGCTCGCGAGGCGTACTATTGGCGCGCTGCTGCCGCCCTTGCAGCGCGCGATTCCGCAGATGCGCTCGCCGAGGCACGCGCCGGATTGGCGCTGCTCGGTTCCATGCCAAACGACGAACTCCGGTGGCGCCTGGCCGCGAGCGAGACCATCGCGCTGCGGGAACTGCGCGACCCGGCAGTGGCCGAAGCGGCCGCGATGGCGGGTCGCGCCGTCGACCAACTGCGATCCACGTGGGGCGGCGAATGGGTTCGCTACTCGAGCCGTCCGGATCTCGCGCAACTCGGAAAGAATGCTCGAGTCTTTTGATGTGATGCCACCGAGGAGGACCAATGGCGAGTGACTATCGCGATTCGGAGACCGGCAGGTCTTCAGACCCCTTGACCGAGCTTTGGAAGGCGCACAAGGTTGCGCTGACATTGACCGGAATTGGTGCGGCAGCCCTCCTCGTGGCGGCCGTGAAGAAGACGTCGACCTATCTGATGCTCCTGGATACGGGAGACGAGCCGCCGATCAGAGTGAAGGGCGGTTCGATGAACGTCGAGCTGCTGTCGAACATCGAAAAATGGGAAAAAGACCCGAAGCATCCCGACAAGAAGCACTGGAAGATCTGGGGTGTCGGGCATCGGGGCAGCAATCAACTCCACGTGATCATCGCAGTCGGTCCGGGCGCGATCGTCAAGAATGGGCCGCTCGATCAGAACGGGTCGCTGCTGGAAGTTGTCTACAGCGACGGCAACACCGTTTCCTTTCACTCAGCGGGATATCACACGATGGTCGACACGTCGAATTATCCGCTCGACGACTCTGGCCCGCCGCAAGTGCTGACGTACGACCGAGGGGGCACCGGGTTCGTGAAGTCGATATCGCTCGACAAGAACTGCATCGTGGAATGCCCCAACACAGGCGACTTTCACGAGCTCGCGATCCTGGATTGTTGAAGCCCGCGCCGCGGGTTCGGACGGAGTGTGAGGGCGCGCGCCAGGGCGCCGTGCAGGTGCTCTGCTCTAGCTCTTCTTGCGCTTCTTCGGCAGCCGCGCGAGGTCGGCCTCCGCGGCGATGTACGCGTCTTCGGTCCACCGCCTCGACTGCTTGTCGACGATCTTCGTCAACTCGTCGCGCGCGTGGGGGATGTCGCGTGCGATGAGTTCGGGCAGCGCCGCGTAATACGCCTTGACCAGCTCGTCATCGGAGGGCGCCGGTGGCGCGGCCGACCGATCCGCCCGCGCAGCCGCCACGGCGCCCCACCGAGACGACGGGCAGTCCTTCGTGAACGCATCGCGCGCGGAGCCGAAGTCCCCTGCGAGATACGTCACGAACGCGGCGCGGCACCGCGCTTCCGGCAGCGTCGCGGTCGCGGTGCTGCGCAGGTCGCGAAGCGCGATGTCGAATTTCCGGATCACGATCAGCAACTGCCCTCGCGCGAACAGCAGCCGCGCGTCGTCCGGGTGCTTCTCGATCCCAAGGGTGTAGGCGTCGATCGCGTCGAGCAGACGCCCCGCCGCGGCGTCCGCCTGCCCCAGCGCATACGCCGCATCAGCGTTCGTCGGGTCTTTGGCCGCGGCCGCCCGGGCCGCGTCGATCGCGGCCTGCGCTTTCGCGCCCTCGTCGCCTTTCGGCCGTTCCGTGAACAGGGGCGTACCGAGCAGCGACATCGCCTCCGGATGCTGTGATTGCCCCAGGAGCAGACGCGGCGTCATGACGGTCGCGAGCATCAGCACGCGAACCAACATCTTCATCCCCATAGAATAAGCTTGCGGAGGGCCGCCGTCAGAAAGCAGCAGCGAGTGAGTACAGCGAGCGAGCCACGCGAACGGAGCGCGCCGGCGCAGCGGCGCGCGAGAGAGCGTGCAAGGGGGTCCGGCGGGGCGAAGCCCCCCGGAGTAGGAGCAGAGTTGCGGCCGATGCTGGCGCTGGCGACGCCGGTCGTGCTCGCCGAGCTCGGGTGGGTGACGATGGGCATCGTCGACACCGTCATGGTCGGCCCGCTCGGACCCGCGGCGATTGGCGCCGTCGGCCTCGCGAGCATGCTGTTTTTCGCGATCGCGGTGTTTGCGATGGGCCTCCTCCTCGGCCTGGATCCGCTGGTCGCGCAGGCGTTTGGTGCCGGCCGGCTGGACGAGTGCGACCGCTGGCTGGTCGACGGCATCTGCCTCGGCGCGCTCATCACCCTTCCGATGCTCGGCGCAACGGCGCTGCTCGACGCGACGCTCGGCGGGTGGGGGCTGCCGCCGGCGGTCCTGACGATGACCCGGCCATACCTGGCGATCATCAACTGGAGCCTGCCGCCGCTGCTGCTCTACGTCGCTTTTCGGCGATACCTCCAGGCCATGAGCATCGTCCGGCCGGTGATGATCGCTCTCGTCCTCGCGAACATCGCGAATGTGGCAGCGAACTGGGCGCTGATCTACGGCCACCTCGGGTTCCCGGCGCTCGGCGTCAGGGGCTCCGCGTATTCGACGCTCGTGGCGCGGGTCTTCATGGCGGCCTTCCTGTTCGGCGCCGTCATCAGGCACGACGCGGGGCACTTGCCGAGGCTGCGGGATACGCGCTTCCGGCTCGACTTCGAGCGCGTCCGCCGCCTCTTCGCGCTCGGACTGCCGGCCGCGGGTCAGGCCGTTCTCGAAGTCGGCGTCTTCGCGGCGGCGACCGCGCTCGCGGGTCGCGTCTCCGCCGACGCGCTCGCGGCGCACCAGATCGCGCTCAACATGGCCGCGTTCACGTTCATGGTGCCCTTCGGCATCGCGTCCGCCGCAGCCGTCCGGGTCGGCCAGGCCATCGGCCGCGGAGACGGCGCCGGCGCGAGCACCGCCGGCTGGACGGCCATCCTGATCGGCGTGAGCTTCATGTCCTGCGCGGCCGCGGTGTTTTTTCTCGCACCCCGCCCGCTGCTGGCGCTCTTCACGGATGACGAAGCGGTTATCGCGACCGGCGTCACGCTGCTGTTCGTTGCGGCCGTGTTTCAGCTCTTCGACGGGTTGCAGGCCGTGACGACGGGAGCGCTCCGCGGCGTTGCGGATACGCGGACGCCCATGTTGTGGAACCTGACAGGCCACTGGGTCGTCGGCCTGCCGCTCGGCTATACCTTGTGTTTCGTTCTGCAGCGCGGCGTCGCCGGATTATGGTGGGGACTTTCTGCCGGCCTGATGATCTGCGGGGTTGCGCTCCTGATCACCTGGGGACGGGCATCCGCATTGCTCACGCAGGAGGTCAGGAGGATTCATGGCTGATCTCACCCGCCGCCCTGGACCGGGCGGCGACCCGATGCAGCGCAACCCCGAAGACAACCGGGCACAGGCGCAGTCCGACGCGACGACAGACGAAGTGGGCGACCGCCTCGATCCGGATTTCACCGAACAGTCAGACCGCGCCAACGGTCAGGGATCGGATGCGAACGGGATTCCGGAGTTCGATGAAGCCGGCGGGGAACAGCGGAAAAAGCTGTACAAAGACGGCGCGAAGATAGTGAGTCGGATCGATTGATAGAGAAAGAGATAACTACACAACTCCCAACTGCGCAGCTACTTAAGATGAAAGATTCGACGGCTGTGCTTGGCCGTTAGGTGTTTGGGAGTCGTGCCTTGTGTAGTTGGAAGTTGTGAAGTTGCGTAGTTGTCTCGTGCCCTCTTAATGCCAGGGCACTAACCGCTCGATCCACTCGATCCGCATCAGATCGTTGTAGATGACGGTCACCATCAACATCAGAAGCACCACGAAGCCGGCGAGGAGCATCTTCTCTTTCACGCGCATGCTGAAGTCGCGGCGCGCCAGACCTTCGAGCGCGAGGATGAAGATGTGACCGCCGTCGAGCACGGGGATCGGCATCAGGTTCAGCAGGCCCAGATTCAAACTGATCATGGCCATCAGGCTGAACAGCGGGATCCATCCGGCCTCCGCCGCACTCCCTGAGAGATCAGCGATCGCGACAGGACCCATGAGCTGCTTCACCGACGTCTCGCGGGTGAACAGGCCGACCAGCGTATCGACGATCGCCCGGGTCCATTCCCAGTTTTTCTGAACGCTCAGCTTCGCGGCTTCCAGCGGCCCCGGCTCGATCATCCGCGTTTCAACGGGACTGATCTGCGCGCCGATCATGGGTTTGTCGCCCGTCATCCTCGGCGTGACGACGACGTCCCGCACCACCCCATCACGTCGAATGGTGAGCGTGAGGGGCTGGCCGTCGTGCGCTTTGATCGCGGCGAGCAGGCGCTCGTGGCTGATGTCTTTCTCGCCGCCGGCGGCGAGGATCACGTCTCCGGTCTTCAAGCCGGCCTGTGCGGCTGGCATGCCGGGCGTGAGCTCACCAAGTTGCGGATGGACGCTCGGCTGGATGCCGATATCGCCCATGTCGAACTTGCCGACGGCGTTGGGTACGACCGTAACCGTTCCCGCCTTGCCATCGCGCACGTACCCGACCGCGACGTCCTTTCGGGCTTTCGTCACGATCGCCATCGAGAACTGATCCCAGTTGTCGACGGCTCTTCCGTCGAGCGCGACGACCTGATCGCCCACTTGCAGCCCGGCGGCCTTCGCCGGCGAATTATCGGAGAACGTGCCGATGACGACGGGCTGCTGGTCGAAAAGGGGGACCTGGGCACCCTGGTAGAGCACCACCGTCATGACCACGAGCGCCAGGACGACGTTCATGACCGGTCCCATGACGAGGACCTGGAACCGCTGCCACTTGCTCTTCGAGAGAAACTCGTCGGACGCGCCGGTGCGCTGATCTTCCGGGTTCTCTCCGGCCATTTTCACGTAGCCGCCAAGCGGGATGATGCTGACGCAGTAGTCGGTGCCGCCCCGATGAATATTGAGGATCTTGGGGCCGAACCCCAGCGAGAACGTGAGTACGCGCACGCCGATACGACGGGCCATCATGAAATGGCCCAGCTCGTGCACGAAGATCAGGACTCCCAGAACGAAGACGAACGCAAGGATGGTCAACGTGTCACCTTGAGGTGCTCAAAGTTCATTGTACCCCAGCCATCACGCGGCTTACGTGATCCCGCGCCCATCGATCGATGCGTCTGACGTCGTCGAGTCCTGTGACTCGCCCCGTTGGATCGCGGCGTTCGTACGCGTCCATCGTCTCCCCGATCACCTCGGGGATTCCGGTAAACCGCAGGCGGTGCTGCAGGAATTCGGCCACCGCGAGCTCGTTTGCCGCATTGAGCACGATCGGCAGACCAGCGTCACCTCGGAGCGCGCGGAATGCGAGAGCGAGGCACGGAAACCGTTCCGCGTCAGCAGGTTCGAAGTCGAGCCGGCCGGCCCTCGTGAGATCGAGCGGGGGGACTGGCGCGGTCCAGCGGTCCGGATAGCTGAACGCATACTGAATCGGCAGTTGCATATCTGTTACGCCGAGCTGCGCAATTACAGAACCGTCGATGAACTCAACCATGGAATGGACGATGGACTGAGGATGCACGACGACGGCGATGTGATCCGCATCGGCGTCGAAGAGCCATCGCGCCTCGATCACTTCGAGCCCCTTATTCATCAAGGTGGCGGAATCGATCGTGATCTTTGGTCCCATGCGCCACGTCGGATGCCTGAGAGCGTCCTCCGGTGTGACGCGCGCGAGCGCGTCGGGAGCACAGGTTCGGAACGGGCCGCCGGATGCGGTGAGCACGAGCCGTTTGACGTCCCGGAAATTGCGCGCGTGGAGACATTGATGGATGGCGTTGTGCTCGCTGTCGACGGGCAGCACGGCGACACCTTTTTCGCGCGCCGCGGCCATCACGACGGCGCCCGCCATCACCAGGATTTCCTTATTTGCGAGCGCGATCGTCTTCCCCGCGTCGATCGCCGCGAGCACGGCGTCGAGCGCGGCGGTTCCTGAAGACGCAAAGAGCACCACGTCCACTTCAGGATGTGTGGCGACGCGCAGCAGCGCGTCAGGACCAGCGTCCACATCCGGCCGCGCGGAGTCGGCGCCGAAAGCCGCCGCGAACGCGTGGGCCGCCGGCTCCGACGCGAGCGCCACGAGAGACGGGCGATACCGTCGCGCCTGCTCCGCAAGACGCGGCGCGTTCGCGCCCGCCGCAAGCGCGACCACACGCAGTTCGTCGGGATGGGCGTCGACGACCGCCAGCGCGCTCTGCCCGATGGAGCCGGTGGCCCCGAGGATTGCGATCGATTTCACAGCGAGACGGCGTAGTTGATGAACACGTAGAACACGGGCGCGGCAAACAGCCAGCTGTCGATCCGATCGAGTACACCGCCGTGTCCGGGGATGAGGTGTGACGAATCCTTCACGTCCGCGCTTCGCTTCAGGAGCGATTCGAACAGATCCCCGACGATACCTGCCGCGGCCAGCACGGCGCCGCCGAGGACGAGCACCGGCACTGAGGTCGCCGGAAAGTGCCAATGACCGGCGACCGCGAACGCGGCGGTCGCGACGACCATGCCGCCAATGGCACCCTCGACGGTTTTCTTGGGACTGATCGCCGGCGCCAGCGGCCGGCGTCCGAGCGCACGGCCGGTGTAGTACTGGGCAGAGTCGCTGGCGATGATCACGACGGCGAGCAGCAGGACCGCATCGCGGCCCGCGGCACTCCTGATCTGCGCCAGGGCGCCCAGCGGTACGCCGATGTACACGAGCGGGAAAATCGCGGCTGTCGCATTGAGCAGCACGTCGGGCCCGGGGCGTCCGGCGGCAACGGCCAGCGCACCGACGATCACGAGCGCGCTCAGCAGCGCGACCACGACGGGTGCGCCGACGCCGACGAGGATGCAGACGGCGACGACCGCAGCGCCGCAGACGACGCGCGGGATGCGTGCACCGAGCGCCGCGCTGAGTTCCGCATACTCGTAGAATGCCGCGGCGGACGCGATGACCGCGAGGACGAGCGTCCCGATCGGCGGCAGATACCAGACGGTGCCGATCACGACGACCAGAAGGACGACGGCCGAGAGGACGCGCGTCACCGGCCAGCGGCGGCCGGCTGGATGCCGCCATACCGCCGTTCACGCTTCTGGTACGCCAGGATCGCTTCGAGCAGGTGCCGTTTGCGAAAGTCCGGCCATAGCGTATCGGTGACCCATATCTCCGCGTACGCGATCTGCCACAGGAGAAAGTTGCTGACGCGCATTTCCCCGCTGGTCCGGATGAGCAGATCCGGATCCGGCTGGCCGGCCGTGTAGAGATAGTCGCTGAACCGCTGCTCGGTGATGTCGTCGGGCGCCACGTGCTCGGCCACGAGCCGACGCGCGGCTTCGACGATCTCGGCGCGCCCGCCGTAGTTCAGCGCGATGTTGAAGAGCATGCCGTCGTTGTTCGCCGTCTTGCGCTCGGCTTCGCGCAGCTCCCGCTGAACGTCCGCGGCCAGTTCCTCGATCCGCCCCACGACCTGGAACCGGATGTCGTTACGGAGCAGCGTATTCAGCTCGAGCCGCAGATACTGCTTCAGCAGCATCATGAGCATCGTCACTTCCGTCGCGGGCCGCTTCCAGTTCTCGACCGAGAAGGCGTACAGCGTCAGCACCCGGATCCCGAGCCGCGCCGATCCTTCGACGACTTCACGCACCGATTCGATCCCGGCGCGATGCCCCTCGACGCGCGGCAGGTGCCGCTGAGCGGCCCATCGGCCATTGCCGTCCATGATCACGGCGATGTGGGCCGGCAGGCGATCGAAGTCCACCTGCCGCGCCAGCAGCTCTTCCGGGCTGCCGGCGCCGACGACGGCGAGGATGTTGTCGAGGGACATGCCGCTGACCTTCATGTTAGTTCAGGCCAGCGGCACAGGCCAATTGCCGGCGGCGTGGCGCGGGCAGATCGACACGCTCCGCTACCAGATGTGAACGCGGTCGGCAGGCGCCAGATAGTACTTGCCGTCCTTGATGTCGAACGCGTCGTACCACGCATCGACGTTCCGCAGCGGACCGATGACGCGGAAATGCGTCGGGCTGTGTGGGTCCGACGCCATCTGCCGGCGCATCGCGTCTTCGCGCGTCTTGTTGCGCCAGGCCTGCGCGAACGCGAGGAAGAACCGCTGATCGCCGGTAAACCCGTCGAGCACGGGAGCGCTGGCACCGTGGAGCGCCGTATGGTACGCGTCGAGCGCCACGAGCACTCCCGCGAAGTCCGCGATGTTCTCCCCCATCGTCAACTGCCCGTTGATGTGCATGCCGGGAACGGGCTCGTAACTGTCGTACTGCGCGCCAAACCGCTTCGCCTGCGCGTTGAAACGCTCGGCGTCTTCTTTCGTCCACCAATCGCGGATCGCGCCGGTTGCGTCGATCTTGCGGCCCTGATCGTCGAAGCCGTGGCTGATCTCATGGCCGATCACCGCGCCCACGGCGCCGTAGTTGACCGCCGGGTCCGCATCGGGATCGAAAAACGGCGGCTGCAGGATCCCCGCGGGGAAGACGATCTTGTTTTCGAGACCGCTGTTGTACGCGTCGACGGTCTGGGGCGTCATGGACCATTTCTGCCGATCCACGGGCTTGCCGAGATCCTCGAGCTGATACTGCCATTCGAATCTGCCCGATCGAACAACGTTGCCGTAAAGGTCGGACGGATCGATTTGAAGTTTCGAGTAGTCGCGCCATTTGTCTGGATAGCCGACCATGACGTCCATTTTCGACAGCTTCTCGAGGGCGGCTTTTTTCGTGTCGGGGCTCATCCACGTGAGGCCCTGGATGCGCACGCCCATCGCGGTCTTCAGATTCGCGACGAGATCGTTCATCTTCGCCTTGGACGAAGGGGGGAAGTACTTATCGACGTAGGAGTGGCCGAGGAGTTCGCCGAGTGTTCCGTCGATGAGCTGCACGCCGCGGCGCCATCTCGGACGCAGTTGGCTCACCCCGCTGAGCGTCTTCTCGAGCTCGAACTCGCTGTCGACAAAACGCTTCGACAGGTAGGGCGACGCCTGATCCGCCACGTGGAAGGCCTGCCACGCCTTCAGGGTGTCCAGCGGTGTCTGCGCATACACCGCCGCAATGTCCTTCACCGCCGATTTTTCGGCGACGATGGCGTGGTCGCGCTTTGAAATCTGCGCGCCGGTCAGGAACACGTCCCAATCGAGGCCAGGCGCGTACGCCTGCAGCTCCGCAATGCTCATCGGATTGTTGATCTTCTCGACCTGGCGGCGGTCAGCGGCGGGCCAGCTCGCCTTCGCGACGGCGGTTTCGAAGGCGAGTACGGCATCGGCGCTCCTGGCCGGATCGGCGTAACCGATCATGGTGAACAGCCGCTCGATGTACGCGCGGTACGCATCGAGCTGCGGCTTGAAGGCAGGGCTCAGGTAATAGTCCCGATCCGGTAATCCAAGACCGGCCTGGCCGATGAACAGCGTGTTCACCTTCGGGTTCGCCGGATCCGGCCCGGCACCCGCGGCGACAACGGCGATACCGAAGACGCCGCTCGTATCACCCATGAACCGCGTGAACGCCTGCTTGTCAGTAATCGCGGCCACGCGTTTCAGGTCCTGCTGCAGCGGCTTCCCATCGAGGCGCTCGACGGCCGCTTCGTCCATGAAGCTGCGATACATGCCGCCGAGCTGGCCGTCTCGCGGTGCGCTTTCGATCAGCGACCGGATCTCGGCCTGGATCTCGTCGCGCAGGTTTGTGCTCACGCCGGTACGGAACTGGTCGGCGGGAATCTGCGTTCGCGCCAGCCACGCGCCGTTGACGAACCCGTCGAAGTCGTCGCCGGGTTTCACGGTCTTATCCATGCCGGTCAGATCGACCCCCCAGGCGCCGAAGTGGGTGACGGCCGCGGGCGCCTGCGATTGCGCGATCACCTGCGACCCAGCCACAGGCCCGGTGAGCGCAAGGCCGGTCAAGACCAACGAAGGAAACAGTGCTCTCATGTTGTCCTCTATGCGAGGCGGGCGGAAGCGCGCACGGGCAATTGCGCGGCGCTTGGCCCGCCGATCCTAATATTCGACGTCAACCAGGAAGAGTCCGTTCGCCGGCGCAGTCCGTCCCGCGGCATGCCGATCGCGCGACGCGATCAGCCGTTCGATATCGTGCGGCGCGCGCGCGCCCCGTCCAATCTCGATCATGGTGCCTACGAGCGCGCGGACCATGTGGCGCAGAAATCCCTCGCCGGAGATCTCGAACGTCAACGGCTCGTCACGGGTCTGGTCCCGCCACGCGGCGCGGATCACACGACGAACGGTTGAATGCACCAGGGTGCCGGCTCCTTGAAACGCCGCGAAGTCGTGCTCGCCCGTGACCGCGTCGGCGGCCACGTTCATCGCCGCAACATCCAACGCCTGCGGCACGTGCCAGACGTAAAGCCGAATGAACGGCGGCAGCACGGCGGCATTCCAGATCCGATACTCGTAGGTTTTCGCCCGCGCGCTGAACCGGGCGTGGAAATCGTCGGCCGCGACGCCCACGTCCGTCACCCGCACGGTCTCCGGCAGGTTCGCGTTCATCGCGCGCATCATCGTTTTGGGATCGTGTCCGATGCGGACGCGCGCATGCGCAACTTGCGCGATCGCATGAACGCCGGCGTCCGTTCGCCCGGCGCCATGGACCGTGACCGGCGAACCCTCGATTGTGGAAAGCACGTTTTCGAGCAGCCCCTGCACCGATGGCCCGTTCGCCTGACGCTGCCACCCCACGAGGCCGCTGCCGTCGTACTGGATCGTGAACCTCAGCGTACGCTCGCCATTCGGCATGCCGTCATCCGCATTCCGCACTCCGCGCCTCCGTCCGCACGCCGCACGCCGCACGCCGCACGCCGCATTACGTCCGGCTGCCGGGTTTGACGACCGGTTGCCCGGCGGCGCACATCGGACACGCTTCCGCCGCATACGCGGGCACTTCGAGCGTCACGAGCGTGTGCATGCCGACGCCGACCCGGGACGGATCGCCGCCGCGATCGACGATCCCAGCCGCGCCGACGACCTCTGCGCCGGCCGCGCGCGCGACCGCTATCGTTTCGCGCGTCGACCCTCCGGTCGTGATGACGTCTTCGACGATCAGCACGCGGTCCCGGGGCGACAGCGTGAACCCCCGGCGCAGGACCAGAACGCCGTCCTGCCGCTCGGCAAACAACGCGCGCACGCCGAGCGCGCGGCCGACCTCCTGACCGATGACGATGCCGCCAAGGGCGGGAGACAGGACCGCATCGGCGTTCAGATCGCGCACGCGGTCCGCGAGCGCCGCGCCGAGACGCTCCGCGAGATCCGGATACTGCAGCACGAGCGCGCTCTGGAGGTACTTCGCACTGTGCAACCCCGACGACAGCTTGAAGTGGCCTTCGAGCAGCGCGCCGGACCGACGAAAGAGATCGAGCACGGCCGAATCGGTCATCGTCGTCATGGATACGGAAAGTGTAGTCGATGCGGCCGGTATAATCCGGGCATGGCGACGCTGCGGCTCGACATGATCCAGACGCTCGCACTCGCCGCGGTCGTTCTCTTCGTCGGCTACGGAATTCGGCGGCGGGTCGGCGTCCTCGACAGGTACAACATCCCCGCCCCGGTGGTCGGCGGTTTCCTGTTTGCGGCCGTCGCGCTCGGGACGCGCCTCGCGGGCTGGCTCGCGTTCGAGTTCGACACCGCACTCCAGCCGCCGCTCATGATCGCGTTTTTCACGAGCATCGGGCTCGGCGCAAGCCTCGGCCTGCTGCGTGTCGGCGGGCCGCAGGTGCTGCTGTTCTGGATGCTCGCGTCAGTGCTGGCCATCATCCAGAACGGCGCGGGCGTGCTCGCAGCCAAGGCCCTCGGTGTACACCCGTTTCTCGGCCTCATCGCCGGATCGATCACCATGACCGGCGGTCACGGGACGGGAGCCGCCTTTGGAAAGCTTCTCGAGGACCAGTATGGTTTCGCCGGCGCGGTGCCGCTCGCCATGGCCGCAGCGACGTTCGGGCTCGTCAGCGGGGGCATCATCGGCGGCCCGATTGCCACAGGCCTCATCCGGCGATTCCATCCGCCGGCGGCCGGCGGAGAACTGTCGGCCGAAGCCGCGGCCGTCGTCGCCGAGTACCACTCGCTCGACGAGGCCATCGATCACGAACCGGCCGGTGATCCGCCCTCCGCGTATGTCCTGTTGAAAATTCTGACGATCGTCCTGGTCGCCATGTGGGCAGGCGGTTTGTTGAGCCGATGGCTCGGCCGATACGTGACGCTTCCCGCCTACATCGGCGCGATGATCGTGGCGGCGGTGCTGCGCAACTCGGCCGACCTCACGGGACGCCTCCGCATCGAGCAGCGCACCGTCGACGACATCGGCACCATCGCGCTGTCGCTCTTCCTCGCGATGGCGCTGATGACGCTGCGCTTATGGGAACTGCTCGATCTGGCGCTGCCGATGCTGCTGATTCTCCTGATTCAAGTGGTGATGATGGCGGCCTTCGCGTGGTTGGTCACCTATCGCGTGATGGGCCGCGATTACGACGCCGCGGTGATGGCCGGCGGCCACTGCGGATTCGGCCTCGGCGCCACGCCGAACGCCGTCGCCAACATGGAGGCCATCGTCGAGCGGTTCGGCCCTGCGCCGCGCGCGTTCCTCGTCGTCCCGATGGTCGGCGCGTTCTTCATCGATTTCACGAATGCGCTGATCATCACCGCGTACATCAATTTCGTGCGATGAACGGCGCCGCCGTTCAGTTTGTCGCTTTCCCGTTCTTCCCGACCCGCAGATTGTCCTCGAACAGCTTCAGGATGCGTCTGTACTCATCCGCCCAGCTCGTCTCGCGCTCGAAGCCATGGTTCTCGACGGGGTAGGGTGCGAACTGCCAGTTCTCCTTCCGCAGTTCGATCAGTTTCTGCACGAGGCGCACGGAATCCTGGAACAGGACGTTCGTGTCAACCATGCCGTGGGCAATGAGCAGCGCACCCTTGAGCCCCTGCGCGAAATAAATCGGGGAGCTCTGGCGATATGCGTCGGGGTCGTCCTGCGGGACATTGAGGATGTCGGACGTGTACCCGTGGTTGTAGTGGGCCCAGTCGGTGACGGGCCGGAGCGCGGCCCCAGCCGCGAACACGTCAGGCGTCGTGAACATCGCCATCAGCGTGATGAACCCGCCGTAGCTGCCGCCGTACAAGCCGAGATGCTTCGGGTTCACCTGCTCCGCCGCGACGAGGAACTTCGCACCGTCGACGATGTCGTCGAGATCCTTGCCGCCCATGTGCCGGTAGATCGCCGTCCGCCAGTCGCGGCCGTAGCCGGCGCTCGCGCGATAGTCCATGTCGAGTACGACGTAGCCTCGCGATGCGAGCAGGTTGTTGAACATGTACTCGCGGAAGTACGTCGACCAGTACTTGTGCGCGTTCTGCAGATACCCGGCCCCGTGGACGAAAAGAACGCCCGGGTGCGCCGGATCGCGCCGCGCGCCGATCATCTCGGGGGTATACAGCCGCGCGTACACTTCCGCGCCGTCGCGCGCCTTGACCGTGATGACCTTCGGATCGATCCAGTGAAACGCGCGCCACTCATCGGTCGGGCTCGTCGTCAGTTGCTTCGCCGCAGCGCCCGGCGTATTCGGCATCAGGAACAATTCCGGCGGCTTCGTACTGTACGAGTAGATCAATCCAATCGTCGATCCGTCTGGCGACACGACGCCCTCGTTCGAGCCCGTCATCGACGTCACCTTCGTCCTCGCGCCGCCGCCGGCGGGCATCGTGTAGAGGTGCCGCTCCCCCGGATGCACCTCGCTCGTCGTCAGGTAGAACGTCTTGCCGTCGTTCGACAATTCGGCGTTCGACACTTCCCACTTTCCTGACGTCAACTGCTTCGCCTTCGGAGCGCTGCCGTCGAGATCCTCTGAGTAGAGGTGCATCCAGCCGTCGCGCTCCGACAGAAACCAGATGCGATGGGTGCCGGGGAAAAAATTGACGCCGGACTGGCCGAAGCCGCCGCCCGCCTCGCGGATCCAGGCATTGTCGTGCAGGGTATCGATCACCCGCGTCTTCCCGGTCTCGGGATCGATCACCACGTACCAGCGATCCTTATTGTCCGCGGAGCGTGCTCCCGCCACCGCGATGTGCCCATCGTCGGAGACGTCCGGCATCGACCAGCGGATCTCGCGTTCCGCCTTCGCTGGAGGTTTTTCACTCGTATCGGCTGGCTTTGCCGGCTCGTCGACGGCTGGAGCGAAGCTCGCGTCGGCCCACGCCGACTTGCCCGTCTTCAGATTCAGGATCGCGAGCAGGCGCCGCGCCTGCGTATCACCGACCGCCGTGCGGCCGTTGATGTCTTCTGTATAGCCCGTTTCGTTCACGTAGCTCGGCACGACCGCGTTCCGCGCGCCCACCGGGCGTTCAGCGACAACGATGAACACGTGCGTCTCGTCCGGAGCGAGCATGAGATCGATGGCCGACTGCCGGTCCTGCAGATCGAACGACGGGAGCTTCCGCTTCTTCGCCTCCTCGTCCGCCTTCTGCTTCTTCTCTTTCTGCTCTTTCACGGCGTCGAGGAGCTTCTCCTCCTCCTGCCTGATGAACTTCTGGCTGTCGGACAGCCGGGGCTCGGGCTTTTTCGAGCCGACGTCGGTCAACTGCTCGATTTCGCCGCCGCGATCGAGCGCGATGAGGAACAGGTTGCCGTCGGCGACGTAGGTGACAGCGCGATCGTGCCGCGCCCATCGCGGACTGGACTCGCCGGCCGTCGTCCTGGTGAGCTGATGCCGATGCCCCTGCTCGTCGAAGAGCACGATGTCCCCGTGCTCGGAGGCGATGGCACGTTTGTGCGAGGCGTCCCAGACTGCGTTGGCAGGAAGGGCTTCGTCGCTGGCGTTACCCGAGAGCTTGACCGGCGCGCCGCCGTCGCGGCCGGCGACGTACGTCGAGGCTTCGTCCTCGCCAGGGCGGCGCCACTCGAAAAAGAGCTTCTGCGAGTCCGCCGACCAGCGGAGCGACGCTGGCGGGTAGCCGACGAGGTCCGGGCCGCGCATGATGCTGTCGACCGTGAGCGCAAACCCGGTCTTCGCGGGCTGCGCGTGGATGGGGCCTCCCCAGGAGGCAATGCCGACGATGAGAGCTGACGCAAGCAACAGGACGCGTTTCGACATACGCGCGAAAGTATACCGGCCGGCGCTCTCGCAGCGAACCAGTCGACCGTCCATGCCGTCATAAGCACACAGCTGCCCGGATCTTGCTATTCGTACAGCGTCCGCTTCGATTCATCCTGGACTTTGGAGACGATTGCAATGCGTTTGGACCAGTATTTCCGGCCCTTTTGCACACGAGCGCGCGCGGTTGCGCTGACCCTGGCCCTGTTCGGATCCGGCATAGCGCTGTCCGCATTCGGACAGGTGCCGGCTCAGCCGCCGGCCGTCCCGACGGAGCAGTCGCCGCAGCCGGTCGTGCAGGGCACGCCGATCACCGCGGACGATGCCGTACGGATGGCGCTCGAGAACAACCTCGGTGTGCAGGAGGAGCGACTGAATCCGCAGATCGCGAGCCTCGGTATCGCGCGCGCGGCCGGCGCATTCGCACCGCAGCTCGTCTCGTCGGTGCTGCGCAGCAACAGCGCGGCACCGCCGAGCGACTTCCTGTCGACCGCGGGCGTCAGCGGCGGCGGAGCGGCAGTCGTGACGAGCGGCAACTTTCAGACGCAGGCCGGCGTGCAGCAGGTCCTCCGCTGGACCGGCGCGAGCTACTCGTTGTCGTGGGATGGCTCACGGTCGACGACCGACGCGCCCCGCACGGTCTTCAGCCCGGAGTTGGCCTCGCACCTGAATATCAACGCGACACAGCCGCTGCTTCGCAATTTCCGGATCGACGCGTTCCGCCAGCAGCTCCTCCTCAGCCGCGCGTCGTCCGATATCGCGGATCTGGGCCTGCAGCAGCGGATCACGCAGACGACGCGCAACGTGCGCGCGGCGTACTACTCGCTGACCGGCGCGATCGCGGGCCTCAACGTCGCGCAGCAGTCGCTCGATCTTGCCAGACAGCAGTTGAAACAGAACCAGACCCGCGTCGACGTCGGCACGATGGCGCCCATCGACATCGTCGCCGCGGAAGCGGAAGTCGCAAGCAACGAGGAAGGCGTCATCGTCCAGCAGGCGGCGATTGAGACGGCTCAGGATCAGCTGCGGGCGCTCGTGATGAATCCGTCGCAGCCGGGGTTCTGGACTGCGCGCTTCACTCCCTCCGAGCAGCCGACGCTCTCGCCCGAGGGCATCGACGTCGAAGCTGCGGTGCGCAGCGCGCTGACGAACCGGACGGACCTGCTCCAGTTCAAGAAGCAGATGGACGAAACCGACATCAACCTGCGCTACGCCGCGAACCAGAAGCTGCCGGGCATCGATCTGCAGGCGCGCTACGGATTGCAGGGCATCGGCGGCACGCAATACGCGTATGACAATGCCGCCATCGCCAACGGCGCGGCGCCGGTTCCGTCGAGCAGCTCGGTGCGCCCGTTTGCGGACGTGCTCCGGGACGTGTTCGGCAACAACTTCAAGACGTGGACGGTGCAGTTGAACGTCTCGTATCCGCTCGGCACCAGCGCGGCCGACGCCGCCTATGCGCAGGCGAAGCTGCAGAAGCAGCAGCAGGCGACGACGCTGACGGATCTGGAGATGCAGATCACGACGCAGGTGCGCGAAGCCGGCCGGCAGGTCCAGACCAGCCTGCGCCGCGTGGAAGCAACCCGCAAGGCGCGGGAGCTGGCCGAGAAGCGCCTCGAGGCCGAGCAGAAGCGGTTCCAGGTCGGGTTGAACTCGACGTTCGAGCTGTTCCAGGCGCAGCGCGACCTCGCAGCCGCGCGCAACGCGGAACTGAACGCGACCATCGCGTACAACCTGGCGCTGGTCGACTTCCAGGCCGTGCAGCACGCGCCCATTCGCTGACGGCAATCCATCAATCATGAAATAAGTCTGCAATCCGCAATCTGCAATCTGCAATTCCAGCGGTCGCTGTATCCTTTCCTCGTGCGGAAGCTGACCGCAACGGTCATCACGCTCAACGAGGAAGCGAATATCGAGGCGGCGTTGCAGTCGCTGGCATGGGTCGACGAGATCGTGGTCGTCGACTGCGGCAGCACGGATGCGACCGTTGCGATCGCCCGGCGGCATGGCGCGCGGGTCGAGACGCGTGCCTGGACGGGTTACAGCGCCCAGAAGAACTATGCCGCGTCGCTTGCGTCGAGCGACTGGATCCTGTCGATCGATGCCGACGAACGCGTGCCGCCGGATCTCTCGGCGGAGATTCGGGCGCTGCTGGAGCGCGGGCCCGAGAGGTCCGGATACCGCATTCCACGTGTGACCTGGTATCTCGGCCGATGGATCCGCGGCACCGACTGGTATCCCGATTACCAACTGCGCCTCTACGATCGGCGCGCGGGCGAATGGAACGGACGCCGCGTGCACGAGTCCGTCGCGTTACGCGGGACGCCCGGGCGGCTTCACCACGATCTGCAGCACTACGCGTATCGCGATCTGTCGCACCATCTCGCGACGATTGATCGCTACACGTCGCTCGCCGCCGAGCAGTGGCAGACAGAGGGACGCCGCGTCTCGTTTGCCGGCCTGCTGTTCCATCCGGCGGGCGCGTTCCTGCGCAACTACCTCGTTCGACGCGGGTTCACCCAGGGAACGGCCGGCCTGATCGTCTCGATCCTGAACTCGTACTACGTCTTCCTGAAATTCGCCAAGCTGTACGAGCTGGCGCGGTCCTCCCACCCTGCGGCGTCCGCCGCGGTGTGAATGTTCTCACTGCACGTCGACACCGCGCGGAGCTGGCGGGGCGGCCAGAACCAGGTGCTCCTGACCGTCCTCGGGCTGCGCGCGGCCGGGCATCGCGCGGCGCTCGTCGCACATCCCGCCGGCGAATTGCGGCGGCGCGCCGAGGAAGGGCTGGAGCTCTTCGCGATCGCGCCCCGCAGCGAGATGGATCTGTCGGCCGCGTGGAAGTTCTCGCGGCTCGTCAAACAGCTTCGTCCCGACGTTGTCCACGCGCACGATCCGCACGCGGTCGCCATGGCGGCGCTGGGCCTGTCGATGAGCACGGAGTCATCGAAACCACGGCTCGTCGCCTCCCGCCGTGTGGACTTTCATCTGAAGAGCCACGCGTTGTCGCGGTGGAAGTATCGCCAGGTGGAACGGTTCATCTGCGCCTCCGAGGCCATTCGCCAGATGCTCGTCGGCGATGGGGTTCCCGCTGCGCTGACGATCACGGTGCACGAAGGGATCGACGCGGAACACGTCGCGGCCGCGCCGGCGGCGGATCTCCACGGGGAGTTCTGGCTCCCGCATCACGCGCCCATTGTGGGGAACGTCGCCGCCCTCGTGCCGCACAAAGGTCAGCGGCACCTGATCGAAGCGGCAGCGCTCGTCGTCCGCGCCGTGCCGGACGCCCGGTTCGTCATCGCCGGCGAGGGAGAGCTTCGTCCATCGCTCGAGCGGCTGATTAGGGAACGCCGCCTGGAGAAGCACGTGTTCCTCGCCGGGTTCCGGCCCGACGTGCTCTCGGTCCATAAAGCGTTCGACATCTTCGCGATGAGTTCGCTCACCGAGGGGCTTGGCACCTCGGTGCTCGACGCGATGGCGTGCGCGAAACCCGTTGTCGCCACAACGGCCGGCGGGATCCCCGAGGCCGTGGTAGACGCCGTCACGGGTCTGCTGGTCGCGCCCAGGGACGACGGCGCGATGGCGCGGGCGCTCGTGACGCTGCTCACAGACGAGAGTGCGCGTCAGCGGATGGGAGCGGCGGGGCTGCGGCGGGTGCGGGAGGAGTTCAGCGTTGAAAAAATGGTGAGGGAAACTCTGGGAGTGTACGAAGCTGTGCTCAGGTGAAGAGTGTCACCGACGCAACTTCACAATTTCCAACTTCTCAAGGCGTCAACTCCCAATCTATGTACTTTGCGTCGTTGGTCGTTTCGAGGTTGCGTAGTCGACAGGCGCGATCAATTGGATAGCTTGAGCGCGATCAATCCAGGCTTGCAGCCCGAGTGGTCGCGCGGACAATCATCGAAGGTGACGGCTGCGCCGTTGCCCGAGAAGGTAATCCCGCGAGCGATGCGGCTGGACGGAAAACCGTCGGGATCGATCAGGCTGACGGCCCCGAGGTTCTGTCCCGATTGCGCATCGAAGACGCGGAGCTGGTATCCGTTCACGACGAAAGCGACGCGTCGGCTGTCGGGCGTCCACGCGATTTGAGTGACCTCCTCGTCTCCCGTCAACGCTTCGACGGTTTTGGAGGAACCGCGGCCCGGATTGTTGCCGATCCTGAGCACCTGACAGCGCACCTCCGCGCAGCGGCCCTCGGTCACGTACGCCACGCGTTTGCCGTCCGGCGACACCGTCGTGAACAGCGTTCGCCGCGCCCCCATCATCCAGCCGGCGCTGAACGCGCAGACGGCGATTACGATGCCGACGAGCGCCGCCGCGACGAGGCGGCCGCCGCGCTGGCGCGCTGCCGCGGGCGGCAGATTCCCTTCAACGGGCATTGCGCATCCCCCTGTCTGCGGCCGAAGCCGCACGCGTTCATCATACCGACGTGACACAGCGAAAAATCGAAGCGCACCGGATCGCGCGCGTCGATCCGGCGCAGCGATGCGGTAATCTCCGCCGCCATCTTCCATCCCGGTGACGTATACCGCGTCAGCCGCAGACACCGCCCGAGCCGGATGACGTGCGTATCGAGCGGCACGACGAGCCGCGCCGGGTCGACCCGCGTCCACACGCCCATGTCGATGGCGTCCCGCCGGACCATCCATCGCAGAAAGAGGTTCAGCCGCTTGCAGGCGCTTCCCGCGGAGGGCCGCGGAAAGAAGTAGCAGACGCCGGCCCGCTCCGGCACGCGGCCGTACGCCCGCGTCATATCGAGCGCGAGCGCACGGCGCGAAAAACTGTCGAGCGCCGCCGACAGATCCACACCCGACGGGTCATCGCCTTCGAGGAAGAAGGATTCGAGCGATCCCGATCGCTCGAGCATCTGCCGCAGAATCCAGAGGAGTGCCACGAGATCGAGCCCGCGCGTCCACCGGTGTACCATCGCGCGCAGCTCAGGGTGCGCCGCCGATGGATCGAACGCGCGAACCGACGCGGCGGGATGGCGCCCGAGGATCGCGGTCAGCGTCTCGACCGAATTGAGCACGCTCGCCACGCGACCGAACGCGAGCGCGGACGCGCAGAACCCGATGATTTCCACGTCGGCCGGCTCGGAGTAGCGGCGCACGATCTGCACCGGATCCGTCGCCGAATCCTCGCGGTTGTAGGCGTCGTACAGCCGGTCGAGGCGCGCTGCCAGCGCCGGGGCACGCGACACGATCAAAAGCTCGTGATCGCGTCGCCCGCTTTGCACATCGGGCAGTCGGATACCGGATAGTTCTCCGGCGCTTTGTAGTCGACGAGCGCGTAGTTCGGCGCGCCGGCATCCGCGACGGCTTCGAGCCGATCGCAGATTTCAACCGTCGCCAGCACCGTGCCGCCCGCATCGCGCACCAGCCGCGCGCACGTCTCGAACGTCTTCCCCGTATTCCGCACGTCGTCGGCGAGGAGCACCTGGCGGCCGGCCATCTGCCGCGCGTAGAAGTCGCGAAGGACGAAATCCTGATTGCCGCGCCGGGTGAACGGCGCGAAGCTGCACGGAGGATGCGTCAGCGCGCGCCGGCCGTCGAGCAGGCCAGCGATGGTATGGGAGAGCAGTGCGCCGCCCATCACTGGACCGGCCACGACCTCGGTCTGCTGCAGGAGATCGCCCGGCAGGGTGTCGAGCAGGTCCTGCGCGAGCCGCCAGATCGTCGAGGGATAGCGGAACAACTGGTGCGCGTTGAGGTACATCCGGCCATGGAATCCGTTGCCGAAATCGAAGTGCCCGTTGCGCATGAGCACTTCGAATTCCTGCAACTGCGCGAGCGCCTGGCTCCGCAGTTCGTCGCGTCTACTCGATCCAATCGCGTCAGTCATCGCTCACAATCCCCGCTGGTATACGACCCGGCCGCCGACGATGGTCACGGCTGCCACGCCTGTCAGTCTCCAGCCGTCGAACGGCGTGTTCTTCGATTTCGACACGAGTGCGGACGCGCTGATCTCGATCGCCTCGTCCGGCGCGATCACCGTGATGTCGGCCGGACGCCCTTCCGCGAGCGAGCCGCCCGGCAGTTTCAGGATCCGCGCCGGGTTGGTCGAGAGCAGTTCGATCGCACGCCGCACGCCGATGCGGCCGGCGTGCACGAGACGATCGAACACGAGAGGCACGCACGTCTCGAGCCCGACGATGCCAAATGGCGCACGATCGAACTCGACGAGCTTTTCGTCCGAGTGGTGCGGCGCATGGTCGGTCGCGATCGCGTCGATGGTCCCGTCCGCGATTCCCTCGATCATCGCATCGCGATCGGCGGCTTCGCGCAACGGCGGGTTCATCTTCACGTTCGTATCGTAGCGAACCGGCGACTCCAGCGCCTCGTCGGTCAGCACGAAATGATGGGGAGCGACTTCGCACGTGACTCTCACGCCGCGCGCTTTGCCGTCGCGCACCGCCCGCAGCGAGTGGCGGACGCTCATGTGGGCGACGTGGAACCGGCCGCCCGTCAGCTCCGCGAGGGAGACGTCCCGCTCGACCATGATGGACTCGGCAGCGCCGGGAATGCCCCGCAGCCCGAGGCGCGCTGCATGGAACCCTTCGTGCGCGACCCCGTCGGCCTTGAGCGACGGGTCTTCGCAGTGGTCGATGATCGGCACGTCGAGCATCGACGAGTACTCGAGCGCACGGCGCATCAGCAGCGCCGGCATCACAGGACGTCCGTCGTCGGTGAACGCGACGCAACCGGCTGCCGCCTGCGCGCCGAGTTCCGCGAGTTGCTCGCCGCGCGAGCCGATCGACACGGCGCCAATCGGATACACGCGTGCGAGGTTGGCGCCGGCGGCGCGCTTCAGGATGAGCTCGGTAATGCCCGGATGATCGTTTACCGGATCCGTATTCGGCATGCACGCGACGGCAGTGAATCCGCCAGCGACCGCCGACCGGACGCCGGTGGCGATCGTCTCCTTGTGCTCCTGACCTGGCTCGCGCAGGTGCACGTGCATGTCGATGAGGCCGGGCGCGACGATCCAGCCGGGTTTCAACGCACGCACGTCGGCACCGTCAGGCGCAATGGATTTCCCGATTCGCGTGACGACGCCGTCCTCGACGAGAACGTCGAACTCGCCATCTCGATTCGTGGCCGGATCGACGACCCGCCCTCCCTTCAACAGCAGCTTCACCTAGTCGCCCTCCGCCTCGTGGCCCGCGAGCAGGTACAACACCGCCATCCGGACGGCGACGCCGTTCGACACCTGCTCGAGGATCACGGAATACGGGCCGTCGGCGACGTCGGAGTCGATTTCCACGCCTCGGTTCATCGGGCCCGGGTGCATGATGATCACGTCCTCTTTCGCGCCGCGCAGACGTTCGGGGGTGAGGCCGAACAGCGCGAAGTATTCGCGCGTCGACGGGATGTAGTGCCCGTGCATGCGCTCGTGCTGGATGCGAAGCATCATGACGACGTCGGCGCGCTCGACCGCTGCGACGATCGACGTGGTGGCCGTCACGCCGAAGCGCGGCAGGTCGCGCGGCATCAGCGTCGGCGGGCCGCACGCCCACACGTCAGCGCCCATCTTCCCGAGGAGCTGCACGTTCGACCGCAGCACGCGGCTGTGCAGCAGGTCGCCGACGATGGCGACCTTGAGGCCCTGCAGCCGTTTCTTGTGCTCGCGGATCGTGAACGCGTCGAGCAGCGCCTGTGTCGGATGCTCGTGCATGCCATCGCCGGCGTTGACGATCGTCGAGCGGCACAGCCTGGCCAGCAGGTGCGGCGCGCCGGACGAACTGTGGCGCATCACGATGATGTCGGGCGCCATCGCTTCCAGGTTGCGAACCGTATCGACCAGCGTTTCACCCTTCGTCACGCTCGACATCGCCACCGCGACGCTCAGCGTGTCGGCGCTGAGCCGCTTCTCCGCGACTTCGAACGACGTGCGCGTGCGCGTGCTCGGTTCGAAGAACAGGTTGACGACCGTGCGGCCGCGCAGCGTCGGGACTTTCTTGATCGGCCGCGCCGCGATTTCCTTCATCGCTTCCGCGGTGTCGAGGATCTCCTCGATCTCGCCAGGTTCGAGGTCCGCGATGCCGAGCAGATGACGGGCGCGCAGCATCAGACCGCCTCCGCGTGGTCGACGACCACCTCGTCCACGCCATCGATCTCGATCAGCCGCACCTGGACGCTTTCCGCCGGCGACGTCGGGATGTTCTTGCCGACGTAATCGGCTTTGATCGGCAGCTCGCGGTGTCCCCGGTCGATCAGGACGATGAGCTGGATGGCGCGCGGGCGGCCGAAATCGATCAGCGCGTCGAGCGCCGCACGAATCGTCCGGCCGGTGTAGAGAACGTCGTCGACGAGCAGGAGGCGTCGGTCGTCGATCGAGAAGGGAATCTCGGTGCGCCGCAGCACCGGCTGGGGGCCGACCGGCTGACGCATCAGGTCGTCGCGATACAGCGTGATGTCGAGGGCGCCGGTCGGGACGTCGTCGCCGTTGATGTGGTGGAGCGCGGCGGCGATGCGGCGCGCGAGCGGAACGCCGCGGCGCCGGATCCCGACGAGCGCGAGTTCGCCCGTGCCGCGGTTGCGTTCGAGAATTTCGTGGGCAATGCGCGTGAGCGCGCGGGACATGCGGTCGGCGTCCATCACCTGAGGCACGGCGGCCTCCGGACGCGCCCGCCACGGGGCTGCGTAATCATCGTCACCTCTTGGCGGCCTCACGGGACCGCGGTTAAAGAGTGGGGTCTGAGGATGATACCGAAAAAAGGGGACAACCGCCATTTTTCGCAAAAAAAGGGGACAGCCGACTCGAACGGACACAGTGGAGCAGGAAGCGGCTGTCCCCTTTTTTTCCGAATAAACGCGGTTGTCCCCTTTTTCTTGCCCGCTACGGCTCTTTGCGGTTATGGGTCGGGATGAAGGTGATCGGGCGCTCGGCGGTGAAGCGTCTGGTGAAGAGATCCGCGCGCGTGTAGCCGTCCATGTCGCGGCCGATCGGAACGCCCATGAAGTACAGCACGGTCGGCGCGAGGTCGACGATCGAGCCGCGCTGCCGCTTCCCGCGCTCGACGTCGGACCCGTACGCGAGCAGGAAGCCGTCCGGCGCGCGATCGTGCGCACCTGACGCGTCCGGCTCACGGAGCAGCCGGTTGGCCGCACGCGCGATCGGCCCGACGGGCTGCATGCCGAAACCCGACACAACGAGCAGCAGATCGCCGGGCGCGAGCGCGTCGATCGCTGCGCCGATCTCGGCGTCGATGTATCCGTAGTAGCGGTCCAGGACGCTGCCGTACTTTTCCTGCGCTTCGTCCGGAATGTCGGGCCCGAATGCCTGCGGCTGGGCGTAGCGCAGGAACAGATGACCGACCGTGTCCAGGCCCTGGTAGCGGATCGCGGAGAACTGCACCGGCTGCTCCCGCAGGGCGCTGCGGAAAGCGCGCGCATAATACTGATCCCACCGCGCCGAGGTCACGTCGGCGTTCAGCCCTGGCGGAACCGTGACACCGCCGGGCAACGTGGCGGGAACCGCGTCCGCTCCGGCGAACGCCTCGTGCGCCCGATCCTGCAGCGTGCCGGGATATACGGCCCGGCCGTCCGCTTCCGGCATCGACCCGAGCACTTCGTGAAACCGATCGCTGACGATGAACCCGTTCACGGGCTGCGTCGGGAACGTCAGCGGCCATCGCACGATGCCCGTCGAGATGCCGTAGTCGTTGAGCACGCTCCAGAGCGGACGCACGCGCCACGCCGCCGACGTCTTGCGCACGTCGCGCACCACTCCGAGCCGGACGAGCGTGTGAGAGAAGCAGTAGTCGGGCAGAAGGTCGATCGCCTTGTCGTCGCCCAGCGCGAAGTACGACATCGCGGATCGCACGCCGTTCTTGGCGGGATACATGCCGGTCGCGGCAGCCGCCCACACGGGATCCGGCTGCGTCGGTCGAATCGTGGCGAGGTCCATCGATGCGCCGCCGTCGAGCAGCCGTCCGAAGTTCGGCAACCGTCCTTCGGCCGCGCGCGGCCAGATGTAGTCGAGCGACGCACCGTCGAGCAGCACCAGCCTGACGTGCGGCGACGGCTCGACGACGGCGACGGCGGGCAGCGCACTCGACGACGGTTCGCCCGATTGCGGCATCCGTTTGCCCCGCGCGGCGAGCGGCAGCGCCAGCGATGCCGTCAGCGCGATGCCGAGCAGCGCGGCGCCCACACGGCTGCCGCGGCGGCCAAACGAGTAGTGCGCAACCGCGAGGGCGCACAGCACGACCGCCGCAATCGTCGTTGCTGCCGCGCCGACTTCGAATCGATGCGCGACGACGTCCGGCAGCGCCGCGGACAGCCCGCGCAGATTCAGCCACATCAGCGCCGCGGCCGCGGCCGCGGCCGCAGACGACAACCACGCGAGCAGCCGCACGCTGACCCACGCGGGCGAGAAGATCTCGACCGTCAGAAACGCCCGCAGGAGCATCAATCCGTAGAACGCGAACGCGAGCGCGACCCCGTAGAGTGCGGCAATCGTGACGTACCAATGCGCCGAGGTTCGCGACGCGAGCGCCACCTGCGGATTGAGCTGGAGTACGAGGATGGTGAGATACGCGGCGCCGAGGGCGCCCGCGATGCAGGCATTGGAGAGCATGCGCAGGAAGCGCATAATCCAGAGTGTATACTTCGAACGCATGCCGGTGGACACCGACGCCGCGGTGATCGCGAACCGCCGCCTGTCGTCCGACTACAACGTCCTCTCGTTCGACGCGCCGGATCTCGCGGCTACCGTTCGCCCCGGACAATTCGTCATGGTGAAGACGTCGCGCGGCCTCGATCCGCTCCTGCGCCGGCCGTTCTCCGTCTTCGAGGTGCTCCGCGACGCAGACGGCCGGGCGCTGGGGTTCTCCATCTTCAACAAATCGATCGGCGCGGGCACGCGTCTGCTCTCCGAAATGGAATCCGGCGCGCGCCTGAACATCCTCGGCCCTCTGGGCCGGCCGTTCGAGCCGGTTGACCCGCCGGCGGACGCGTGGATGATCGCCGGCGGCGTCGGGCTCGCGCCGTTCGTCACGCTCGCTGAAGCGCTCGTCGCGCGCGGCACCCGGGCGACGCTGTTCTACGGCGCGCGCCGCGGCGAGGAACTCTACTGCGTCGGTCTGTTCGAAGCGCTTGGCGTCCGCATCGTGCTCGCCACCGAAGATGGGTCGCGTGGAGTTCACGGACGCATCACGGCTCCGCTCGAGGAAGAACTGCGTGCGCGCCCGCTCGGACAGCCGGTGAAATTGTACGCGTGCGGGCCGACACCAATGATGCACGCCTGCGCCGATCTCGCGCGCGCACACGGCCGCGCGTGCGATGTGTCGCTCGAACAGGTGATGGGCTGCGGGCTCGGCGGCTGCTACAGCTGCGTCGTGATGGCGCGCACCGGCGAGGGCGCCCCGCCCCACCACACGCGAACGTGCATCGAAGGCCCCGTGTTCGACGCCTCACGCATCGTCTGGGGATCGCTGGCAGGACACTGATGGATTTCTCGGTCAGCATCGGGCCGCTGCGGCTCGTCAATCCGCTCATCGCCGCCAGCGGCTGCTTCGGCTACGGCGTCGAATACGCTGACGTGGTCGACCTCGCGTCGCTTGGCGGCGTCGCGGTCAAAGGCCTCTTCCTCGCCGAGCGCGAGGGGCATCCGCCTCCGCGCATCGTCGAAACCCCCGCCGGCATGCTGAACGCCATCGGCCTCCAGGGCATCGGCGTCCATCGATTCATTGCCGAACGGCTTCCCGAACTCCGCGAGCGCCGCGCCACGGTCATCGTCAACATCTGCGGGACGACGCTCGACGAGTACGTCGAGGTGGCGCGGATTCTCTCTGATGCGGAGGGCGTCGCCGCGCTCGAGTTGAACATCTCCTGCCCGAACATCAAGGAAGGCGGCATCACGTTCGGATGCAGCCTGCCGGGCACACATCAGGTCGTGAGCGCGGTGCGTGAAGTCACGCACCTTCCGGTCATTCCGAAACTCACCCCGAACGTGACCGATGTCGCATCGTTCGCACGCGCGGCCGAAGACGCCGGCGCCGACGCGATTTCCCTCGTCAATACGTTCCTCGCCATGGCGATCGATGTCGACACCCGCCGCCCGAAGCTCTCGAACATCGTCGGCGGCCTGAGCGGTCCCGCGATCCGGCCGATTGCCGTCCGGATGGTGTACGAGTGCCGCCGGGCGGTGAAGATCCCGATCATCGGCATGGGCGGCATTGCCGCCGCGGAAGACGTCCTCGAATTCATGATTGCCGGCGCCAACGCCGTCCAGGTCGGGACGATGAACTTCGTCGATCCCTTTGTCTGGAACAAATTGCTGACGGGTCTCCATGCTTACATGACCCGGCACGGCATCGAGCGCCTCGCGGATATCGTCGGGACCGTCGACACGAGCGCAAGGGAAAAAGCGTGGATCAGCTCCTAGTCGCGCTCGACGTCGAGACGCGGCAGCAGGCGGT
>Ga0310810_10000889_pt1 | contig 30272 bp, 30 predicted proteins | sample NCmetagenome_FD_207641 | JGI IMG/M metagenome (GOLD analysis project Ga0310810, IMG submission 207641) | Soil microbial communities from experimental microcosm in Duke University, North Carolina, United States - NC | ecosystem: Engineered > Artificial ecosystem > Soil microcosm > Unclassified ... | reverse complement strand
TCACCAGCGAGAACGGCATCGGCGCATTTGCTGGCCGATCCCGACTCTCATTGTAGGCGCGCTCGAGCTCGAGCAGGGCCGCGACGACCGGGGGAAGGTTTTCGACCGCACTGACGCCCTCCTTGTTCGTTCCGTTCCAGCGCGCGCCGGGCGAACGTGGCACACCCGGAACGCTCACGCGCCAGTAGAGCCCGCCCGGATGGCTGTAAGCGATCGTATTGCTTGTCGGCTCAAGGCAGATCGCGGCGTCCGCGAGTACGCCGCGGCCGACGAGATCGAGCGTGCCGTTGCCGGCGTGCTCCTCGTTGACCACGCTTTCGAAGATAATGTCGCCACGCAACTTCACGCCGGCTTCCTGGAGATAGGTCAGCGCCATCAGCGCCGCCATCGCGCCGCCCTTCATGTCCGAGGTGCCGCGCCCATACATGACGCCGTTCTCGATCTCGGCGCCGAACGGGTCCCGCGTCCATTTGTCGAGCGGCTCGACCGTCACGGTGTCCACATGACTGTTGAGGATCAGTGAGCGGCCGCCGCCGGCGCCGGGAAACCGCCCGACGACGTTCGGTCGGTTGTCGTAGTTCAGTACCGATTGCAGGCCGCTAGCCTGCAATGCCTCGTAGGTCGGCAACTCAGCATATGGCAGGATCAGGTCATGCTGCCAGTGGGTCGGGTATTGGGCGACGTTCGGGTACCGCTGAAACATCGCGGCGACATCAGGTTCGGCGACGGTGACCTCAGCGCCGAGTGCCCGAAGCAATCCTGCGATGTGCGCCTGACCAAATCCCTCTTCACCGGTCAGGCTACGGATGCGAATTAGGTCGCGAAGTTGCGCCACGCTGCGCGATTCTCCGGCGCGCGCGCGGGCAAGAGCATCAGCCGTCTGATTTGCCATGAAATGCTGATCCGAGGATAAAGGTAATCTTCGCGAACCCTGCCGAGCAAGACAAGGAAGATCACGGGCGTCGCGCTTGAGTAGCAGGTAGTCAGCGAACCACGAGTCTTAGCTGGTCCCCGGGAACGGCGGGGTAGATTCGATCCGGAGAACCGAACCACGAGACTCAGAATGGGCAGGTGTCCGCTCGATTCCTTCAGCTCAAAGGTGCGACATTCTCTGTTCGGGCTTTGGTCCGCGCATCACTTGAAATTCTGCCGACTTTTCAAAGGGAAATTTTGGAAAACCGGACCGGTGGTTCGAATCTCCTCCGCTCCGCCAACTAGTCTTATATTCCTTGGCTAATTCAGAGAATCCCGGTCGAAAGTGGGCGTTTTCCGCGCCAAATGGGCACTTCTCAACGCAGAACCGAACCAGGAGAGTGGAAGTGCTACGGCGGCTAAGGCCTGGATCTGGCGATTTTCTCGGTTGGGCTCACAGGCAGTTCGGTTCTTTGCTAGCGAGCAGTATCCAGATCCGCGCTAACAAGCGTGCAGCGTCGGCTCCTGAGGATAGATAGAGGGGAAACTATGCAGGAGGCACAAAAGGCCAAGATCGTTGTGCCGGATGACATCGGACAGTCGTTCAAATCGTCCCCCAACATCGCGCGACTGAATGAACGTGCAGTCCTTTCGTTCTTTGCCGAGCGCCCTTCAAATGAGGGGGATCTCGTGGAGCGCATTCGCGCAGCAAACATTATCCTCACATTTCGACCGGCTTTCACGAAGTTTCCCAAAAGCGTGCTCGCCGCAGCCCCCAATCTCCGGATGATTTGCATTTCCGGAACGGGGGTGGAAGACGTGGACGTGGCGGAAGCGACCGCGCGCAAGATCGCGGTGGCAAACGTGCCGGGCCCTTCCAACCGCGCCGTCGCGGAGCATTGCGTCGCGCTGCTGTTTTCGATTGCCCGCCACATTGGGACACAGGACCGCGCCATCCGCCGGGGCGAGTGGAAGGCGATGCAGGGAATCGAGCTTGGCGGCAAGACACTTGGCATCGTGGGCGTCAGCGGTATTTCGTCCGAACTCGCGCCCCTTGCGCGCGGCCTCGGCATGAAGGTGATCTCGTGGTCGCGCAACAACGACCCTGCGCGGGCCTCGGCCATCGGCGCGGAGGCAGTGCCGTTCAACGAGTTGCTCGCAAGCGCTGACGTCGTGTCGCTGCACGTGCGACTGAATGACACGACACGCCATATGATAGGGGCGGATCAGCTCGCTCGCATGAAGCGTGGCGCCATCCTGATCAATACGGCCCGGGGCGGCGTGGTGGACACCGACGCACTGCTAAATGCGCTGAAGAGCGGCCATCTTGGCGGCGCTGGCCTTGATGTGTTCGAACAGGAGCCGCTCCCCGCCGGCCACCCGTTTTTCACCTTGGAAAATGTGATCATGACGCCAGTCTCAGCATGGAGCACTGCGGATGCATCGGCGCGCATGATCAACCAGAGCATTGAAAACGTCGCACAATTTCTTGCGGGAACGCCGGTCAACATTGTGAACCGCGGCGCGCTGGGTTCATAATTGCCGCGGAAAGGGATGGGGAGAAATTCATGCGTATCGCGCGCTATTGGGACGCGGCGGCGAACGCCGCCAAATACGGTGTCGTCGAGGGTGACGTGGTCCGCGAGCTTGGCGGCCACCCCTATCGCGAGATCGTCAAGACCAACAATGTGCGCCCGCTCGCCGCGACGCAGCTGCTGGCGCCGTGCGAGCCAACCAAGATCATCGCCGGCGGCGCGAACTATCATGGTCATCTCAATGAGGTGAATCTCCCAATCCCGACTATTCCGGTTTTCTTCCTCAAGCCCCCGACTGCGCTGATTGGCCCGGACCAGCCGGTCATCTATCCGCCGCAGACACAGAAGCTTGAATACGAAGGCGAGCTTGCAGTCGTGGTGAAGAGCCCGATGCGCAACACGCCGCCCGGCGAGGTGCTTAAGAATCTCCTCGGCTACACGTGCGTGAACGACGTGACCGCGCGTGACATCCAGGTGATCGGCGGCAACCTCCTTCATCTCTGCCACTCGAAATCATTCGAGACGTTCTGCCCCGCCGGACCTTGGGTCGAAACCGAGCTCGACGCGCACTCGCTCGATATCGAGCTGCGCATCAATGGTGAGGTGCGCCAGAAGAAAACCAACACCAGCGACATGATCTTCCCTGTCGAAGAGATGGTCAGCTACTTCTCCAAGGTAATGACGCTACTGCCGGGCGACCTCATCCTCACGGGCGCGCCTCCCGGTATCGGCGGCATGAAAGTCGGCGACACCGTCGAGGTGATCATTCAGGGCATTGGCACGCTGCGCCACATGGTGATGGCGGGCATCTGAGCTGTGAGTGTCTTTGCGCAGCTTGCCGTCAATGGAATTGTCGCAGGGAGCGTCTATGCGTTGATTGCGCTCGGCTTCGCGCTGATCTTCACGGCAAGCCGCGTATTTCACTTCGCCCATGGCGGCGTCTACACCATCGCGGCGTTCGCGGGGTACACTGCACTCGTCACGTTCAAGCTCGGTATCGTGGCGGCGTTTCTTGCCGCGATCGTGGTCGCGGCCCTGATCGGCGTATTGATCAACATCCTGCTCTATGAACCGATGAAGGCGCGCGGCGTGTCGCCTTTCGTCGCAATGATCTCGTCGTTCGGTGTGCTGATCATCCTCACGCACGTCGTCGCGATGATTTGGGGGTCGAATCCGGTCGTGCTTTCGCGGGGTGGACAGACGACGGTGTACCATCTGGGTCCGGTCTACACGACTGATGCGCAGCTATTGATCATCGGCTTTGCGGCAGCGCTTGCTGTCGGCCTTTACGTCTTCTTTGGCCGCATGCGGCTTGGCATCGCGATCCGCGCGATGGGTAACGATTCTGAACTTGCCGAGGTGGTAGGCATGCCGGCCAGGCGGCTGCGCAACATTTCTTTTATCGTCGGCTCCGCGCTCGTCGGCGTCAGCGCCGTGCTGATCGGGCTCAACGTTGGCATCATCGACTTCAACATGGGCAACGACATCATCCTGATGGCGACCGTCGCGATGATCATCGGCGGCCTCGGCAATGTCGGCGCGGCGGCGGGTGGTGGTTTCGTACTCGGCCTGATCCAGAACATCGCGATCTGGAAGATCGAGTCGAAGTGGCAAATGGCTCTCTCGTTCGCGATCCTGATTGTAGTGCTGCTGTTTCGGCCGAGCGGCCTGTTCGGCGAGAAACGTCCAGTGGCGGGTCTGTAGATGGAATATTTCGTCTACATCGGCACACTGATCGCGATCTACGCGACGCTGACGATCTCGCTGAATCTGCTGGTCGGCTACACCGGCCTGATCTCGATCGCGCAAGCCGCAATCTACGGCGTTGGCGCCTACGCGACGGCACTCCTTGCGCTGAATTTCACCCACGATCTGCTGATCTCGTTCCTGGTGGCGTCGATCGCCGGCGTTGTGGTGTCGCTCTTCGTCGCACTGCCTTCGCTCAGGCTGAAGAACGAGTATTTCCTGATTGCGACGATGGGCTTTCAGGCAATCATCTATAGCCTGTTCATGAACCTCGACATCACCGGCGGCGCATCCGGCCTCTACGGCATTCCGCATCCGACGCTCTTCGGTCACCCGTTGCGCACCAGCTTCGAGAAGTTCTTAGTTGCGGTCGCGCTCGCGATCGTCTGCTATTTGCTGGCGCTACGCGTGACGCGGGCCCCGTTTGGCCGATTGTTGCGCGCCGTGCGTGAGGACCAAGTCGCGGTCGCGGCGCTCGGCAAGAGCGTGTTCAGGATCAAGTTTTCGATCTTCGTCTTCTCGGCGGTATTTGCGGCGGCGGCCGGCACGATCTACGTATATTCGCTGACTGCGATCGATCCGGTAGCGTTCTCGCTCGATGAATCCATCTTCATCATCACGCTGGTGATCGTCGGCGGTACCGGTAGCCTCAACGGCTCGCTGCTTGCCGCGGCGGTTCTGATCCTACTTCCCGAAGCGTTCAAGTTTCTCGCCATCCCGGACGCGATCGCGCCTCAGCTACGCCAGGTGCTCTATGGGCTCCTGCTTGTATTTTTCACGCGGTATCGTCGTCAGGGCCTGATCGGCGAATACCGCGATGTGCTGAAATAAGGACCCATGGCGACCTGCACCACCCTTCTCAGGCTCGAAGCTCTGTCGAAATCGTTCGGCGGCCTGAAAGCCGTGAGCGACCTATCGTTCGACGTGAGGGCGGGGACGATCACCAGCCTGATCGGCGGCAATGGTGCGGGCAAGACGACCGCCTTCAACCTGATCACCGGCAATCTCACCCCCGACGCTGGCCACATCCATCTCCGCGATGCGCGGGTCGACGGGTTACCGCCTCACAAGGTCGCGCGCGCCGGAATTGCGCGCGGCTTCCAGGAGTTGCGACTCTTCAATCGTCTCAGCACACGCGACAACATCGAAGTCGCGATCCCGGGGCAGCGGGGCGAAAGCATTGTGCGTTCGCTGATCGGCGGCCGCGCACTACGCGCCGAGCGCGACGCAACCGCCGCGCGGTCGAGCGCGCTGCTCAAGGACCTGACCATCGACGCACATGCGAGGTCGCTCGCTGAACTTCTTTCCTATGGCCAGCAAAAGTTGCTGAGTCTCGGGCGCCTGCTTGCCGCGGAAGCCGAATTGCTGCTTCTCGATGAGCCGACTTCGGGACTCAGTCCGGGCAGGGTCGAGGAATTTTGCACGCGCATGCGTGGACTTACGCAGGCCGGCAAGACGATCCTCCTGATCGAGCACAACGTCGAGATCGTGATGCGGCTCTCCGACTGGGTCATCGTGATGCATCAGGGCGGTAAGATCGCCGAAGGAACGCCGAAGGAAATTCGCAACAACGTGACCGTCATGCACACCTATCTCGGCATCACGTCATGAGGCGCCCTTGCTGAATGTCGAGAATCTGAACGCCTTCTACGGCAAGAAGCAGGTGCTGTTCGGCATTGACATGATGCTGCCGGAGCGGCGCATCGCAGCAGTGATCGGGCCGAACGGTGCCGGCAAGTCGACCATATTGCGTGCGGTATTCGGGCTGGGTCCGCAGCGCGAAGGCACTATCCGCTTCAACGATGCAGACGTCAGCCGTTCGACGCCGCCGCAGAACATCGCGGCAGGAATAGCCTTCGTGCCGCAGGGCGCGCGCGTGTTCCGCGACCTCACCGTGTTCGAGAACCTGCGTATGGGCGGATACACGCTTGCGCCGGACGTTCTGGCGGCCCGCAGCGATGAAGCGATGGACCTGTTCCCGATCCTGCGCGAGCGCAGCACGCAGAAGGCAGGCGCGCTTTCCGGCGGCGAGCGGCAGATGCTGGCATTCGGCATGGCCCTGATGCTGCGGCCGCGACTCCTGCTGATCGACGAGCCGTCGATCGGGCTCGCGCCGATGCTGGTGACGCAGGTTTTCGATACGATCGCCCGCATTCGCGACGAACTTGGGACCGGTGTGCTGATCGTCGAGCAGCAAGCGCAGCAGATCCTGCGCATCGCCGACCACGTCTTCGTCATTCGCGCCGGACGCCTGATCAGTCAGGGCCCAGTCGACAGCTACCGCGGTGAGGATACGCTACGGCAGATCTACCTCAGTGATCACAAATCGAACGGGAGGGAAGTATGAGACTAGCAGTACTATTAGGCGCAGTCGCCTTCGTCGCGCTCGCTGGCGCGGTGCCCGCCAGCGCCCAGCCGGCACAGGGCGAGCCGTACAAGATCGGCATCATCCTGCCGATGACTGGATCGACCGCAGATTATGGCACCGACTTCAGGCGCGGCGCAGAACTAGGCGAAGAGGAGATCAACGCGAAGGGCGGCATCAACGGCCGCCCGATCAAGCTCGAATACGGTGACAGCAAGAACTCGCCGAAGGACGCAGTCGCGGAGTTCAAACGCCTCGTCGAGGTGGAGAAGCTTCCCGCCATCATCTCAACCATGACCGGCGTCATCATCCCCCAGTTCCCGCTCTCGCGTGAAAGCAACACGCCGATGATGGCGGTCGGTGCGATCACGCCGGAAATCCGCAAGGGCGGGCCAACGGTCTTCTCTAACTATCCCCTCGCGGATGACGAGGAGAAGGAGATCGCGGAGTACATCATCAACAAGCTCGGTACCAAGACTGTCGCGATCATTTACGAGAACAGTGCCTACGGCAAAACGCTGAGCTCGATCTTCATCGAGGAGTTCAAGAAGCTCGGCGGCACGATCGCGGCCGAGGAAGTGATCGAGAAGGGCGGCCGCGACTTCCGCTCCCAGATCACCCGCATCGGTGCGCAGAAGCCGGCGGTCACCGTGGTCTACGCCTATTATGCGGAGGGCGGGCTGATCGTAAGGCAGGCCGCCGAGCTCGGCGTGAAGACACAGTTCATCAGCCACGGCTCGATCCAGAACAACTCGTTTGCCGAAATCGCCGGGCCTGCCGCGAACGGTTTCATCTCAGGCTCGCCAAGCTGGGACCCGGATGCGCCCCAGGTGAAAACCTATCTCGAAACTTACAAGAAGAAGTACGACAAAGATTCAGATCTCTATGGCCCCTACTTCTATGACGCTGTGAAGCTTTATGCCGAGGCGATCAAGCGCGGCGGCTATACCAAGGAAGGCATCGAAAAAGGCCTCAAGGAAATCACGGATTTTCAGGGGGTGGTCGGCAAGATGAGCTTTGACAAAGGCAACGTCGTGCTGCTGCCGCTGCGCTTCGTGAAGTTTGAAAACGGCAAATGGACGCCGATCGCGAAGTGACGGGGTCCTGAGCGATGCCGTATGCAGAGAGCACGATCGCGGTGCGCGGCACGCGGGTTCGCGTGCTGCGCGGCGGCGACGGCCCGCCGCTGATTTTCCTGCATGGCGCAAGCGGCCATGTCGGATGGCTGCCGGCGTTCGACCAGCTATCGGCTCGGTTCGACGTGATCGCGCCGGAGCATCCGGGGTTCGGCGCTTCCGACGATCCGCCTTGGCTCGACCGGCCGAGCGATCTTGCCTACTTTTATCTCGACCTGATCGAGACGCTGAAGCTCGATCGCGTCCACCTGATGGGCACCTCGCTCGGCGGGTGGATCGCCGCCGAGCTGGCGGTACGCAACACGTCGCGGCTCGCAAGCCTTGCCCTCGTCTGTGCAGTCGGGATCGTGCCGGACGGTGCCCCGATCGATGATATGTTCCGAATGAGCGCAGAGGAGAATGCCCGCCGCTTCTGCTTCGACCCGGAGCGCGCGCGGCGTCGCGTTGAAATGCTCGCGAAGGCTGATCCCCGCGTGCTCGTACGCAACCGGAGCACGGTCGTTCGCCTGGCCTATCCGCATTTTGCCAATCCGGATCTGGCCAAGTGGCTTCACCGGATCGACGTGCCGACCCTGCTGATTTGGGGCGCGGATGACGGTCTTGTGCCCGTGAGATTTGGCGAGACTTACCGCCGGCTAATTCCCAATTCTGAGCTCGTGGTCATCCCGGAAGCGGGACACGCTCCGTTCGAGGAAAAGCCCGAGCGATTCTTGGCCGCCTTCGCTCGCTTCCTGGAATAGCGGGTAGTCGCTGCTCTCTACTGACAGCTTTCGGTAAGAAAATCGCCAACGACCTGATTGAAAAACTCAGGACTCTCGAGATGGACGTTGTGCGCGCACCCGGGAGCGATACAGAGCCGGCTGCCCTTAATTCCTTCAGAGAGGGCGATAGCCTGATCGAGTGAAATCGAGCAATCGCGGTCGCCGCAAATGACGAGCGTCGGGACCTTAAGCTCGCTCAGCCGGGCACCCACGTTCCATTTGGCGAACGCAGCCACCGCTTTGTCGGCGGCAGCCGCGGTGACTCCGCGGCCAGCTTCGTAGCAGAGGCGATAAAAAGGAGCAGCTTCGCCCTCGACAAACCACGTCGGCACGATCCGTTGTGCGCAAGCTTCGATGCCTTCCTGCTGGATACGTGCGCGAGTTGCGGCCGGCGTTTCGAAGCGTTTTGGCAAATTGCCGAGCGACGCGGTGCCGTAGAGGACTAGTTTGTGTAGGCGATGGGGATGGTCGAGCGCGATCTGCTGTGCGACCATTCCTCCCATCGAATGTCCCATTAGGTGGAAGCGGTCGATGCGCAGCGTGTCGACGAGCGCAATGACAGCGGCGGCCATGCCCTCGATCGAATCCTGCGCGGGTTCGGCAGCGCTGCCCGAAAAACCGGGCAGGTCGGGTGCGATTATGTCAAAGACTTTTCCGAACGCGGGAAACTGCGGCACCCAGTAGCCGCTTCCCCCCAGGAAACCGTGCTGCATGATGAGGGGCGTTCCGTTGCCATGCCGCCTGTAATGGAGCATCCAGGTTTCCTTCTTCTGTCGTCTCCTTCCTGCGATCCTACTCGATTGGATGGCCGAACGAGAGAGGTCGCGGCAGAAGTTGGACCGCGCATTCCCTGCGTGCCGACGCAATCCGCCAGTTTGCGACGAGGGGTGTGCGATCAAACTCGCAATCTGACCTCACCGGTGACGCGTGCTGACAACCGTTGTGCGTAGGATTGTTGTCCGTTTGCACTTTTCCCTTCAAAAGATAACCTTCAACATCGGAGAGAGCTGGGTGGGAGCATCAAAGTCTTCGGCCATTCGGTGTCCGGTAGGAGGCCTGACCTACTCGTTTCGATGAGAGTGCTGCGCCTCTGAAAATACAGAGCCAAAGAAAAACGGGGGAAATGCAATGACTGACCGAAACAGGCCGGGCTGCTGCCATCGTCGAATATCCCCGAGCACTCGTTCCTGGCTCCTAGCCCTGGTTGGCGCAATCGCGCTTTGCGTTCGCCTGCAAGACGCGAGGGCCGCGGAGCTTGAGAAATTCAATCTGACCGTTCAGCCAGGTTCGATCATCAACGTCCTGATCGAGGTTGCCACCAGCCAGGGATTCTGGAAGGCCAATGGCCTCGATCCGAACCTGATCGTTGCTCAGAACGGACCCGCCGCCGTGCAAGCTCTGGCGTCCGGCAGCGTTGACGTTGCGGCGAACGCGCCCGAGAACTTCCTGCCCCTAGTCGCCAAGGGGATTGAGCTGCAGCTTTTCTGCGGCCAAAACCGTCAAGTCTTTCTGTTGGTTGCCAATGAAGGCTTCGACCCTGGCAATGTCGCCTATCCCGACATCATGCGTAAGCTGAAAGGCAAGAAGATCGGTATTTCGGCTCCTGGATCCGCCAGCTACTACGTGACACGATACCTTTTTCAATCTGTCGGCCTGGCTCACGAAGATGTCGAATACGTTTCCTATAGCTCCGTCGGCGGCGCGGTAGCGGCGTTGGAAACCCGTCGGATCGACGCCGGACTCATCAACGAACCGTCGGTCTCTATCCTGCTCAACAATGGCAAGGGCAAATTGCTGCTGGACCTCCGCGCGCCCGGCGGCCCGCCGCTGATATCGGGTATTGCTCAAGTGGGCATGTGGGCGCGCACGTCGTGGATTCAAAGTCACCCGAACACGATTGCGGCGATCCGCAAGGCGATGGCCGAAGCCGACGTGTTTATCCATGATCCGAAGAACTTCGAGGTCGCCAAATCGATCATCGGCAGCGAGTTGCCGAAGGACGCGGACCCCAAGAAGGTCGAGCAATACGTTCGGGAAAACCTTTCCAACATCGACTCGGCGTTCCCATTGAGCGCGATGGAGGCGTGGGTGAAATTCGATGTAGAAACCGGCGCGCTACCGAAGCCACTGAGTGCGGAGCGTGTCTTGGCGGCCGGTACGCCCGCGACTCGTACGGATGTTGAACGCCTTGCCGGTAAATGACCGTCGTTAGTCCGTCACAGCATGGGCTCGACACGACGCGCGGTGTTGACAATCGGGCGCCACATTCGCAACCGACCCGCCGGAACGCCACAGCGGGTCTGGCGGTCGAGGCGATCGACGTCGGCCTGAGCCCCAGCCACGGCATCGATATCCTGGACAGTATTTCGCTTTCGGTGCGAGAGGGCGAGTTCGTCGCGGTTATTGGTCCTAGCGGATGTGGCAAGACGACGTTCCTCAACGCGGTCGCCGGCCTGATCGGAATTACCCGCGGGTCGTTACGGGTGCGTGGCGACCTTCCGTCGCCGGGTCGCCCGGACAGCGCCTACGCGCTCGCCAGAGACACGTTGCTGCCATGGCGCTCGGCAATCCGGAACGTCGAGCTTGCTTTGCAGATCCGCGGCGTCAAGAAGACCGAGCGCACGGCGATGGCTGAAGAGGCACTCGCGCGAGTCGGGCTGGCGGCGGCCCGGGATCGTCATCCCGCGGCATTGTCGCAAGGGATGAGACAACGCGTCGCCTTGGCGCGCACGTTCGTGACGCACCCCACCTTGATGATGATGGATGAGCCGTTCGGGGCGCTCGATGCACAGACCCGGGTCTTGATGCAGGATCTCCTGCTCTCACTGTTGGAAGATTCCGCGGGAACGCTGCTCTTCATTACGCACGATCTGGCAGAAGCCTTGGTGTTGGCCGACCGGGTGGTCCTGTTCAGCGACCGGCCCGCCCGGGTGAGCGCGCAGTACGACATCGACATTGCTCGCCCGCGCCGAAGCCAGGATGTCCGGCGGGACCCGCGCTTCGTTCAACTGTACGACGAGATTTGGAGCGCGTTGAAAAATGAGCTGGCGTAAAACCGGGAGGAACGCCGGTCATGGCCCAATGACGCGCGAAGCATTCACGATCTGGGGCATCCGACTGTCAATCGTCCTGGCTGTACTGCTCATTTGGCAGGGATTGACGACCTTCAATCTCATGAATCCGGTCTTCATCGGCACGCCGGGCGGGACGTTTCGCGAATTCATCCTTCAATTCAACACGCGCATCGTCACCACGGATCTGGGGTACACACTACGTGAAACGCTTGCGGGATTCGCGCTTGGCACGCTGCTAGGGCTGCTAGCCGGCGCGCTGCTTGCGCAAAACGAGATGGTCCGGCGCGCCGCGTCGCCACTGCTAACGGCGGCGAACAGTCTGCCGCGCGTGACATTGGCGCCGCTCTTCATCATCTGGTTCGGTCTAGGATCCACTGCCAAGATCGCGCTGGTGATAAGCGTCGTGTTCTTCATCATGGCGCTTAATACCATCGCCGGGTTGACCATGCCCGATCCGGACCGCGAGCTGCTGGCACGAACGCTGGGCGCTTCCAGACGACAGCGCCTCTTCCATTTCGTCATTCCTGGCGCCATGCCTACCCTGATGGCGGGACTTGAGCTTTCGCTTGTCTATTCGTTCCTGTCCGCTGTGGTTGGGGAATTCGTCGGTGGGTCGTACGGACTGGGCGTGCGGTTACAGGAATTCGCCAATACGTTCGAGATAGATAAATTCTTTGCGGTCATCATCCTACTGGCGATCATCACGACCTTCATGGCTGAGTTGTTGCAGCTGGCGGGTCGCCGAGCGACGCGCTGGTATGGGTCCGACAAGCTGAAGCAATAGAGGGCAGTGGCGGGGAAGGAACCGGGGCAGTCGTTCGTACGGGATTATCGTCCGTTAGCCGATAACTTGGTCGGCAACTCGACTTGGCCCGTGTCGGAAACGCGATCGAGGACACTCGTATGCGAACCTCATGCCGAAGGTGCTTGTAGGGGCCGCATGCCTAAATCGACGCCCGCGGTTCTGAAAGTCGGTGTACCCATGAGGTGGGTTGATGTCGGCTTCCAGATGTCCAGCGGAAGTCGAATGCTCGATCAGAGCATTTCTGGTTTTGACCCGAAGCGGCCCTCCCTGCCTTGCAGGCCAGTACGATGCCACACAACTTCTCATGCCTGCTCCAATAGAACTCGCGCATCGATCAATGGCGCCAAAGCGCACGTCGCGGGAAAGGCCTCACATAGAGGCTTCAAGAGTTCCTTCGCATCCCTAGAACGGCCAGTTTGGCGCCAGAACGAAGACGATTGCCAGTCGGACTTCGCGAGCAGCGGAAGCAGTATTTGTCGCGCGAGCTGTGGGCCCATTTCCTGGGCGGAGGCGTGCGTCAGCAAGAGGGCGAAGGGGACCAGCAAGAAACAGCACAACAACCGTGCGAGGCTCATGCAAGATCCGTCCATCGGGGAGCATAGCGTCGTCACCGACAGACACAGGAAATCTCCGGACTTCGCAGGTTTGTTCACTGCCATCTGGCTCCAATTGGACGCTGCACGAATTTTAGCAAACGGCGCTGGGAGCGGCTATCACCGTCCGCCCTTCCGCATGCCAACGCTGTACGGCATCAGTGGAACAGCGCATGAGCCAGACCGATCCCTGATATCGAATCTTTCCTACTCTGATGTCACTTCAAAAATAGGCTGTTACGTTTCGTAGGGAATTCAGATCACAAGTGCCCATTCGGCGGGCACAACTCGCGTCATCAGGAGGCAAGAAAGGGCGAATTCGCGCGATTTCCCTGCATTTTTCCCTGATACCAGGGAATCCAACCGGACGAGACTCGTTCGCAGCTGACTGCTTCCTCCGCCAACTAGTCTTATATTCCTGGTGCATTTTTGAGAATCCGCGACGATGTTATAGAGGGACTGAAGGCATTCTCGCGCCTCAGCATCGCGACCAAGCGCGACAGTTGCTGCATATCGGGCCGCCGCCCGAGTGCTAGAAATGGACAACAGCACGTCAGGGTCACCGAGAGCGAAACATGACTTCGACCGTTGCGCTGGTCACCGGGTCGAGTGGCTTTGTTGGGCGCGTGGTTATGTCACGCGCTGCAGCCGCCGGGCATCGCGTGGTCGGGCTTGATCCCATTCCGGCCGCTACCACCCAGGTCCTCGACGATCTCTCCGACCGCAGCCGGCTACGCGCGCTGCTTAAGCGCGAGCGTGTGACGCACATCATCCATGCCGGCGGCGTCTCCGGTCCAATGGTGATGGCGGACGATCCGGCCGGCGTCATCGCCATCAATGTCACCGGCAGCATGAATCTCCTGTACGCCGCGATGGACTGCGGCGTGCGCACTTTTGTGTATTGCTCGTCGGTCGCCGCAATCGGCGATTTCTATGAGCCTACGCCGATCGGCGCGGATTATCCGATGCGGCCGGTTTCGGCCTACGGCTGCTCCAAAGCCGCGATGGACTATGTATTGCGCGCACTGTGGCGAAAGGTGCCGCTCGATATCTGCTCACTGCGGCTGACTGCCGTGTATGGCCCGGGCAGGCAGACCGAGTTCAACGTCGACACCATCGTTCGCGCAGCACTTGATGGGCAGCCCGCGCGCATCGCGCCGTTGTCCGACTGGCCTTACGTCTACGTCGATGATGCGGCGGACGCCTGCATCGCAGCGTGCTTCTCGGACAGGCGCCAGCAGCTTGCCTACTTCGTGGCGCATCCCGAGCGCGTCACGCCGGAGGATATCGCTGCGGCCTGCGCGGCGGCCGGGCGACCGGTGAAGCTGGAGATCGATACCTCCCAGCCAAAATCATCCCGCGGACTGGTTGATGTCGACGCCGCAGACCGCGACTTCGGCTTTCGCGCGCAAGTGGGGCACCGCGAGGGCATTCGGCGCATGATCGCCGCGGCGCAATAGCCGCGATAGGGTGTTGTCGCGGATGCGCGCGCACCGCATAGTTCGGCTCTCACCGGACTGCCCTACCAGGAGCGCCCATGGATTTGAAGATCGCAGGCAAGACTGCGCTGATCACCGGCGGCTCGAACGGCATCGGGCGCGCCACAGCCGAAGTCTTCGCCGCCGAGGGCTGCAACGTGATCATCGTGTCGCGCACGGCCGAAATGCTCGCTCAGGTGAAATCGGCCATTGCGCAGAAATCGAATGTGCGGGTCGATACGGTTGCGGCCGACCTCTCCGACAGCCGGAACGTCGACAGGCTGGCGCAAGACTATCCCGACATCGACATTCTGGTGAACAACGCCGGCGCCATCCCGGGCGGCACGCTGCTCAATGTAGACGAGGCGACGTGGCGCAGGGCGTGGGACCTGAAGGTCTTCGGCTACGTGAATATGTGCCGGCGCTTCTACGCGCTGATGAAGGCGCACGGCCGCGGCGTTATCGTCAATGTGGTCGGCAACGCGGCCGACACGCATGATCCCGAATATATCTGCGGGGTCGCCGGCAATGCGGCGCTCACTGCCTTCAGTCAGTCGCTCGGCTGCGTCAGCGCCAAGGACGGCATCCGGGTTATCGCACTCAGCCCCGGCCCGGTAGAAACCGACCGCATCGTTACGCTGATGAAGAAGAAGGCGAAGGATCGCACTGGCGACGAGAACAACTGGCAGGAGCTGCGCAAGCCGCTCCCGTTCCAGCGCTGCGCCACGCCCGAGGAGATCGGCGCGATGGCGGCGTTCCTCGCCTCGCCGCTGTCCGGCTACACCTCCGGTTCGGTCGTAACCATCGACGCCGGGCTCTCCGCCCGTGCAACCGCTTTTTGAGGACGAACGATGCCGCATCTGACCACCGACGACGGCGTCAAGCTCTATTACGAGGAAACCGGAAAGGGCATTCCGGTCGTCTTCATCCACGAGTTCGCCGGCGATGTCCGCTCCTGGGAGCAGCAGGTGCGTTACTTCGCGCGCTATTACCGCTGCATCGCGGTCAACGCGCGCGGCTATCCGCCCTCCGACGTGCCGAAGGACGGCACAAAATATTCGCAGGAGCGCGCCCGGGACGATATCCGCGCCGTGCTCGATGCGCTGAAGATCGACAAGGCGCACATCGTCGGCCTGTCGATGGGCGGGTTCGCGACGCTGCATTTCGGCTTCACCTATCCGGACCGCGCGCGGTCGCTCGTCATCGCGGGTTGCGGCTACGGCGCCGAACCGGACAAGCGCGCGCAATTTGCAGCGGAGGCCGAGGCGTCGGCAAAGCGCTTCGAGGACCTGACGATGGCAAAAGCAGCGGAAGCCTACGCGCTCGGGCCGACGCGCGTGCAGCACCAGAACCGCGATCCGCGCGGCTGGCGCGAGTTCGCCGACCAGTTTGCCGAGCATTCGACCGAAGGCGCGGCGCTCACCATGCGCGGCGTGCAGGCAAAGCGCCCCTCGCTGTTCGAGCTGGTCGACAAGATGAAGCAAATCACAGCCCCGACGTTGATCATGACCGGCGATGAGGACTGGCCCTGCATCGAGCCGGGCGTGCTGATGAAGAAGAACGTCGCGACCGCGGGGCTCGTCGTGATGCCGAATGCCGGGCACAACATCAATCTTGAGGACCCCGCGGCCTTCAACGCCCACCTCGCCGAGCTGTTCGCGGCCGCCGACGCCGGCGCCTGGCCGAAGCGCGATCCGCGCGCGATGGCGGGTTCGATTTTGGGGCGGTGATCAGCCTCCGCTCATACCCGCGAAGGCGGGGATTCAGCTTTTCCTTTCGTGGGCCTGGGACCGCTTTCGCGGGGACGAGCGGCTAAGTGGCGTTGTAACCGCCATCGACCAAGAGGTCCGCGCCGGTCATGAAGCGCGAGGCATCGCTTGCGAGGAACACCGCAGCGGCCGCGATCTCGTCCGGCTGACCGAGCCGGCCGAGCAGATGCCGTGGCCCCGAGATACGCCGCGCCGCTTCCATGTCGCCGAACCGCTTGACCAGCCGGTCGGTCTCGACCGCACCCGGCGAAAGCGTATTCACGCGGATGTTCTGCGCCGCGTGATCAGTCGCCATCGCCTTCGCGAGCTGGATCAGCGCGCCCTTGCTGGTGCAGTAGGCGGCACGCCGCGGCGCCGCGACGCTGCCCATTTGCGACGCAATATGGATGATGCTGCCGCCGCCCGCCGCGATCATCGCAGGGAGGAACGCGCGGCTCATCAGGAATGCGCCGCCGACGTTGACCGCCATCACACGGTTCCAGTCCGCCAAAGAATATTCCAGCACGGAGCCGTTCGGGTCGTGGCCTGCGGCACCGTTGACCAACACGTGGATGGCGGGGAATTCCGCCAGCACCTTGGCCGCCGCCGCTTCTACGTCGCTCTCGATTCCAACATCGCAGGCGGTCGCGATCGCGCGTGCACCGATCCGCGTGACTTCGCCGGCGGTCGTTTCCGCGGCTTTCCTGTCGAGATCGACGCAGGCAACCTGCGCACCCGTCTCCGCGAAGGCGAGCGCAATCGCGCGACCGATCCCTGCGCCCGCGCCGGTCACCACGGCGTTCTTTCCTTTCAGCGAAAACGCATCGCTCGTCATCGTGCAACCTCCCGCGCCGCCGTGCGTCCAAGATACGCCTCGCGTACGCGCGCATCCTGGGCGAGCTCCGCGCATGATCCGCTCACCATGACGCTGCCCGTCTGCAGCACATAACCCCGGCTCGCCGTTTCCAGAGCGTAGCGGGCATTCTGCTCGACCAGCAGCACGCTGGTACCCGATTCATTGATCGCGCGAATGGTGCGGAAGATGTCGCGCACGACCAGTGGCGCGAGGCCGAGCGATGGCTCGTCCAGACACAGAAGCTTCGGCTCCGACATCATGGCGCGGCCCAGCACCAGCATCTGCTGCTCGCCACCCGAAAGCGTCCCGGCATTCTGGTTTGCGCGCTCGCGCAGGCGCGGAAACATGTCGAAGATGCCGTCGATCATCCTGCGGATCTTCGCGCCGTCGCGCCGGCTCTTGAAGCCGCCAAGCTCAAGGTTCTCGCGTGCAGTCAGGAACGGGAAGACATGACGGCCTTCCGGCACCAGAGCGATGCCCGCAGACGTGCGCTCGTACGGGGGAAGCCGCGTGATGTCGTGCCCGCGAAACGTGATCGAGCCGACGCGGGGCGCCAGCAGTCCCGCGATCGCACGCAGCGTCGTCGATTTTCCCGCCCCGTTGGCGCCGATCAGCGCGACGATCTCACCCTCGCCGACCTCGATCGAGATGCCGCGGCAGACCGACAGTTCCCCGTAGGCAAGCTCCAGATTCTCGGCGGCGAGCAGCGCGGTCACATCAGCTCTCCGCCGAGATAGGCGGCGACCACCGCGTCGTTCTTTTGCACATCCGCCGGAGCGCCCTCGAACAAATGCTGTCCGTAATCCATGACCATGATCCGGTCGGCGACATTCATCACCAGCTCCATGTTGTGCTCGACCACGACCACCGTCACGCCGCGCCTTCGCGTCAGCAGGATGCGGTCGAGCAGAGTGTCCACCTCCGCGGCATTGAGGCCCGCGGCTGGTTCGTCGACGAGCAGGAGCTTCGGGCGCGTCGCGAGCGCACGGGCAAATTCCAGCATGCGCTGCTCGCCGTAGGAGAGCGAACCCGCAAGCGTGTCGCTGCGCGCCGCAAGACCCATGAAGGCGAGCAGATCCGCGGCCTCGGCGCGGCAGCGCGAGCGATCGCGCGCGAAGGTGGCGCCATGCGCGAGATACTGCCAGGCCGGAATGTCGTGGTGGATGTGGAAACCGGCAACGACGTTGTCCAGCACGGAAAGCTGGCGGAACAACCGAATCTTCTGGAAGGTGCGCGCGATGCCAAGCCGCACGCGGCGATAGGCCGGCATGCCGGTGAGGCTTTGTCCCGCGAAGGTGAGCGCACCTGAGTCCGGCTGATAGACGCCGCTGATCAGGTTCAGCATGGTCGACTTGCCGGCGCCGTTCGGACCGATGATGGCGAACACGGCATTCTCGGGAATGTCGCAGGAGATATCGCGCACGGCGCGTACCCCGCCGAAACTCTTGTGCAGGCCCTTCGCGCTGAGCAGCGTCATCGGGTGAGCCCAAGCCTTGCCCCAACGATGCGGGCGGCCTGCGCAAGGCCGCCCGGCATGAACAAAACCACGAGGGTGAGCGCGAGGCCGTACACGATCAGGCGCAGGTCACCGATCCCGCGCAGCACCTCGGGCAGCAGCGTGAGCAGGATCGCGCCGAATACCGGCCCGATCAGCGTCCCCATGCCGCCGACGATTACCATCGAGAGAATGGTGAAGGACTCGGTGATGAAAAACGCATCGGGGACCAGCGTGCCGACGAAGGCCGCGTAGAAGCAGCCTGCCGCACCGCCGACTGCGGCGCCGACGCCGAATGCGAACACCTTCCATGCCGCCGTGTTGATGCCGAGCGAGGCGGCAGAGACCTCGTCCTCGCGGATCGCGGTCAGGGTCTCGCCGATCGGTGAGCGCGCCAGCTGATCGAGGATGAAATAGGCGAACAGCGTGAACCCGGCGACGAGATAAAACAGCGCCACTGGATTGCGGAAGCTGATCGCGGGCAGTCCGGGGATCGCAATCGGGGGAGGCGGCGCGATGCCGTAAATGCCGAGCGGGCCCTGTGTCAGACTGATCCAGTTGAGCAGGATCTGATAGGTGATGACCGCGAAGCCGAGGGACGCGATCGCGAGATAGTGCCCGCGCAGCCGCACCGCGAACATCGCGAGGATCATGCCAGCGAGACCAGCGAACGCCACGCCCGCCACGAACGCGCCCCAGAACGGCACGCCGAGCTTGGTGATCAGCAGGGTCGAGACGTAAGCGCCGAGGCCGTAGAACGCCGACTGGCCGAGATTGAGCTGGCCCGCGTAGCCGAGGATGAAATCGAGGCCGAGCGCGAGCAGCACGTTAATGGCGCAGACCGTCAGGTTGGTCTGCCAGTAACTGCCGGTGAGCACCATCGGCAACATCGCGATGGCAAGCGCAGCGATGAGGAAGCCGGCGCGGCGCGACCGCCACCAGGGCGAGGCCTCGCGAACAATTGCCGCGTCAGACATTTTCTTCCCGCCGCTCGGAAATCAGGCCGGTCGGCCTGAATGCGAGCATCACGAGGAGCAGCCCAAACACCACGATGTCGATCCAGCCAGGGTCGAGGTACTGCGTGGTGAAGCTTTCGATCAGCCCGACCAGCAGGCCCGCGATGATCGTGCCCTCGACGTTGCCGAAGCCTCCGATGATCACGATGGCAAAAGCCTTCACGATCACGGACGCGCCGGCGAACGGGGTGAGCACGAGCACCGGCGCCAGCATCGCGCCGCCCATGCCGGCGAGCGCCGACGAGATCACGATGGTGAGCATGATGAGATAGTTCGGGTTGATTCCCATCAGGCCCGCGGTTTCTCGATCCTGCGCGACCGCGCGCAGCGCCTTGCCGAGGAACGTGAACCTCATGAAGGCGTAGAGCAGCGCGATGGTCCCCGTCGAGACCACGACGATGACGACGCTCTGAAGCGTGAAGAAGGTGCCGGCGACGCGAAAGACCCGCTGGCTGTACGGGGTCTCGAACGCATAAGGGACCGGCCCGAACCAGGCCAGCATGGCGTTCTGCAACATCACCGACACGCCGATCGTCGCGATCAGCGGCAGGAGTTCGCTGCCCTTCTGGCGCAGCGGTGCAAAGATCGCCACGTTGACGGCCCAACCGAGCACGGTGCCGACGATCAGCGCGGCACCGACGCTCGCCAGATAGCTGCCGCCCAAGGTGTGCATGAAGAAATAGGCGGCGAACGCACCGAGCGTGACAAAATCCGCATGCGCGAAATTGATCTGGACCAGCACGCCGTAGATCAGCGTGAGGCCCAGAGCAACCAGCACATACAGGCTACCGAGAACGATTCCGTTGATCGCCTGCTGCGCGACGATCGTCGCCGTCACGCGCTCAATTCCACTTCAGTGCATTCCAGGTGAGGTCGGGTTTGGTCTCCATGTAATGGATCGTGTCCATCTTGGTGTTCTGGTTGTTCTTGTCGAACTCGACGCTGCCGGTGACGCCGACGAAGCTTTTCGTTTGCGCCAGCGTGTCACGGATCGACTGCGCATCCTTGCCGCCGCGCTTCACGACGTCGGCGATCAGCATGATCTGATCGTAGGCGTGGGCGTTGAGGTGCGTCGGGTCGGCATTGAACTTCGTTTTGAAGTTCTTGACGAAGTTCTTGACTATGTCGCGCTGGTCGGTCGGGTCGAACTGTACGATGCGTACGTACCCGGTGGCCGCCTTGCCGGCCTTCTGCTCGAAGCCGAACGGCAGCCAGATGGTGCCGAGCTGGATTGCCGCGCCGCCGCCGCCTTTTACGACGCCCGCTTGCGCGAGTGCCTGTGTAATCTTCAATCCCTGTCCTTCCAGCGTGTAGGTCGGAATCACGTCGACCTTGCCGACGCCGGCAACGCGTGTCGCGATCGAGGTGAAATCGTTCACATCGCGGCCGAAGCCAATCTCAGCCACCACTTTGCCGCCGAGCTTCTCGAACGTGTCCTTGAACACCTTGGCGTTGCCGATGCCGGCATTGGTGTTCTCGTTGAGCAGGACGGCGGTGCGGGCGTTGAGCTTGTTGTAGGCATTGGTCGCGATGTCGACGCCCTGCATCACCTCGTTCGGCATGATGCGGAAGGTATAGGGATTGCCCGGGTCAGTGATCTTGAGCGCCGACGAGCCGGCATTGATCATTGGCGTCTTCGCCTGTTCGATGATCGGCATGATGGCGAGCGTCGCGTCGGAGCATTCCTCTCCGATGATGACGTCGGGCTTGTACTGATCGAGCAGACGTTTTGCCGCCTGCGAGGCGGGCAACGGCGAGCAGGCTGAGTCCTCGTACTGAACGGTGAATTTGTAGCCGTTCACGCCAGCCTTGTTCAGTTCCTCGAGCGCCAGCTCGACGCCCTGCTTGTCCTGCGCGCCGAAATAGGAGCCCGGACCCGATGTCGGGAATAGCGCGCCGATTTTTATCGTCTTGTCCTGAGCCGATGCGTTTCCCGCGCCGAGAACCGCAATCGCGGCAAGCGCAAGGATCGTTAGCCAGTCACGCCTGTTCATTGGACCCCTCCCGTTCACAGTAGAGCCGTTAGCGTATCAATGAATCTTCGGACCCGACAACTCTCGCTTTGCCAAAGCGAGCGATGGCAGGCGCTCCCCCAAACTACGATATCCCTCAGGACCAAGCTTCAACAACCAGTTTGCAGTGCTGACTTGAGTTTCGGCGCGATCCTACGCCTTGATGAATGGATGGCCGGCCGTTTCATGTCAGCGAACCTTGATGAAGGTTGCGTCCGTTGACCAAAGCGCGGATCTTTCCGTCTGCAATGTTGCGCTTGAGCATCCAGAAGCCACAGTCCGGATGGATGTATTTGATCCGCTCGGCGCCCAGCGTTGTCCCGGCGTGTTCGATTGCACGTGCGATCTGATCCGCCGTCTCGATCTCGGTCGATTTGACGTCGACTACCCCGAGGCCGAAGCCGATCTCCCGCCGTAGATCGCGGAACACCGCTAGCTCGTCGGCCGGGCGGTGCGCGGTCTCCATCACGATATGATCGACGTGCAGCGCGTTGACATAGTTGATGAGCTGGCCCCAAGTGCCCTTCTGGATCGACTGGCCGCCGTAATTGCCGAAGCACAGGTGTACAGCTGGTACCGTCTTCACTGCGTCGAGCACGCGATTCATCGCCTCGGCTGCCCAAGGCCAATCGTCCGGGCTGCCAGGCAGATTCGCCTCGTCGACCTGCACCACGTCGGCATCGAGGTGCCGCACCTGCGCGGCGAGCGCGTCGGCGATCGCCATCGTGAGATCGGGCAGGTTCTTGTAGTGAACGTCGTACAGCATCTTCGCCAGCATGTGCGGGCCGGTGAGCGTGAACTTGAACGGCCGCGCAGTGAGCCGCTTCGCCCGCGCGCAAGCCTGCGGCAGGTCGAGCGTGCCGGGGCCGATCGGCCCTTCGACCACCGCCGGTGGGCGCGTGCGGAATTTGGTCGCGGGCTGATTCCGGTACACGACCAGCTCGTCGAACGTCACCCCGGAGCGCACGCCCGCCATCGGCTTCACGAAATACTCGATCATCCCGTTCGTTTCGGGATGGTTCACATCGAAGCGATAGAGCTCGCCGTCGCACACGAGGTCGATACCGGCCTGCTCCTGCGTGTGGAGGACGACGCGCGTCGCGTCGATCACCGCCTGTTCGGACGGCAGCGCGCCGAGCCAATCGGGAAACGGATACGATCCTACCACGGTCGTCTTGATGCGGGGTGCTGCCATGCGGTGAAGTCTCCCGACTTGTCAGGCATCATGTTATAGAGACGCACCACCCCATGCCAAATCCCGCGAGCCGCGATGTCTGATTTCACATTGCCCGATCGTTTCCGCGACGTCGCGCACCTTGAAGATGTAATGACCGCGCCGCCGCCCGAACTGACGGCCGAGCTTAGAAAAATCGACGGCGATCTCATCATTCTCGGTATCGGCGGCAAGATCGGCCCGACGCTTGCGCGGCTCGCCAAGCGTGCAGCGCCGGGCAAACGCATTGTCGGGGTCGCGCGCTTTTCCGAGAAGGGCCTGCGTGAGACGCTGACCGCGCAGGGCATCGAATGTATCGCGGCCGATCTGCTCGATCGCAAGCAGGTCGACGCGCTGCCGAAGTTGCCGAATGTCATCTTCATGGCGGGGTTCAAGTTCGGTGCGTCCGGGCATGAGGCCTTCACCTGGGCGATGAACGGTTACGTGCCGGCCCTGGTCGCTGAAAGCTTCGCGGCCTCGCGCATCGTCGCGTACTCGACCGGCTGCGTTTACCCCTATGTCGATGTGCGGCACGGTGGCGCGACCGAGGCGACGCCGATGACGCCACCGCCCGGCGCCTACGCCAACTCCTGCGTCGCGCGCGAACAGATGTTCCAGTATTTCTCGCGCACCCGCGGCACGCCAGGCCGGACCATTCGGCTCAACTACGCAATCGACATGCGCTACGGCGTGTTGTTCGATATCGCGGCGCGGGTGCAGGCCGGTGAAACGATCGACCTGTCGACCGGTCATGTGAATGTGATCTGGCAGGGCGATGCCAACGCGATGGTGCTGCGCGCGCTCGGCCATTGCACCTCGCCGACGTCGCCGCTCAACGTGAGCGGACCGGAAACGATTAGCGTGCGCTGGCTGGCGCAGACGTTCGGCGAGCGCCTCGGCAAGAAGCCCGTGTTCTCGGGCGAGGAGGCGCCGACCGCCTGGCTGATCAACTCGAGCCAGGCGATGTCGCTGTTCGGCTATCCGCGCGTGCCGCTCGCGAAGCTGATCGACTGGACCGCGGACTGGGTCACGCGCGGATTGCCGAGCCTTGGCAAGCCGACGGGCTTCGGCAAGCGCGATGGCGAATTCTGATCTCGCGATTGGGCGGCTTGCACTCGCGGAGCTGCCTGATGCCGAAGTTCTGGTCGCCGAGGCAGGCTGGAACCAGGTTGCGGCCGATTGGCGGATGTTCCTTGATTTTGGCACCACCTATGCGGTGCGAACGCAGGGCCGCGTGGTCGCGACTGCCGCGTGGATTCCCTACAGCGCGTGCGCCTGGATCAGCATGGTGCTGGTAACGGCGACGGCGCGCCGGCGCGGGCTTGCGACGCGGCTCCTGCATCGCTGCATCGCCGATGTCACACGCGCGGGGCTCGTTCCGGTCCTCGACGCGACACCAGCCGGCGCCAAGGTCTATGCGCCGCTCGGATTTCGTGAAGCATGGGGATTTGCTCGGTTTGCATCTGAGCGGCGCGTGATCTGGCCAGCCGAGACGTCTGCCACAATCGAACCGATCACCGACGCCGACTGGCCGGCATTGTGCGCCTATGGCGCAGCCGTTTTCGGCAACGACCGCAGTGCGGTGCTCGCGCGCCTGCGCGGACGGTTGCCGCCCGCGGAGCTGATCGCGCGCCGCGATGGCCGCATCTCCGGAATGCTGCTCGGCCGTGACGGCCGCACGGCGTCTCATCTCGGACCGCTGATCGCCGAGGACGACGTGGTGGCCAAGGCGCTGCTGGCCCGTGCGCTAAGCAGTCTCAGCGGGACGGTCTATGTCGATGTCGCGGACGCCAAGCCGGGCGTTCGCGCGTACCTCGAAGCGTCGGGATTCTCAGTGCAGCGGCCGTTCACCCGCATGCTGCTCGGGCGCGATGAGGGCTTCGACGATGCGGCCCGCACCTATGCGGTGATCGGCCCGGAGTTTGGCTGACGACGCCGCGCGATCAATACAGCTTCGGTGGATGGATCGGCGGCATCTTGACGTTCTTGTCGAGGAACTCGTTGGTGTAGGCCGTCTTGATGTCGTACGGCTTTTCCATCTTGAGATATTCGTCGACCAGCTTGTAGTCGCTCTCCATGCGCTTGTCGTCGTGCCAGCCGAGCGCGACGGTGCGCGAGGTCTCGTCATTCATCAAAATGGTGACGAGATGCCAGTTGGTCAACTCGTTGTCGTAGAGTAGCGCGCCGTTCGCCTCGACAAGTGCCTTGATGCAGGGCTCCGGCGTCTTGACGCATTCGGCGAACGCTTTCTGGGTAATCTTGATGAACTGAGCAGCCTTGTCGTGGTTCGCCTTCAGCCATGCGCCATTCGCGATGATGGAATTGCCATAGAGGTTCACGCCCGCGTCCTTCCAGGCGAGGAAGCCCATGTCGGCGCCGAGCTCGCGCGCAAACACGTGGTGCAGGTTGAAGAACGAGGTCGTCGCATCGACGGTCTTCGCTTTCAGCGCGCCAAGCTTTGCGTTGGCGTCGATGTTGACCCACGTGACCGAGTTCGGATCGATGCCGTTCGCCTTGGCGAGCGCCGGCCACATGGTGCGCGCGCCGTCGCCGGCCGGATTTCCGATCTTCTTGCCGGCGAGATCCTTGATGCTGTTGATACCGTTGCTCTTGAGCCAGTAGAGGCCCTGCGGCGAGTTGGCATAGATGTTCATCAGCCCGACAAGATCGAGACCCTTGCCGCGGAAGAACAATACGCCCGCCATGTCGGAGAGGCCGAGCTGCGAGGCGCCTGCGCCGACCTTCTGCGCCGAAGCGGCCGAGCCGCGCCCGGTCTCGAAATCGATGTCGAGCCCGGCGTCTTTGTACCAGCCCATTTTCTGCGCGTAGAAATACGGCGCATGGTCGCCGCCGGCGACCCAGTTGAGCGTGAACGTCAACTTCTGCGCGGCGGCGGGCGAGGTGCCGAGCGCGAGAGCGGCGATCGCAAGCGCGATCCTTGAAATCTTCATGCGAAATCTCCCAGGATTTTTGGGCCTCAGCGCATGCTCGACGCGCCGTCCGGCTTCGTGATAACTCCTTGGCAGAACGTTAGGATTGCCCTCCGGACCTGTCAATCATCGCATGGGATCGCACTGGAGAGATTGGCCCGCAGAGGTGTTGGCGACGTTGCGGCGCGGCGTCGTTATCCCGGCGCACCCGCTGGCGCTCGATGCCAACCGCAAGCTCGATGTCCGCCGCCAACGCGCGCTGAGCCGCTACTATATCGACGCCGGCGCCGGCGGGCTCGCCGTTGGTGTGCATACGACGCAGTTCGCGATCCGCGAGGCGGGGCTCTATCGCCCGGTGCTGGAACTCGCGATGCGCACCGCGAGCGAGTGGGCCAAAACGCCGCAGGTGATGATTGCGGGGCTTGCTGGGCGTACCACGCAGGCGGTGAGCGAGGCGCAAGTCGCGCGCGGCCTCGGCTATCATGCAGGCCTCTTGTCGCTCGCCGCCATGAAGGGCGCGAGCGAGGACGAACTGATCGCGCACGCCGAGACGGTGGCGCGCGAGATTTCGCTGGTCGGCTTCTATCTTCAGCCTGCGGTCGGCGGAATCGTTCTGCCGGTGTCGTTCTGGCGCCGCTTCGCGCAAATCGAGAACGTCATCGCGATCAAGATCGCGCCGTTCAACCGGTACCGCACGCTCGATGTCGTGCGCGGCGTGGTCGAGGCGGGCGCTGCGGATCGCGTGACGCTCTACACCGGCAATGACGATCACATCGTGCTCGATCTGGTAACGCCCTTTACGGTGACGGTGGACGGCAGGCCGGTCATAGTGCGGATCAAGGGCGGGCTGCTCGGGCACTGGAGCGTGTGGGTGAAGCCGGCGGTCGAGCTGCTGGAGCGCATCCATACGGCAATCGGCAAAGGCGCGATTGCACCCGATCTGCTCGCGCTCGACTCACAGATCACCGACTGCAATGCGGCGATCTTCGATGTCGCCAACGACTTCCACGGCGTCATTTGCGGCTGCCATGAAATCCTGCGGCGTCAGGGCCTGCTCGAAGGCATCTGGTGCCTCGATCCGCACGAGACGCTCGGGCCCGGCCAGATGGCCGAGATCGACCGGGTCTGCGCGACTTATCCGTATCTCACCGACGATGCCTTCGTGCGCGCAAACGTCGCGCGATGGCTCGCGTGATTTTGCTCCGACTGCGCTATCGTGGCGCTTGAAGGAGGAATGTTTGGGCGCCAATCGCGAGTCACTGCAGCGCTACTCGCTGGCGGTCGTCAGCCATCTGCTGCTGGTCGCGGCGTGGCATTTCTTTGTGGTCGTCGGCAAGGTGCCGACCTTCGTGCTGCCGTCGCCGCTCGCGACACTCAACGCGCTGCTTGTTCCGAACTACCGCTGGCTCGAGAACATCGCCGTCACGGGCGTCGAGATATTCGGCGGCTACGTGCTTGCGGTCGTCATCGGCATTGCCATCGCACTTCTTTTCTCGTGGTCGCGCTGGCTCGAAATGGCGGTAATGCCGCTGCTCGTCAGCCTCAACATGATCCCGAAGGTCGCGCTGGGGCCGCTCATCATCGTGTGGTTCAAGTACGGCATCGGGCCGAACATCATGATGGCGTTCGCCATCTGCTTTTTCCCCATTGTGCTGACCACGGCGCGCGGCCTTCGCGAGGTCGAGCCCGATCTGCTCGATCTGGTGCGCACGCTGAAAGGTTCGCGCTGGCAGGTGTTCACGAAAATCCAGCTCCCGGGCGCGCTGCCCTACATCTTCTCCGGCATGAAGGTCGCTGCGATCCTCGCGGTCGCGGGCGCGATCGTCGGGGAGTTTCTCGGCTCCGATCGCGGGCTCGGTTATCTCATGCTGCAGGTGCAGGTCACGCTCGACACCGCGGCGATGTTCATGGCGGTGATCCTGATTACGCTGCTCGGCGGGCTGCTCTATCTGATCGTGCTCGGGCTGGAGCGCCTGCTTGTCGTGCAAGACGCGCGGCTCGGATAGCGACGATGACCGAGCCGTTCATCCATCTCGCCGGCGTGAAGAAGGTCTATCGGACGGGCAAAGCCGAGTTTCTCGCGGTGTCGGAAGTGACTTTCGACGTCGCGGCCGGCGAACTGGTGGCGCTGGTCGGCCCCTCCGGCTGCGGCAAGACCACGCTGTTGAAAATCCTCGCCGGCCTGCATCCTGCCGACTCCGGCGAGGTGAGTATCGGGTCCACCGCCCAGCCGTTCGATCCATCGCGCGACATCGGCATGGTGTTTCAGCAGCCGCTGCTGCTCAAATGGCGCCGTGTCATCGATAACGTGCTGCTGCCCGCCGAGATTCTCGGCCTGCCGGCGGCCGCGAGCCGCGAACGCGCACGCGACCTGCTCGCTCTGGTCGGGCTGCAGGGCGCGGAGGACAAGTATCCCTATCAGCTATCGGGTGGCATGCAGCAGCGTGCCGCGATCGCCCGCGCACTGATCCACGATCCGAAGCTGATCCTGATGGACGAGCCATTCGGCGCACTCGATGCGCTGACGCGCGAGAAGATGAATCTGGAACTGCTGCACATTTGGGAGCAGGCCAAGAAGACAATCGTGTTTGTCACGCACGGGATTACTGAGGCGGTGTTTCTCGGCACGCGCGTGGTTGTGCTGAGCGCAGGTCCTGCGCGCATGGCGGACAATTTTCTGATCGAGCTGTCGCATCCGCGCACGCTCGATATGAAAACGTCCGAGAAATTCGGCGAATACACGCGTCGCATCTACCGCCTGCTCGGCATGGACTAATCCATGGCGGAATACGACGGCATCGTCATCGGCGCAGGCCACAATGGCCTCATCCTGCAGGCCTATCTCGGCAAGGCCGGACTGAAGACGTTATGCGTCGAGCGACGTCATGTCGCGGGCGGCGGGCTCGCGACGGTCGAAGACCCGCGCCATCCAGGCTTCCTGCACAACACCCACGCCTTCTTCCAGCGCGCGATCACCGCAATGCCGTGGTACGCGGATCTCGAACTCGAACGGCATGGCGCTCGCTACATCGAGCCGGAGCTTAACGTCGCGCTGCTGACGCGCGACGGCGGCGCGCTCGAATGGTGGACCGACATCGACCGGACCGTTGCGTCATTTGCTGAGTTCAGCCCACGTGATGCCGACACGCTCAAGCGCTGGCAGCATGAATTCGTGCCGATCCTGCGCGACATTCTCCTGCCCGAAAGCCGCAGCATGCCGCTGCCGCCCGAAGAGCGGCGCGCAGCGCTCGAGAAGACCGCCGCGGGCCGTCGCCTGCTCGAGGTAAGCGCGCTGTCGCCGCTCGAATTCGTGCACCAGGAGTTCGAGCATCCGACCGTGAAGGCGGGCCTGTTGTTCTTCAACGGCCTGCGCGAGGTGGATTTGCGCGTCAAAGGATTCGGCCATCACATCGCGGCGCTGCTCGCGAGCCCCGCCAAGGCGCAGATGTCGCGCGGCGGATCGGCTGCGCTTGCACGCGCGCTTGAAGCCGCAGTCGCCGAGAGCGGCGGGGAGGTCCGCCTGATGACCGAGCCCGCGCGGATCGTGGTCGAGAACGGCCGCGCTGTCGGGGTCGAAACGGCCGATGGCGAGATGATCGGCGCGCGGCAGTTCATCGCCTCGTCGCTCAACCCGACGCAGACCTTCATCGACCTGCTCGACGACGCGCTGGTGCCGCGCGAAATCCGCGAGCAGGTCGAGCGCTTCCAGTACAATCTGCTCGCGCCGCTGTTTGCGCTGCATCTCAATCTGCGCGAGCCGCCGCGCTATGCGGCGGGCACGCAGCGGCCAGAACTTGCGCAAGCCCTCATGGTGATCATGGGGCTTGATCACGTTGATCAGTTTCACGACGTCGTGCGCCATCACGAGGCCGGTACGATCCCGCCGACCGTGATGTGGGGTGCGTGTCCGACGCTGTTCGATCCGAGTCAGGCGCCGGCAGGCCACCACACGGCCTTCATGTGGGAGAAGCTGCCCTATCGCCTCAACGGCGACTCGGCGAATTGGGATGGCGCACGCGACGAACACGGCCGCGCGATGCTCGCGCTATGGCGCCAGCATGCACCGAACCTTGACGATGCGGTCATCGGCTCGTTCACGCGCTCACCGCGCGACATCGTGCGCGAGCTGCCGAACATGCGCGAGGGCGATCTGCTGGTCGGCGCATTCACCAACGATCAGGTCGGGTTTCACCGCCCGTTCCGCGGCGCAGGTACCTATCGGACGCATATTCCGGGGCTTTACCTCTGCGGGTCGAGCAGCCATCCCGGCGGAAACATCACTGGATTACCTGGCTACATTGCCACGCAGGTGATCCTCAACGATCTCGGGATATCGGCGAAGGAAGCGCTCGCGTAAGGGCAGAATATGGAACCTGCACTTTGTGCGCGTTGCCGCCACTTCCGCTTGGCCTTCAGGACCGGACCTCGCAACGGCGCTCCGCAATGTCGGCTACGGGCCACAAACGGACCTCGTGGCGCGTCTGACGGGCGCTGGTGCGTCATCATCAAAGAGCGTGATGCCGGGCCGGAAGATCTAGGTTGTCTATCGGTTCGATATAAGCTGTGACCTTGGCGTCCAGTGCGTGAGAGCAACTTT
>Ga0310810_10000888_pt1 | contig 30273 bp, 25 predicted proteins | sample NCmetagenome_FD_207641 | JGI IMG/M metagenome (GOLD analysis project Ga0310810, IMG submission 207641) | Soil microbial communities from experimental microcosm in Duke University, North Carolina, United States - NC | ecosystem: Engineered > Artificial ecosystem > Soil microcosm > Unclassified ... | reverse complement strand
CAGCAGTAGGCTTGAGCAGGCCGTCGCAAAGATTGATGAAAGTGGTCTTGCCGCATCCGCTCGGACCGACGATCGTCACGAATTCACCGTCGTGCACTTCCAGATTGACCTGGTCGAGCGCTAGAAGCCGCCCGCCGGTGCGCGGCTGATAATACTCATGCCGCAATCCAATCGCCTGTAACTTAGTTTGTGCCACATAGCCTCCTTAAATAATGTGTTGATGTCGGGGAGTGACGACGCTTAAATTGGCTTAATCTCTCTCGAAGATTGCCGCGAATTCTCAAATCGCAAGACTCCTTATCATTTTCATTTGTTTTTGCAAGCATGCTTCTCAGTTCGTTGACAACAGGTTTGAGATCGGATAGGGTCCGCTCTTGCATAAACTTTTGCATACAAAAAAAATCGTTCATGCCGAACTCGCTCAAGCGTCCCAAAACCAAAACGCGCGCCATCGAAAATCTTTCAGCCCGCGTTTACAACCAGATCAAGAATTTGATTCTTTGCAACGAGATAATGCCGGGACAGAAGCTGCATCATCAGCAGCTCAGCGAACGCCTCGGCGTCAGCCGCACTCCGGTGCGCGAAGCATTGACGAGACTGGTTCAGGAAGGATACGTCTCCTTTCTACCGAATCGCGGTTTTACCTGCAAAGAAATTAGAATGCAAGAGGCCGAGGAGCTTTACGAGTTGCGTGAAGCGCTCGAAGCCTTCGCCGTGGAAAAAGCGATCGCCAATCTTACTGACGCCGCTCTCGCGCGCCTGCGCGAGAAGATGAATTCCTACGGCCGCGACGTGCAAAACCGCTTCACCCGCGAACGGCTGGTGTTCGATCAGGATGTGCATCTGGCGATTGCCGAGCTCACCGGCAACGAAACTCTCGTCAGCACGTTGAACCACGTGTTCGAGCGCATCGTGCTCAAACGGCGCACCGACGGATTGTACGATCCGGCGCGCGGGTTGGCGGCGCATCAGGAACATCTTCAGGTGCTCGCCGCGATCGAACGCCGCGATCCGGAGAAGGCCGTCGCCATCCTGCGCGAGCACATCCAGACCGGCAAGAGAAACGCGATGACCGATCTCCACCAGCGCCAGGCGATCCGCGGGCTGCGCGTAATAGAAACCGACAAATAGCAAAAAACAAAAGAAAGGAAGAAAAATGGCTGCAGATCTAGTGATTAAAAACGGTTGGGTGGTCACACCCGACGCGACCTTTAAAGGAGGCGTGGCGATTAGCAATGATGTGATCGTTGCTATCGGCGCGGACGATTCCCTGCCCCAGGGCAAAGAGGAAATCGACGTCAAAGGCAAACACATTTTGCCCGGACTGTTCGACGGCCATGTGCATTTCAGAGAACCGGGCATGACCCACAAGGAAGACTTCAACACCGGCTCCACGGCAGCGGTATGCGGCGGTATCACCACCGTCGTCGACATGCCGAACACGGTGCCGCCGACGGCGGACGCCGAGCAAGTGAAAGTGAAGAAAGAGCTGGGCGAAGCCAAGTCGCTGGTCGACTTCGGCATTACCGGCGTCGTCGTCCAGACCAACACTAAAGATATTCTGCCCATGGCCGCCGCCGGCGCGATTGGTTACAAGATTTTCTTCGGCGAGACCATCGGCAACCTGCCCTTCCCTGACGACGGCATGTGCATGGAGGCGTTCGACTACATCGCGCAGTCGAAGCTGCCGTTAGGCATTCACGCGGAAAATCGTCAGATCATGGCGTATTGCACCAACAAGCTTAAAACCGAAGGCAAGAACGACGCGCGTTACTGGGAAGCCTCGCGCCCCGATATCTGCGAAGCGGAATCTGTGCACCACGCGATTTTCTTCGCGGAAACGTTCGGCACCAAGCTGCACGTTTTCCACATGAGCTCGAAACAGGCCGCGTATATGGTGCGCGATGCCAAGGCGCGCGGGCTGCGGATTACCGCCGAAACCGGTCCGCACTACTTGCTGCGCGAACCCAACGACATGGATAAAGTCGGCTCGCTGCTCAAAATGAACCCGCCGGTGCGCACTCAAGACCACGCTGAAGTTCTCTGGCAAGGTCTGCGCGAAGGCTACGTCGATTCTATTGCTACCGATCATTCGCCGCACACTTTGGATGAGAAGGGCTCGGATATTTACGGCAAGCTCACCAAACCGGCGATCTGGGATTGCATCTCCGGTTTTTGCGGTGTCGAGACCGGCGTGCCGCTGATTTTGACCGAAGTCAACAAAGGCCGCTTGACACTTAATCAATACGTCAAAGTCGCTTCGGAAAATCCCGCCAAAGTCTGGCAGGTCTATCCGAAGAAAGGCGCGATCCGCTTGGGTTCCGATGGCGATATCACCGTTGTCGACATGGACAAGGAATCGACGATCGACGTCAACAAGCTTCACAGCAAAAACAAACCGTCACCATGGCACGGCTGGAAAGTCAAAGGTATGCCCGTGCTGACCGTCGTGCGCGGCCACGTGCAGATGCGCGACGGCGAGCCATGCGGCAAAGCAATCGGCAAAGCGCTGAAGCCGCTGATCTAACAAACCTAGTAACGGGTCTGATGAAGTAGGGGCGACCGCCAGTCGCCCCTACTTCCTATTTTCATAATATGAAACGCACTGAACCGTTTGAATTTTACCAGCCGACGACGCTTCAGGAAGCAAGCCGGCTCCTCAAAGACAAGGGCGACGGAGGGCGGTTTCTTGCCGGCGGCACCGATCTCGTCATCGCGATGAAAGAGAAAGGGCTTCTGCCCAAATACATCGTCGATTTGAAGCGCGTGCCCAACCTGAGCGGCATTCGCGAGAACGCCGACGGCAGCATCACCCTCGGCACGCTCACGACGATGTATGAAATCGAAACCTCGCCGCTGATCAAGAAGAAATTTCCTTTCCTCGCGCAAAGCGCGGCCGAAGTGGGCTCGATTCAGATACGCAATCGCGCCACCATCGGTGGCAACATGTGCAACGCGACGCCGTCCGCGGACACCGCGCCGGCATTGATTGCGTTAAATGCCGCGGCGCAAATCGCCGGCGTCGCTGGCGAACACACGATGAATCTGGAAGAATTCTTTAAAGCGCCGGGGCGCAATGCCATGGACCCGGCGGAAATCCTGACTGCGATCACCATCCCGAAAACCGGACCGCACCTGGTCGGCGAATACATCAAGTTCTCGCCGCGCGACATGATGGATCTGGCTTATATCGGCGTCGCCGTAGTTTATGACCTGGGAAGCGACAAAAGATGCACCGGCGTTCGGATCGTGCTTGGCGCGGTGGCGCCGACGCCGATTCGCGCGAAAAACTCCGAATCCCTGCTCGAAGGCCAAGTCTTGAGCGAAGAATTGGCGACGAAGGTCGGCGACGAAGCGGCGCGCGAAGCCAAACCCATCAGTGACGTTCGTTCCTCCGCGGACTACCGCCGCGCCATGGTCGGCGTCATGACCAAGCGCGCCGTGCTAAATGCCGCGGTCGGCCCGGCAAAATCCTGGCTCGATCGCCGCGACAGAAGGTATTAGAAGATCGGAGTGATGGAGTAGAAAACAATGGAAAATGGATAATTGAGAATGGAAGACACGCGTAACGCGAAGCTCGTCTTTCTCTTTCATTATCCATTTTCAACTATCAATTATCCATTCTTTTGACTCCATCACTCCAATACTCCAGTTTGAATTTGATGAGGTTATTATGAAGAGACAGATCCAGTTTACGCTAAACGGCGCGCGCGTGAACCGCGAAGTTCCCAACCATCGCCTGCTCCTCGATCTGCTGCGCGATGAGATCGGCACCACCGGCACCAAGGAAGGTTGCGGCACCGGCGACTGCGGCGCCTGCACCGTGCTTTTAAACGGCAAGCCGGTGAATTCCTGTCTGGTTCTCTCCGGCGAACTCGACGGCGTGGACGTCGTCACCATCGAAGGACTGAAAATCGGTCCGGAGCTCCATCCGATTCAAAAAGCGTTCATCCAGGACGGCGGCGCCCAATGCGGCTATTGCACGCCGGGCATGTTGATGATGTCCAAGGCGCTGCTCGATCAGAATCAAAACCCCAGCGAGGAAGACATCCGCTATGCGCTTTCCGGCAACCTTTGCCGCTGCACCGGTTACGCCAAGATTATCCAGGCCGTGCAGGACGCCGCCGCCGAGATTCGCGCCAAACGCGCATAATGCAACCTCGATTGGAACTGCTTTCAGGAGAATAAAATGTCAGATCTCACCGTCGTCGGAAAACCGGTTACTCGCGTTGATGCGAACGAAAAAGTCACGGGCCAGATCGTATACGGCTACGATCTGGTGCTGCCCAACATGTGTTACGGCAAGACTCTGTTCAGCACCAAAGCGCACGCCAGGATAAAAAAGATTCACACGGAAAAAGCTAAACAGCTCTCCGGTGTGGTCTGCGTGGTCACAGGGGAAGACACACCGTGGACCCACGGCGAATCAATCAAGGACAAGCCGTTTCTCGCCCAAGGAAAAGTCCGTTACATCGGAGAGCCGGTGGCGGCCGTGGCGGCGGAAGATGAAGACACGGCGCAGGCCGCGGTGAAACTCATCGCAGTCGAATACGAAGATCTTCCCGTCTATACCGATCCCGAAGAGGCCTGCAAACCCGGCGCGGTGGCGATCCACGAGGATTTCGCCAAATATCGCAAAGTCGATTTTATCGTCCCCGGGCCGCAAGCCAACATCGCCGAACACTTCAAACTGCGCACCGGTGACGTGGCGCAAGGCTTCAAGGAATCGGATCTGGTGGTCGAAGAGCGTTACTTCGTGCCGATGATCCAGCATGCGGCGATGGAGCCCCACTCAGCGCACGCGCAATGGGACAAGGAAAGCGGCCGGTTGACGTTGTGGGTCGCCAATGATGCGCCATTTCGCGCCCTGCACGAAATCACCGAAGCTTTAAATATGCCCAAGGAAAAAATCCGCTTCATCAATCCGGCCCAGGGCGGCGGCTTCGGCTCCAAGGGCGGCTTGAAAGTCGAGCCGATTGCGGTGGCCCTCGCCTTTCACACCAACGGCCGCCCCGTGCGCGTGAAGTTCAATCGCGAGGAAACTTTTATCTCGACCCTGACCCGCCACGAAGCGGTGGTCTACTCGAAAACCGGCGTCAAGAAAGACGGCACCCTGATGGCGCGCGAGATGACAATCTACTGGGGCGCGGGCGCGTACGCCGAGAAAAGTCCTACAGTCTGCATTCGCGGCAGCCTGCCGGCGCCGGGCCCCTATCGCATTCCTCACGTCAAAGTCGACGGCTACGCCGTCTACACCAACAAACCGATCGCCGGTTCCTATCGCGGCTATGGAATACCGCAGGGTGCCTGGGCCGGCGAACAGCAGATGGACGAGATCGCCAAAAAACTGGGCATGGATGCGCTGGCGATTCGTATGAAAAATATTTTTGTCGATGGCGACATGTCCTACTGGGGCGAGCAGCTCCACGCCGTCGGTCTCAAGGAAACACTCGTCAAAGCGACCGAAGCGATCGACTGGGGCGAGCCCGCGCCGGCGACCAAGCCCGGCGTCAGAATCGGCAAGGGCTTCGCGTGCATTCAGAAGCCGACCCGCTCGCCGACCACATCCAATGCCGGGGTGACGGTGGACGCGCAAGGTGAAGTCACGGTCTTCGCAGGCACAGTGGAAATCGGCCAGGGCTGCAACACGATCCTCTCGCAGGTCGCTGCCGAAGAGCTCAAAGTGCCGATGGACAAAGTGCATATGCACCAGCTCGACACCGATGTGATTCCCTACGATGCCTCCACCACTTCGAGCCGCAGCACGTATCACATGGGCAACGCCGTACGCAGCGCGGCGATTCACGCGCGCGAGCAGATCATGGAAACAGCCAAGCCGATGCTCGAAGCCGAGATGAAGGAACTCAGCTACGCCGACGGAAAGGTCTTCCTGAAAGACCAGCCGCAACAGGCGCTGCCCATCGGTGAAGTCGTCAAGCGCAAGCTCGGCATCAACGGCGTGGTGCGCGGCGATGCTTCATACACTTACGAGATTGGCAAAGATCTCGATCTGGAGACCGGCCACAGCGACCACGCGTCGGCGTTTTACATGTACGCGACTCAAGCCGCGGAAGTCATGGTCGATGAAGAGAGCGGCCGGGTGCGCCTGCTGCGCATGTCCGCCGCCCACGACGTGGGCAAGGCCATCAACCCTTTGAATTGCGTCGCGCAGATCGAAGGCGGCGTCGCCATGGGGATCGGCTCGGCGCTCCACGAAGAAATGATCATCGACAACACCGGCAAAGTACGGAATCCGTCTTTTCTTGATTATCATCTCGTCACATCTCTCGACGTTCCCAAGATGATTCCGATTATCGTTGAGTGTGCCGAGCCTGAAGGACCCTACGGCGCAAAAGGCCTCGGCGAGCCGGGTCTTGCGCCGACCCCCGCCGCCATAGGCAACGCCGTCGCCGATGCGATCGACGTGCGCGTTTACGATCTGCCGCTCAAGCCGGAGAACGTTTTTTGGGCGCTGCAGAACAAGAAGAAAAAAAGCGCTGCCTGAACCAGCCTCGTATTCCAAAATTTTTTCGTCTAACATTCACGCACCGGTCGAGCCGTCAGGCTCGGCCGGTGATGCCTTTTCTTGGAGGTAGATTCATGCGGCAGGGTCAGCCTCACGCTTTTCTGCTTGCGACGCTCATTGTGGCAAATCTTCTGTCTCTTCCGGCCGCGGCAATAGCGGCAGAAACGACGGCCAAAGCGATCCAGACGGTGCCTGGGATGGCGCCGGTGGTCGATCCAAAAAATATTTATAGCGAGATTCGCTCCGACAATCTGAGCCCCGCCGTCGCCAAGCATCTGCACCGGGTCTACGTACCTAACCGCACATCCAACGACGTTTGGGTCATCGATCCGGCGACACTGAAGGTTATCGACAAGTTCAAAGTCGGCATCAACCCACAGCACGTGGTGCCGTCGTGGGATCTGAAGACTCTCTGGGTCAATAACAATGCCGAAGGACGTCCTGACGGGAGCGTCACGCCCATCGATCCGCTTACCGGCAAGCCCGGCAAGAGCATTCCGGTGGACGATCCTTATAATATGTATTTCACCCCGGACGGTCGCTCGGCTATCGTTGTCGCCGAGGCGCATCAGCGCCTCGATTTTCGTGATCCTCACACAATGGCGCTCCAGTACTCGATTGACACGCCCAACTGCCGGGGCGTTAACCACGCCGATTTCTCGATCGATGGCCGCTTTGCGATCTTTACCTGCGAGTACGCCAAGAGCGTGGCGAAAATCGATCTGGTCGATAAAAAGGTCGCCGGTTATCTCAAGTTCTCCAAAGGCGGCATGCCGCAGGACGTGCGCATTTCGCCGGACGGCAGAATTTTCTACGTCGCCGATATGAAGGCCGACGGTGTCTTTGTCGTTGACGCCGACAAGTTCACCGAAATCGGCCATATCAAAACCGGCATCGGCGCGCATGGCTTATACCCGAGCCGCAACGGCACCAAGCTCTACGTCGCCAACCGCGGCGTCGCGCGCGTCTATGGTCCGCCCAAGGGCAAAGGCAGCGTCAGTGTCATCGACTTCGCGACGCGCAAGGTCGAAACGACCTGGCCGATCCCCGGCGGTGGCAGCCCCGACATGGGCAATGTCAGCATCGACGGTAAACAGCTCTGGCTTTCCGGACGCTACGACAACGTCGTTTATGTCATCGACACGGCCAACGGCGCGGTGAAAAGCATTCCGGTCAAGACCGAGCCCCACGGACTCACCGTGTGGCCGCAGCCGGGCCGCTATTCTCTCGGCCACACCGGCAACTTGCGCTGAGCCTGCGCTTTCCAGTAAGGAAGCGTTTTGAGCATTGATGCCGCGCGGCGGCGCCGGTGCAGTGAATCGCTCAAACCTCGAGATAGGCCATAATCCGCACACTGGCAACCGCTCTGCATTTTTCTCGCCGCCGTTCTCGTTGCCCGTCTAAGTACTCCGCGACGGCGGATGAGTTTCTATCGCGGTAAAACTATCCGAATCGTCGTCGGCTTCGCTGCCGGCGGCGGCTTCGACGCCTAGGCGCATGTGCTCGCCCGCCACATGGGACGGCACATACCGGGAAATCCGGCGATCATCGTCGATAACATGACCGGCGCGGGCAGCCGCGTAGCAGCGAATTATCTTTTCAAAGCAACGCCCGACGGCTTGGTCATCGACAACTTCATCGGCTCACTCTTGCTGCAGCAGATCCTGGGCGACAAGGGCATCGAGTTCGACGGCCGCAAGTTCGAGTGGCTCGGCGCGCCGGTGCAGGACGAGAATGTTTGCGCGCTGACCAAGACCAGCGGCATCAACTCGCTGGAAGAGTGGATGGCGGCCAAGAAACCGGTAAAACTCGGCGGCGAGGACCGGGCGCCAACGATTCCGATGTGCCGCGCGTGTTGAAAGCCAGGCTTGGTTTGCCCGTGCAACTGATCGAAGGCTTCAAAGGCACATCCAACATTCGTGTCGCCGCCGAAGCCGGAGAGATCGGCGGCGGCTGCTGGACCTGGGCGTCGATCCGAACCACCTGGGCGAACGGACTGGAATCGGGCATGGTGAAGCCGATCATTCAGGTCAATGCCAAAAAAAAACCGAGGATATTCCCAACGTGCCCAACGCCATCGATTTCGCCAAGACGGCCGACGCGCGTATTTTGATCGAGGCCGGCATCCATGCGCCGTCGGCGATTCTCCGCGCCTGCGCCTTGCCTCCGGGCACGCCCAAGGGCCGCGCCGATCTCTTGCGCGCCGGCTTCAACGCCGCGCTCAAAGACTTGGAACTGCTCGCCGAGATGAAAAAATCGAAGCTGGAGATAAATCCGCTGACCGCCGCCGAATGGATGGAGTTGTCAAAAAACTATTTCAAACCGATGCCAAGAGCGTCGCCAAAATCCGCGACGTGCTGGTACCGAAGAACTGACCCTGTTGCGTGTGACTGCGCCCCGACAGAATAGGAAAACTCTGCGCACGCAGCGGCACGCACGCTAACGCCAGTGGAGAATCTTCAAAATGTTGGTGAAGTCGTCCGTCCAAAGCTCGCCGGCCGAGCGGCCGTCGAGCGGTAGCCAATCGGGTCCTATGTACGATGACAGGTCCTGTTTCTTACGCCCCAAAACAATCCAGCGCGACGATGACTTACCTTCATTCTGTTCATCAGGGGTTACTGAAAAATCATTTCTTAGATAGGCGGCAAGATTTATTTCCTTTGCAAACCGGTCAAAGACGGGCACGAGATCCATGTGCCGGTTAGAAATATGGATCAGCAGAATGCCATCTTCGGCGATTTTGTCGAGATAGATCCGGACAGCTTCGAGAGTGAGGAGATGCGTGGGAATCACGTCCGAGCTGAAAGCATCCAAGACTAAAAGGTCGTAGTAATGCTCCGGCGCCCTCGACAGGGTCAGGCGAGCATCGCCGATCACGACTTCGGATCTCGGCGGGCAATCGCGTAGATAACTAAAAAGCCGCGCGTCCCTGGCGATTTTCTCCACCAGCGGATCGATTTCGAAATAGGTGAATTTCTGGGCCGGGCCACCGTGGCAAGAGAGCGCTCCGCTGCCCAAACCGACAATGGCGATACTTCCTTGGGGGCGAAGTACCGCCGCAGCACGCAATACGCTCCCCGCCGGGCCAGTCCGATGGTAGTAGCTGATCGGTTGCAGAGGCGATTTTGAATTTTGCGCGCCATGGGCCGTGGTGCCGTGAAAGAGTAAATGGCGTACGCCGTCGTCGACCACGCGATAAACGCCAAAGAAGCTTCGGGCCTGAAACAAAGTCAAACCGATCGGATTGTATGCGAAGAGAGAAGCGCACAGAAGCACGCTCAGGCCGAGGCCGAAGCGGAGCGGCCGGTACGCGAAGCTGAGACAGAGAACTCCGGGTATCGCAAAGATCAATAGCCGGGCATTTAACGGTGGCACCCGAGCCCCCCGAGTGAAAATACCAAGAAACACCATGACGAAGAACAGACCCGTTGGCAACAACCCGTCCAGCCATCGAGCCCGGCGGCTTTGGCCGGCGCGTCCGACATAGGGTCGCAGAAACGCCGCGACCGTCAACGCCAACGGATATTCCAGAACGCTGCCGAAGAACGCCGGCGCGATGACAGTATTGAACACACCGCCAAGGACCCCGCCGATGGAAATCCACAGGTAAAACTCTGTTAATCGTCCCGGTTCCGGACGATCCTTAGCGAGTTGTCCATGACAGACAAGCGCGGTGGCGAGAAACGCGAGCAGATGCAGCGGCAAGAGAATCGCTACGGGAGTCGTGGCTTGTAAAAGCACGGTGACAACCGCTGCAAGCAGAAGAAATCCCTGCCTTCGAACCAACCACTCGTGCGTCGCCCAGCGTTCGCTCGCGAAGGCCAGCGCGAAAGTGAGGAGATAGATCGCCAGGGGCACAACCCAGAAAAGTGGCGCCGAAACGAGATCGGTGGTGATGTGTGTGGTGACGCCAAGCAAAAGACTCGAAGGCACAAGCGACCAAGCGAGCCAGCGAAGGCGCCGCGCGAACGTGATCGGTTCCGAAGCAATTGCGCTTGGCTTCCCTTCATCCGCACGGCGATCCGTCACTCTCTCTTCTTCGTTCTGCCGCAAAGTGAGCAACATGCAGCCGACCGTGGCGCACAGCAGGACAAAATAACCGTAGCGCCACAGATCGGCCTGTTGGCGCAGCGAAAAAAATCGCTCGATGATAAACGGATAGGCCAAGAGTCCCAGCATGCTGCCGAGATTGCTCGCGGCGTAGATAAAATACGGATCGTGGGCTCTCGGATGACTGCTTTGCGAAAACCATTTTTGCAGCAGTGGCGCCTGTGCAGATAGTGCGAAGAACGGAATACCGATCGACGTAGCCAACGCCGCGAGAACGGTGAACACGGGATGCGCCAGCGGCGCAGCGAACCAGCTTACAGGCGCGGCAACCGGCAGAAAGCAGGCGCCGGCGAGCATCACCAGGGCATGAACGGCACGATGCCGGGTCGGGCTAAGCCAGGATGTAGCGAAATGCGCATAGAGATAGCCGAGCAACAAACAAGTCTGGAAAAACAGCACGCTTGTATTCCAGACCGCAGGGCTGCCACCCGCGAAGGGTAGCACCATTCGTGCGATCATCGGTTCAAGAATGAACAGTAGAGCGGCGTTCAGAAAAACTGTCAGCAGATAAAGCGCCAAGGTGAGGCATTCCGGCGTACCGATACTTGCGATTTTGACAGCGAAACGCGGGAGCGCGCGACCGTCATCAGGAAAATCTGTAACTTTGGAATACTGCTTACCAGTGGTCATCGTGTCCGTAGCAGCATCGGATCGGCGAGTTTCATCGTGCATGTTGAAGTTCTTTGGCAAGGCGCAAGATCAATGCCACAACACGCGAATCATACACTGTGCGACGGACGGTTTCAGCCGTTAGGAAATTGACAACGACCGCGAAGCTTGGATATGAAATTCGGGAAAGCCAAATTTCCAACTCGGCGAAAGGTCCCCCGCTTATGAGCGATCAAATAACCCTTGAGGAACTGCGGATCTTGGCACAGCGCGCGGGGCTACGACTCTCCGACAACGAATTGGAGCGTCTGCTGCCCGGGGTCATCCGAGCGCGGCAGCAAGCGGCCGCGTTGCGCGAACTGATCGGCACGGACGACGAACCCGCCGGGGTTTTCGGCGCGGCCCGGAAGTGAGCACGGCCATGGCATCGACCGATCTGTGTTACCTGACGATCGCCGAAGCGGCGGTGGGTCTACGCCGGAAAGATTTTTCGCCCGTGGATCTCGCCGAGGCATGTCTCGAACGCTGTGGCGCGCTTGACGAAAAACTTCACAGCTTCATCACCGTCACTGCCGAGCGCGCCCGCGCCGACGCGCGTCGCGCGGAAGCCGAATTTGCGGCAGGAAAAGTCCGCGGACCGCTTCACGGCATTCCCATCGCGATCAAGGACCTCTATCTCACCAAAGGAATTCGCACGACCTGTCACTCGGCGCTGCTGGAGAATTGGTTTCCCGAGCGCAATGCAACTGCGGTTGAAAAACTCGAAGCCGAGGGCACAGTGCTTCTCGGCAAGCTGGGCATGCACGAATTTGCCTTCGGCGGCCCGTCGCTCGATGCGCCATTTCCTGCCGTGCGTAATCCCTGGAACCCGGCGCGCATTCCAGGTGGATCGAGCAGCGGCTCGGGCGCGGCGCTCGTCGCGGGATTTTGTTATGGCGCGCTGGGCTCGGATACGGGCGGATCGATTCGCACGCCGGCGGCTCACTGCGGCATTGTCGGTCTCAAACCGACTTACGGGCGGGTCAGCCGCTACGGCGTCGTGTCTCTCAGTTGGTCGCTCGACCATGCCGGACCGATGGCGCGAAGCGTCGAGGATTGTGCGATATTGCTTCAGGCCATCGCCGGCCACGACTCGCGTGACGCCGCTTCGGCAAATGTGTCCGTGCCGGATTTTCAGGCCGGGCTTCGCGACGGCGTTAAAGGTCTACGGGTGGGTGTGCCGCGCGCCAACTGGTTCGATGAAAATCTCGGTGTCGACGCTGAAACCGGAAAACTATTCGATCGAGCGCTGGATGTCTTGAAAAGCCTCGGCGCGACAATCGTCGACCTCGACGGCAAACCCTTCGCGCAGGCGCGCTTCGCCAATCAGACGATCCTCCTCTGCGAAGCTTACGCCTACCACGAGAAATCCTACCAGAACACGCCGGAGAAATTCGGCACCACAGTCCGGCGTCGTATGCTCGAAGGCGCGTTTCTGAGCGCGGCGGACTACCTCACGGCGCAACGCGCACGCTCGGTCTTGAACGAGCGTATTCGCGCCAATTTCGATCGGGTCGATGTACTTGCGGTACCCACCGTGGCCCGTCCGCCGGATGCGTTCGATGCGCTGGACCCGAACGAACAGAACCTGCGCCCGAGCTTCACTCATCCCTTCAATCTAACCGGCCTGCCGGCGATCTCGCTGCCGTGCGGATTCACTTCCGAAGACTTGCCCGTCGGACTCCAAATCGCCGCCCGGCCTTTCGAAGAGTCCACCGCGCTCAGAGCAGCCTACGCCTACGAGCAGGCGACGGAGTGGCATAGACGCAGGCCGGCGCTCGGCGTATAAGAGCGTTCGTCATGGCAATCTGCTCTCTTGACGACGATCCGCGACTAGCGCTATAGGCCTCGAAATGACCTGGCTGCCGCACTTCATTTTACTGACCGGCACCGCGATGGCCGCAACCATGGGCTTCGCGTTGACCGCGCTGGTGATCATAAACGCCTTTGAGAAATCGTCGAAGGCAAGTGATTCAACGGCAAAGGAAGCCCTAGCTTTCTTCAGCAAAGAATCTACGGAATGGCCGCGCACAACAGTCCGCGGCTATGACACACCCGAGCTTTGGCGTGAGGATGCGGTGGTCCGCGGCGAGTACCCGGACGAGAATTATTTCCACTGAGCAAACTGTCCTGGGCTAACTGTTCCCCTTTTCGAACACACGAAAGTACATTTCCGCGAGACTCGGCTCCATGGTTTTTGCAGCCGCCAGTTCGCGTTGCAGGGACGGCTCGAGACGTCGGCGGGCATCTACCGCTCGGCGCAATACTTCGTCCTCATCCACTTTAGTGAGCCGGCCGTTTTCGACGACAATTTCGCCGTCGACGATCACGCTCTCGACGTCGCTGCCGTTCTCGCAAAAAACCAGTTGCGCAACGGGATCGTTGAGCGGTGTGAAGGCGGCTCGATCGCGGCGCAGAAGGACGATGTCGGCTAGCTTTCCCGACGCGAGGACGCCGGCTTCAAGTCCGAAGGCTCGCGCGCCGTTGCGGGTGGCCATGGCGAGAGCCTGAGCAGGCGCGACCCAGCGACTGAAATCGCTTCCCGCCTGATTGTGGACCAGCGCCGCCAGGCGCATCGCGTCGAACATGTTCTGGCCGTCGTTGGAAGCCGAGCCATCTGTGCCAAGAGCGACGGGGACGCCGGCGGCGAAAAATTTCTTCACCTTGGCAAGCCCGCTCCCGATGCGCAGATTGCTCGCGGGGTTGTGCACGGGGGTCGCACCGCGCCGGGCAAAGAGCTCCACATCACCGTCTTCGATCCAAATGGAGTGCGCCAGCGAGACCTTGCTATCGAGCACACCGAGGTCATCGAGATGGCGCAGGAGCGAGGTGCCGTAGAGTTGGCGTCCCATCACCGCCTGCGCCTTGGTCTCGGCAAGGTGAATGTGCATCGGCAGGTTTTTCTGGCGCGCCAGCTCGGCCGCGCCGGTCAGCAATTCGTCGCTGCAGCGTTGAACGGCCGACGGTCCCGGACATGCGGTCGTGAGTTTTTCCGGCGCGTGAAATGCTTCGATAAATTCCTGACATTCATCGAGCCAAGCGCGCGCCGATTTCGCTTCGCTCGCGCTCATGCGCTGGATCTCACCCGCGAGGGCCATGGCCGCCTTGCCGATCGGTATCGTGTCTTCGTAATTTTTGTCCGTGATCGTCAGGGACGCGACGTGGCGCAGGCCGAGATCGCGCATGGCCTGGATGGCCGCGCCCGCGCCCATGAAACGGCACGCCGCACTACCGGCGAAATGATCGAGCACAGTGGTGGCACCGTTCTTGAGCATTTCCATGCCGCCCAGGAGCGCGCTGGCATAGAAGTCGTCATCGCGCATGTGGCGCAGCGATGCTCGGTAGTAGGCCCGCCAGATCTCCAGCGGTTTGCTCGGCATCATGCCGCGCACGAGATTGGCCGGCGAATGACAGTGAGCATTGACGAGACCGGGCAACGCGATCAAACGATTGCCCTCGATGACTCGGTCGAAGGAATCCGCCGGCGTCCCTTGCATCGGACCGACGTAAGCGAGGCGATTGCCGTCGACGGCGATTGCGCCCTGTTCGATGATCTCATCGTTTGCGTTCATCGTGACGATGAGTGCGTTGCGAATCAATATTTTCATTTTCGCCTCGCTCCAGAAACAACAGGGGCACGGCGTCCCGTGCCCCTGCATCCACTTGCAAAGTCCAACGCCTCGCAACGTTTAGACGAAACCCATTTTCCGGCCCCAGTTTTCCGGCTCCTTGAGAAAATCGATGATCTGCTGGCTCGATTCCTCGCTGAAATAACTCTTACTCAAGCCGGTATCCAGCACGTCGTCCCAATTGGCGAGCACGTGGAGCTCGATATCGTTCTTGGCAAGGTTCCCTTTGCCCTCGTGCTGGTTCAATCGATCGGAAGCGTAATCGAACACGCAAAGGCAGGTCGTCATCTTCGCGCCGGCGCCGCGGATGCCGATGTTGAAGCGGAGTTTGCTTAGACCATCGGTAATCAGATCCTCCACTAGCATCACCCGCTTGCCGGCCTCTAGAATTCCTTCGATCTGTTTGGTGCCGCCGTAACCCTTGGGCTGCTTGCGGATGTAGATCATCGGCTTTTTGATCAAATGCGACACGAAAGACGCGTAAGGAATACCAGCAGTCTCACCACCCGCGACCACGTCGATCATGTCGAGGCCGATGTCGGTCTCGGCCTTTTTTGCCAACGCATTGACGATGTATTCGCGCTCAGCGGCGAACGACAACAGCTTGCGGCAGTCGATATAGACCGGCGAGATACGGCCGGAAACGAACACGAAAGGTTTGTCTTTATAAACTGCGATCGATTCGGTCGACAGCAGCATCTCGGCAACTTTTTTGGAAACTTCGCTCATCGAAAAATACCTTTCAGTAGCGCGGTATAGCTGCCTATAACATAGCCCCCGAGGCTTTCCAACAAATTGCCCGACGGAAAATCGATTTTCACCCAGCGTGGGAAGCTGCTAGTATGCGACCGCATGAAGCGACCGCATGCTGCCGTTTTACTGACTTCACGAGGTGACTTTGCCGTTGATAAACGCCGGCTCATGCGCGATTTGAACGCGATCGGGCGCATCGGCATCGGCAATCACGGCTCGGTTACGCGCCTCGTGTTTTCGATCAAGGAGCTGCGCAGCCGCCAGGTGCTGATTCACCTGATGCGCCAGGCCGGACTTCAAATCCACATCGACGCCATCGGCAATATCTTCGGCCGCCTCGAAGGCAGCGATCCGAAAGCACCCGCGGTGTTGGCCGGCTCCCACCTCGACACGGTCATTCACGGCGGCAAATACGACGGACCGGTGGGTGTGCTCGGCGCTCTCGAAGCGGTCCGCACCATCCACGAAAACAAGGTCGCCGTGCGTGCGCCGATCGAAGTGGTCTGCTTCGTCGGCGAGGAATCGAGCCGCTTTGGTTTTTCCACTCTCGGCAGCAGCCTCGTCGCAGGCGAAGTACAAGCAAAGGATCTGACCAACGCGGTGGATTCCCAGGGGACCAAACTCGCTGACGTGCTAGCCGGCCTGGGCATCTCGTCGCGCCATCTGCCGAGCCTGGCGCGCAATCCTAAAACCGTGAAAGCCTATCTCGAGCTGCACATCGAGCAAGGGCCGATTCTCGAAGCGATCGGAAAGAAAATCGGCCTGGTGACCTCGATCGCGGCGCCGAGCCGCTTCAAAGCGATCTTTTCAGGTCAGGCCGATCACTCCGGCACCACGCCAATGGAAATGCGCAAGGACGCACTCGTTGCCGCCGCAAAGCTAATCGAATATGTGGAGACGATTTGCCGCAAATACTCCCCCATGGCGAAAGGCCGCGTGGTCGGCACGGTCGGCGCGATGAAGATCGAGCCGGGAGTCATCAACGCGGTGCCCGGGCGAGCCGAACTGTCCATCGACATTCGCAGCACTTCGGCCAAATCCAAGGAACGGGTTGCGCGTCTGGTCAAACAACGCGCCGCGGCCATCGCCCGAAGCCGCCGCGTTGGCGTGGAAATCCTCGACATCCGTTCGGAAGATCCGGTGCCGCTCGATAAACGTTTGCTTCGGCTCACCCAGGAATTGTGCGATCGCAAGCAGATCGATTACGAGATCATGCCCTCAGGCGCCGGACACGACGCCATGCAGATAGCGAAGATCGCGCCAGCGGGGATGATCTTCATTCCGAGCCGTCGCGGCATCAGCCACAACCCGCTCGAATGGAGCGATCCCGATGACATCGCACTCGGCGCTCAGCTTTTGATGGAAACGATGATTCGAGTGGCTAATGAAAGCCTCTAAATCCAAACCCAAGCGTATCCTCAACTCGGCGCAGATCAAAGCGGTCTTCGAACGCTTCGCGCGCGAAATGACGCGCGCCTACGGCAATCTCGATGCGATCGTGTTCATCGGCATCCGCACCCGCGGACCCTACGTCGCTAAACGCCTCGCCGAAGTGATTCGTAAGCGCCACGGCAAGGAAATCCCGATCGGCGAGATGGACATCACGCTTTACCGCGATGACCTGAACGCGCTCGTGCCCGGCGGCACCATCGATCACACGCGCATCCCCTTCGAGATCGCCAACCGGATCGTCGTGCTGTTCGACGACGTGCTCAACACCGGCCGCACCGTGCGCGCCGCCGTCGATCACCTGATCGATCTGGGCCGGCCGCGCATGATCCACCTCGCGGTCATGATCGACCGTGGTGGCCGCGAGCTTCCAATTGCCGCCAACTACGTCGGTAAGAAGATCGATCTTTCTGCCGCCGGCAACGTGCAGGTTCGGCTGAAAGAAGTGGACAAGGCGGACGAAGTCTTGGTCGAGTGAAGAAAGAACCTTTGGTTAGAGGGAGTTCCGTCGGAAGAATTCTTTCGCGGGCTACCCGAGTGAGGCGAATGCCTACTGAGCTGCGTGCTGAACCGCCACTGCGCGGCGTTTTACCAGCGCCATCACGTCGTCGGCGTCGCTATGGGATTCGATAAAGCGGCGCAAGGAGGCCAATTCTGCGGGTGGAAAACAAGTGCCGCAACTTGCGATCAGATTGTCGATGCTCGCCGCATCGAGCCGGCAATAGCTGACATCTTCATCTCTATCGGAACGTATTCCATCCTGCGCATCAGCGGGATCGATACGGCTCACCATCTGGCGGAATATGGAAACAAAGCGGCTGATTTGCTCGTCGCTCAACGGCGCGGCGGGCGACCAGCGAAAATGAAGTTTCATTTCCTTGCGAATCGACTGCTCTTGAATTTCCAGCCTTGCGCCGTTTTCAACCAAAGCGCCTTTTACAATCTCATAATCGAGCGGGCCATCGAAGCTCTTCCGGCTTCGGCGCAGCAGCAAGGTTTCGGCGCCGTTGCTGACTTCGAGGTACACAACACTCATCGGATCGCCAAGGGCACCGGAAGCAAACTGCTTGTTTCCAGTGGCCGCCATTGGCTCGAGGCGATGGCCGACGTGGCGCGCCATGAATTCGCGCCAATCATTGGCGGGCAATGCTTCATCATCCGCCCCGGCGTAAACGGGATAGCGATCGAAATCGGTCACATGATGAATTGCGTCGCACTTGCGACACCAAATGTAGCGGCCCTTATCCATACTTCCGCTGCTCCATACCTGTCCCCGTCGTGACGTTGACCTGTGACGGAAAAATCATGGACACACGCGTGCCCGTGCCCGGCCGGCTCGCGACCTTGAGCCTGCCGCCGACCAGGTCGGCCATACGCCGCGCCACCGTAAGTCCTAGGCCGAGACCTGAGTAAGCTCGCTGGGCGGAGTTGTCAGCTTGATGAAAGGGTTCGAAGATCGAATCGATCTTGCTCTCCTCGATACCGACGCCGGTGTCGATGACCTCGAATTCGACGCCGCTTTTGTCGTCCGTCGGCTGAATTTTTACCTCGATCGATCCCTCGGCGGTGAACTTGACGGCGTTGTTGAAAACATTCTGAAAGATGCGCTCGACCTTGGCGCGATCACTAACAATCGGCAGCTCCTGATCGCCGCCATGTACGTTCACCTGCAGACCCTTCTCACGGATCGGCTTTTCATGGCGTTTGAGAGTCTCGCTGACGACGTCGCGCGCATCGAATCGCTCCAGGGTCGCGTTCGCGTCACCGGCGTTGAGCGAAGTCATCCACAGCACGTTGTCGATCAACTCGAGCAGCTCTTCCGAATTGCGATAAACGGTTTCAAGAACCTTCTGCTGGTCTTCGGTGAGCTTGCCGATCACCTGGTTAAGCAACAGGTAAACGAAGCCGACCACCACGCTGAGAGGCGTCCTCAGCTCATGCGAGATGTTGGAGAGGAAATCGGATTTCACCTGGCGCAGCTGGGACTTTGCCGTGCGCCGTTCCAGGCCGCGCCGGACCAGTGAAAGAATGTGATTCACATCGAATGGTTTGGAAATGTAGTCGAAGGCGCCTAACCGAAGGCCCTCGATGGCGGTGTCGAGCGATCCATAGCCGGTGATGATGATCGCTTCGATGTCGGGGTCGTGCTGTTTGACCTTTTCCAGCACGTTGATGCCGCTAAAACCGGGCATTTTCAAATCCACCGTGACCAGATCGACCGGGATCTGCTTTAGCATCTCGAGCGCCTGCATGCCGCGCTCCGCGGTGTGGACGTTGTAGTATGGGTTGAGAATCATCTTGAGCGATTCTCGCGGCCCCATCTCGTCGTCGACGACTAGTATGCTCGGTTTGCTGGCGTCCATGCCGATGCAAACAGCAAGGAATATGCCACCAATGGATACTGGCAAGCTGCTAATCTAACTGTGGATTTTAATGAAATGCGGGAGAGGAAAAATAGTTGCGGAACAATTTTGTCCGCTCATGGCGATAATTTAACTTCGTCCTCTGAATCGTTGGGATCGTTGATCTTCAATTTCTCGATCCGATATTTCAAAATCCGACGGCTGGTACCAAGCAGCGAGGCCGCTTTGGTCTGGTTGAAGCCAGTGCGCTGTAGCGCCTTGACGATCAATTCGCGTTCGAACTCGTCTACCGCATCGCTGAGCGGACGCGAACCGCTCAGCACGTCTTCCTTGAGCGCCGCGGTCTGATCGGTGGAGCGCATTCCCGGCGGCAGGTCACGGAGCATGATGGTTTCGTGGGGCGTCAAAATCGTCAGGCGCTCGATTAGATTTTCCAGCTCGCGGATGTTGCCCGGCCACGGATAGGAAGTGAAGAAATCCACGACTTCCGGCGACAGGATCTTGGGCACGATCGCGTGCTCCTGCCCCTTGAGCCGCACGAAGTGGTCGAGGAGAAGCGCAATGTCGTCGCGCCGTTCGCGCAGTGGAGCGAGCAGAAGCGCGACGACGTTCAGGCGATAAAACAAATCGGGGCGAAATTCGGCATTTTTCGCCATCTGCTCGAGGTCGCGATTACTCGCAGCGATCACCCGCACGTCAACTTTGATCTCGTCGGTCCCGCCCAATCGGGTAAACGTCTCCTGTTCGATGGCACGCAGAAATTTTGCCTGGGTGCCGAGATTGAGCTCGCCGATCTCGTCGAGAAAAAGTGTGCCACCGTGGGCGAGCTCAAAGCGGCCCACCTTCTTCTGTGAGGCATTGGTAAAGGCACCGCGCTCGTAACCGAACAACTCGCTCTCGATCAAGGTGTCCGGCAAAGCCGCGCAGTTGACCACAACGAACGGCTTGGCACGCCGGTCGCTGTTGTAGTGGATCGCGCGCGCGATCAGCTCCTTGCCCGTACCGCTTTCGCCGGTAATCAGCACGGTGCTTTTTTTGGCCGCGACCATGCTCACCGCTTTGAAAACTTCGACGATCTGTTTGGACTTGCCGATCACGTGCTCGACGCCGTACTTGCGCCCGACTTCTTCCTTCAGGCGCTCGAGCTCGCGCGACAGTTGCACTTTTTCCAGCGCATGCTCGACGCGCAGACGCAGTTCCTCCACATCGAACGGCTTGGTCACGTAGTCGAACGCCCCAGTACCCTTGGCCGCAAAGGCCGTGCGCGCCGTGTTGAGGCCGGTGAGCATGATCACCGGGCAATCACCGTTGACCGATTTGATCTGCTTCAAGACGGCGAGGCCGTCGGTGCCAGGCATCATGATGTCGAGCAGGACGACGTCCGGTGATTCCTCAGCCACCTTTTGAATGGCCTCGTCCGCGGCCGAGGCTTCGATCACGCGGTAGGCCTTGTTGAAGACCATCTGCAAGGCTTGCCGCACCCCCGCCTCATCATCAACAACTAAAATTACAGGTTGGCTCATATCCTCTTGACTATCCGTGCTTCGCAACCGAAAACTCCATTTTTAGAATTTCTCTGTCACCGCCCGCGCTCGTTTCAAATCGTCCACCATTGGTCTCCAACAAATGTTTCGCGAGTATTACCCGGAGCGGCAAAAGATTTTCTTGCGCGCTCGCCTTGTCATCGAGGTAGTGAGCGATGGACGCCACCCGCCCTCCTTCGCGCTGATAGCTGATCGCCACCGCGCTCGGCGCCGGCAACTCGATTTCAATCTCGCTGCCCATGCGCGCCTGTCCCAGGGCGGCGAGCAGGATGTTTTTCAGGATGTACTCCAACTGCGCCTCGTCGGCGCGCACGGGGTGGGCCGCGCCGTTCTTCCTCAATTCGATGCGCGCCTGCCGTCTGGCGCAATCGGGTTGGATCTCATCGAGCACGGCGCGCAGCTTCTCTTCCAAAGCGACGATGTCTTTGCGCGGCGCCGCGAAGTCGGCAAATTCGATCATCACTTCCAGCAAGTCATCCATGCGCTCGATGTCGCCGCCGACGACTTCCTGAAACCGGGTGCGAAAATTTTCATCCTGATAGCGATCGCCGAGCAGCTGAGCGAAGGTCTTGATCGTAACCATCGGATTCTTAAGCTCGTGGGCAAGCTCATGAATGAGCACGTGCAGGTCGACAGGTTGCGATTGCGGGATGCCGTTGACCGGGTTCGCGCCGTAGGGCTGAAAGCGTGACTCGGGCGGCTCGATCTTCGCGCTCGCTGCCGCGGGAACAAATTCCGTGAAGTCGCCGGGCGCGCCGGCGGCTGCTGCGGCTGCATCATCGAAGTCAAAAACCAGGTCCGCGGCATCAATCGTCAACTTCCGATGCAGAGCCAACGTGCGCGCGACCACGGTTTCAAGCTCCATGAGATTGCCGAACCAGAGATAATTGCGCAGCCGGAGATTCGCTTCGACGGAAAAACTCGGTTCGTCGATGCGGAGATTCTCGGCAAAGCTACGGGCAAACCAAGCCGCGAGGGCGGGAATATCGTCGCCCCGGTCACGCAGCGGCGGCAACTTCAACGTCAGGGTCGCAAGCTTGTAATAAAGCGCTTCGAGAAATTCACCGCGATAAACTTTCTCCAGCAGATCGCAGCTGGCGCTGGCAAGGCAACGCACGTCGGCGAGTTTTTCTTCGGCTTCCTCAAGAAAAGCGAGCAGCTCGGGTTGTGCCGCAGGGGCGATCTTGTCGAGATCGTGAACGATCACGGTGGTCGGCGCCGCGGTCAATGCCGGGTCCGGGGAAAATTGAAATCTCTTCTGCTCGAGATATTCTCCGGCGGTTTGGCCAGCGTCGATCGTCAGCCGAATGCCGGGAGATTTTTGCAGATGGCAGATGGCTTCAACGACCCGACTCTGCCCGCAGCCGATCTCGCCACTGATCAGAAGCGGCAGGCGCGCCGCGGCAAAGCGTCTGATCAGAAGCGCCGCGCTACGGCTCAGAAAAGGAAAGTCCAGGTAGCGCGAAACGCGCTCCGCATCAGGCGCCGGTGAGCGCATCGCGTAAGTCGCCGAGCGGCGCGCCAGTAACTGCCCGACTTTTTCGTGCAGCTCGTAGGGGTTGAACGGTTTGGCGAGACAGTCGAAGCGCGACTCGCGCGGAATCTCCCGCGCGGTGGTTTTCGAATCGACCAGAAACAGGACGGCGAAAGGCAGCTGAGATGCGAAGCGTACCAGACTCGCCGCTTCCAGACCATGCTGCGGCGAAATGCCCAAGATCAGCAAGTCAACGGGATCTTGGGTATCGGCGAAGGAAAAGCCTTGGGCACCGAGTGTTCGCTTCGACACAGCGAATTCACGCCCGAGGATGAGTCCCAGGGTCTCTCGGACAACCTCCGAGTCGTCAATGATTAAGATTCGCTTCATTCATCTGAGCGCGGCCATTGGTTGCGGCCGGACGCACCGGCTTGCCCACCGGAATGTGAACGAAGAACGCGGTGCCCTTGCCGACCGTGCTTTCCACGGTCACAAAACCGCCGTGCTCTTGCACGATCTGATGAGACACCGCCAACCCCAAACCGCTACCCTCATCTTTACTGGTAAAAAAGGGATCAAAAATATGTTGCAAGTCTGTTTCGGAGATTCCGATACCTGTGTCGCGCACCTCGACTTGAACAAACTCGCCGGAGGGCTCAGTCCCATGCCGGGAGACGGAACGAGTCGAAATACCTATCGATCCACCCTCGTGCATGGCTTGTATCGCGTTGAGAATCAGGTTCATAAATACCTGCTTCATCTGTTCTCTGTCAATCCAAACCTTGGGCAGATCATCATTAAAATCACGCGTTATCACCACGCCCTTCTCTTTGGTCTGCGCCTCAAGAATCCGTGCGATGTTGTCGACCGTATCGTTGACATTTTCGGGGGACACATTCGGCTTGGATGGCCGGGCAAAGCTCAAAAGGTCGTTGATTAGCCCGCAAATCCGATCAACCTCCTTCAGCGCCAGGCCCTGAAACCCCTCGCGAAACTCGGCGTCGTCGTAACGCTCGGGCAAAAGCTGGGTGAACGTACGGATCGCCACCAGCGGGTTTCTGATCTCGTGCGCTAGACCGGCAGTCAGAAGGCCCAAAGAGGACAGCCGGTCCGCGCGCCGAAGGGTGTCTTGCGATTGCTTCAGATTTTCATAGAGCCGCGCGTTTTCGATGGCGATGGCCGCCTGGTTGGTCAGCGTAGTGAGGAGTTCGAGATCCTCATCGGAATAGAGGGTTTGGTCCTCTTTGTGACTGAGATTGAGCACGCCAATTAATTTTCCTTTCGAAATAATCGGCAAACTGATCTCCGCGCCAAGAGTGCTCATGGTTTCTATCGTTTGTGGCGTGCCCGGCCCCAGCGGAATCCATTCCAATTCTTCTTTGACGATGGGTTCGCGCCGCCGCTGCATCGCCAGGATCAAAGGGCTCTCGCCGGCGAGGAACACCGCGCGAGGCTTATCGAAATCTAAGCCCACCGCCGCTTCCAGCTCATAAATATGTTTTGCGTCGTTGTTGAGCAGCAGCGACACTTTTTCCACGCCCAACGCATTGCCGATGGTGTGGACGAGGTTGTTCGATAACGCGCGCACCTCGACGATCGAAACCATGTCGCGGCTCGAGCGCAGCAAGGTATCGCGATAATTGATGCGCCGCCGAAACAGCGCGCGCTCCAGCGCGTCTTCGGTTTTGAATCTGAACTTGGGAAATAGAAAGCCTACACCGAGCAAAAGCAGCAAACTGAGCGCGGAAAACGAGTAGCTGATGCCGCCGAAAGAATAAAGCTGGCCACCGACCACAACAAGGTAGCACGGCAAGAGCAGCGCACTCAAAATCAGCGCATAGATCAGGCTGCGCTTGATGACGACGCTGACATCCAGCAAGCGATATTGAATGATCGCGTAAGCGATGATGCACGCGTGAACATTGGTAAATACCAGACCGAGAGGATAATAAGGAATTCCGTAATTGGCGAAAAAGTCGATGCCCGCCATCGAATAGATGATCGTGGAAGCGATCACGTATTTGACCTGATTCAGGCGCGTCGGCTGGCCTGTCGCCTGTTCCTTGAAACGCCACAACAGTCTCAGCCCGGACAAAAGCATCACCAGAAGAAAGCCGAGATAAAAGAGGTGCAATGTCCCGCCGCGCGGATAATAACCCCAGGAGTAACGATAAACCCCGGCGACGAAGGCATCGGTCAGCCAAGTGGAAATCAAGAACATTCCACCGAGCGCGTAATAGAGATAAGACAAAACGCGCTGCTGCCCACCCTTGGTGAATTCTACGACGAAATGAAAAAACACGATGGGGATGAAAATGATCCCGGAGTAGCCCAGCCGGGCGAGCAACTCAGCGACCCGCAGGTCGTCCAGGTTGAAGAGAGCGGTCCAGCAACTCTGCCAGTAGCACGTGAGAAAACACCAGGACGCAAAGGTCCAGTTCAAGGTCGAGTGACGATTCCTGCTTAATATAAAGATACCCAGACCGAAGGAAAGAAGCGCGGTTGCCAGGGTGGGAATCGAGTAGATGGACACGTTGTGACCTGGAAGCTCTCAGTGCTCGTAACGCCGCAGCACGCAGGCAGCATTGTAGCCGCCAAACCCAAAAGAAACCGACAGCATCGCATCGACATCCGCGGGCCGCCCGGTTTCCGGGATGAAGTCAAGTCCGTAGAAGGAATGGTCCGGCGATAAGTTAATCGTGGGATGGAGAAACCGATGTTCCAGCATCAGGCAGCAGCCGATCAGTTCAAGCGCACCGCCGCCGCCGAGAACATGCCCCGTCAGCGGCTTGGTTGCGCTCAGGGGAATCTTCGATATCGCCTCACCCAGCGCGAGCTTGAAAATATCGACTTCGGAGCGGTCATTGGTAGGAATCGCGATGCCGTGCGGATTGAGATAGCCCAGATCGGCGGGGGTTATGTGGGCTTCGTCCAAGGCATTCCGGATGGCCGCCACCGGATATTCGAGGCTAGGCGCAAAAACCATGACATGATAAGCGTCGGACGAAGAGCCGTAGCCGACCACCTCGGCGTAGATTTTCGCGTCGCGCCGGAGCGCATGTTCGAGCTCTTCGAGAATCAGGATACCCGAGCCTTCGCCCAGTACGAAACCCGCGGCATCTTTACTGAACGCCCGATAGGCTCGCGCCGGCGTGTCGTTGGCGACCGACAAAAGCTGGATCGCCGACAACGTCGAAAGCACCAGCGGCGTGATTGGCGCTTCCGCCCCGCCCGCGAGAATAATATCCGATTCGCCGTCCCTTACCCGATGAAAGGCCTCCCCAACTGAGCCGGTTCCCGACGCGCAGGCAGTAGTGAGGGTCTGGCTAGGTCCGTGAATGCCAAGATCGAGCATGATTTGGGTGGCAGCGCTGCTCGGGATCACCGAGGTGGAAAAAAATGGATTGATGCGCTTGGCGCCTTTTTCATAGAAAAGTGCGATCTGTCGCTCGGCATAACAAAGGGTGCCGATGGAAGTACCTAAAATGATTCCCACCGTTCCCGTATCCTCTCGCGCCACATCGAGTCCCGCGTCGTTCACCGCCAATCGCGCGGCAGCCAGTCCGAACTGCGCGAAACGATCGATCCGGCGAGCCGTCTGCGTCGGCATGAAATCAGTGGGATCGAAATCACTAATTTCTCCCGCAATCTGACAGTCATAGGACGTAAAATCGAAAGAAGTAATTTGGCGAATACCGGACCGTCCCGCGTGCAGCGAGTCCCAGAACGACTCCTTGCCAATGCCGATCGACGAGACGACGCCCAGACCCGTGATTACGACGCGACGCTCGCCTTGTTTGGATTTCTGCATAGCGCGTTGCCTTGTTTCATTCACCGCGGCTGATCGAAGGACACTTTTTCAATCCAAGTTGGAATTTTTCTTCAACCATTCGTCGAGCAGCTCTCTTTTGAACCGCCACTGATTGCCCACTTTGAATGCCGGGATCTTTTTCTTCGTGACCAGACGGTAAACCGTGAACTTATCGATTCGAAGATAGCGAGCAACCTGCTCCGCGGTTAACAAATTTTCTTGCATCGAATCCTCGGCTATGGCAAAATTTGGCACCGATTGGCAATGATATATAAGCTTTGCCATAAGCAGTCAAGTTTAATCCTGGAGCTTGGAAACATGGCAAAAATCGCCAAGGTCGCGGTCGTTTTTTATGTTTCTCTTTCGATTTTTTTTCCGGTTCGCGACCTTTTTGCCGGCGGCTACGCAATCCCGCCGCAAACGGCCAAGAGCCAATCCATGGGCGGAGCAGCGGTAGCCGGAGTCGACGATCCTTCAGCCGTATACGTAAATCCCGCCGCCTTGACCCAGATCGACGGCAACCAAGTTCTCGGCGGCGCCACGTACATCAATACGATCAGCAGCATCAAAAACGGTGGCGCCACGTCGCGAAACATCCATGATGACGATTTCCTGCCTAATCTGTTCGCCAACTATCACATACCCGACACCAAACTGACCCTCGGCATCGGTAGCTACACACCGTTCGGCTTGGCGACCAGCTACAAGCCGGATAGCTTCACGCGTTACGCGGCGCTCAGGTCGGAACTGCGAACGATATTCGTTACTCCGACGGTCGCCTGGGATCCTCTCCCCTACCTTTCGATCGGCGGCGGTATGAGCTTCGTCCACGCATCCGGTCTTCTCTCCCGATCGATTTTTTTTGGTCCCTTCGGTGACGGCAAACTCCGCATCACCGACACTGACAATGCCTACGGTTATAAAGTGGGCGTGCTGGTGAAGCCGCTGGAAAGCCTTAAATTTGGCTTCACTTACACCGGACGAGTTAATCTCGGCTTCAATTCCGCCGACGTCAAATTCGCCGATGCCTCGGGAGCGGGAGGAACAGCGACTAAAGTGAAAGGATCGGGCATCAATCTTCCCACGCCGGCGACGATCAATACCGGAGTCCACTGGCAGATCGATCCCCAGTGGGCGGTCGAGATTCAGTACGACTATGCGCGCTGGAGTGAATTCAAAAATTTGAAAGCATCGTTCTCCACTCCGCTGCCGGGCTTGGGTGGAGCAGTCCCAATCTCGGGGTTTTTAATCCCCCAGGATTGGCATGATTCGAGCTCTCTGCGATTCGGCGCGGCTTACAAGATCATTCCGCAATTGGAGCTGCGCGCGGGCTTGGGGTTGGATCAAACACCGATCCCGTCAAAGACGCTCAGCCCGACGATTCCCGGCGCGGACTATCTCACTCTCACCGCGGGGGCGGGCTATACCTGGCGACAACTAAAGATTGACGTGGGTTATATGGCGGTCTTTTACAAAACTCGGCGGGTGAACAACAATGTGCTCGAAACCGGCGGCGATTCAAGCGCGCTGCCTTTTCCCGGTGTACCGGGAAAAGACAAATATAAAGTTTTCCAAAACCTTGTGGGTCTCCACGTTGGATATCGCTTCTAATTCCCAATAGCTAATTTTTCCGGCCACCCTTCTCGATCTTCGCCCAACTATCGCGCAGAGTCACCGACCGGTTGAACACCGGTTTTTGCGCTGACGAATCCTCGCTGTCGACGCAAAAGTAGCCGAGCCGCTCGAACTGAAACCGTTCGCCGGCCCGCGCGTTGGCTAGATACGGCTCGATTTGGCACGAGACCAAACGCTCCAGCGATTTGGGGTTGAGATTCGCCAGCCAGTCCGTACCCTCGGGAATATCCTCGGGGTATTCCTTAGCGAAAAGATGGTCGTAAAGCCTGACTTCGGCCGCAAGCGCGTGGGCTGCTGAAACCCAATGAATCGTCGCTTTCACCTTGCGTTTGCTCTGGGACGCGCCGCTCTTGGTTTCGGGATCGAAAGTGCAGCTCAGTTCTTTGATCGCACCGGTTGTCGGGTCCTTCACGACTTCGTTGCACTTGATGATGTAAGCGTAACGTAGCCGCACTTCCTTTCCGGGAGAAAGGCGAAAAAAACCTTTCGGCGGCTCTTCGCGAAAGTCATCTTGCTCGATGTAGAGCTCGCGTGAAAACGGCACCCGACGCGTTCCCATGCCTGGATCTTCGGGATTGTTGACTGCGTCCAATTCCTCTGCCTGCCCGGCGGGATAATTTTCCAGAACGACTTTGATCGGCCGCAGCACAGCCATGACCCGCGGCGCGCGTTTGTTGAGGTCTTCGCGCAGAGAATGCTCCAACATAGCGAAATCCACCACGCTGTTTCTCTTGGCCACGCCGATGCGCTCACAGAAATTGCGCATTGCTTCCGGCGTATAACCGCGCCGGCGAAATCCGGCCAAAGTCGGCATACGCGGATCGTCCCAGCCGGAAACACGCTTTTGTTGCACCAACTGAAGAAGCTTGCGCTTGCTCATGACCGTGTAGGTAAGATTCAGCCGGGCGAACTCGATCTGCTGAGGATGATGCACGCCGAGCCGATCGAGAAACCAGTCGTAGAGCGGCCGGTGGTCTTCAAATTCGAGCGTGCAGAGCGAATGGGTGATTCCCTCGATCGAGTCCGACTGGCCGTGAGCGAAATCGTAGGTCGGATAAATACACCACTTGTCTCCGGTCCGATGATGAGTCGCGCGCAACACGCGATACATGACTGGATCGCGCAGGTTCATGTTCGGCGAGGCCATATCGATCTTCGCCCGCAGAGTGCGGCTGCCGTCGGGAAATTCACCGGCGCGCATGCGCTCGAACAAATCGAGATTTTCCTCGATAGAGCGGTCGCGATACGGGCTGTTTGTGCCGGGGTCGGTCAAGGTGCCGCGGTATTCGCGGATCTGATCGGTAGTCAAATCGCAAACAAAAGCCTTACCGCTTTGAATCAGTTGAACGGCAAACTGATGGAGCTGCTCGAAATAATCGGAGGCGTAGAATTCGCGGTCGTCCCAACTGAAGCCCAGCCAGCGGACATCCTCTTTGATCGACTCGACGTACTCGACGTTTTCTTTGCTCGGGTTGGTGTCGTCGAAGCGAAGATTGCAAAGGCCGCCGAACTCCGCGGCCAAGCCGAAGTTCAGACAAATCGCCTTGGCGTGCCCGATGTGGAGATAACCGTTGGGTTCGGGTGGAAACCGCGTGTGAACCCGTCCCTGGTTTTTGCCCCGCTCGAGATCCTCAAGAACAATGTTGCGAATAAAGTGCGATGGCGCGGCCTCTGCCGTGCCCGCCGTCGCTCCTGCGCCGTCGTCGGATGCCTTGATTTCCACCAGCTCACGCTCCTCGGTGATCGAATAGTATCACAACCAAAACGGATTCATAACGCATCGTTGACGGCTTTTTACTCGCCTGTTAGTTTACCTCATGGTTCAAGTGCGCACTCGTTTTGCACCGAGCCCGACCGGTTATTTGCACATCGGCGGCGCTCGCACCGCTTTGTTTAATTTCCTTTTTGCACGCCACTCGGGCGGCAAGTTCATCCTGCGCATCGAGGATACCGATCGCGAGCGCTCCACTCCGGAGGCCATTCAGGCGATTTTAGACGCGATGAAGTGGCTCGATCTTAATTACGACGAAGGCCCATTTTATCAAACCGAGCGCTTTCCCCTGTACAAAGAGAAGGTCAAAGAATTGCTCGCTGCGGCGAAAGCGTATCCGTGCGTGTGCTCCCCCACCGAGCTGGATGCCAAGCGCCAGGCGGCGATGAAAGAAAAGCGCAAGCCAATGTATGACGGCACCTGCCGTCCGCCGGAAGGCGCCCTTGCGGCCTTGCCTACCGACAAACCCTACACGATTCGTTTTCGTTCACCGAACGAAGGATCGACGATCGTCAAGGACCTGATCAAAGGCGACGTCGTATTCGACAACCGCGAACTGG
>Ga0310810_10000887_pt1 | contig 30295 bp, 27 predicted proteins | sample NCmetagenome_FD_207641 | JGI IMG/M metagenome (GOLD analysis project Ga0310810, IMG submission 207641) | Soil microbial communities from experimental microcosm in Duke University, North Carolina, United States - NC | ecosystem: Engineered > Artificial ecosystem > Soil microcosm > Unclassified ... | reverse complement strand
ACTCGAAGGCGATCGCCGCCACCATGCCTTCGTGGTGCTCCGCCGCGTCGAGGTGGCGCGTGCCGAACAGGATCGTGAAGGCGGCGAGGATGAGCGCCACCCACAGCGCGGTGTCGACCTTGGGGTAATGCACGAGGATCGCGAAGCTGCTCGACACCGCCTTCAACTGCAGCGAGATGTAGGGCAGGATGCCGATCACGGCGATCACCGTGACCACGCCGCCGAGCAACGCGCTCTTGCCGTAGCGCGCGGCGATGAAGTCGGCGAGCGAGGTGATGCGGTTCTGCTTGCTGATGCGCAGCATCTTGCGCATCACGATCCACCACAGCGCGATCATGAGCGTCGGCCCGAGGTAGATCGGCAGGAAGCCGATGCCGTTGTCCGCGGCGCGGCCGACGCTGCCGTAGAAGGTCCAGCCGGTGGCGTAGACCGCGAGCGAGAGGCTGTAGACGTACGGGCTCGCGATCACCGAGCGCCCGCGATCGGCGCGCTGGTCGGCGTAGTAGGCGATGGCGAAGAGCAGCCCGAGGTAGGCGAAGGCCGAAAGGACGATCACCCAGGTCTCGAGCATGGCGAGCCGCTAGTCCCGGCCCTCGGCGGCGAGCGCCATGAGGCCGATCAGCGCCGCCCAGGCGAGAAAGAAATACGCATAGAGCACCGGGATGCCGAACACGGTGCCCGACACGTTGAAGATGGCGAGCAGCGGATAGCTGAAAAGCGCCAGGCCGAGCAGGCACAGCGCGGCGAGGCGCTGCGCCCTGACATCGAACTCCTGCATCCCCTCCTCCCGCCGCGCTGCCGCGCGGCCCGTTTCAGCGCACTTGCTTCAGCTGCTCCAGGATCGCCGGGTTTTCGAGCGTCGAGACGTCCTGCGTGATCTCTTCTCCCCGCGCAATGGCGCGCAGCAGCCGCCGCATGATCTTTCCGGAGCGCGTCTTCGGCAGGTTGTCGCCGAAGCGGATGTCCTTCGGCTTGGCGATCGCGCCGATTTCCTTGCCGACCCAGTCGCGCAGCTCCCGGGCGATCTTTTGCGCCTCGTCGCCGGTCGGTACGGCGCGCTTGAGCACGACGAAGGCGCAGATCGCCTCGCCGGTGAGCTCGTCCGGGCGGCCGACCACCGCCGCTTCCGCGACCAGGGCCTTGTGCGCGACCAGCGCCGACTCGACCTCCATCGTGCCAAGCCGGTGGCCCGAGACGTTCAGCACGTCGTCGATGCGGCCGACGATGCGGAAGTAGCCGTCCTCGTCCATGCTCGCGCCGTCGCCGGCGAGATAGAGCTTGCCCTTGAAGTCGTCCGGCCAGTAGGTCTTGCGGTAGCGCTCGGCATCGCCCCAGACGGTGCGCAGCATCGCCGGCCAGGGGCGACGGATGACGAGGATGCCGCCCTTGCCCTTGCCGACCGAATGCCCGGTCTCGTCCACTACGTCGGCGAAGATGCCGGGCAGCGCGAGCGTCGCCGAGCCCGGCTTGGTCGGCGTCGCGCCCGGCAGCGGCGTGATCATGTGGCCGCCGGTCTCGGTCTGCCACCATGTGTCGACGATCGGGCAGCGTCCGCCGCCCACCGTCTCGTGATACCAGATCCACGCTTCCGGGTTGATCGGCTCGCCGACCGTGCCGAGGATGCGCAGGCTCGACAGGTCGTACTTTTTCGGCAGGTCGCCGCCCGCCTTGATGAGCGAGCGGATGGCCGTGGGCGCGGTGTAGAACACGTTCACCTTGTGGTCCTGGATCATCTTCCAGAAGCGGCCGGCGTCCGGATACGTCGGCACGCCCTCGAACATCACTTCCGTCGCGCCCACCGCGAGCGGACCGTAGACGATGTAGCTGTGCCCGGTGACCCAGCCCACGTCGGCGGTGCACCAGAAGACGTCGCCCGGCTTGTTGTCGAACACCCATTTCATCGTCAGCGCGCACCAGAGCAGGTAGCCGCCGGTCGAGTGCTGGATGCCCTTCGGCTTGCCGGTCGAGCCCGACGTGTAGAGGATGAACAGCGGGTGCTCGGCGTTGACGCTGGTCGGCTCGCAGGTTTCCGGCTGTCCCTTCACCACGTCGTCCCACCACTTGTCGCGTGGCGAGTGCATCGGCACGGGGCTGCCGCTGCGCTTGTACACGATGACGTTGCGCACCTTTTCGCAGCCGCCCATGGCAAACGCTTCGTCGACCACCGGCTTGAGCGGAATCTCGCGGCCGCCACGGAACTGCCCGTCGGCGGTGATCACCTCGGTCGCGCCCGCGTCGATGATGCGCTCCTGCAGGCTCTTCGCCGAGAAGCCGCCGAACACCACCGAGTGGGTCGCGCCGATGCGTGCGCAGGCGAGCATCGCGACGACCACCTGGATCGACATGGGCATGTAGATCAGCACGCGATCGCCCAGCTTCACGCCGTGCGACTTGAGCGCGTTCGCCATCTGGCAGACCATGCGGTGCAGCTCGGCGTAGGTGATGCGGGTCACCTTCCCGTCGTCGGCCTCGAAGATGATCGCGGTCTTGTTCGGCTGCGTCTTCAGGTGCCGGTCGAGACAGTTGTACGAGGCGTTCAGCTCGCCGTCGTGGAACCAGCGGTAGAACGGCGCCTTCGACTCGTCGAGCACCTTGCTGAAGGGCCTGGACCAGGCCAGCGTCTCGCGCCCGAGGCGCGCCCAGAAGCCCTCGAAGTCGCGCTCGGCCTCCGCGACCAGCTTGCGGTACGCCTCCATGCCGGAGATGTTCGCCTGCTTGACCATCGCCGGCGCGGGCGGGAACACGCGCTTTTCCTGCAGTACCGATTCGATCTGCGACGACATGCTGCTCCTCCTGGAATGACTCGCCGCTAGAATGCTACATCCCATGACCCTCATCAAGCGCGAAGACCTGGCGCAGAGCATCGCCGATGCCCTGCAGTTCATCTCCTACTACCACCCCGCGGACTACCTCCGCGCCCTCGGGCGCGCGTACCAACGCGAGCAGTCGCCGGCGGCGAAAGATGCGATCGCGCAGATCCTGACCAACTCGCGCCTGTGCGCCGAGGGGCATCGCCCGATCTGCCAGGACACCGGCATCGTCAACGTGTTCGCGCGGGTCGGAATGAGCGTGCGCTTCGATTTCTCCGATTTCGAGCAGGCGGTCAACGAAGGCGTGCGCCGCGCCTACCTCGATCCGCAGAACCGGCTGCGCGCCTCGGTGCTCGACGAGTCGGACTTCGCACGGAAGAACACGCGCGACAACACGCCGGCGGTGATCCAGGTGGAGCTCGTGCCCGGCGAGCGCCTGGAGCTCGACGTCGCCGCCAAGGGCGGCGGCTCGGAAGCGAAGTCCAAATTCGCGATGCTGAATCCCTCCGACTCGATCGTCGAGTGGGTGCTGAAGACCGTGCCCACCATGGGCGCCGGCTGGTGCCCGCCGGGCATGCTCGGCATCGGCGTGGGCGGCACTGCCGAAAAGGCGATGCTCATGGCCAAGCAATCGCTCATGGAGCCGATCGACATGGCCGAGCTCAAGGCGCGCGGCGCGCGCAGCAAGGTCGAGGAGATGCGCATCGAGCTCTACGACAAGGTCAACGCGCTCGGCATCGGCGCGCAGGGGCTCGGCGGGCTCTCCACCGTGCTCGACGTGAAGATCCGCACCTATCCCGCGCACGCGGCGAACCGCCCGGTCGCGATGATCCCGAACTGCGCCGCCACACGGCATGCGCACTTCGTGCTCGACGGATCCGGGCCGGCCGAGCTCGAGGCGCCGAGCCTTGCCGACTGGCCGGCGGTGACGTGGACCCCGGATGCCAGGTCGCGGCGGGTCGATCTGGACACGCTCACGAAAGCCGAAGTCGCCTCGTGGCAACCCGGCGAGCGGCTGCTGCTCTCGGGAAAGATGCTCACCGGCCGCGACGCGGCGCATAAGCGCATCCAGGATCTGCTGCAGCAGAACCAGCCTCTGCCGGTGGACTTCGCGAACCGCGTGATCTACTACGTCGGTCCGGTCGATCCGGTGCGCGACGAGGTGGTCGGCCCCGCCGGACCGACGACCTCCACGCGCATGGACAAGTTCACCGAGATGATGCTCGCCCGCACCGGGCTGATCGGCATGATCGGCAAGGCCGAGCGCGGCCCGGCGGCCATCGAAGCGATCCGCAAGCACGGCGCGGCCTACCTCATGGCGGTCGGCGGCGCCGCCTACCTCGTCGCCAAGGCGATCCGCAAGTCGCGCGTCGTCGCCTTCGAGGACCTCGGCATGGAGGCGATCTACGAGTTCGAGGTGCGCGACATGCCGGTGACCGTCGCGGTCGATGCGAAAGGCAATGCCGTGCATGCCACCGGCCCGGCGGAGTGGTCGAGGAAGATCGTCGAGCTGAAGCTGCCCGTCACCGCCGCGTGACGAACTGGCGCGGCGTTTGGGCCGTCTTCGCCGGCGGCCTCGTGGCCGGCGCGTACATGACGAAGGTGCCCCCCGCGCTGCCCGGGCTGCGCGGCGAGCTGGGCCTTACGCTGGTCGAGTCCGGCTTCATCGTGACCACGTTCAACGTGCTCGGCATGCTGGTCGGCATGCTGGCCGGCATGGTGTGCGATCGCCTGGGCCACAAGCGCCTCGCGCTCACCGGGCTCGGCGTGATGGCGGCCGGCGGCGCGCTCGGCGCCGCTGCGCACGGCTTCGGCGTGCTCGTCGCGTCGCGCTTCGTCGAAGGCATCGGCTTCATCCTGTTCGCGGTGCCGGCGCCGGCCCTCATGACCTCGCTTACGGCAAGCGCGCGCGATCGCGCCAAGGCGCTCGGCATCTGGAGCGCCTACATGCCGACCGGCGGCACCATCGGCCTGGTCGCCGCCTCGCCGCTCATCGCGCTCGCCGGATGGCGCGCCCTGTGGCTCGCCCTCGCGACGGCCGCCGCCCTCGCGGCGCTGCCGTTCGCCGCGGCCGTCCCCGCCTCTCGACCGGCCCAGGTCGGCTCGCTGCGCCTGGTCGTCGAGTCGCTGCGGCAGCGCGGCAACCTCGCCATGGCCCTGCTCTTCGCCTGCTATGTCGCGCAGTGGACCTCGATCATGGTCTGGCTGCCGACCTTCCTCACCGAGCAGGGGGTCTCGGCGGCGAGCGCCGCCAGCGCGACGGCGCTCATGGTGCTCGTCAACGCGCCGGGGAACCTGCTGGGGGGCTGGCTGCTCTCGCACGGCGTGGCGCGCGGCCGCCTGATCGTCGCCGCCTCGGCGATCGCCGCGCTGTGCGAGATCGGCATGTTCGCGTCGCCCGTCCCCGGGGCGCTGCGCTTCTCGCTGGTGCTGGTCTTCTCGCTTTGCGCCGGCGTCATTCCGGCGTCGATCTTCGCCGGCCTGCCGGTCCACGCGCGCTCGCCGCAGCACATCGCGACCGGCAACGGCATGGTGCTGCAATTCTCGAACCTCGGGCAATTCCTCGGCCCGCTGATCGTCGCCTGGCTCGCCTCGCGCTTCGGCGGCTGGCAGGCCTCGCTCTGGGCGCTGCTCGCCTTTGCCGCCGGCGGCGCCGCTTGCGGGGCGGCGCTCGGCGTCATCGAGAGGCGGCCGCGCTAAAATCGAGCCATGCCGGACGTCCTGATCTGCGAAGTCGGCCCCCGCGACGGGCTGCAGAACGCGAAGCACCTCATGCCGACCGCCGCGAAGAAGGCCTGGATCGGCGCGCTCGCCGCAGCCGGGCTGAAGGAGATCGAGGTCGGCTCGTTCGTGCCGCCGAAGCTGATCCCCGCCATGGCCGACACCGGCGAAATAGTTTCTTTTGCGCGAACCATTTCCGGGCTGAAGGTCGTCGCGCTTGCGCCGAACCTGAAGGGTTTCCAGCGCGCGCTCGAGGCCGGCGCGCACAAGGTGACGTTTCCGGTCTCCGCGAGCCGCCAGCACAGCCAATCCAACGTGCGCATGACGCCCGAGCAGATGGTCGAGGAAGTGCGCAAGTGCGCCCAGTTTCCGCACCCGGGCGTCGAGATCGAAGGCGCGGTGTCCACGGCCTTCGGTTGCACGATGCAGGGCGCCGTGCCCGAGGACGACGTGGTGCGGATCGCCGCCGCCCTGGCGCAGTTCTGCGACGGCGTCGCGCTTGCCGATACCGTGGGCTATGCCAATCCGGCGCAGGTGAAGCGTGTCTTCAGAAAAGTCAAAGAGGAAATCGGCGACAAGCTCGAGGGCGCTCACTTCCACAACACACGCGGCCTCGGCCTGGCCAACGCCCTCGCCGCGTACGAGGAAGGCGTGCGCGCCTTCGACAGCTCGATGGGCGGGCTCGGCGGCTGCCCCTTTGCCCCGGGGGCGAGCGGCAACGTGATCACCGAGGACCTGGTGTTCATGTTCGAGGCGATGGGCATACGCACCGGCATCGATCTGGACAAGCTGCTCGTCGCGCGACAGGTCCTGGTCGCCGCGATCCCCGAAGAGCCGGTGTACGGCCATACGCCGCTCGCCGGCCTGCCCAAAGGATTTCGTGCCGCTGCTTGAAGGGCTCCGGGTCGTGGAGTTCGCGCACATGGTCATGGGACCGTCGTGCGGCCTGGCGCTCGCCGACCTGGGCGCCGAGGTGATCAAGGTCGAGCCGCTCGAAGGCGACAACACGCGGCGCCTCGAGCATGCCGGCGCCGGCTTCTTCCCGGTCTTCAACCGCAACAAGAAGAGCCTGGCCGTCGACCTCAAGCATCCCGAGGGGCGCGAGGTCGTGCTGCGCCTCGTCGAGCGCAGCGACGTGCTGACGGAGAATTTCCGGCCCGGGGCGCTCGACAAGCTCGGCTTTTCCTACGAGAAATTGAACGAGCGCAACCCGCGGCTCGTCTACTGCTCGCTCAAGGGCTTCCTCAAGGGACCGTACGAGCATCGCGCGGCGCTCGACGAGGTAACGCAGATGATGGGCGGCCTCGCCTACATGACCGGGCTGCCCGACCGGCCGCTGCGCGCCGGGTCTTCGGTGATCGACATCCTCGGCGGCACGTTCGCGGCGCTCGGCATCCTCGCCGCGCTGCGCGAGCGCGAGCGCACCGGCCGCGGCCAGCGCGTGACCAGCGCGCTGTTCGAGACCACCGCGCTCCTCGTCGCGCAGCACATGGCGCAATACGAAATCACCGGCGAAGCGCCGCCGCCGATGTCGGTCAAGCGCCCGGCATGGGGCGTCTACGACATCTTCGAGACGAAGGACGGCGAGCGGCTGTTCGTCGGCGTGGTGACCGACACGCAATGGGAGGTGTTCTGCCGGGAGTTCGGACTGGCCGAGCTCGCCGCCGACCTGCGGCTGAAGGCGAACGGCCTGCGCGTCAAGGAGCGCGCCTGGCTGATCCCGCGCCTCGGCGAGACGCTCCGGCAGTACACGAAACCGGCGCTCGCGGCCCGGCTCGAGGCGATGGGCCTGCCGTTCGCGCCGATCGCCAAGCCCTGGGACCTGCTCGACGATCCGCACCTGAACGCCTCAGGGGGCCTCATTCCCACCCGGGTCGGCGAGCTAGCCATCCGCGTCCCGGCGCTGCCGCTGGAGTTCGACGGCCGGCGGCTCGGCAAGCGCGCCGATCCGCCAGCAGTGGGCGAGCATGGCGCCGAGCTGCTGCGCGAGATCGGCTACTCCGTCAGCGAGGCGCGCAGCCTCGCCGAGCGGCGCGTCATAGCGCTGCCGCGCGGCTGACGCTCAGCGCCGGTCCACCGACACCGGCCCCGGGCCGAAGGCGGCGAGCAGGATCAGGCCGCCGATCACCGAAAGATTCTTGAAGAAGAACGATGTCTGGGCAAACGCCTGCTCGGGCGGATAGCTCCAGAACCGGTGCGCGACGGCGGTCGCGATGAGCGTGTAGAGCACCAGCGCCCAGGCGGTCCAGCGCGTCTTCCAGCCGAGGATCAGCAGCACGCCGCCGCCGAGCTCGAAGATGACCGACACCACGGCGGTCACTTCCGGCAGCGGGAAGCCCCACTTCGCGAAATAGCCCACGGTGCCGTGGAAGCCCGTGAGCTTCAGAAAGCCGAAGTAGGCGAACAGCAGCGCGACGAGTATGCGTCCAACGAGCGCAGTCATGGATTTCCCCCTTTACCCGAAGCCTAAACCGGAACGCGGGTCGCGTCATACCGGAATAGCCACTCGTAGCGATCGGCTACCCGCTGCGATGCCCATTCGCGGTCGATGAAACGCCGCCCCTCCTCCGGATCGGCAAGCACGCGGTTGTGGAAGCGCTCGATGTTCGCCGCCGATCCCTCCACCGCGCGCCGGGTGCGCTCGCGCCGCGCAGCCTCGTAGCGCTGCAGCGCCTCTTCCACCGGATATTGCCGCAGGCACCGGGCGAGAACGCAGCCGTCCTCGATCGCCTGCACGGCGCCCTGGGCGAGGAACGGCAGCATCGAGTGCGCCGCATCGCCGAGCAGGCTGACCCGGCCGACGCTCCAGCGCTCGAGCGGGGGCCGGACCATCAGCGCCCATTTGTGCGGCGCGTCGATCTCGCCGATGAGCGCAAGCACGTCGTCGTGCCAGCCACTGAAGTCGGCCGCCAGCTCGGCACGGGTGCCCCGTGCGCTCCACGATTCGATGCGCCAGTCCGCACGCTCCAGCGCGCCGACGAAATTCATCAGCCTTCCCGCGCGCAGCGGATAGTGGACGATGTGGCCGCCCGGGCCCACCCAGTTGGCGCCCACCGGGCGCGCCATGTGCCGGGGCAGCCGCTCGACCGGCACGATGCCGCGCCAGGCGACCACGCCCGTGAACTGCGGCCGATCGGCGCCGAAGAGTGCCTGGCGGACGGTCGAATGCACCCCGTCGGCGCCGATCAACGCGTCGCCCGCGACGGTCCGGTCTTCGAGGTGGAGGTGCACGCCGGCCGCGTCCTGCGACATTCCGACGCAACGCGAGCTGAGCCGGATGGCATCCGGCTTGGCGCGCCGCACTGCCCGCGCCAGCACTTCGAGCAGGTCCGGGCGGTAGACCGTGAAATAGGGAAAGCCGTAGCGCTCGATCGACGCCGGGCCGAGATCGAAGAGCTTCCACGTCTCCCCGGTGCGCCAGTGGCGAATCTCCTTGCCTTGCGCCTCGCACGAGAGCGCCTTCAGCTCCTCGCCGACGCCCAGGGCGTAGAGCACGCGCGTGCCGTTCGCTGCGAGCTGCACGCCGGCGCCCACTTCCTTCAGCTCGTGCGCTTGCTCGTAGACCTCGACGTCGACGCCGGCTTGCAGGAGCGCGGCGGCAGCGGCGAGGCCGCCGATGCCGCCACCGGCGATCAGGATGCGCGGAGCAGCGATCGTTATGGGATTGCCGACGGCTGGCCGAGCGCCTTGATTCCTACCGCGGCGATCTGCTCGTCCTCGTGCGATTGCACGCCGGACACGCCGACCGCGCCGATCGCGATGCCGTCGACCACGATCGGCAGCCCGCCCTGCACCGGCGTGACACCGGGCATGCCGAGCATCTCCGGGCGCTTGGCGATCCGCTCCTGCCAGTTCGCGGTCGAGCGGCGCGTTTCCGCGGCGGTGCGGCCCTTCTCCAGGGCGATGCGCGCGTTCGCCGGTGTCGCCCCGTCCATGCGAGCGAGGTGCAGCAGGTGCCCCCCGTCGTCGAGGATGGCGATGCACACGTTCCAGTTGTTCTTTTTCGCCTCGGCCTCCGCGGCCGCGGAGATCTTCTTGCAGTCCTCGAGCGTGAGCATCGGCCGTTGCTTCATGGGTGCAGGGCTCTCCTTATTTGTTCCAGGGCGTTGGGATCTTCGATGGTGGTGAGATCGCCGGGATCGCGGCCCTCGGCGAGCGCCTGGATCGAGCGGCGCAGGGTCTTGCCCGAGCGCGTCTTGGGCAGAAGGGTCACGAAGTGCACCGCTTTGGGCCGCGCGATGGCGCCGAGCTGCCGGTCGACGGTCTGCATCACCTCCTCGGCAGAGGTGTTCTTGGCGGCGTCCTTCAGCACGGCGAACGCGAGCGGCATCTGCCCCTTGAGCGGGTCGTTCACCCCCACCACCGCGCACTCGGCGACGTTGGGATGCATGCTCACCGCTTCCTCGATCTCGCGCGTGCCGAGCCGGTGGCCGGCGACGTTGATCACGTCGTCGGTCCGGCCGAGGATGAAGTAGTAGCCGTCCTTGTCGCGGATGCCCCAGTCGAAGGTCGAGTAGACGAGCTGGTTGCGGAAGTTCTTGAAGTAGGTGTCGACGAAGCGCTGGTCGTCGCCCCAGACCGTCGACATGCAGCCCGGCGGCAGCGGCGGCGCGATCGTCACCACGCCTTTCTCGCCGTCGGGCACCGGCTGGCCGGTGCCCTCGTGCAGCAGGCGCACGTCGTAGCCGTACACCGGAAAGCTCGGCGAGCCCATCTTGAGCGGCGTCTTCTCCACGCCCGGCGCCGCCGAGAGCAGCGGCCAGCCGGTCTCGGTCTGCCAGTAGTGATCGATCACCGGCCGGCCGAGCGCCCCGCTGATCCAGCGATGGGTCGGCTCGTCGAGCGGCTCGCCGGCGAGGAACAGATGCTTCAGCGTTCCCAGGTCGTGGTTCCTGATATGGGAGAGATCGTGTTTCTTGAGCACGCGGATCGCGGTCGGCGCCGAGAACATGACCGCCACCTTGTGCGCCTCGACGATCTTCCACCACACGCCGGCGTCGGGCCGGATCGGCACGCCCTCGTACATGATGGTGGTCATGCCGGCGATCAGCGGCCCATAGACGATGTACGAGTGGCCGACCACCCAGCCGATGTCCGAGGTGGTGAACATGGTCTCGCCGGGCTCGCCGCAGAAGATCCGCTTCATCGACGAGGCGAGCGCCACGGCGTAGCCGCCGACGTCGCGCTGCACGCCTTTCGGGCGCCCGGTGGTGCCCGAGGTGAAGAGGATGTACGAAGGCTCGTTCGACTCGAGCCAGGCGCAGTCGACTTGCGCCCCGGCGTGCGCCTTCGCGAGGGCGTGCCAGTCGACGTCGCGCTGCGGCGCGAGCTTGAGCGCCGGATCGAGGCCGCGGTTGAAGAGCAGCACCCGGGCCGGCGGATGCTTGGCCAGCGCGAGCGATTCGTCGACGAGCGACTTGTAGAGCACCGTCTTGCCCATGCGGCTGCCGCCGTCGGCGGTGATCATCAGCGCCGGGCGCGCGTCGTCGATGCGCGCGGCAAGGCTCGCCGCCGCGAAGCCGCCGAACACCACCGAATGGACCGCGCCAAGGCGCGCGCAGGCGAGCATCGCGAACGCCGCCTCGGGCACCATCGGCATGTAGATGATCACCCGGTCGCCGCGCTTCACGCCGAGCGAGCGCATCATCGACGCGGCGCGGTTCACTTCGGCATGCAGCTCGCGGTACGTGAATTCGCGCTGGGCATCCACCTCGGTGGAGATCCACACCAGCGCCTTCTGGTCGGCGCGCGCCGCGAGATGCCGGTCGACGGCGTTGTAGCAGAGGTTGGTCTCCCCGCCGACGAACCAGCGAGCGAAGGGCGGGCGCGAGTAGTCGAGCACGCGGGCGAACGGCTTGTGCCAGTGCACGAGACGCGCCTCGTCGCGCCAGAAGCCCTCGCGATCGTCCAGCGAGCGACTGTGGAACTCGCGATACGAGCTCATCGCTTAAGTTTAGCGGCGATCCGCTGCAGGCGCTGCATCACGTGGGGCGCGGCAGGGCCGAGCCCGGACCAGTCGGCCCTCTCGAGCTGCGCGAGCGCCGCCTCGAGCTCCGGCGGCAGGCGCGGCGGTGAGGGCGGCGCCGGCGGCCGGGCCGCGGCCGGCGCGGCATCGAGCCGGCGCAGCGCGAGGCGCATCAGGTCCTCGATCGAGTCGGCCGGTCCCTGGGCGAGCGAAGCGACGCCGAGCCGGCTGGGGAACTTGAGCAGCTGGCCGCGGTGCGTGACCTTCGCCTCGGCGAGCTCGTGGCGCAGCCGCTCGCCGAACGCCTGCACCTGCGCCGCGGTGCTCCCGGCGGAGATCACCATGAACGTGTCGTCGGCGGTGCGCGCCACCGAGTCCTCGGCGCGCACCTTCGAGAGGATGAGCTTGGCGATGCGCGCGACGATGACGTCGGTGATCTCCTTGCCGGCGCTGCGCAGGATCTCGGCGTAGCTGTCGAGCCGCAATGCCATCACCGAGAGCTCGCTGCCGTGGCGCCGCGCATGGGCGTGGTGCTTGCGGCCCTCCGTGACGAGGTAATGGGGGGTCAGCGTGCCGGTGAGCGGATCGTGCGTAGCGGTGCGCGCGGCGCTCACCATGCGCAGCAGGTTGTCGATGCGCGACAGCACTTCCGGCGCGTCCGCCGACTTGGCGATGAAGTCGGTCGCTCCGGCCTGCTTGGCGCGCTCCTTGGTCTTGGGCTCCTCGTTGCCGGAAATGACCACCACCGGAAGCTCGCGGATGCGCGCCTCTCCCGCCGAGCGGATCCGCTGCAGCAGGCCGAAGCCGTTGAGGCGCGGCATGTCGAGGTCGGTGAACACCATGACGATCGACGGATCGCCCGCCACCGCGTCCCACGCCGCCTCGCCGTCGGCCTCCTCGCGCACGGCGAACGCCGTGCTGAGGATGCTCTTGAAGGTGGTGCGGACGAACTTCGAGTCGTCGACGACCAGGACGCGCTTCTGCACGCCGGCCGTCGTCACGGCTATTCCGAGACGTCCACCACGATGCGCCGGCTCACCCGGGCGTTGATGAAGTCATCGAACACGCCCGGCAGCTCGCGCAGCGCAATGGTGCGCGCCATCTCCTTGAGGAGCGGCGGCTTGAAGTCGGTGGCCAGCCTGCGCCACACCAGGTCGCGGATGTCGTTCGAGCTGTCGCCGGAATTGACGCCGATCAGCCGCACGCCGCGCAGGATGAAGGGCATCACCGTGGTGTTCAGGCTCGCGCTGGCGGCGAGGCCGATCGCGGCGATGACGCCGTTTTCCTTCATCGTCGCCGCGGTCCAGGCGAGCACCGGGCCGCCGAGGTTGTCCACCGCGCCCGCCCAGGTGGCCTTCTCGAGGGGGCGGATCTTCTCCAGGTTCAGCGACTGGCGGAGCAGGATCTCCTTCGCGCCGAGCTTCTTCAGCCAGTCCGCCTCCGCCGCCTTGCCGGTGAGCGCGACGACGTGATAGCCGAGCTTCGCCAGGATGGCGATGGCGACCGATCCCACGCCGCCGGTGGCGCCGTTCACGATCACCGGTCCGCCCGCCGGCGTCAGGCCCTCGTGCTCCATGCGCACCACGGCGATGCCGGCGGTATAGCCGGCCGTGCCATAGGCCATGGCCTCCCAGAGCGACAGTCCCTGCGGCACCTTGGCGATCCAATCGCCTTTCACGCGCGTATAGGCCGCGTAGCCGCCGTCGTTCGATACCCCGACGTACTCGCCGCTCGCGGTGAGCACCGCGTCGCCCTGCTTGAAGCGCGGATCGCTCGAGCTGACCACGGTGCCGGCGAAGTCGATGCCGCCGACGCAGGAGGGCCGGCGCAGGATCTTGCCCTTGCCGGTGGCGGCGAGCGCGTCCTTGTAGTTGACGCTCGAGTACGCGACGCGCACCAGCACGTCGCCCGGGTCGAGCTGGTCGATCGTGTAGTCGACCAGCTCGCCGCGGATCTTCTTCTCCGGCGTTTCCGTGAGCTTGAATGCCTTGAACGATTCCATCGCCGCCTTTCGCTATTGCGCCTTGATGCCGGCGTCGCGCACGACGCGCGTCCACTTCGCCGTCTCCGCGGCGATGTGGGCGGCGAACTCGCGCGGCGCGAGGCGCAGCGCCTCCGCCCCCTCGTGCTCGAAGCGCTTGCGCATCTCCGGCGAGTCGACCACCGCGGCGAGCGCGTCGCCCACCTGCTTCGTCGCCTGCGCCGGCGTGCCGGCGGGCGCGACCAGGCCCCACCAGTTCGCCGCCGTCGCCGCGGGCAGGCCCGCTTCGGCGAACGTCGGCACGTCGGGGAGCGCGGCGAGGCGGTTCGGCCCGCCGACGCCGAGCGCGCGCAACTTGCCCGCGCGCACCTGCGGCACGTTCTGCACCGCGCTGCCGACGTTCATCTGCACCTGCCCGGCGATGGTGTCGGTGAGCGCCGGACCGCCGCCCTTGTACTGCACGATGACGATGTCGATGCCGGCTTCCAGCCGGAACAGCTCGGTGGCGAGGTGCTGGAAGCTGCCGACGCCCGCCGCCGCCGCGTTCAGCGCGCCGGGCTTCGCCTTCGCGAGCGCGATCAGCTCCTGCGTCGACTTCACCGGCAGCGAGGTCGGCACGACGAGCAGGCTCGGCCCGGTGCCGATGGTGCCGACCGGCTCGAACCAGCGCAGCGCATCCTCGGGAAGCTGGCGCAGCGCGATGCTCACCGGAAAGCCGACCGACACCATGAGCAGCGTGTAGCCGTCGGCCGGCGACTTGGCGGCGGCGTTGACGCCGATCGTGCCGCCGGCGCCGCCCCGGTTGTCGACGATGATCGGCTGGCCGAGGCGCTCGCCGAGCTGCTGCGCGACGGCGCGCCCGACCACGTCGTTGCTGCCGCCGGGCGGGAAAGGAATGATCAGCCGCACCGGCCTGCTCGGGTAGGCCTGCGCCTGCGCGAGCAGCGCGCAGCCCGCGAGCAGCGCGACGAGGAGGTATCTCATGCGTCCTATTGTTGCACTACCGGCGCCGCTCGGTGCGCAGATATTCCACGGACTGCATCTCGTACAGGCGGCTGACGGTGCGCTGGAATTCTGCCGCGTGCTCGCCCGCCGGGAAGAGCGCTTCGGGCTCGGCTGCCGCGGAGACGATCAGGTTGACCTTGTCGTCGTAGAAGACGTCGATCAGCCAGGTGAAGCGGCGCGCCGCGTCGGAATCCTTCGGCGACATGCGCGGCACGCCGGAGAGCATGACGGTGTGAAAGCGGCGCGCGAGGTCGACGTAGTCCGCGTAGGAGCGCGGGCCGCCGCACAGCACGGCGAAGTCGAACCAGACCAGGCCGCCGGCGCGCTTGCGATACGGGATCTCGCGCCCCTCGACGTCGAGCGGCTGGCGCTCCTCCTCCACGTCCTTCAGCTCGGCGAAGATGCGCGCGAGCGGTGACTCGCTGCCCAGGTGATAGACCTGCAGCTTTTCCATCTTGAGCCGCCGGTAGTCGGTGCCGTTGTCGACCGGCACCACGTCGAGCCGGCGCTTGATGAGCTCGATCGCCGGAAGGAAGCGGCTGCGCTGCAGGCCGTTCGGATAGAGCTCGTCGGGTGCGTAGTTCGAGGTCATCACGAACTCGACGCCACGCCCCATCGCCTGCTCGAGGAAGCGGCCGAGGATCATCGCGTCGGCGATGTCGCCGACGTGGAACTCGTCGAAGCACACCAGCCGATAGCGGCCGGCCGTTCGCGCCGCGACTTCCGCGATCGGGTCCTCGGTGCCCTTCAGCTCGTCGAGCTCGCGATGGATCTCGCGCATGAAATGGTGGAAGTGCACGCGCCGCTTGCGCACCAGCGGCACGCAGAGGAAGAAGGCGTCCATCAGGAAGCTCTTGCCGCGCCCTACCGGCCCCCAGAGGTACACCCCCTTGGGCAGCGGCGGCCGCATCACGAGGCGCCTCAGCGCGCTCGACCGCTGCGCCTTGTAGTCGCGCCACTCCTCGTAGAGGCGCTGCAGGCGCTCGACCGCGCGCCACTGCGCCGGGTCGGAGACGAAGCCGCGCTTCTCGAGGTTGTGCCGGTAGAGCGCGACGACATCCTGGCTCACCCGTTCAACGATCGCTTGTCGACGGCGAGCGCCGCCTCGCGCATCACCTCGGACATCGACGGATGGGCGTGGCAGATGCGCGCGATGTCCTCCGCCGAGGCGCCGAACTCGATCGCCACCACCGCCTCGGCGATCAGCTCGCTCGCCAGGCTGCCGATGGCGTGCACGCCGAGGATACGGTCGGTACGGGCGTCGGCGAGGATCTTGATGAAGCCTTCGCCCTCCTCGCGGCCCAGCGCGCGGCCGTTGTAGGCGAAGGGGAAGCGGCCTGCCCGGTAGGCCACGCCTTCGCTCTTCAGCTGCTGCTCGGTCCTGCCGACCCACGCGATCTCCGGCGCGGTGTAGATCACCCACGGGATGGCGTCGTAGTTCACGTGCCCGTGCTGGCCGGCGATGATCTCCGCGACCATGACCCCCTCGTCCTCGCCCTTGTGGGCGAGCATCGGCCCCCGCACCACGTCGCCGATGGCGAAGATGCGCGGCAGGCCGGTGCGGCAGTTCTTGTCCACCTCGACGAAGCCGCGGGCGTCGAGCTTCAGGCCGACGCTTTCCGCGCCAAGACCGTCCGTGTTCGGCACCCGGCCGACCGAAACGATCAGCCGGTCGAACTCCAATGTTTTACTGGAGGAATCCGAAGCAGTATATTGAACCGTAACGGTTTTCTTTGATTGCGAAATCTTTCCCAAGGTGACCCCCAGCTCGATGTCGAGGCCTTGGCCCTGGGTAAAGATCTTCCACGCCTCCGCGGCGACCGTCTCGTCCGCCGCGCCGAGGAAAGCCGGCAGCGCCTCGAGCACCTTGACCTTCGAGCCGAGGCGACGCCAGACGCTGCCGAGCTCGAGGCCGATCACACCGGCGCCGATCACGCCGAGGCGCTCGGGCACCGAGTCGAAGGCGAGCGCACCCTCGTTGTCGCAGATCGTCCTGTTGTCGACCGGGATGCCCGGCAGGTGCCGGGCCTTCGAGCCGGTGGCGATGATGACGTTCTTCGCCTCGACCGTCTCCTTCTCGACCTCGATCTTCCAGGTCGTGCCGCCGGAGGCGAGCTTGCCGTGGCCCGGCAACCAGGTCACCTTGTTCTTCTTGAACAGGCCCGCGATGCCGCCGGTCATCTTGCCGACGATGCGGTCCTTGCGCTCGAGCATGGTCTTGAGGTCGAACTTGACCCCCGAGGCGCTGATCCCGTGGGCCTTGAACTGGTGCGTCACGCGCTCGTAGTTCTCCGAGCTTTCCAGCAAGGCCTTCGAGGGTATGCAGCCGACGTTCAGGCAGGTGCCGCCGAGCGCGTAGCCGCCTTTGGGCGTCTGCCACTGGTCGATGCAGGCGACCGACAGGCCGAGCTGCGCGGCACGGATCGCCGCGATGTAGCCCGCCGGGCCGGCGCCGATCACCACGACGTCGAAGGCCTTCATATCTCGAGGACCAGGCGCGCCGGATCTTCCAGGGCTTCCTTGATGCCGACCAGGAAGAGAACTGCCTCGCGGCCGTCGACGATGCGGTGGTCGTAGGAAAGCGCGAGGTAGTTCATCGGCCGGACCACCACCTGGCCGTTCTCCACCACCGCGCGGTCCTTGGTGGCGTGCACGCCGAGGATCGCCGACTGCGGCGGGTTGATGATCGGCGTGGACAGCATCGAGCCGAAGACGCCGCCGTTGGAGATCGAGAAGGTGCCGCCGGTGAGCTCCTCCAGGCCGAGCTTGCCGTCCTGCGCGCGCTTGCCGAAATCGCCGATCTTCTTCTCGATCTCGGCGAAGCTCATCTGGTCCGCGTCGCGCAGGATCGGCACCACCAGGCCGCGCGGGCTGCCGACCGCGACGCCGATGTCGAAGTAGCCGTGGTAGACGATGTCGGCTCCGTCGATCGACGCGTTGACCGCCGGGAAGCGCTTCAGCGCGTGCACCGCGCTCTTCACGAAGAACGACATGAACCCCAGGCGCACGCCGTGCTCCTTCTCGAAGCGCTCCTGGTATTTCTTCCGCAGCTCGATCACCGGGGCCATGTTCACCTCGTTGAACGTGGTGAGGATGGCGGCGGTCGATTGCGACTGCACGAGGCGCTCGGCGACGCGCTGGCGCAGCCGCGACATCGGCACGCGCTGCTCGGGCCGGCCGGAGAGCATCTGCTCCACGTCGACCGGCGGCGCGGGCTGCTGCAGCGCGGGCTTCGCCTCCCGGGAGGGGGCCCTCTGGACGGCGGCCAGCACGTCGCCCTTGGTGACGCGGCCGTCGCGTCCCGTGCCCTGGAGCTTCGAGGCATCGACGCCCTGCTCGGCGGCGATCTTCTGCGCGGCCGGCATTACCGGCTTCTCCGCAGGGGACTCCTTTTTCGGAGCCGCGGCGACAGGCGCCGTCGCGGCCTTCGCCTCGGTGTCGATCTGGGCAATGGTGTCTCCCGAGCCGACCGCGTCGCGCGCTTTCTTCAGGATCTTGACCAGCACCCCGTCGACCGGCGCAGGCAGCTCGAGGACCACCTTGTCGGTCTCGATGTCGATCAGGTTCTCGTCGCGCGAGACCTTCTCGCCTTCCTTCTTGTGCCAGTCGAGGAGCGTCGCCTCCGAGACGGACTCGGACAGCTGCGGCACCTTCACTTCGATGATCGCCATGACTTCTCCCGTTTAGCCTTCCCCGGCTTCCGCTTGGCGTCCACCGGGTTGCGAAGGGCTGGGCGGGTATCCCGCCCGGGTTGAGGGCTTACTTGAATTTTCCGAACGCCTGCTCCACCAGCTGCTTCTGCCGCTCGTTGTGGCGCGCGGCGTAGCCCGTGGCCGGCGCGGCCGACGCCGGGCGGCCGGCATAGTACAGCTTCTGCTCGTCGCGCATGTTCTCGCGCAGGTAGTGCGCGGTCTGGTACCAGGCGCCCTGGTTCTGCGGCTCCTCCTGGCACCACACCACCTCGCTCGCCGCCGGATAGCGCTTCAGCTCGGCGGCGAAATCCTTGTGCGGGAATGGGTAGAGCTGCTCGAGGCGGATGATCGCCGTATCGCTTCTCTGCAGTTCCGTTCTCTTCAGGGCCAGGTCGTAGTACACCTTGCCGCAGCAGGCGATCACGCGCTTCACGCCTTTCTCGTCGCTCGCGGTGGCGTCCGGGATGACGGTCTGGAACGAGCCGTTGGCAAGCTCCTGGATCGGCGAGGACGCCTCCTTCTTGCGCAGCAGCGACTTCGGCGTGAGCACGATGAGCGGCTTGCGGAACGGCCGCAGCATCTGCCGGCGCAGCAGGTGGAAGACCTGCGCGGCGGTCGAGGGCACGCAGACCTGCATGTTGTGCTCGGCGCACAGCTGCAGGTAGCGCTCGAGGCGCGCCGAGCTGTGCTCGGGCCCCTGCCCCTCGTAGCCGTGCGGCAGCAGCATCGCCAGGCCGCATACCCGGCCCCACTTGGTCTCGCCCGCGGCGATGAACTGGTCGATCACCACCTGCGCGCCGTTCGCGAAATCGCCGAACTGCGCCTCCCAGATGACCAGCGCGTTCGGCTCGGCGGTGGCGAAGCCGTACTCGAAGCCGAGCACTGCCTCTTCCGACAACACCGAGTCGATGACCACGAAGTCGCCCTGGTCCTTGGCGACGTTCTGCAGCGGGATGTAGCTGCCCTGGTCCCAGCGCTCGCGGTCCTGGTCGTGCAGCACCGCGTGGCGATGCGCGAACGTGCCGCGCCCCGAATCCTGCCCCGAGAGCCGCACGTCGTAGCCGTTGGCGAGCAGCGACGCATAGGCGAGCGTTTCCGCCATGCCCCAGTCGACGGCCAGCTTGCCGGCCGCCATCTGCTTGCGCGCCTCGATGACCCGCGCCACCGTCGGGTGCAGCTTGAAGTCTTCGGGCACCGTCGTGACCCGCTCGGCCAGGCGCTCGAGCTCGGGCAGCGGCACATGCGTGTCGGCGGCGTCGGTCCACTTCGAGTTCAGGAACGGCGCCCAGTCGACCGCGAACTTGCTCTTGAAGTTGGAGAGCACCGGGCTCACCGTCTGCTGGCCGGCGTCGAGCGTCTCGCGGTAGCGCTTGATCATCGCCTCGGGCTCGTCGGCGCCGAGCACGCCCTGGGTCACCAGCTTGTCGGCGTAGAGCTTGCGCGTGCCCGGATGCTGGCTGATTTTCTTGTACATCAGCGGCTGGGTGATGAACGGCTCGTCCTGCTCGTTGTGGCCGAGCTTGCGGAAGCAGACGATGTCGATCACCACGTCTTTGTGGAACTGCTGCCGGAAGTCGAGCGCGAGGCGGGTGACGAACTGCACCGCCTCGGGGTCGTCGCCGTTCACGTGGAAGATCGGCGCCTCGACCATCTTCGCCACGTCGGTGCAGTAGATGGTCGAGCGCGCGTCGCGCGGATCCGAGGTGGTGAAGCCGATCTGGTTGTTGACGATGAGGTGCACGGTGCCCCCGGTGCCGTAGCCGCGCGTTCCGGAGAGGTTCAGCGTCTCCATCACCACGCCCTGCCCCGCGAATGCGGCGTCGCCGTGGACCAGAATGGGCAGCACCTGGTCGCCGGTCTTGTCGTCGCGCCGGCGCTGGCGGGCGCGCACCGAGCCCTCCACCACCGGGTTGACGATCTCGAGGTGCGAGGGGTTGAAGGCGAGCGAGACGTGCACCGGTCCGCCGGCGGTCGAGATGTCCGACGAGAAGCCGTTGTGGTACTTGACGTCGCCCGAGGGAAGCTCGTGCGCGCCCTTGCCTTCGAACTCGAGGAACAGGTCCTTCGGCATCTTGCCGAGCACGTTGATCAGCACGTTCAGCCGGCCGCGGTGCGCCATGCCGATCACGATCTCCTGGATGCCCCGGCTGCCGGCGCGCTGCATGAGCTCGTCGATCGACGGGATCAGGCTCTCCCCGCCCTCCAGCGAGAAGCGCTTCTGCCCGACGTAGCGGGTGTGCAGGTAGCGCTCGAGCTGCTCGGCCTCGGTGAGCTTCTGCAGCAGGCGCTTCTGCTCGTCCGCGCTCGCCGGCGCCATGCCGCGCACCGGCTCGATGCGCTCCTGGATCCACTGCCGCTCGGCCCGGTCGGAGATGAACATGTACTCGTAGCCGATGTTGCGGCAATAGGTATCGCGCAGCGCCTGCAGCAGCGTACGCAGCGTCACGCGGTCCAGGCCGACATACGAGCCGGAATTGACGGTCTGGTCGAGATCGGCCTCCTTCAGGTCGTAGAAGGCCGGCTCGAGCTCGGGCTGCGCCGGGCGCGGCATGCGCTTCAGCGGATCGACCGTCGCCCAGCGCGAGCCGGAGATGCGGTAAGCGGTCACGAGCAGCAGCGCCGCGACCTGCAGCCGCTCGGGCGCCACGGGCTCCGACGGCAAGGTTCTCCGGCTCGAGAATCCCCCGCCGCGGGCCCGCTCGACGAACGATTGTTCGACCGGCGCGCGCGCCACGTCCTTGACCGCGTTGCCCGGCAGGACCTGCATGCGGTCGAAGTAGTCGCGCCACTGCTCGGGCACCGACTGGGGATTGGCGAGGTACTTCTCGTACAGGTCCTCGATGAACGGCGCGTTGCCGCCGAAGAGGTACGAGGTATCGAGAAACTGCCGCATCACACTGGCCATGGATTCACCGTCTTCCAAAAAAAGGGGTCAGAGCAATTTTCCAGAAACAAATCGCTCTTTAGCACGCGCACTTTTTTGTTACCGGAAAACTGCTCCGACCCCTTTTTTCCGCTAGCGCTTGTCGATGGGCTTGACGTCGCGCCGGGTCGCGCCCTTGTAGAGCTGGCGCGGCCGGCCGATCTTGTACTCGGGGTCGGTGATCATCTCCTGCCACTGCGCGATCCAGCCGACGGTGCGCGCCAGCGAGAAGATGCAGGTGAACATCGAGACCGGGATGCCGAGCGCGCGCTGCACGATGCCCGAGTAGAAGTCGACGTTCGGGTAGAGCTTGCGCGAGGTGAAGTAGTCGTCCTCGAGCGCGATCTTCTCGAGCGCCATCGCCAGCTTGAACAGCCGGTCGTTGTGCAGGCCGAGCTCCTCCAGCACCTCGTGGCAGGTCTCGCGCATGAGCTTCGCGCGCGGGTCGTAGTTCTTGTAGACGCGGTGGCCGAAGCCCATCAGCCGCACGCCGGAGTTCTTGTCCTTCACCTTCTTGATGAACTCGCCGACCTTCGACACGTCGCCGATCTCCTCGAGCATCTGCAGGCAGGCCTCGTTCGCGCCGCCGTGCGCCGGGCCCCACAGCGAGGCGATGCCGGCGGCGATGCAGGCGAACGGGTTGGCGCCCGAGGAGCCGCACAGCCGCACCGTCGAGGTCGAGGCGTTCTGCTCGTGGTCGGCGTGCAGGATGAAGATGCGGTCGAGCGCGCGCACCAGCACGTCGTTCACCTTGTACTCCTCGGCGGGCACGCCGAACATCATGCGCATGAAGTTCGCGGTGTACGAAAGGTCGTTCCTCGGATACATGAACGGCTGGCCGACGTTGTACTTGTAGGACATGGCGACGATGGTCGGCAGCTTGGCGATCAGGCGGAACGCCGAGATCTCGCGGTGGCGCGCGTCGGCGATGTCCAGCGCGTCGTGGTAGAAGGCCGACAGCGCGCCGACCACGCCCACCATCACCGCCATCGGGTGCGCGTCGCGGCGGAATCCCTGGTAGAGGCGCGCCAGCTGCTCGTGCACCATCGTGTGGTGCATGACGATGTGGTCGAACTCCTTCTTCTGCTCGCGGTTGGGCAGCTCGCCGTACCACAGCAGGTAGCAGATCTCGAGGAAGTCGCAGTGCTGCGCGAGCTGCTCGATCGGATAGCCGCGGTAGAGCAGGATGCCCTGGTCGCCGTCGATGTACGTGATGGTCGAGCTGCAGCTCGCGGTCGAGAGGAAGCCCGGGTCGTAGGTGAACATTCCGGACTTGCCGTACAGCGTGCGGATGTCGACCACGTCGGGTCCGGTCGAGCCGGAAAGCACCGGGAACTCGAGCGACTTGCCGTCGGGCAGGTTCAGATGGGCGGTCTTGTTGGCCATGGTTTTCCTCTCAGGCAGCGCGCAGGCGCGCCACCAGGTCCTTCAGCTTCGGGTCGTAGTGCTCGCTGCGCCCCATGGCGATGTCGAGCAGGTCGTTGTCCGGCAGGTCGAGCAGCGCCGCGATGCCGGCCCCGCCGGGGTGCTTCTCCAGGAAGCGCGCGAGGATCAGGTCGAGCTCGAGGAGCCCGCGCCGGCACTTCCATCTCAGGCGGTGCTGTTCGAGGCTCAAACGGCGCGCTTCACCAGCAGCTCGCGGATGTGGTTGATCGCCTTGGTCGGGTTGAGGCCCTTGGGACACACGTCCACGCAATTCATGATCGTGTGGCAGCGGAACAGGCGATACGGGTCGTTCAGGTTGTCCAGGCGCTCGCTGGTCGCCTGGTCGCGCGAGTCGGCGAGGAAGCGGTAGGCCTGCAGCAGGCCGGCCGGGCCGACGAACTTGTCCGGGTTCCACCAGAACGACGGGCACGAGGTCGAGCAGCAGGCGCACAGGATGCACTCGTACAGGCCGTTCAGGTGCTCGCGCTCCTGCGGCGACTGCAGGCGCTCGCGCTCGGGCGGCGGCTCGTCGTTGATCACGTACGGATGGATCGAGTGGTACTGCTTGAAGAACTGCGTCATGTCGACGATCAGGTCGCGGATCACCGGCAGGCCGGGCAGCGGGCGGATCGTCACGTGCTCGGGCAGCTCGGCGAGCTTGGTGATGCAGGCCAGCCGGTTCTTGCCGTTGATGTTCAGCGCGTCGGAGCCGCACACGCCTTCGCGGCACGAGCGGCGGAAGGCGAGCGAGTCGTCCTGGGCCTTCGCCTTGACCAGCGCGTCGAGCAGCATCCGGTCGTGCGAGTCGACCGGCACGTCGAAGTCCTGGTAGTGGGGCTTCGCGTCCTTCTCCGGGTCGTAGCGGTAGATAGTCAGTTTCATCTGCTGTTGCGCGTTTTCCTCAGTACGTGCGGACCTTGGGTTCCATCGTCGGCACCGTGAGCGGCTTGAGGTGCACCGGCTTGTAGTCGAGGCGGTTGCCGTCCTTGTACCACAGGGTGTGCTTCATCCAGTTCCGGTCGTCGCGCCCGGGAAAGTCCTCGCGCGCCTGCGCGCCGCGGCTTTCCTTGCGCGCCTCGGCCGAGATCATGGTCGCCATCGCCACCTCGACCAGGTTCTCCAGCTCGAGCGCCTCGACGCGCGCGGTGTTGAACACCCTCGACTTGTCGGCGATGAAGGTGCGCAGGCTGCGCTGCTCGATCTCCTGCATCTTCTGCACGCCCTTGTGCAGCTCCTCGGGGAAGCGGAACACGCTGCAATGCGCCTGCATGGTGCGGCGCAGGTCGGTGAGCACGTCGGCGACGCGCTCGCCGCTTTGCGCCGTATCGAGGCGATTCAGCCGCGCCAGCGTCGCGTCGCCCGCCCCCTTCGGCACGCTGCGGTGCGGGGTCGGCTGGCCGCGCAGGTCCTTGATCACCTGCTCGCCCGAAGCCTTGCCGAACACCAGCAGATCGAGCAGCGAGTTGGTGCCCAGGCGGTTCGCGCCGTGCACCGAGACGCAGGCGCACTCGCCGGCGGCATAGAGCCCCGGCACGATCGCCTCCTTGCTCGCGCCTTCCGGGGCGACGACCTGGCCCATGTAGTTGGTCGGCACGCCGCCCATCATGTAGTGCACCGTCGGCACGACCGGAATCGGGTCGCGGATCGGGTCGACGTTGGCGAACTTGATCGCGATCTCGCGGATGCCCGGCAGGCGCTGCATGATCACCTCGGCGCCGAGGTGGTCGAGCTTGAGCAGCACGTGGTCGGCGTGCTCGCCGCAGCCGCGCCCCTCCTTGATCTCGGTCGTCATCGCGCGCGACACGACGTCGCGGCTCGCCAGGTCCTTCGCGTTGGGCGCGTAGCGCTCCATGAAGCGCTCGCCGTTCTTGTTGAGCAGGTAGCCACCCTCGCCGCGCACGCCCTCGGTGATCAGTATCCCGGCGCCGGCCACGCCGGTCGGGTGGAACTGCCAGAACTCCATGTCCTGCAGCGGCAGCCCGGCGCGCGCCGCCATGCCGAGGCCGTCGCCGGTGTTGATGAAGGCATTGGTGCTCGCCCAATAGATCCGGCCGGCGCCGCCCGTAGCGAGCACCACCGCCTTGGCCTGCAGCAGGTACACCTCGCCCGTTTCCATCTCCAGCGCAGTGACGCCGACGATCGCGCCGTCCTGCGGGTCGCGCACCAGGTCGAGCGCCATCCATTCGACGAGGAACTGGGTGTTGGCGCGCACGTTCTGCTGGTAGAGCGTATGCAGCATGGCGTGGCCGGTGCGGTCGGCCGCCGCGCAGGCGCGCATCGCCATCTTCGCGCTGCCGTAGTCCTGGGTGTGCCCGCCGAAGGGCCGCTGGTAGATCTTGCCGTTCTCCAGCCGGTCGAACGGCATGCCCATGTGCTCGAGCTCGACCACCACCTCGATGGCACGCCGGCACATGTACTCGATGGCGTCCTGGTCGCCGAGGTAGTCGGCGCCCTTGACCGTGTCGTACATGTGCCAGTGCCAGTTGTCCTCGGTGGAGTTCGCCAGCGGCGCGGCGATGCCGCCCTGCGCCGCCACGGTGTGCGAGCGCGTCGGGAAGACCTTGGAGAGCACCGCGGTTTTCAGGCCGGCGCGCGCCAGCTCGAGGGCGGCGCGCATGCCCGAGCCGCCGGCCCCCACCACGATGGCGTCGAAACGGCGCGTCGTTAACGCCATAGGATTTGCACCGTCCAGCCAAGATAGACCGCGATCAGCACGATGCTCGCCACCTGCAGCGCGAAGCGCAGGCTGTCGGGCCGCGCGTAGTCCATGAGGATGTCGCGCAGGCCGACCCAGGCGTGCCAGGCGAGGCTCACGGCGAAGATGAGGGTCGCGACCCGCATCCAGCCGCTCGCGAAGAGCGCTTTCCAGGCCGCGTAGTCCATCGGCCCGCGGCGCGCGAGGAACACGCCGAGCAGGAGCAGCGTGTAGAGCGCCATGAGCAGCGCGGTGACGCGCTGCGCGATCCAGCTGCCCGTCCCGTAGTGCGCGCCGACGACGACCCGGTTTACCACCATAGACGCCACCCCACGAAAAGCGTGATCAGGATGCTCGCGGCGAACACCGCATAGCTGGAATAGCGTGCCTGCGGCAGGTCGACGCCTTTGTTCATGTCGATGAGCAGGAATCGCACGCCGGCGCAGAAGTGGTGCGCGAAGGCCCAGGCGAACACGAGCAGCGCCAGCTTGGCGAGCGGGCTTTCCAGGTAGTCGCTGCGCACGTGCGCAAAGCCCTGCTCGGAGGCGAGGCTGGTATCGAGCAGATAGAGCAGCCAGGCCGTGAAGGGCAGGAAAAGCAGGAAGCCGGAGATGCGGTGAAACCCCGAGACCCAGGCCGCCGGCGGCAAGCGGATCTCGAACAGGAGTGCGGAAAGGCTGAGGTATTTCGGTCGACGTCTTTTCGCGGCCGCGCTGGACATAGGCTTTTCGCGAGCCCCACACTCGCGCCCGCGGATTATAGCGTCGCGGCGCAGCAACCCGCTGCTGTAGAATCGAAATTCGACGTTCTCACACATTTCCGCACCCAAGTCTCGGAGCTTCTCGATGCCCAAAGCCCCCGTTCGCGTCGCCGTCACCGGCGCCGCAGGCCAGATCGGCTACTCGCTGCTGTTTCGCATCGCGAGCGGCGAAATGCTCGGCAAAGACCAGCCGGTCGTCCTGCAGATGCTGGAGATCCCCGACGAGAAGGCGCAGAAGGCGCTGCGCGGCGTGATGATGGAGCTCGAGGACTGCGCCTTTCCGCTGCTCGCGGGCATGCTGCCGGCCTCCGATCCCATGGTGGCCTTCAGGGACGCGCAGGTCGCCCTGCTGGTCGGCGCCCGGCCGCGCGGTCCGGGCATGGAGCGCAAGGACCTGCTCGAGGCGAACGGCAAGATCTTCGGCCCGCAGGGCCAGGCGCTCGACCGCGTCGCCGACCGCAATGTCCGGGTCCTGGTGGTCGGCAACCCGGCGAACACCAACTGCCTGATCGCCATGAAGAACGCGCCGAGCCTCAAGCCGACGCAGTTCACGGCGATGATGCGCCTCGACCACAACCGCGCGACCTCGCAGATCGCCCAGAAGGTGAAGGTCGAAGTCAAGCAGGTCAGGAAAGTGACCATCTGGGGCAACCATTCGGCGACCCAGTACCCCGACGTCTTCCAGGCCGAGGTGGACGGGAAGAAAGTCTGGCCCATGATCAACGACCCGGCGTGGCTGGAGAGCCAGTTCATCCCCACCGTGCAGAAGCGCGGCGCGGCGATCATCGAGGCGCGCGGCCTCTCCTCCGCCGCCAGCGCCGCCAACGCGGCCATCGACCATGTGCGCGACTGGGTCTCCGGCTCGCGCGAGGGCGACTGGGTCAGCATGGGGGTGCCCTCCGACGGCAGCTACGGCATCCCCGAGGGCGTGATGTACGGCTACCCGGTGACCTGCCGCAACGGCAGCTACCAGATCGTCAAGGGCCTGGAGGTCTCGGATTTCAGCCGCAAGCGCATGGAGGCCACGCTCAAGGAATTGCACGAGGAGCGCGACGGGGTGAAACACCTCCTCGGAAAATGAGCGCCGGCGCAAAGTTCAGAAGCGCGCTCGCGGAGGAAAAGCCGCTCCAGGTCGTCGGCGCGATCTGCGCCAACCACGCGCTCATGGCGAAGCGCGTCGGCTACCGGGCGATCTACCTCTCGGGCGGCGGCGTCGCGGCCGGATCGCTCGGCATGCCGGACCTCGGCATCTCGAGCCTCGACGACGTGCTCACCGACATCCGGCGCATCACCGAGGTGTGCGACCTGCCGCTGCTGGTCGACGTCGACACCGGGTTCGGCGCCAGCGCGTTCAACGTCGCGCGCACCACGCGCTCGCTCGTCAAGTTCGGCGCCGCGGCGATGCACATCGAGGACCAGGTCGGCGCGAAGCGCTGCGGCCACCGGCCCGGCAAGGAGATCGTCTCCAAGGAGGAGATGTGCGACCGGATCAAGGCGGCGGTCGACGCGCGCACCGATCCGCAGTTCGTCGTCATGGCGCGCACCGATGCACTGGCCTCCGAGGGCCTGGATTCCGCCGTTTCCCGATGTGTTTCTTACGTGGAAGCCGGGGCCGACATGATCTTTCCCGAGGCGATCACCGAGCTCTCGATGTACAAGAAGGTTGCCGCCGCGGTGAAAGTGCCGATCCTCGCCAACATCACCGAATTCGGCAAGACGCCGCTCTTCGCCGTGGACGAGTTGCGCTCGGCCGGCGTCGCCATCGTGCTCTATCCGCTGAGCGCTTTCCGGGCGATGAACAGGGCGGCGCTGCGCGTCTACGAGGAATTGCGGAGCAAGGGAACGCAAAAGGGGCTCCTGTCCGAGATGCAGACGCGGGAGGAGCTGTACGACGTCATCGGCTACCACGACTACGAGAGAAAACTCGATGAGCTCTTCGCCCGCGGTCGCTCCTAAGCCCAAGAAATCGGTCGCCCTGTCCGGCGTGCCGGCCGGCAACACGGCGCTGTGCACGGTCGGGCGCAGCGGCAACGACCTGCACTATCGCGGCTACGACATCCTCGACTTCGCCGACGATGCCGAGTTCGAGGAAGTGGCCTACCTGCTGGTGCACGAGAAGCTGCCGACGCGAGCCGAGCTCTCCTCGTACAAGAAGAATCTCCAGTCGATGCGTGGCCTGCCGGGCCCGCTGAGGACCGCGCTCGAGCAGCTTCCCCGATCGGCGCATCCCATGGACGTCCTGCGCACCGGCTGCTCGGTGCTCGGCACGCTGGAGCCGGAAGAGGAAAGCCATCCGGTCGAAGGCGCACGGCGCATCGCCGACCGGCTGATGGCGAGCTTCGGCTCGATGCTGCTCTACTGGTTCCATTTCGCCAGTTCCGGCAAGCGCATCGAGGTGGAGACCGACGACGATTCGATCGGCGGGCACTACCTGCACCTCTTGCACGGCAAGAAGCCGAGCGCCTCCTGGGCGCGGGCGATGCATACGTCGCTCATCCTCTATGCCGAGCACGAGTTCAACGCGAGCACCTTCACCTGCCGCGTCATTGCCGGCACCGGCTCCGACATGTACAGCGCGATCACCGGCGGGATCGGCGCGCTGCGCGGCCCCAAGCACGGCGGCGCCAACGAGGTCGCCGACGTGATCCAGAAGCGCTACCGGGCCCCCGACGAGGCCGAAGCCGACATCCGCCGCCGCATGGCGGCGAAGGAGATCGTCATCGGCTTCGGCCACCCGGTGTATACGACCGGCGACCCGCGCAACAAGGTGATCAAGGCGGTCGCCGAGCGCCTCTCGAAGGAGAGCAACGACCTGACGCAGTTCCGCGTCGCCGAGCGCATCGAAAAGGTGATGTGGGACGAGAAGAAGATGTTCGCCAACCTCGACTGGTACAGCGCCGTGTCGTATTCGAAGATGGGCGTGCCGACGCTGCATTTCACGCCGATCTTCGTGCTGGCGCGCACCAGCGGCTGGTCGGCGCACGTCATCGAGCAGAGGATCGACGGCAAGATCATCCGGCCGGCGGCGAACTACACCGGCCCGGAAAACCGCAGGTGGCTCCCGATCGGGCAACGATAAATGTACGAATCCGACCTGACGAAATTCATGCGCGAGTTCCTCGCGCAGCACCCGGAGGAAGTCGAGTCCCAGAAAAGGGGCCGTGCCATCTGGTGGGACAAGAAGCCCGACGAGCGCGCCCCGGCCCCGCCGATGCGCCACGCGCCGCGGCGCTCGGGCGGCAACGAGCACACCTTCGACCCGGCCGGCGGCTACGAATGGAGCTTCGAGGTGGACGAGCTGCCGCCCGGCAAGCCCATCGAAGAAGAATGACCGCCGCGATCTCCAACGTCCGGCCGGCGCCGGACAAGGTGCTCACCGACATCGCCGACTACGCGCTGCGCTACGAGGTGAAGAGCGCCGAGGCGTACGAGACGGCGCGCTACTGCCTCATGGACACGCTCGGCTGCGGCTTCGAGGCGCTCGAGTACCCGGCGTGCACCAAGCTTCTCGGACCGCTCGTCCGGGGCACGCTGGTGCCGGGCGGCGCGCGCGTGCCCGGCACGCAGTTCCAGCTCGACCCGGTCCAGGCGGCGTTCAACCTCGGTGCCATGATCCGCTGGCTCGACTTCAACGACACCTGGCTCGCCGCCGAATGGGGGCATCCCTCGGACAACCTGGGCGGCATCCTGATGACCGCCGACTGGCTGTCGCGAAACGGCAGGAAGCTGGTCATGAAGGACGTCCTGACGGCCATGATCAAGGCGCACGAGATCCAGGGCGTGCTCGCGCTCGAGAACAGCTTCAATCGCGTCGGCCTCGACCACGTGGTGCTGGTCAAGGTGGCCTCCACCGCCGTGGTCTCGCAGCTGCTGCAATTGAGCCGCGACGAGACGGTGAACGCCGTCTCGCTCGCGTGGGTCGACGGGCAGAGCCTGCGCACCTACCGGCACGCGCCCAACACCGGCTCGCGCAAGAGCTGGGCGGCGGGCGACGCGACCTCCCGCGCGGTGCGCCTGGCGCTGATCGCGCAGACCGGCGAGATGGGCTATCCGTCGGTGCTCACGGCGAAGACCTGGGGCTTCTACGACGTGTCGTTCCGCGGCCAGCCGTTCAGATTCCAGCGGCCGTTCGGCAGCTACGTCATGGAGCACGTGCTGTTCAAGATCTCCTTCCCCGCCGAGTTCCATGCCCAGACCGCCGCCGAGGCGGCGATGCAGCTGCACCCGGCGGTCAAGAACAGGATCGAGGACATAAAGGCCATCACCATCCGCACCCACGAGGCGGCGATCCGCATCATCGACAAGAAGGGCCCGCTCG
>Ga0310810_10000886_pt1 | contig 30322 bp, 26 predicted proteins | sample NCmetagenome_FD_207641 | JGI IMG/M metagenome (GOLD analysis project Ga0310810, IMG submission 207641) | Soil microbial communities from experimental microcosm in Duke University, North Carolina, United States - NC | ecosystem: Engineered > Artificial ecosystem > Soil microcosm > Unclassified ... | reverse complement strand
CCCATTCCCAGAATGCCGCGTGCCGGCGCCAGCAATCCAGGTTGCCGAGCCGCGAGCGCAAACCATGCCCCAATACATAGCGCGTCAAGCCGGCACGGTGTGAGGACGTTGGCGTACAGGAGGTCCGGGGCCATTGACGCAAATGAGATTCGCAGAGCGAGCGCGGTGAGGCTGAAGAGAATAGTGGCTCGCAGCGCCGCTTTCGGGCTCAACAACAGAATCACAACGGGCCACAGGAGGTAGAAATGCTCCTCCACGGCGAGCGACCAGAAGTGGCTGACGTAGGGAATTGAAAACAGGTGCTGCGACCCGATGTAGTAATTCGTCAGATAGGGCCAGATCCACGCCTGTAAATCACGAGCTTCGAGGAACCGCGGATCGAAGCGCGCCCACAGACCCGCTGGAATGGCCACGAAGAGCAGCAGTAGTACTCCGTAGTACAGCGGGAAGATCCTGAGCGTTCGTCGAATATAGAAGTTTCGAAAATACCCGGCGCGCCCCTTCGTCTCCAACAGGATTCCGGTAATCAGGAATCCGGAAAGTACGAAGAAGAGATCGACTCCCCAGAGCCCGTACCCCGCAACTTTTCCGATGAGCCGCTCGGCGCCGTTCACCGCCGGTATTTCGCCGACGAAGTGCAACGCCATGACGCCCAGGATCGCCAGGCCTCGAACGCCGTCGAGTTCGGGAACGTATCCCGGATTGGTCCCGCCACTGCGCTTCAGTGGGAGATCCGCCGGGCGAGCCTTCGTCATGACGCGACCGCTTGTTTTTCTGTCTCGCTTGAAGACGCGGGAGGAGCAGTGCTAGTGGCGACGGCCTTCACCGGCACCATCCACTCTGGTGAGGCGTGACCGGTCTTTCCGCCCATGGTGAACAGCGTGGCCGCCAGGATCTTGAGATCGAGCCAGAATGAAAAATGCTGGACGTAAAGCAGGTCGTATTCGATCCACTGGTGGAAGTCGCCGGCGTCCCGATCGTGGCGGCATACCTGCCAGAGACCCGTGATGCCGGGTGTGACAGAGAGACGGGCTTCACGCCATGGCACGCACACCTGATTCTCGCGGAACGGCGAGGGCCTCGGACCGACGAGGCTCATTTCGCCGACGAGCACGTTGATCAGTTGCGGCAACTCGTCGAGATTTGAGGTGCGGAGAATGCGACCGATCCGAGTCACTCGCGGATCGCGATCGAGCTTGAAATGGGGCCCGTCGATTCTCGACGTCGATTTGAGGTCCTTCTGGACGGCGTCAGCGCCGACGGCCATCGTCCGGAACTTCCAGCACTTGAACCCTCGCCCGCCGACGCCCTCACGCTTATCGCCGTAGAAAATCGGTCCCTTCGAATCGAGCCGAACGAGGACCGCGGCGAGTGCGAGCAGCGGCGAGAAAAACAGGAGAGTCAGCGCCGCAGCCGTGACGTCGAGCGCACGCTTGAGGCGCAGATTGATTCGTCGCCTGAGGTCCTGAACCGGCGGACTCGATTTCTGCCACTCGAGCTCGACGCGCGCCGCGCGCACTCCATACGCCGGAAACTGCACGACAGGTCGCGAAGTGACGCCCGCAGGTGGCTGACCAAAGCAGGCGCGGTCTCGAACGATTTCGCCCGGTTGGACGGAATAGCCGGCTCCGATAACGGCGTGTGCCACAACGGCGCCTGCCTGGACGTGCGAGTCTGCGGCAAGGACCGTCGGTCCCAGTATCGTCGCGTCCTTGTCGATTCGCGCTCCGGCCTGAATGATGATCGGGCCGATGAGTCGCGCACGGGGGTCAATTTCGTGGCCGGCTCCGGCGAGGATTGGCGAGCCGTCGCTGGCGGCCATCGAGCGCGTCACCTGCAGCTCGTTCGCCGCGAGCATGTCGGTCTCTAATCCCAGATCGAGTGAATTGCCCTCGATCGGAATATCGCGTCCGGGAACGCCCCGCATGACAAGCGTCTGCCGGAGTTCACCAAGTGAGGAGGGCAGGAACCCTTCTGCGAGAACTCCGGAAGCGGCTGGAAGAATGCTGGCGGGGACGCCTGCGATAAAGGGCCACGTCGCCAGTTCGTAATGGCGAATGATGCCTCGAACCTTTCCAGCCGCGTCGAAGCTGACGCGCTCTTTCGTCCCCGCAATCGGCGCTTCAAACGCCACCAGATGATGCGCAGCGCGCGGCTCGGACGTGAACTGACTGAGCAGCTGCGACAGGTCCAGGTCGTGAACCGGCAGACAACGAGGGTCGACGACTACGAGCGCATCAGACGGCTCGTGCGGCAGAAACGCATCGACGCGTTCGGTTTCGGTGCCAGCCACGATCGCCGACGGATAGGCCGCGCAGATCCGGTCGACGTACGCAGGATCAGCAGGCCCGGCCCGAAGCACAATCGGGGCATTCCTGGTCACGCGCAGCAGCGCTGCTCGCACGTAGTCGATGACCAAACCACGGCCCAGCGGCGCCAGGAGCAGCGATGGCTCGGCGTCGGAATGACGGAGATACTCGGGATTCGAGTCGAGAATAACGGGCCAGATTCTCACGGTGCAGCCGGGGATCGCGACCACTCAGCGCCAGTCAGCGCACGCCCAACCTTGCGTGCGAGTTCGAGGGTCGGCATATTGGGCACGCCGGCCGGCATATTGTGCTGGCGCGTCGGCGCGGTTCGGTCAGCATTGAGTTCGACGACGACTGATTGATGGGCCCGGAGTTGGGCACCCACAACCGCATCGTCACCGACAACGCAACGATCGGCCGATGCCCCCGTGCCCACAATCGAACGGCGCCATATCGCCGATCGCGACACAAACGCACCGGCTTCGATGATGGCATCGCGGCCAATTGAGCTTGGGCCAACAATTACCGCCTGCGATCGAATCTGGGCACCTGCGGCAACGACCACGGGGCCGACGATGACCGCGTCGTGAGCGACTGAAGCCTCGCGGTGGACGAGGGCGTTGCCGTGCAGCTGATAGCCCTCGGGAACGGTCCCCCCACTTGCCAGTTGCTCGATCACCCACTCATTGACGGCGAGGTAGGTTGATTCGTTGAGCACGCGCGGAGAAGGCGCACCGGCCTCGAAGGTCGCGATGTGAAGCCCGTCGCGATAGAGCTGCGTCAGCAGCTTCTCTTTGATGTCGCAGAAGCCTCGCTCCGGGACTGCCGCTACGCTCTCCCGTTCGAAAACATAGACCCCCGTCGGCACCTGCAGTCCAGGGTTTCCGTGACGACGAGCCTCCGTGTGCACAACGACGGTAACTGCCGCCATCGATTGCTGATGCGTCCGAAGAAGTTCAGCGACGTCGACATTGGGAATCACTGTGCCGTCGGTGACAATGAACGTGTCGGCGTCTGAACTGGCGATGGCATCGCGCAAGGAGCCGCCGGCGCCCCGCGGCATCGCATCCTCCTGATACCGGACATTCATGCCGCGCGGCGCGTGTCGACCCAACACTTTTCTCAAGGTCTGAGTCTCGCGATTGCCGCACACGATGACGTCATGCAGCCCAGCGCGGTGCATCCAGGACAGCGCATACGAAATCAGTGGACGATGCGCGATGGGGAGCAGGGTCCGCGGCATCAGTCGGTCGAATGCCGAATTCGTCCACGGGTGAGTCCCGACCAGAATGACTCCTGCGGTTCGGCGACCGGGTATGCCGTTGCTCATAAGATGCATCTTCGATATCTGCGACGTCAGAGCTGGAAAGCTGCTACCCCGACGGTTGCCAATCCCGCGCCAGTCGGGCTGTAATTAGTAAGTTATTGAAAATAAAGCATTTATTATGTCTGTTTACGCGAAGTTTGCTCTAAGGGGGAGGAGAAGTCCGCGATGGAGGCGAATAAAGTCCGCCGCGAGCGCGTGAGCGGTTTTGACGCAGTCAGCCGACGACCACGCTGCCGATGACTCGATTTGAGCCAACAATTTCGATCGTGGTCCGTGCCACGTTGAGTCGGGACTGTCCCATTCGAAGAACGAACAGTACGCTCGTGGTTCCACGCGCGATAGGCATCGCGGACGGATTCTGGTGGAGCGGGTCGACAGGCACGATCAAGCCCTCTCCCTTTTCCGCCGCGCCTTTGATCGAGGTCATCACGGTTTCCACCGATGACGGCTGTAACCCGACGCCGTTAAGTAGACGCACGGGCTTGGCGCCATGGTCGCGGCTGATGTTCACGAGCACCTCGGCCACTTTGTGCGCGTCGATACCGGACTCGCAGGGCACGATGGCGAGGGAATCCCAGGGTTTGCGAAGTGTGGAAAACCACAACCGCTGCCAGCTGCCATCGGCGATCGTCGTGGGGGTCGCGGAAGTCATGATCTCGTCTTCTCCTTAAGCAATCGAAGGTCGAACGCGCCAGGCGCCGGTCGCGACAGCGAGTTGTCCGGCCACCGCCAGCGCCGCACCGACCAGGAAGATGCTCTTCTGCTCCGTGAAGCCGATGTCTCCCCAGCAATGAATGATGTAAATGACGATCGCGGCCATGGCACCAGCTGCGGCGATCCGGTGATCGGCCCGCTCGGCAAATTGGTAGCTTCGGGCGGCCAGGAGCATGCCGACCGCGATCGCGATCCAGAGCAAGCTGAATCCGACGCCGCCGGTAAATGCCCACAGCCCGAGAATGCTGTTGTGTGGCAGGTACCGCCACTCTTTGAACCCCGTTGATATGTCGTCCAGTTTCACGAACAGCTCGAAGGGGTGACCGAAACCGGTGCCGACAATCGGGTTCGACTGGAACGTATGAACGAGGTTGTAGTTTTCGCTGTCGCGATACAGCGTCGAGCGATCGATATCGGAATCGCTCATCGAGCGCAGTGTTTGCACGGGTGCGAACACTTTGGATCCGGAGTTCCACCCGATGGCCACGTAAAGCAGGATGATCGGGAGTCCGTAGATCGCGGCGCGAATCAGCCCGCGGGTCGCACGGCCACGCGGGTTCATTGCCAGCATGAGTCCGAGCGAGACGCCGAGCTCCACCCACACGAGTCGTCGGTTGTTCGCAAGCATCCCGGCAACGAGGATGGGCATCACCGCGAGGAGGATTCCGAGGTTTCGTCGAATGGGCCGCTCGAACAATGCGGCGATCAGTATCGCTGCAGCCGCCGCGAACAACATGGAATCGCCATGTGTCGTCGCGTACGGCATCTGGCCACGTCCTTCTCCAAAAACCACCGGAAGCGTCAGGCGGATCCAGACCGCGACGAGCGCCTTGATGCAAGCCGCCGTCACGACAATGACGGCCAGTACCCGATAGTCTCGCACCCCGCGCAACGCGGTTCCCAGCAGATACGCCATGGCGAGAAGGGGCACGAACACCTGGAGTTGAATTTTCGCCATCTGCGGATCGCCGCCGCTAGCGACGCCATAGGCGACTAGTCCAGCCGCAGCCAGAAGCGAAGCGACCAGCGCCCAGGTCATGGGGCGGCCGACGATTTCACCCGCCCTCCCGTCACGCCAAGGCTGGTAGAGCGCGCGATAGCCTCGCACGACCATGAGCAGCGCCAGGAGCAGAATCAACAGACTGACCGTCAGGGGCGGTATGTTCACCGTCTTGTTGATGTTGTTGAGCAGCAGTCCGCCGAGGGGAGCGAGCGGAGAGCGCCAGAGCCCTTCGGTGTCGCCCGGTTTGTCGAGCGCCAGACAGAAGAAGATCAAGATGAAGAGCGTCCGCCGAAGCGGAGCGGTCCAAATGATCCACAGCCCGGCCAGCATCACCACCGGTGCCAGGCCCACGACAACACTCGCGTCCGACGCGATCATCGTCAAGACAGTGCTCGCGAGAGCAACGAAGACCAGTGCCAGCCCCCCGACGAGCAATGCCGGTAGAGAAAGCGGGGCCGACACGGCTCGGGCTTCGTTCACAGACTTCTTACCCTCGCAAGTACTGGCGTGCCGAGCTGCCGCTCGACCTGCCAGGCCTCGATCACGCGCCCGGTCATGATGTCGGCTCCTACCGGGGCCGCAAACGCGAGTGCAAACGCACCCAGAATTCCGGCAAGCATGACGAGCAGCGTATTGGGCTTCAGCGGTTTCTTTGGAATCTGCGGAGGCCGCACCATGCCGTAGCGATACTTGAAGCTCGCTTGTGACGTGGCCAGTTCGATCCGGGCGCTCTCGAGCCGTTCGCGAATCTCGCCAAGTTGGCTCAATTGCATCCGTAGCCGGACGTTCGTCGGGTTGCTGTACTCAGGTCCGAGCCCCAGCGGCGCAGGATCAAGGGCGATCTTGGACCCGGCAGACTCCCTGAGAATGATCGTGGTACTCGGTTTCTGAGTGCTGGGCTCTGGCGTGGCAGACGCGGCGCTCGCCGGCGCTGCATTCGCCTGCGCGGCTTGGGCTCGGTCGCGTTCGGCGGCCGCCTCCTGCTCGACGGCGGCCTGGTATTCCGATTCCAAGCTCTGCGCCTCGTTCTTCAGAGAGGTGAGCTGGGGAGAATCCCTCGAAATCGAGGCGATGGCCTGACGCAAACTGGTGACCGTGGGATGATCTTCGGTATAAATCGTCATCGCCGTTGCGAGCTTTCCCTGCAGGTCGGACAGCTGTTGACCTCTGAAGTCTTCGAGCCGGCTGACCTCCGCCCGCTTGGCCTCGACCGCCGCTCGAAGGCGGGGCACTCGCGAAGCTGTCTCAGGCGTGGGACTCGTCAGCGCATAGTCAGTCATCGACTGGAGTCGCGGCATTACGGGAGACGCCGCGGAAGCGGTCGTCTTGGGCGGTGCTGCCTGGACACTCGGGGACGGTCGTCGTTTCGATTGCTCCGCTTGCACATCTTCAAAGGTCGCATTGACGTCGTTCTGCAGCGTGGCCTCGTGCCGCTCCAGAATGGACACGGAGTCGGCAATCGCTGATGTCTCTGCGACCTGCCGGGTTTCCAGGAAGTTCTGGATAGCGGTTTGAACGAGTTCGTACCCGGCACGGGCGTCAGGCCAATTCAGGCTGACGATCACCACACCCTCCAGATCGGTGGAAATCTGGAATCGCTGCTCCAGGAGACCGACCATGGCATCGAGCTTTTCCGCCTCGGTGGGCTCTGCCCGCAGCATCCTGAAGACGCGGTCTTTGAATCGAAGCGCGGGTGGACGCGTCGCCTGCCATTGGTTGAGAAGATCGGTCTGCTTAATCAACGCCACGAGATTGTCGCGGCGGAGAACCGTCTCACCAGCGGCGCGGGTCGGTGAATCCGCGTCCCGAGGAATGGTTCGCCGTGGGTTGTTCAAGGCCGCCATGACGTCGTTTCGCTGTGCGAGCAGCCTGGCCTCGATGTGGTACGTCTTCGGCCAGATCGCGAGCGCGCCGCCGGCCAGGCCCAGTGTCAGGAGGAACATTGCGCCGGCCAGCCATTTGCGCCGACCCACGGATCTGATCGCGAAACCGACATAGTCGGCCAGCTGCTCCAGATCGATCAGCTTCTCCGAGTCTGATGGGCCGTCTTCACTCGTCGAATGAGGACCGCTCGCGGTTTTAGCGGGCGGCTCACGACGAGGAGGCGGCGCTGGCAATTGAACGGGAGCAACCGGTAGCGAATCGGTCGGTGCGCCCTCGAACTGAAACCGGTCCAAAGCCTGAGGGCCAGTGCCCCACGCCGGCCCGCTGCTGGCGCTATCGATGGTTTCCCGGCGGGCGATCCGTCTCAATGCTTCGTCAATTCGACTCATCGGAAGATTCTCGGAACAACGTGCGGATTACGATCGAAAGAAGGAAAAGAAACGAGTTCGGCCACCCATTGAGAACATTTCGCGCTCGTCCGTCGCCGGACTCGTTCGTTCATGGGGGGATGCACTCGCGGCAACCAGTGGAGGATGAGATCGGTGATCGTCGGGAACCTTCGAGGGCACGAGTTCCCGTGGTGGCGCGGCCTCGATTCGCAAGCCGTGGCTGTCGGCGGCCGGTTCGGCGGATCGATTCTGGGCCTGGCCGGGGTGCGCCGCTTGTTTTGGCAGTTCTTGATCGCGCGACTGGCCGGCGGCAGACGGCACCGTCAGGTCGAAGTCGTGCGCCACGTCAAGGATCATCTGCCGATCGACTGGTTGCCGGCCGAGCGCGCATCCGGTCAGCAAGGCGTTGTCGCAGATCACGTTGATCGTACGTGGCAGTCCGCCGGCCAGCTCATGAATCAGGAGCACCGCTTCTCGGCTGAACAGCGTCGCGGCGTCGCCACCTGCCGTGCGAATTCGCATCGCCATGTATGCAGCCGTTTCGTGGACGCTGAGCGGCCGTATCTCGCAGCGAATGGTGATGCGCTGCTTCAACTGTCGGAGGCGGGGATCGTTCAGCCGATCTCGCAGCTCGGGTTGACCCGCCAACACGATTGGTAACAGTTTCTCCGTGGCAGTCTCGGTGTTGGCGAGCAATCGGACTTCCTCGAGGAGTTCAAGGCTGAGACTCTGAGCTTCGTCGATGACGAGCGCCGTGATTTGTCCTTGGGCTCGCCGCTCGCGAAGCGTGCGGCTGAGTTCGTCGAGCAATGCCGCTTTCGACGTCGACGCCTGTGGCCCCAGCCGAAACTGTGACGCCAAGGTCTGGATGAACTCCTCTCGCGTCAGTGCCGGGTTATTCAGATACACGCACCGGACATCACGACAGCGCTCGGACTCGAGCGCGGCGGTAATCACCGTGGTTTTTCCGGTTCCCGCTTCGCCAACCAGTACGGTGACCGCCTTTGCCGACGACAATCCATACTCGAGCGAGCTCAGAGCCTCACGATGTTGCGGTGTGAGAAAGAGATAACGCGGATTGGGCGTCAGCTCGAACGGCAGGTCCCGAAGACCGTAAAAGTGCTGATACATTAGGGTGATAATCCGCTTTTCACTGCTCCCCTGGTGTCGCTCCTCGTTGACAGGGTCGAGGCGTTACACTGGGACCCAACGGTAGAGTGCAAGCCGACCACCACATGAATGGCACCGGGCAGGCGTCTGTAAACGTATGATAACGCTACGTTTATCTGCGATTAGCTAGCTGGGAATGTCGCTGGAGTGGTCAAAATGAGCGGGTTTGTCAGATAAAAGTCTCCAAAACGGCAGACTTTTATGGCCGCCGCCGCAGAAATCTTCCCGCCCCATCGATTGTGCACGTAGATCTGCCGCGCCTTATACTGGCTCGACTCTTTCTTCATCGCCCGCGAGGCACCCTGGAGTCATGCGCAAGATTCTCCTGATGTCAATTCTGTTCGCCATGATTACACTTCCGGTGCTCGCGGCACGCGACGGAAGCGGTGTGCGAGCGTTGAAGAAAACCCTCTTTCTGGTCTTTCTTTTCAACCTTTTTTACATGCTCGGTCTGCTCTTCGTTTATGAGTACGTGCACTGAGTCCCCCTGTCGCGATCGAAGCCTGACCCGCCGAGTTGACGGATGCGTATCCTGATCGTTTCTCCCGTTTTGCCCTATCCGCAGACTTCCGGTTTCACCATTCGGGTTTTTCAGTTCTTGACGCTACTCGGCCGCCGGCACGAGGTGTCATTGCTGGCTTATGGCCAGCCAGGCGAAGCGGACAAGGTGACGGCGCTTCAGAAGCTCTGCGCCCAAGTCGACGTGGTTCCACCGCGGACCGCGTCGACGTCGGGTAAGCGGTTCGCCCAACTCGCGTCAACGCTGTCCTGGCGCTCGTATCAGACGACCACTCACTATTCGCCACAGATGCAAGACCGGCTCGACCAGTTGAGCCGCCGTCATGCCTTTGACGTGATTCAACTCGAGACGAGCCCGCTCGCCGGATTCAGGTTCAGCCCCGACTCCACCGTCGCTCTCGTGGAGCACGACATCATCTTCGAACTGCTCTACCGGATGTACAAGGCGGAGCGGTCGCCTGTCCGACGTCTCTACAACCGGCTGGAGTACGCCAAGTTCCGCAGGGATGAGATCGCGAGCTGGCGGCGGGTCGATGGCTGCATCGCGACGTCATCTCGCGAGGTCCCGATCATTCGACGGCACGCCCCGGGCGTTCCCATCATGGTGGCGCCGAATGGCGTCGACGGCTCATACTTCGCGCCGTCAGACGGTCGGGTCGACGAGAATACGATCGTCATGACGGGGTTCATGAAAACGCGTCCAAATATCGATGGCGCACTCTACTTCGTAAACGCAATCCTGCCGCTCGTGCTGCAATCGAAGCCGGCCGCGAAGTTCTACATCGTGGGCGGCAGCCCTCCGGAAGAGATTCGCCGGTTGGCCAGCCCGCAGGTCGTGGTGACGGGCGAGGTGCCTGACGTCAGGCCGTACGTTCATAAGGCCGCAGTTGTGGTCGTTCCGCTGCGAATGGGCGGAGGAACCAGGTTGAAAATCCTCGAAGGCCTCTCAATGGAGAAGGCGATGGTGTCCACCACGATTGGGGCGGAAGGGATCGACGTCAAGCACCGCGAGCATTTATTGATTGCCGACGAGCCGGCGGCGTTTGCCGACGCGGTGGTCCATCTCCTGTCCAATCCTGCCGCCGGTGGAACCCTTGCGCGCGCAGGACGGGAACTCGTCGATCGCACGTATCAATGGAGTGCCGTGGTCGATCGCGTCGAGACGTTTTATAGTGAACTGGTTCAATCACACCGACAGCGGATGGCGCCATGACAGCACTTCGAAGACCTGCGATCGTCATACTCCTGGTGTTCGGCACCGTGGCTTTTGCAGTCACGACGGCGGCCTGCAATCGGGATCGCACGGTCACGGTTGGGTGGGATCCGCCGCGAAACATGCCGGCGAAGTATCGGGTACTCGTCGACGGCCAGGTCAAGACTGAAATCCCTCCACCACCGGAAGACCCGACCTGTCACTGCCTCAAAGTATCGATCGTCGTTCCGTCAGGCCGTCATACCGTACGTGTGGACGCGTGCACGCTCGAAAATAAGTGCACTCCCAGTGCGGAAGTCGCGGCTGATTAGCGCGAAATCGATCGCACCGCGATCCGTCAGTCTGGAAAGTACCGGCGAATCCGATCCAGGATTCGTGGCGTGGCGTGACCGTCGCCGTACGGGCTTCGGGCCATCGCCATGGCGTTGTAGGCGCGTGAGTCTGTGATGAGCTCAGTCGTCGCAGAAACAATCGCGTCCGCGTTCGGTCCGGTGAGTCGCGCCGTGCCCGCGGCCACTCCTTCAGGGCGCTCGGTCGTGTCCCGCATCACCAGAACTGGCTTGCCAAGGGCGGGCGCTTCTTCCTGTACACCGCCTGAATCGGTCAGCACCAGCTGGCAGCGAGCCATGAGCGCCACGAACATTCGATAGCCCTGCGGGGTGACCAATCGAACATTCGGCCAGCCGTCCAGGAGCCGATGGACGTGGTCTTTCACGTTCGGGTTGAGGTGAACCGGATACACGAAGCGATGATTGGGAAATCGTTCGGCCAATGCCGCGATTGCCCGGCAAATCTCATCGAATCCCTTGCCGAAATTCTCGCGCCGGTGCCCCGTAATCAAGACGAACGGATGTGTCTCCCAGTCCGCACCGAGCAGGGCGGTGAGTTCCGTCTCGACCTCACGCCCGACATGCCCGTCGGTTTTCTGATGGCACACTTCCATCAACAGCGCGTCGATGCCGGTATTGCCCGTGACCTCGATGGTGTCGTCGGGTATGCCCTCGGCGAGCAGCGCGGCCCGCGCCGAGTCGGTCGGCGCGAAGTGCAAAGTGACGAGAGGTGTTGCGAGCTTGCGGTTGGCTTCCTCCGGAAAGGGTGACCAGATATTGCCGGTTCTGAGACCTGCTTCCACGTGTCCAATTGGAATCCTGCGGTAGAAGCACCCGAGCGCCGCCGCAAGGACCGTCGTGGTGTCCCCTTGCACCAGCGCCATTGACGCGTCCGTTCGTTCGAGCCAGCCGTCGATGCCTTCAACCAGCCGCGCGGTCAGACCTGCGAGCGTCTGATTCGGACGCATCACTTCGAGATCCGCGTCAACCGTGATGCCGAACTGATCGGTCACCTGGCGGAACATTTCTTTGTGTTGCCCGGTCGCGATCACGGTGCAGCGGAAGTCGTCCGCCGCTCGAAGGGCGGTGACCACCGGCGCGAGCTTGATCGCCTCGGGCCGTGTTCCCATGAACACGATGACGTGCTTGCGGTCGCTCATGATTGGGTAGCCGCTTCAGGCGCTCGCCGACGCTTCGCCAGGATCTCGCGGCCGGCCAGCCAGATGAATTCGCTGTTCGTCGTCAAATACCGCTTCCAGAGCTTGCGCGGCTCCATCACCAACCGCCACGCCCACTCCATGCCAACTTTCTGTACCAACCGCGGGGCCCGGCGAATGAACCCGGCGAGCACGTCAAAACTGCCGCCCACGCCGACGATCACCGGCACGTTGAGCCGGCCCCGGTGTTTCTCCACCCAGGTTTCTTTGAAGGGACTGGGCATGCCGACGAACAGGAAGTGCGGTGCAGCGGCCCGAATGTCTTCGACGATTGCGGCGTGATCAGCTGCCGTGAAATATCCGTCGCGGTATCCTGCGACGACGAGCCCGGGAAATCGCCGGCCGGCAACAGCGATCAGCTCGGAGACGACCTCCGGACGAGCGCCGAGGAAATACACCCGCAGGTTGCGCTGTGCGCCGGCCTCGAGCAGTTGCACCATGAGATCGATGCCGGCGACCCGCTCCGGAACGGGTGTTCCAGCCGCCTTGAGCGCCCATACGACTGACATGCCATCCGCTACGGCCAGATCGCCGGCCACGCACGCGCGGAAAAGCTCCGGGTCGCGACGCATCATGATGAGGTGCGAAGCGTTCGCCGTAATCACGACGTGTGAGCCGGATTGCGCACCTGCCCACTCGAGACACCGTTCGACGGTTTCAGGCGCGCGAAGCTTGGCGAAACGGAGCCCGAGCAGATCAGCTGACTCGACGCGATTCATTCATTCCTCCACGCGATGCCACGGCCGCGGTTCGTGCGGCCCAGACGCCGGCCTGGGCGTCATTGAGCTTGCGGGTGGCTGTTCCCTTTCCATAGCGCAGACACGCGTACTGATACCGCCTGAGAAAACGTCGAAACTCTGGATCCGCGTAGCGGGGAGCCTGTTTCAGCGCGCTCGTGCCGTAACCCCACAACATCGCGACGCTGCCGACGAGGAAGGGATGCTGAAGCAATCTGAACATCGCGCTCGCGACGTAGTACAGCGGCGCTGTGCCCATGAAGTACTGACCGAACCCCGCCCGCACCCGCCCTGTCCAGATGCTCTTGTGACTCGCCCCTTGCGGCCTGAGATGAATGAATCGCAGTTCGTCCGTCTCAACGCTCTCTGCCATCCAACCGAGCATCCTGGCGCGATGACAGTCAATGCCGTCCCACATCACCTGCCTGACGAATCCCCCGATGTCGCGAAAGCACTCGGTTCGGTAGAACTTTGCCATTCCAACCGACATCTCGTCGCCGCACACTTCAGGGATCAGCGCTCCGGTTCGAGGATGGACGAACCAGGGTTTGCCTGAACAGGTTCCGAGCCGGGGATTGTTCTCCATCCGGATCATGAGCGTCTCGAAGTATCGGGGAGGCATGTCGAGATCCAGGTCGAACTTGCAGACGAAATCGAATGCGTCAGGCGAAATCGCGGCGTATCCCTCGTCGAACGCCTCGATGACGCCTCCACCGACCTTTCGTACACCGCGATCCGGCCGGCGAATCAGGCGGATGAACGGAAGTTTTTTTGCGTACTCCTCGACGATGGCCGGTGTCTCGTCACGCGAACCGTCGTCGACAATGATCCACAGAGCCGGCAGGATCGTCTGCCTGGCCACGCTTTCGATCGTCCGGCGCGCGAACTTTGCCTCATCGCGGCACGGGCTGATCAAGCAGTACCGCCGTCCTGTCGTACCTGCGCGAGCGGACACGTCGTTAACCATGTCAGAACTCATGCGAGAACGCCGTGTCGATGACACCAGCGAATCCAGATGTAGAGTGCCCATACTCGTGACCAGTAGAAGCCGGGATCTCCGCGCTGAAATGCCTCCCAGACCTTCGAAACGACGGTTCCGTCGAGGCCGACCTCGTTCGACAGACGCGGATCGCGCATCGTCGCGTCCATGGCTTTGCCCAGCGATCGCCGGATCCATCGATCGAAGGGCAACACGAAGCCACTCTTCGGTCGCTCGAACAGCGAAGGATCCAGACCGTCGAGGCCGATCGTTCGCAGAATCTGCTTACGGCCCACCGGGGCGTAGCGATCCTGATCAGCCAGGCTTCCGACGGCTTCGAAGACGACGCTGTCCACCAGAGGAAGCCGGGTTTCGAGTGAAACCGCCATGCTGGCCGCATCGGTATCACGCAGCAGCCGCTCTCCAAGGAACAGCCGTTGTTCAAGAACGCTGACCGCTGATACGGGCGAGTGTCCGCGAGTCTCGGTGCAGAGGCGTTCGGCCATCTGGCGGGTCAGTCCCTGCGAGACTTCAACGTACGGATCGCGATCGAGCAGCAGTTCTTGCTGAAACTCGGGGAGAAACAGGGCCGCGCTCAATTGGTACAGGCGCATCAAATTGTCGCCGGCATCAACCATCGCGGGGAACTTGGCCCATCGTGTCTGGGGCGGAGCAGAGCCGGTGGCGCTACCCGATAGCACGCGCCGGACCAGTCGCGCCGCTGCCATCTTCATGGCGTCTGGCATTAACCGGCTGCGTTTCTGCCACCGCATCATCGTCGGAAGCACTCGGAAACTCGGATACCCTCCGAAGAGCTCGTCACCGCCGGTTCCCGCGAGGGCAACCGTCAGCCCTGCGTCGCGAACGGCTTTCGAGACGTAATAGGAGTTCAACCCATCGAACGTGGGCTGATCGAGCGTTTCGACGGCGGTCTCGAGCGACGCTGCAAATTGCTGTTCGGTCAGCAGGATTTCCCGGTGTTCGGTCCCGATCGCTGCCGCGATCCGCCGCGCGTGGTTCGCTTCGTTGTACTCACTCTCCTCGAAGGCGAGCGTGAAGGTGTGGACCGGCCGATCCGACGCCTGCTGCGCGAGATGAGCCACCGCACTGGAGTCGATGCCGCCGGAGAGGAAAATCCCGAGCGGCACATCGCTGATCAAGTGCCGCTTGACGGAATCCCCGAGCACGTCGCGGAGGTCGCTGGCGTGCAATTGTCCCTTGCTCGTCGCAGCCGGCAGTCGCCAGTACTGCTCCGAACGCAGCACCGATCCGCCCGAGCCGATCACCCGCAGCTCTCCAGGAGCAAGCGACTCGACATTCTCCACCGCGGTCGCTGGTCCAATCGTGAAACCGTTCCAGACGAACGACGATAGCGCCCGCCGATCGAGTTTCGGCTTGAAGAAGCCGGCTGCGAGAATCGCGCGAACTTCGGAGGCGAAGAGCAACGACCACTCACCGTCAGTGTCGGGATTGGTGCAGACGTACAGCGGCTTGATTCCCAGGGGATCGCGGGCCAGCAGCAGCTGGCGCGTGCGCTCGTCCCAGAGCGCAAACGCGAACATGCCACGCAGGCTGGCGACCGCCTCAGGTCCGGCGGTTGCGAGGAGACGCAGCATGACCGCCGTGTCGCCCGTGGACTGCAACGGGCGGTCGGTGGCGACCAGGCGACTCCGGAGATCCTGGTAGTTGTAGATCTCGCCGTTGAACACGATCGTGTGCGTACCGTCGACCATCGGCTGATCGGCTGCGGTTGACAGATCGATGATGGATAGACGTCGATGCCCCAAAAGGCAGCCGCGTCCCTGCGCGTCGACCGTGCTCGTCCAGAAGCCCGCGCTGTCAGGCCCTCGATGAGCGATCGCGTCAGTCATGCGCCGGAGTGCCGCTTCATTCCGTTCGCTGACCTTGCCGATGATTCCCGCGATGCCGCACATATTTGTCGTCCGTTCTCAGCGGCCGCAGGCGTCCGGCGCGCATGCGCTCGGCGGTGCCATGGATGCCGCGGCGTGCTCGCGCCGAAGCGCCGTGAATGCGGCTGAACGCCCGTTCTCCCCGACAGGCGCGAGCTGATACGAAGCAGACCGCTGGGTTCCAGCCGGATCACCCACGGCTGAAGGCTCGACACGCTCCAGCCAGATTTCGCGCCAGTACGGGAAAATGGCGCGAGGGCAGAAACGGCGAAACGCGGCGTAACAGGCCGTACAGACGACATCCTCGAGGATGATGCAGGCGGTCTTCATCGACTGCATCTTTCCTGTCTTCTCATTGATGATCCGGTTGATTCGCGCGAGGACGCGGTACGTCTTTCCACAAAACGGGACCATCTCAGCGTCGAAACTCATGCCGCGGTTGATGCCCTGGTCGGTAATCGTCTCGAGGATGTGCTCGTAGCTCTTCACGCGTACGAGTTCCCCCGGCTGCAGGTTCAACGTCGACACCGGCGTCTTGCTTCCAGCCGGAATGCGGCCGAATCGCCACGGATATGGTGTCCCGCCGCGGGCCTTCTGAAAGGTGTCATACACGACACGAAGCGCCGATCCGATACCGAATCCGGCCATCACCAGTTCATGCCAGACGTAGGCGAGAAAGGACGCCACCATTTTCGACAGGGTGACGTTGCCGGACGTGTAGTCTTCAATGTACTGACGGAAATCCCACCACCGAATGGGTTGGGTTGCCTGCGGCACTCGGGTGGACTGGCAGACGTACACCGGATCGGGCGACGACGGATCTTCGCCTTCCGCTCGCGTCCCGGCCCACACGTCTTCTTCGGTCGCGGTTGCGCCACTCGTGCGAGGGGCGGTGACCGCGGGGCCGGCGGCCGCGCCGTCCACCGGTTTGAGCCACGCTTCTTTCCAGAAGAACAGACAGCGCGCTTCGCATCCACCGTGGGCCTGACCGTCACAGCGCAGGTCGCCGAGGTGAACGGCGCTTGTCATCTTCCGCCCGCCGATGCCGCTCGGCGGATCGCAGGTCTTGTGCGCGCGCTTGAACACAGGGAATTGCTTGCCGGCAAAGGCAAACATTTCGGGCATGAAAGGCAAGCCATCCAGCTGGCCGCGCTTGTCCAGGGTGGCGAGGATTTCTTCCTTGGTGCGGACCTGTACCAGTTGGCCCGCGACGAGCTCTGCGGTGTTCATCATAAAGCTGCTGCTGTTCTCAAAGGTGAATCGCTGACGCTATCGATAGCGTTCGCGAGCGTATGCAAGCGATCACGCCGCGCGGTCATGCCGGGCGCCGCCGCGACCCCGGCGCTCTCGTAAATGGCATGCCATCGGTGAATCCAGTCATGTTGGCGAAGTGCCTGGGCGGCATTTCGACGGCCAATGGCTGCCAGGCGATCGGGATTGGCGTCGCTGCGGCGGATGACGGACGCCACATCGGATCCGTCGGTCTCAATCTCGACGACGGCATCAGGCCAGTTGAACATCTGGCGGAACACCGGCGTATTCGGCTCGCGGCCGATCATGATCGCGCCGGCCGCCGCCCCTTCGTAATACCGGTACCCGATCTCGACCTGTCCGCGCGTCTCTTCAGGGGCGTCCATCTTGGCGGGCGCGACCATGAAATAGCGGCTCCGCTGCGCGTGGGCCGCCAGGACGTCGCGGTGCTCGCGGTGATCGAATGCTGTGGCGCCGGCGCCCGAATAGGTATCGTGAACGTAATAGATCTCGCGATGCCTGGCCATCCGCAGCAAGCTCTCGTGAACGCCTTTCCAGCGCCGGCCCATGCTGAACACATCGATCACCCGCGGCGGGCCGTCCAGGCCGGGGGTGAACCGCAATGCGTCGACGGCGCCGGGTACCCACTGGCACGGACGGCCAAGCGCCTCGGACAGCGGTTGGACAGTGCCGTGATAGCCGACGAACACATGATCGAAGCGGCGCAGCGCGGCAAGCCAGTGCTTGTACTTCGCGATTGAGCTGACCCAGATCTCGTCGATCCAGCACACGCTGGTCCGGCACCGCTCCTTCCAGTTCTGGATCGCGTTGAGGTAGATGAGATCCTCGTAGGTCTGACACACGCCGACGAACAGGTCGTAGTCCTGGGTGAGTCGAACCGGCTTCAACCCGGGATTCGACAGCACGAGCCTATCCGACAGATCGCGATAGATCAGTCGGCGCTGCCATCGATCCCGAAAGGCAAACCCGCCTGACGGTTCGAGGCCGATTAAGTGAACGGCTTCAGTCTCAACGAGGACGTCCTGCGCTTCGTACAGGCTGCACTGAAAGACCTTCCGCGCGAACGACCGCGTGGTCGGCATGCAGACGCGCCCGATACGTGCGGGACTCTCGTCCACCGATTTCATCTCGATCAAACCGCCTGACTCGCGCGTGAATACGGATGCTCTGGTTGGCTCGATGCGATTCGCCACCGCACCATGCCGACGGCTCCTCCAAGAAGGCACACGGTTGCGATCCCCACCGCCGGGGCAATGTAAGCGCCCATCAGTGCGATCGAAATGGCCAGTCCCAGGCCAATCCAGAAGACCTTTCGCCACTGGTACGAGTCGTACCGCTTGCCCACGAGGCGGCGTTCCGACCACAGCATTCGGGTTTGAGTCGAGAACGGAATCACCTTTCGTGCGAGCGCTGGAACCACTCTCAGCATTCCCAGCACGAGAAGGACGACAAGGGGCAGCGACCACGCCGGTGCGTCAGCCGGCCACAGGGCACGGTGAGCCGGAAGAATCAGCAGCCCGATCAGCACCCGATACAGTGCGTGAAATGGCGCCGATTCGAGGCGCACCAATGCGCGTTCGAACGCGTTCGGAGTCGGAGCGGGCGTTACGGTTGTCATACGTGCTCGAGATTCTTTCTATCAACAATAGTGGCGGGCTTCAGCCGCCGGTAGCGGTGCGGCAGCACATCTCTGACAAGCACCCATGCCGATTGAAGCGGTGCCCACACGCGCAGGATGCCGACGACGATGGTCAGGTAGATGGCGACAAAGACGAGCGTCACGAGCGCCGTGCGCTGGAAGAGCGAGGTATGGGCCAGCACTTGTCCACGAACGACGAATCCCGCCGCGGTCGCAACCAACGCTGCCGTAATCGGTCGCCAGACCACCTTGCAAACTGCGCCTGCCCCGATGTTCAAGGGACGGCCCGAATAGGCAATCGCCGGGATGAACAGGATGAACATCAACACGACGTAGGCCGTGACGATGCCGGTGGGACCGTAGGGCAAAGCGAGACACAAGGCGACGAACTGCGCGCCCGCGAGAGCCATGCCCCAACGCATCCATCGATCGGTTCGTCCCGCGGTGACATGAAGCCAGCCGCAGGTGCGCTCGATTGAAGCAGGAATTCCGCGCAAGGCGAGGATGCTCAGTAACACGCCGGACCGTGCCCATTTCGGCCCCAGAAGCAACACGATCAGATCCTGACTCGTGGCCGCAAGCAGGCCGAAGGCCGGTGCCGAAAAGAACGCCAGCGTCGAGAGCGCCTTCGCCCACGATCGGCGCAACTCGACGTAATTGTCCCGCAGCTTGCTCAGCGCCGAGACGGCCACACCATGCAGGGGGCCGACGATGATATCAATCAGGTTGTCGTAGACGAACGCGGCATTCTGGTAGTACCCGAGACTCGCCGCCCCCGTCCGATAGCCAATCGCGACGCGATCCGCAGACTTACCCGCGAAGTCGAACATCGTGAAGCCGGTCACGTTGAGGCCGAATCGCAGCATCGACTTCACTTCCGACGTCAGGCGAGGACGTCCCGGAATCCAGCGGCACTGGATCCAGCTGCCGGCGGCGAGAAACATGGCGGACGCAATCGGGCGGGTGACCAGCGCCCAATAGTGGAGTCCGTAGAGCGCCATCGCGACGGCCAGCGAAGCGCCCAGGAAGTTGGCGATGACTTCGATGATGCCAAGCTCCTGGAACTTCATCGCCCGCCGAAGCAGTGCGTAGTGCTGGGCGGTGAGCGCCGACGTGATGAACGTCAGCGAGGACACCACCGAAATCATCGTGAGCCGCGGCTCACCGTAGAAGTGCGCGATCAGCGGTCCACCACCGGCAATCATTGCCGCGAACCCGATTCCGACGGCTTGCGTGATCCAGAAGAGCGCGCTCACTTCCTCTTCAGTGATGCGCGCCCGCTGGACGATGGCGTCGCGGCTGCCGAGGTCCACGAGAACGGGGGCGAAGCCGGTGATCGCCGTCACCATCCCGACCAGGCCGTAGTCCTCGGGGGACAACAGCCGGGCGAGAAAAAGCACCGATCCGATTTGGATGGCTGCGTTCACGCTGCGGGCGACGATGGACACGGCACCACTGCGCAGCGCGTGCCGCCCGTGGCCCTCACCACTTTTGTTATCTCGGAAATACACGTTGACCTGCCGTCCTAGATGCACGTCTCATCCCGGACCGGAAAGAAATCCAAAACTTCGTATAACTTATTGATAATCAGTAACTTGCTGACCAATAACCTGATAAGGCGATTGCCCCAAGGCCGGTAATGTCTGCGAAATGGATGACTTTAGGGGCACGTAGCGGTGGCTTTGACCCTCTGGAATGGAGACATTCTATTTTCCCGTGACGTAGCCGGGGGATCGCCAGCGGGCATGATCGACGTCCCAAATGAAGGTCTCCATGCTGGGAAAGACTGCCCAGGAGTTCCTGGCGGCAGGCGTGACAAAGTGGGCAATAGGTTCGTCGCAGATTTCGCCACGCATCTTGAGGGCGCGGGTCCCCGCCCACTCCGCGCTGGGTTGCGTCACTTGGTAGCAGCCGTTGCGACGTTCCGGGCGCGTGCCACCCAGACTCACGACCAGATAGTCGACGCCATTCTCACGCAGCGCGACGTCTAGCGGGTCCTCCCGTCGTATTCGGTTCAGCAAGTGCTTGTCAGAGACGATCCCTTCCAGTTGCAAGAGGGGCGCGCCCGACAGGTACGAAACCGTTCCGGCATTTGCCCCCATGGCATAGAGGCCCTCACGAGTCTTCATATAGCGCGAAATGTCGTAGCTCGCCGCGAGCATGGTGTTGTCCGTAATTGACCACCACGGGCCGTGCTCGACGTAGTAGCGCGTCGCCAGCAGCGGTTGCAGCGCTATCAGGCACGCGGCCGCCGCGACCGTGACCGGTGTTCCGGGAAGCCAACCGAGTCCAGGTTCAGTCGCCAGCGCAAGAGCCGACAGGCTGGCTGTCGCGATTGGGTACGCATCTCCGTCGAAAAAGATCCAACCCGGCAGCGCGTGAAGAAAGAAGAAGAGCAGCGCAAACCCGATCGACACGCTTGCGGCAAGCAGCGCGCGTGGCGGAACCGCGTCGCGTCGCGGGTGACGCAGTACGAGCACCGCGGCAATTCCCAGCGGAAGAACGACGGCGATTGTCGGCCCGTACACAGTGGTGAATGCCACACTGCGCGCGTAGGCCAGGCTGACCCCAGCCGTGTAGAGTCGTCTTGCCAGGGTAGACACTGGCAATGGAATTCGAAACACCCACAGGTTGGCGGCAACGTAAACCGGCACCAGCAGGCCCGCCGTTGAAAATGCTGCGAACAGTCTTGACGGTTTCGAGACTGACGAACGCTCGAACCACATAAAGCCGGCGATACAAAGGGCGACGGCAATTGCAGAATCCACGCGCGCCAGAATGGCGAGCGACGCCACAAATCCAAGTTTGGCCGCACGTGCGGGTGTCAGGGCAGGCGGTCGCGCGAACTCGACAAGCAACCAGAGAAGCAGTGGGACGGCGAGCGTCGTTTCCGTTCCGCCGCTGAGCAGGCGCGCGGTGGCGGTGGCGTACACTGCGGCCAGAACCGCTGCTCGTTCCACGCTTGCTCCAAGCAGGTGCGCCAGCCTTGCGCCGAGCTCGTAGGTGGCCACCATCGCGGCGAACGAAAGCGCAGTCAGCGCCACGTAGAAGGCCGGACCGAAGCCACCGCACACCATGCGCAGACCGGTAACGGTCACCAGCCAGAGCGGTTGGAATCCATTGGTGAGCGTTTCCCCGTCGAACGTGAGGCGCCCCTGTGTCACCAGGTGATCGGCGATGGTTGCGTAATAGAAGTAGCCGCCGTCGAGCAGGCCAAGGTAGGCGTTCGAATGGTGCGCAAGATGGTACAGGAAGGGCGCGCTGACCAGCAGGAAGGCCAGATAGGCGGCGGCGCGGCACAAGAGCACGCTCGAGTGCCTCACCGCCGGTACCGGCGTCGACGTTGTCGAGGCCATTCGCCCCTTATGGCTGCATCAGGCGGGTACGAGAAGTCGCTCAGTCAGCCACATCTCGCCGCGGAACTGACGGTATTGCTCGGCCCGCAGGCGATCAGAGAGCCGATCCTTCGGCAGATCGACATCGTCATACGTGATCACCGCATCCTTCGCCACCGCCCGCTTGAGAGTGCATCCTTCAACGAGCCCTTCCGGCAGGTACCGCCCGGAACTCATCTCTTCTGTGTTGACCGCTTCACCGTACGTCATGTACTCGCCGTAGTCGTCGAGCACCTCGCCAGCGGCGAGATCTTTCTTGGCGACGGCACAGACTTCGACCACAGGTCCACCGAGGGGTCGTGCCACCGAATCGCGGAACAAAACGGCGCGCGCGATCGCGTTCGGCACCTCGAAGTGCACGAGATGGTACGGAATGAAGAACGAGTACAGCGGACCTTCACCCATCTTGTAGAGATTGAGATAGTGCTGCTGCTTCGGATCGGTATGCTCGGCCAGTACGTACACTTTCGTCAGCGGCGTGCCGACGACGTAGTCGATGATGCCGCCGAGACGGCGCACTTCATCAATGTCGTACAGTGAGCCGATTTTCATCACGTCGTCGCGATATTCGAGACCGCGTGACATCCCACGCTGTTTGACGACGAACCCGGTGGCGTTGGCGACGATCGACTGCTCGAAGCTGATTTTGGAGCCGTCCGCGAAGCTCGTCACCATCGCCGGGTTCTGTCCCCACTTCTCGGCGAAACCCTTCTGCGTGGTCGGATTGCGATAGGGATCCTGCAACCCCTTTACGTTCCCGATGACGCGCGGCGTCAGTCCCAGTCCGCGCACCCAGCGATACAGGTTCAGCTGAACGCCGGGCTCGTCTCCCTCGCAGGCTGACAGGACCACGCCGTATTTGTCGGCGTAGGTCTGGAGGATCGGGCCGATGGTGGCGTCGATCTCGGCATTCATCAGAACCGCGTGCTTGCCGTGCGCGAACCCCTCGAGCAGGACCCGCGCACCGAACTCGACCGAGCCGGTCGTATCGACCAAAACGTCGATGTGCTTCGAGCGTGCCAGCAGCATCGCGTCCTCGGTGACCACTGGCTGTCCCCGCTCGATGCACTCGTCAAACCGCGTCTGGCTGTCCGCCGTCGCAGCTTCACGACCGCAGTAGGTGAAGGTGTCCAGGGCGCGGGCAATCTTGCGGTTCGAGATCGCGACGAGCCGCATGCCGACAGCGCTGTTGATGATCTGATTCGCGAGCCCGTGCGCCATGAAGCCGGCGCCCATGATTGCCACGCGAATGGGTTGTCCTTTGTCCTCGCGCTCCTGGAGCGCCTTGTCAACAATGATCATCGTGTCACCTGTGCCGTCTGCAGCGTCATCCGCATCTTCAGTTCCTGTTCGCACTCCGCAAGCGACTGCCACTGGCGATCCTTGTCCGACATCACGCTCACCGGCAGCGGCCATTCGAGGCCTAATGCCGGATCGCCATACAGCAGGCCGCCTTCAGATCCAGGCGTGTAGAACTCGCCGACGTGATACGTGGTTTCGGTGTTGTCTGCGAGCGCCTGGTATCCGTGCGCGAACCGTTCGGGGATGTAGATCCCGCGGTGATTGTCCTCGCTCAATTCCACGGAGATGTGCTGGAGATACGTCGGCGACTCCGGCCGCAGGTCGACGATGATGTCGAGGACCGCGCCGCGGCTGGCGCGTACGAACTTGGTTTCCGCCGCAGGAGGAAACTGGAAGTGCATGCCACGCAGCGTGCCCTTTTTCCGGTTGAATCCAATATTCGCCTGGGCGATGACCGGCTTGAGGCCGTGGTCTGCGAATTCGCGCTGGCAGAAGGCGCGCGCAAAGAACCCGCGGTCATCGCTGTGCGGCTGCAGATCGATGATGAACGCGCCTTTGAGCTTTGTTTCGGTGAAAATCATCGTTTGTGTACCGTCGCTCGGTTCCACGGCGGGAACGCGAGCGGACATTCAAAATTGAAGTGAGTCTCTGGGCCGTCCTCGATTACGCAAGGAGTCGGCCACCCCGGGGAGTTGCACGACGAGGCGCCGGAAAGTTCGTCGGCGGCCATCTGGTCGCCTGAAATGCCGGCGTACGTGACATTTGGCGTCGGGAGCCGGTGAGACGTCGACGGGGGACGGCACCGCTGGCTGGAGCCGTTCATCCGTGGCGAGGGCTTTTGTCTGCTCTTTCGCAGACTTTTGTCCGCGATTTGAAGGGCTCTGCGCCCCCGCGTGCTGATTTTGGCGCTGAACTGGCGATTTTTGGGCGTTTTCCAAGGATCCCGGGGTGGCGGAAAGATTGCTCACGAGGTCAGGACAACCACGATCTTCAAATCGAGAGGCGCAAACAGACGATGAAGGTACTACTGACGGGGCACAACGGCTATATCGGCTCGGTCATGAGCGACGTCCTGGCCAACGCCGGGCACGACGTCACCGGGCTTGACACCTATCTTTACGAAGGCCTCGACTTCGGCCGGGATCTCCGTACGATCCCCGCCATCCGGAAAGACATCCGTGACGTCACGGCTGCCGACCTGCGCGGATTTGACGCGGTGATCCACCTCGCGGCCCTGTCGAACGATCCGCTGGGATGCCTCGACGAGTCCTGCACGTACGACATCAATCATCTGGGAAGCGTGCACCTGGCGCGCATGGCGAAGGCCGCCGGTGTGCCCCGGTACCTGTTTGCGTCGTCCTGCAGCCTGTATGGCAAGGCGGGCGATGAGATGCTCGACGAAAACGCGGAGTTCAACCCGATTACCGCCTACGGCGCCTCGAAGGTGTTCGTCGAACGCGACGTGCGTGAACTCGCCGATGACGCATTCAGCCCGGTGTTCCTGCGCAACGCGACGGCCTACGGCGCCTCGCCCAGGCTGCGCGCCGACATCGTCGTCAACAACTTCGTCGGCGTGGCGTTTACCACCGGCCACATTGTGATTCAGAGCGACGGCTCGCCGTGGCGGCCCCTGGTCCACATCCGCGATATCTCGCAGGCCTTCCTCGCCGTGCTCGAAGCGCCTCGCGAGGCGGTCCACAACGAAGCGTTCAACGTCGGCAGCAGCGCCGAGAACTACCGGGTCCGGGATGTCGCCGACATCGTTCGTGAGGTCGTGCCCGGATGCTCCGTCCGTTACATGGAAGGCGGCGGACCTGATCCGCGTTGTTACCGTGTCAATTGCGACAAGCTGGTCCGGCACATCCCGGGATTCCGTACGCAATGGACGGTGCGCAAGGGCGCCGAGGAAATGTACGCGCAGATGGTGGAGCACAGCCTGACGAAGGAGACGTTCGACGACTACACGCGCCTGAAGCGCATCCAGGCATTGCTGCAGAGCGGACGCCTCGACCCGAGCCTGCGCTGGAGCTCGGCGCCGATCGCGGTGTAGTCAACAGACGGAAACCACATTATGAAAGTTGTTCTCTTCTGCGGCGGTCTCGGCATGCGCATTCGCGAGGCCGGAGAAAACGTGCCCAAGCCGATGGTGACCATCGGCTACCGGCCGATTCTCTGGCACTTGATGAAGTACTACGCGCATTACGGACATAACGAGTTCGTCCTGTGCCTCGGCTATCGGGGCGACGTCATCAAGAACTACTTCCTGAATTACAGCGAGTGCCTCACCAACAACTTCGTCCTCTCGGAGGGCGGTAAGAAAGTTGACTTGCTGGCCAGCGACATTCACGACTGGAAGATCACGTTTGTCGAGACGGGACTGACGTCCAACATCGGCCAGCGGCTGAAGGCGGTGGAGCGCATCGTTGGCGACGAGCCCGAGTTCCTGGCGAACTACAGCGACGGTTTGTCGGATCTTCCGCTGAACACGCAACTCGACCAGTTTCGCTCGGGAGATACGGTCGCGAGCTTTGTCAGCGTGAAGCCGAACCTGAGCTATCACGTCGTCTCGACCGGCAGCGACGGACTGGTCAGCAGCATCGAGGACATTGCGCTCGCACAAATTCGAATCAACGGCGGGTTCTTCGTCTTCAAGCGTGAAATTTTTGATCACATCCGAGCCGGAGAGGAACTGGTCCGCGAGCCGTTCCATCGGCTCGTCAAGCAGCGTCGTTTGTCAGCGTTCGAGTACGATGGCTTCTGGCAATCGATGGATACCTTCAAGGATCGGCAACAGCTCGAGGATATTCACGCACGCGGCAACGCACCCTGGGAGGTTTGGAATCGCGCAGGAGTCCCTACGCCCGTTTATGCGGGCGTCGGCGCGTAACGCGCCCGCCGGCCGATGCTCGAACTGAATATCTCCGCTGCGGCGGCGCCTCTCCGTGTGCTCTGCCTGGGCGCTCATTCCGACGACATCGAAATCGGATGCGGCGGCCTGGTCCTCTCCCTCGCGTCGAGCCGGCGCGACGTGGAGGTGGACTGGGTCGTCTTTTCCGCTCCCGGTCAGCGGGAAACCGAGGCGCGAACGGGTGCGTCGCTGTTCCTGGAAGGGATTGCTCACCATCGCATTCACATCCACCAGTTCCGCGATGGATTCTTCCCGTATAGCCCGGAGATCAAGGACGTCTTCGAGGCGCTGAAACGACAGACCAGCCCTGACCTGGTGCTGACGCACTATCGAGACGATCGCCATCAGGATCACCGCGTCCTCTCGGACCTCGCGTGGAATACGTTTCGGAATCACTGCGTGCTCGAATACGAGATTCCAAAGTTCGATGGAGATCTGGGCACGCCGAATTGCTTTCTCCCGCTGGACGAGGACACGTCCCGGCGGAAGTCCGCCTTTCTGGAAGAAGCATTTGGCACCCAGCGCGACAAGCACTGGTTTTCAGCCGAGACATTCATGGGACTGATGCGGCTGCGCGGCATGGAGTGCCGCTCGCCTGGAGGCTACGCCGAAGCCTACTACGGCAGAAAGCTGTCGCTGACCGTTTGATGTGATCGGCGGTTGATTTGATCGGTTCGGACGCGGTCTCGAGGACCAACAAAAAACCCCACCTCGCGGTGGGGTTTCTTGTCAGCACGTGATGCAAGATGCGCTATGCGTTGTTCATTCGGCGTCGCAGCCGGGCGAGCCCGCCGGCGATGCCGGTTCCAAAGAGCAGGAGCGTTCCGGGTTCGGGTACCGGCTGCAGCGATTCCACTTTGAGGACTGCATCGTTGAAATCGTTATCGGTGCCGTCCTCGAACGCGATCGCCCAGTCGCGGGTGGCACCGTCGCGAATTGCGAGCGCGTGCGCGGATCCATCGCTGTTGAGGGCATCGACGGTGAAGAATGTGGTCGCGCCGTTGGCGCCGGGGACCTTGAGATAGAAGCCGAACGCGTATGCATTGATGCCGCTGAACGTGCCGCAGTTGACCGCGGTTCCGCAGCCGTCGGCCGACCCGACTTTCAACGCCGTTCCGCTGGCGTTCCAGGTCAGGCTGGCGGCGCTGACGAAACCGTCCGGGGAGTTATTCTGGCCGACGGCGGGACCGTAGAAAAGGTCGACCATCGTGAGCGCGTTCGTGTCGGTGCCGGACCACAGCCCGAGGATGTTCGTGCCGGCATTTCCCGCGTACTCGAAGGACAACGTCGGAAGCACCGACGCGGGAAGCACGCCGACGGCCCACTCGCCGGCGACGCTCTGGTTCGCGTCGGCAGAAACGCCGCCGCCTGGAAACATCTGATCGAGGATCTGCTGAAGACTGAGTTCTCCCGGGGGCGTCGACGGATTGATCGAGACTGGCCGCGTGTTCACGGGACTGAACGAATCGGCGCGGGCCACCGACGCCGTCGTTGCCGCAATCGCGGCGCACATTACTACCAGGGCTCGCAACTTTCTCAAGGTGACTCCTATTGTGGTGACTCACCAGAGTCGGGTTCTGATACTCACCTTGAGCAATGCATCGGCCAATCGCCGTTTTGTCTATCGTTGTTGACAGCCCCGCGCTGTTTGAGCGCCTCCCTTTCTGTGTGCGACCGACGAAATCCCGCAATCCGCAGAATTTCGTCTCGTCAAGCATGGACATCTCCCGCGTGCGTCAAGAATGCGCCACGCGACCAAGATAGCTGCTGGTCCGGTGGCCGTTGCCGTTACCCGTTTCGACCAGTTCGGGTCGAGTGGCTTCGTCGACACTCACCGCGTGAGTGTGCTGAAACACATCGGAGCCGGTCGTTTCGATCCGAAGGGTATAGGCGATTGGCAACTGGTCCAACAATGCCGCAACGGCCTTGAGGAGTGCCGGAGCGAAGAGCTTCTCGTCCTCCGACGTCAACGACGAAACAAACCGAATGTCCATGTGCCCCAGCCTCGCTTCGCTCGCAGTGAATGTGAAAATCGGTAAACGACACGTGACGAAATTGCAATCACCGTTCCCCACTGCCGTACCGCGAAGATCCCGTGTAATTTGCGGCGTTGTTGTGATTTGGTTCCGCAGGTACCCACCGGGGGCGCGCATAAACTCCGCGGTCCCGGCGACTTCCTGATGTCACCACGGAAGGCAGCACGCTGGACGGCATCTAAGCCGCGGCAAATGCGAGGGTTACATTTCGGTCAGTGGCTCAACAGTGGCATATGGCGTGCTTCGTTCATGCAATTCAATGGTTCCAGATCCCGCTTCATCCGCTGGAGGCGACGACCTGCCAGTGAGTGATGACGTGCGACTCCGTCAGCTTGTTCTACAGGTCGCCGGTCACGCGACGCTGGGGCAGGCCGTGGAAGTTCTCGCCTTGGGTCTGGCGCGAATGCTGAGCGTTCCGCTCGCGTTGCTGTCCCGCGATCGTTTGTCATGGCGGCTCGAGCGCCATGCGTTTCCCGACGCGACCGATGAGGAACCGGTTCTCGCGCTCGAAGGACAGGGGGCCTCAGCGGATCCCGCAGACCGCCTTCAAGAAGCGTCGGGACACGCCTGGACTGCCGTCGCGCTCGGTCGTATTGACGATCGCGACTGGGCGCTTCTCTTGCCGGGACACTCGAGCGCCTGGATTGGCCGCCCTCACTTCGAACATCTGTTTGAACGGATTCAGTGGAGCCTCGGGCAGGTCGCCAGCCGCGAACGACTGGAGCACGACGCCAAGCTCCATCGCAGATTCTATGCGTTCACGCGCCGCCTCGCCCGCCTCGAAGGAAAGCAGGAGATCGAGGCGCTGATCCTGCGCACGCTGGCGTCGCAGGTCGGCGCTGCGACGGGTGCCATCGCGACGTATTGCCCAGCGGAGCGAGCGCTCGCGATTACCGCGACCCTCGGCTACCCGGTGTCGCTCGTCGAACACCTTCGGTTTGGCTCGGGCGAGGGGTTGATCGGCGGTGTCTACGCGTCCGGCAGGCCCGTCATCGGTGACTCGGCGACCGCAGGGTCCGGACGACTCCGATATCGCACCGATTCCTACATGCTGCTCCCGATTCGCGCCGGAGACCAGACGCTGGCCGTCGTGGCGTTGACGGACCGCTTCGACGAACAGTCATTCGATGCCCGTGATTTCTCAACCGCCCGCGTCCTCGCCTCGGCGGCGGCTCCGGCGTTGACCCGGGAACGCCTGCGCGGTCGTCTGGTCGAGCTCACCGGCGTGGTCACGGTCGATCCGCTGACCGGGCTGTTCAACCGGAGATACTTCGAGAGTCGACTCGAAGAGGAGGTGGAGCGCGCCCGACGACAGGCGCACGACCTGGCGCTGCTGCTGATCGACATCGATGACTTCAAGCGGGTCAACGACACGCGAGGACATCTCGAGGGCGATCGGACGTTGAAGGAAGTGGCCGAGGTGCTCCACGCCGGCGTGCGGATCTTCGATGTCTGCGCCCGCTTCGGCGGCGAGGAGTTCGTCATCGTCATGCCAGGCGCCTCGATCGTCGTCGCACAACAGATTGCCGAACGGATTCGCGCTCGAATCGAGAGGAGTTTCAAGAACGAGTCGCCGTCGGTCACCGTGAGCATCGGTGTCGGCATGTTCACGCCGGGAACGAACGTGGATCAACTGGTCGATCATGCCGACCGCGCACTCATCTCGGCGAAGCGCGCTGGCAAGAACGTGGTCTGGATAGGTACGGATGGCCCGGCGCAGCGACTCCTGCGGTAGTCGACGATCGAATCGGCCAGCGCCGTGAAGCAATCGATGGAAAAAGTTATCGAGCCTTGAGGAAGTCCTGCGATGAAGAGACAATCGGTCACCGGTTCGCAGACATTCAGTCTCTCTAGAGGCGAATTACATCGGTCCGAGCCTTCCTGAGACGCTGCGGCGTGGGCATGTCCTGTGCTTTGTTGGGCCGTGCCGGACAGCGCTGCAACGAGAGGGGAGTCTATGAACACCTGGGGGAGCACGTCGCTTGTACCGATCGTACTGATGGCTCAACTCCTCGGCTCCGTTGCCGAGGGCGCTGATAGGAACACGGTCTTCTTCTCGCGTCCGATCAA
>Ga0310810_10000885_pt1 | contig 30322 bp, 28 predicted proteins | sample NCmetagenome_FD_207641 | JGI IMG/M metagenome (GOLD analysis project Ga0310810, IMG submission 207641) | Soil microbial communities from experimental microcosm in Duke University, North Carolina, United States - NC | ecosystem: Engineered > Artificial ecosystem > Soil microcosm > Unclassified ... | reverse complement strand
GCGTTCTATGCACAAGTGCCGGGAGACGATGTGCTCGGGCCGATGTACCCGGCGCACGACCTGATCGGCGCGGAAGAACGTCTACGCGAATTTCTGATCGGACGCTTCGGAGGGCCGCCGCGCTACATCGAGCAGCGCGGGCACCCACGCCTGCGCATGCGCCATGCGCTGTTCGCGATCGATGAGGCGGCGAGGAACCGGTGGGTGACGTTGATGGATCGCGCACTCGACGAGGCGCGCTTGCCGGACGATGCGGCGTCGCTCTTGCGCGAGTTCCTTCACGCGATGGCGACGTTCATGATCAATCGGCAGTAACTCCCAACGCCCAACTTCCAACTCCCAAGCGCTGACACGATCGTAGAGACGGCGTTGGGAGATTGGGACTTGAAATCGACGTCAGTCGATTTCGATGATGCCCCAGCTCTTGCGCTCTTCGGGAGACGCGTCGACGCCAGCGTACGCGAGCGCCGGCACCGCCTCGCGCGAGGGCACGCGTGCGTTCGCGTAGGCGTGGACCTCGCGGACGATGTCCTCCTCGGTCGGCTCGACCGGGTGGCAATGCAGACGGACCCAGAGGCGGAGCAAGGGATCGGTGAAGCTGTAGCGCTTCTGACGCGAGACGACGAGGTCAACGTCCTCGAGCCACGAGAGATAGTCCTTCGTGGAGCCTGGTGTGCGTCGCAGCCGATGCGAGATCTCCGTGAGGGTGAGCCCCTCCTCTTCCGCGAGGATGTCGAGAATCGCTTTCAGCGCGCCGTAGCCGCGTGCGCGATGCAGGCGCAGCTCGTAGCAGAAGCGGCACCAGTTGGTGAGCACGCCGTCGCGTGACAGCAGCGCGGTGAGCGCGCTGATCGCATCCGACGAGCCGCTGTGTCGCGTCATCTCGTCACCGATGGCCTTGATGTAGGCCACGCGTCCGTCAGTGAGTGCCTGCACCGCACGACCGAGGTAGTCACGGTCGTCGGTGGCCATGCGCTCGTAGCCGCCGAAAACCGGCGCGAGGACGTCGATGACGTCAGCCGGCTGCAGCGCCGTCACGTGCATCACCTCGAAACGCGCGGTTGCGTCGCGCAGGAGCCGGTGCGCCCGCGCCACGTAGCGCGTGGTCAGCACGAAGTGGTTCGGGCTGTCCGCCAGGGCGTCCACGAGCTCGCGAATGACGTGGCGAAGGCCCGGAAAGCTCTCAAACGTCCGGAGTTCGAGCGTTTCATCGAGCAGGAACGTGCACGGCTCGCCGCCGGGCGCGCGGGCGGTGTCGAAAAAGGCCAGCAGCGCATCGAACGCCTCACGCGCGCTGGTGGGCACCTTGTCGGCACCGTGCCAGCGGAAAGGCGAGCTCGATGTGACAGCGGTGAGAAAGCGTTCGGGCGTGGTGGCACAGCGCTCCACGTCGATGTACTGGGCGGCTCCGCGTCCGATCCGATCGCGGAGACGCAGGAGCAAGGACGTTCGACCGGTTCCGCATCCCCCCAGGATGACCGGAATCCGTGAGGGCGAAGCGTCGAGCGCGCTTTGCACGCGCCGATCGAACCCAGTTGGTGCACCCGTCATTCCACCACTCCGTCGTTCACGAAGGCGACCAATGTGGTCGCCGACTCACTGAATCGTGGCCCGTGCTGTCGCGCACAGAGGCCGCACATATTCCGGCACTGCGACCGGAATGTCAAACGCCTGCGTTCGCACGATGACTGTCTACCGACATCGTAGCTGAGCTCCTCGAATGTTTGCGCGATCGCAATGTCGAAATGACGACACGACGCTATCGTAGATCCTTTTGCGCGACGCGTGCGCGCTGTCGCACAACGCAACACATGATCGACGCGGCGAGGTACTGCACGTCCAGCTTCTTCGGTTGTTGCGCGAGGTGTACGGTGGGCGCGCGCGAGGATCAGCATGACGTGGGGTCGCGAATCGCGAGCGCGCGTTCCGCGAAGATCAGAAGGTAAGAATCGCGCGCGCGCTTGTCAATCGATTTGAAAAAAATAAATCAATTGACTTTGATTGCACATGCGAGATCGATCTCGCCGCGCGCGATGAGTCGCGAGATCTCGTGGATGTCTTGCGATGGTGCGCGATCCGACGCGAGCGTCGGCACGCGTGTACGCACGAGCGTATGCACACGTGCGAGTGGCACCGATGTCGCAAGTCCGTCGAGCAGATCGATCGCCTGGCACGCGCACAACATTTCGATCGCGATGACGTCACGCGCGAGTGTGACAGCGCGCTCGGCCTTGAGCGCCGCCGCCATGCTCATGCTCACGTGATCCTCTTTGTTGCCCGATGTCGGGATCGTGTCTACGCTGGCCGGATGCGCGAGCGTCTTGAGCTCGGAGGTGAGTGCGGCCGCGGTCACCTGAGCCATCATCAACCCTGACTGCAGGCCGCCATGTCGCGTGAGGAAAGCCGGCAGCCCGCTGCTGGCCGGATTCACGAGTCGATCCGATCGCCGTTCGCTGATTGTCGCGAGATGTGTGAGGCCAATCGCGAGTACATCCGCGGCAAGCGCGACCGGAGCGCCGTGAAAGTTCCCGCCGGACACGATTTCCCGAGTGTCTACGAAGACCATGGGGTTGTCCGTCGCCGCGTTCGCCTCTGCGAGAAACGCGCGCAGCGCGAAGTGCATCGCGTCGCGCGCCGCTCCGTGGACCTGAGGCGCGCAGCGCATCGAATAGGCGTCCTGCACGCGCCCGCAGTTGGCATGCGCTGCGTTGATCGCGCTCCCGTCCATCAGATTCCTGAGGTTTTCAGCCGACACCGACTGGCCGGCCATCCCGCGCGCCGCATGAATGCGGGGATCGAACGGACGAGTGGAGCCCTGAAGCCCGTCGATGCTCAGCGCCGCCGTAATATCCGCCGCACGCACGAGCCGCAGGGCGGCATGGAGCGCGAGGCCGAGCAGCGCGGTGGACGGCTGCGTGCCGTTGATCAGCGCCAGCCCCTCCTTCGGAGCCAGGGTCAGTGGCGCAAGACCCACCCGCGACAACGCCGCGGCGCCCGGCTCGCGACGATCGTCGTGCCAGGCTTCGCCTTCGCCGATGAGTACCAGCGCCAGGTGGGCGAGTGGTGCCAGATCGCCGCTCGCGCCCACCGATCCACGCGACGGCACCACGGGATGCACGCCCCGATTCAGCAGATCGATCAGACGCTCGAGCGTCCCGAGTGAAATGCCTGAGAATCCCTTTGCCAGGACATTCGCACGCAGGGCCATCGTCGCGCGCACCACTGGAACGGGGAGCGGGTCGCCGACGCCGGCGGCGTGACTGCGTAGGAGGTTGACCTGCAGCTCGGCGAGCGAGTCGCTCGGGATGCGAACCTCGGCGAAGTTACCGAAGCCGGTATTGATGCCGTAGACAGGCTGATCGCCGCGCGCGAACTCGTCGACGACGGTGCGCGCCGCCGTCACACGGGCGCGTGCCTCGGCGGTCAGCGAGACTGGTACGCGCTCGTACGCAATTGCGGCAAGATCTTCGAGTGTGAGAGAGTCGCCGTCGAGAGATATCACGTGTAAACCACGAAGGCCACGAAGGACTCGAAGAAGACGTGCAAAACCATGTTTCCGTCGTACCAATTCGTGGGCTTCGTGATCTTCGTGCGCTTCGTGGTTGAATAATACTGAATGTCGAAGACGAATATCGCAGTTCTCGGGGCGCAGTGGGGCGACGAAGGCAAGGGCAAGATCGTCGACATGCTCACGCCGCACTTCTCAGCGGTCGCGCGGTATCAGGGTGGGCACAACGCGGGCCATACGGTCTACGTGAAGGGCAAGAAGTTCGTCCTCCACCTGATCCCGTCCGGCATCCTGCACCCCGGCGTCATGTGCGTCATCGGCAACGGCGTCGTCATCGATCCGCAAGCGCTGTTTGTGGAGATCGACGAGCTGGCGCGCAACGGCATCGCCGTGGACGGCCGGCTGCTCGTCAGCGAGAAGGCGCACATCATCCTGCCGTATCACCGCGAGCTGGACGTGTTGTCGGAGGCACGACGGGGCGAGCGCAAGATCGGCACGACGTCGCGCGGCATCGGGCCGGCGTACGAGGACAAGATCGGGCGCCGGGGCATTCGCGTCTGCGATCTGCTCGGCGATCGCGACGCGCTCGCCCAGGAAGTGCGCGAGAACGTGAGCGCGCGCAACCGCATGATCAAGGACTCGACGCTCGACTGGAAGCCGGTCCTCGATCAGGTCGTTGCCGCGGGTGAGCGGATGCGTCCCTGGGTGGCCGATGTGTCGCTCGCGCTGCATCGCCTGATGTCCGAAGGGAAGAACGTGATGTTCGAGGGCGCGCAGGCCACGCTGCTCGACATCGATCACGGAACGTATCCATTCGTGACCTCGTCAAACGCTTCTGTTGGTGGCGTCTGCACCGGGCTCGGTGTCTCTCCGCGCGCGATCGGTGGTGTGCTCGGCGTCGCCAAGGCGTACACGACGCGCGTCGGTGAAGGGCCGCTGCCGACCGAGCTGTCAGGCGAGCTGGCCGATCGATTGCGCGAGAGCGGCCAGGAGTACGGCGCGTCCACGGGCAGGCCGCGCCGCTGCGGGTGGTTCGATGCGGTCGTCGTCCGTTACTCGGCCCGCATCAACGGACTTGACGCCCTGGCACTGACCAAGCTCGATGTCCTCGATGGACTGTCCGAGGTGTTGATCTGCAACGGATACAAGACCAGCGGTGGGACGCTGAGCGAATTCCCGGCTGATCTCCGATGTTTGTCTGGTGCGGAACCCATCTACGAGCGCATGCCTGGGTGGTCCACGCCGACGCGCGGTGTTACGCGATTCGAGGACCTGCCGGAACAGGCGCGGCGCTACGTTCGTCGTCTTGAAGAGGTGACCGGTGTGGATTGCGCGATCATCTCGACAGGATCGGATCGAACGGAGACGATTCTCGAGACGGGGTCGGTCGTCGAGCGCTGGCTTTCGTAGAGGCGAGTCTTTAGACTCGCCTGGAAACTAGAGCAGCGATCAGGGAATCCTGTTCTGGTCGATGAACCGATCGAGGTTGCCCGACTCGGCATCGAAGAACTCGATCCCGGCGCGATAACGAGGTCCGCTCTTCGGCATCTCGAACGCTGCCCACGCCACGCCGGCGACGCAGCGAATCGGACGTTCCTCATCCGGCAGGATCATGCGTACGCGCTGATTGGGCCGGAGGATCGTTGGTGATACCACCTGAGCCCCGACGACCGACAGGTCGATGAGCATCGCGGGGCTTCCATCGATCAGCACTTCCACGCCGTCGACGATCTTCACGCGTGGAGCGCGCCTCGTGCCTCGCTGATCGAGCTTGACGGGCGCCGCCTCGGCCTCGCTCCCTTGCGGTGCAGGTTCGGGCTGCGGGACATCTTCGCTGTCCCCCTCGTGCGAGACGACGCGGATCTCGCATTTGCGAAGCTTGGGGTCGGCCTTGATGCGCTTGATCAGCGCGGCGCCGCGCGATGTGGCTGCGAATTGCTTCTCGAGCGCGATGACCTTGGGACGATCGCGGGTGATGGCCTCGAGCGCTTTGAGCGCGTCGGCATCGGAGAAGGCCAGCGCATCGCCAAAGTCGCCTTGCTCCTGAAGCGCTGGCAGATACTCAGGAGCGGCGACGATTACAGTATCGGGCACGCAGGTAGAAGTCTAACGCGAATTGCACTTTAACGTGGAGAATTGAGCGTCGTGGAACTTGCAGTGCGATGCCAAAATTTGCAGAAACGCTACGGCGACGTCGTCGCAGTCGACGGCTTGTCGTTCGAGGTGCGTCGCGGTGAATGCTACGGTTTGCTCGGGCCGAACGGCGCCGGCAAGACGACGACGATCGAGATCCTCGAAGGGTTGCTCGCTCCTGACGGTGGAGATGTCGAAGTGCTCGGTCACCGATGGAAGACCGACGAGCAACAGCTGCGACAACGCCTCGGCGTGCAGCTGCAGGAGACACAGTTCACCGACAAGCTGACCGTCGAAGAGACGCTGCGGTTGTTCAGATCGTTCTACGACCGCGGCAAGACCGTCGACGAGTTGCTCGGGCTCGTCGAGCTCGAAAGCAAGCGGCGCAGCTGGGTCGTGAAGCTCTCCGGCGGTCAGAAGCAGCGACTCTCGATCGCGTGCGCCCTCGCCGGCGATCCGGATCTGCTGTTCCTGGACGAACCGACAACGGGTCTGGATCCGCAGTCGCGCCGACAGCTCTGGAACGTCCTGGCACGCTTCCGCGAAGCGGGTGGGACGGTCCTGCTCACGACGCATTACATGGACGAGGCCGAGACGCTGTGCGATCGGGTCGCCATCGTCGATCAGGGGCACGTGATCGCTGAAGATACGCCGAAAAATCTGATCTCCGCGCTTGCCAAGCCGAAAGTCGTCGTCCACGAGGGCACGCTCGAGGACGTGTTCATGTCGCTCACTGGCCGCCACCTGCGCGAGCAATAGAGGATGTCGTGACCAGTGAGACCCGCAGCGGAACGTATCCGCCGATTATCGAACTGACCCTCGCTCGACTTCGCGAATTCGTGCGCGAGCCCGAGGCGCTGTTCTGGACGTTTCTCTTCCCGATCATCATGTCGGTGGCGATGGCGTTTGCCTTTCCATCGAGCAGTGCGCAAACCGTGCGTGTGGGAATCACGCCCGGGGCCGGATCGGATGCGATCCGCCAGGCGCTCTCGGCCGCGAAAGACGTCGTCCTCAAGGAGCTCCCGGCAGACGACCAGCTTCGTGCGCTGCGCAACGGGGAAGTGCACCTCATCGTCGAGCCTGGCAATCCGCCCACGTATCGCTTCGATCCGATGCGCGCCGAGAGCCGGCTCGCCCGGCTTGTCGTGGACGATGTGCTGAAGGGCGTTGCGGGGAGGCAGGAGCCGTGGCGCGCGAAGGAGGATCTGATCGAGATCCCCGGATCGCGATACGTTGACTGGCTCATCCCGGGAATCATCAGCCTCAGCATCATGAACAACGGGCTCTGGAGCATCGGGTTCATGACCGTCCAGGCACGACTGCGGAAGCTGCTGAAGCGGCTGGCGGCCAGCCCGATGCGCAGACGCGATTACCTGATGGCTCCCGTGCTCGCTCGACTGGTCTTCCTCGGACCCGAGGTTGCCGCTCCGCTGCTGTTCGGTGTGATTGTGTTCGGCATGCCGGTTCGCGGAGGATTCATCAGCATCGGCATGGTCGCGATCCTTGGTGCACTTATGTGTGGCGCGCTTGGACTGCTGATGGGGAGTCGCGCACGGACCTTTGAGGCGGCCTCAGGCTTGATGAATCTGATGTCGGTCCCGATGTGGGTCTTGAGCGGCGTGTTCTTCGCGGCCTCGAACTTCCCTGATGCCGTTCAGCCACTTATCCAGGTGTTGCCGCTGACAGCGCTCGTCGATGCGATGCGCGCCGTGATCCTCGAAGGCGCGTCGTTCACAGCCATCCGGAACGAACTGGCGATCATGGCGGGTTGGACGATCCTGCCGTTCGCGGTCGCGCTCAAGATCTTCAAGTGGCGGTGACGACGACCTCGCGCGGTTTGACTCCAGTCTTGATGCCCTGAAACGCGGGCGCACGAAGCACGCCGGCGCTCGTCTGTTCGATAAACGTCGCTTCACACACCAGCATCGGCCTCACCCAGTGTCCGGTCCGCGCGAGCGGTCCGGACGGGGCCGGATCAAAGGGGCACGCCGGTTGTTCAATGGCCTCGAGTCGCGCTCGCAGATCGCGAGCCACGGTGTGGGTGAAGCCGGTGCCCACCCGGCCGCAGTAGACGAGGCGCTTACCGTCGTAGCGCCCGACGAGTAACGCGCCCAGCCCCTTCTGCGCTCCCTCCTGGTCGGTAAACCCGCCGACGACGAACAACCCGCGCCGAAGGCATTTGATCTTGCGCCAGCTGTCTCGTCGTCCGGGTTGATAGGGGAGGTCACGCCGCTTGGAGATGATGCCTTCCAGTCCGAGGCTGCATGCCTGCGCGAAGACGTCGCTGCCACGCCCCTCGACGTGCTCGGCGTAACGGACGCGCCCGGTCTTCGATGTCCCAATCAATTTCAGAAGCCGAGCCTTGCGCTCCTGAAGAGGCTGGCGCTCGGTGCGTTCGCCTTCGATGTGGATCAGGTCGAAGGCAAAGTAGACGAGCCCTTTACGCGGCGGGCGTTTCGCAACCGCCTGCTGCATGGCTTCGAAGCTGCTGCGCCCGTCCGGGAGCATCACCACCAGTTCGCCGTCGATCAAGCCGTTCCTGACGCCGAGTGCGGCGACGGCCTCAGTGATCTCTGGAAACCTGGCGGTCCAGTCGAGGCCGTTCCGGCTGACCAGCCGGATGCGGCCGTTCGAAATCACACAGCCGACGCGATAGCCATCCAGCTTGATCTCGTGGACCCACTGGTCGCCGGAGGGAGGAGTCTTCGCCAGGGTAGCGAGTTGAGGGTCGTACTCGGTGTTCGCCACGTCGGGATTCGTGACGAAGGGTAACAGGAAGCGTCTGAACGGACCTGTGTCAACGCCCAATCTCCAACTCCCAACTTCCAAGAAACGTTGGAAGTTGGTCGTCGGGGAATTGGGAGTTGGCAGATTTCTTGACAAGTTGTGGTTCGGATAGAGTGAAGAGATGAGTGCTACGCCTCTACCAGAAGTCTGGCAGCGCGGACCGGTCTCCGGCTACGAGCCGCTGCTCATGCCCGTCGTCCATGCGCTGCTGCAAGTGCGCGAAGATCTCGAGAGCATGACGCCGCTGATTCCGTCGCAGTACGTCTGGTTGCGACCAGGCGGAGCGGCGTCGATCGGCTTTCACGTCCGTCACACCGGAGGAGCGCTCGATCGCCTCTTCACCTACGCCCGAGGTGAGCTATTGACCGACGCGCAGAGGACTGCGCTGCGTGAAGAGGGCACAGCGGGCGATCCGCCCGCTGCGCTGGACGCGGTGGTGTCCGACGTCGGCAAGATCATCGACCGCGCCCTCGAGCAGCTTGCCAACACGCCGAAGGAGTCACTCCTCGACGAGCGCAAGCTTGGACGAGCCGCTTTGCCGACGACGGTCCTGGGTCTGTTGTTCCACGCGGCGGAGCATTCGACCCGCCACGTGGGTCAAGCGATCACGACAGCCAAGATCCTCGCTGCCGATCAGGGATAGGTGCACCAGTAACCCGCGATGCGCGGGACGGCGGCGTCCGAGGTGTCCTTGCCCTGCCGCCGCGCGGCGCGACGTGCGTGCAGCTCGCAGTGGCGCTCGACGTCAGCCGCGGCCTTGCGTGCGGCCTCGGCGTCGATCGACGGTTTGCCTTCCGAGTAGCGCACCGCCCGTTCCGCCAGCATGATGGCCACCGTGGTGACGTTGGCGCGATCCTGCATCCAGCGGTTGCCGAACGCCATCAGTGCGGCAAGGAACTTCTCGCGGTAGTGATCCCGCCACCACATCACCGCGTCGTAGTCCACGGTCGTACGCATGCCAACGATCTGTCCCACGGTAAAGAAGCAGTCGTCAACGATGTATTCGACCTGGCGTTCGAGCTCCTGGATTTCGGCAGCCGACGGCGAGTTAAACGTGTCCGTCGATGTCTCCAGCGACTCAGTCACGTCCGTCTGGTATGAATGTCCGGTGTCCTGTGTGTTCACGAGTGGTCTCCTTCGCTGAATAAGTTCCACGTCAGCTCGGACGCGTTGATCGGCTAGAACGCCGAGGTCGTGTAATCGGTACAACCGGGCGCGGTTTACGCCTTGTCCGGTTGCGGGGCGGACACGCCTTCGCGCTCCGCGTTCATACGGCACCCGGTCTCGACGTCGTTCGACGCCAGCGCCGCCGTGCTCAGATCGATCGAGGGTTTGTCCGCGGCATGGTGCAGCGCACGCTGACCGAGGAAGCGACCGACGGCGGTGACGCGATGACGATCGCGCAGCCAGGAGTTGCCGTTCGCTGACATGGCGTGGAGGAAGAATGCGCGGTAGCGAGCGCGCCACCACGGGATGACATTGAAATCAAGGCTCTTCTGCGTGCCGACCGCCTGGCCGACGGCAAAGAAACAATCGTTGAGGATGTAGTCAACTTCTTGCGCTGGCGTCATGACGACCTCGATGGATAAAGATGCCCGTCCATCGGAGAACGCCGCGCACGCTCAGCCGGTACAGAGAATCTTTCTCAGCTGGCTTGTGGGAACAGGTGACCTTGGAGCCAGCGGAGTCGAGTCCGCAGATCGGCAGCGGTGACCGGCCGTCGTGCGACGACCGGAGAGAGCGCATCATTGAGGAAAGCGGCGAACGCGGCGGGGCAGTCTGCGCGAAAATCTCGAACGTCCGGAAGCGTGCCCCGTTGCAACGTCTTGATCAGGTCGACGACGGATTCGCCCGCGAGCGGATGCTGACCGGCGTACGCCTGATACAGAACCACGCACAGCCCCCACAAATCGAAGGAGGCCTGCGGAGGCTGGCTGGCGAGCGCCTCCGGCGACAAATACAAAGGTGTTCCCACCAGCTGCTGGGTCACCGTCAGGCTCCGCGTCGGTTGCCCGCCCCACATCAGTTCGGCGATCACGGCCGGATCGCTGGGGAGGACGGCAGGCGGAGTTCCATCTGTGCGCGAATGCTCGAGGATCTTGGCGAGGCCGAAGTCCAGAATCTTCGGAGTGCCATCTGAGGCGTAGCCGATGTTGCTGGGCTTGATATCCCTGTGCACAACGCCCGAGGCGTGAATCACGTCGAGCGCATCGGCAAGTTGCGTCCCGAGCTCGATGACCTCTTCGAGCGAGAGTGCGCCTCGATTGAGCGAGTCGAGCAGTGTGCCTCCCTCGAGGTACTCGAAGATGAGCAGCGGCGTGCCCTTCCACTCCTCGGCGCCGTAGATGAGCGCGAGGTTCGGATGCGTCACGTTCGCCATCGCTCGCGCCTCCATGTGGAGTCGTGAGGCGTGTTGGAGTCGAATGGCCGGCAGTGTCTTGATCGCGACTTTTCGGTCGAGCGCCAAATCCACCGCCAGATACACGACGCCGGCTCCACCGGAACCGATGAATCGCTGCACCTGGAACTTGCCTTTGACGTTCAACGGAAGCGCAGCTTCCAGCGTGGGCGTGCCGCATTCACAGTAACGGGTGGCGGGTTTCCACATCTGGTGGCACTTGGGGCAGCGTTCAGCGGGTTCGTTCAGCCAGTCTGCGCTCGCGTCATCCACCAGGCCCGACGCGCTGGCTCCCGGTGCCCGCTCTCGTAGCTGGCTGTTCTCGAGCTTCAACGCGGCCTGCCCGGTCATCGCCATGATCAGCGTTCGGTCTTTTTCGGTGTATGAGAGCCCGTTCCGGTTCTCTCCGATGCCCACCACGCCCAGCAGGATGCCTGGTGAGCCGAGCAGTGGTGAAAAGAACCCGAAGCCGGTGCTGGACAGCCATGCGCGATCGGCCGGCGGCAGCAGTCCGGCCAGGGGACCGTCTGCGCGGTAGCCGATCTGGATCTCCGTTCGAATCGATCGAAGGACGTCGAGCAGCGTCGATCCGTGGCGCAGCGGAGGCACCGGGCTCTCGAGCGAGATGAGTTGTTTGCCCTCGGGGTCGACCATCAGTACGGCCATCGACGAGGGATGGACCGCTCGTTCGATTTCCCGCTTCAACACCGTCGAGATGTCGCGAATGGTTCGCGCGGATCGAAGCCCCTGCTCCAGCCGTGCGAGCGACTCGGTGTGATCGCTGGTGTCGCGACTGAACCATCGATCGACGTGCCGCAGAATGTGATGGCGGAAGGTCAGGATCCCAAAGCTGACCAGCGAGAGCAGGAGGGGCTCGAAGGGCCGCCGTACCGTCAGGTACTCCTCAACGCGCAGTGAGCGGTTGTTGTAGACGTCGAACACCAGATACAGGAGTGGGAACAGGATCGCGCACCACACCGAGGTCTTCGCCAGGCCGTATTGAAGCGTCCGGCGAATCACCAGGTGCAGATCCATCACCTGGCTCACCGCCACCGCATACGCCGTCGTCGGCACCATCGAGGCGAGGGCTATGACGAGGATGGCGCCCACGATCGCGCGCCATTCCGGAGCGGCAAGGGCAGGGATGAACGGCGTCAGCAGCACGGCGATCACGATTGGCGAGAGCGCGATGCCCACTGAGGCCACGAACCACGCGATCTTTCGCCGGTTGGCAGCGGTCTCGACCCGTGACTTCCAGATCAGGTAGGGAATGCCCGGGGCGGCAACCGTGAACAGAATCGGCCAGAACAGCAGCGTGCTCGTCCTCCGATCCAGCAGGGAGAGTGCGCTTGCACCCGGCATCCAGGTCGAGACAGATGTGAGCCCCAATATCGCATTCGACACAAAGAGCGTGATGCCGACCACGCTCGCCGCGATAAGGAACGCCTTGCCGATCGTCCGCGCCCAGCGCGGCTTGGGCTCACTGGGGAAGAGCCATACGAATTGCCACAGGGCCAGCGACAGGAACGCTTCGCAATAGAGCGGGTCGAGCAGCGAGGCCAGCATCGAAAATGTGGTACCGCGCAGCGCGATCATGAAGGGCGACGTGAAGGCGGATGCGATCACGATGAAGAGCAGCCCCAGCGCCTGGAGCCGGCGATCGCGAGTACTGCCGGCCACGAGGACCGCGCCAGAGATTCCGAAGAGTGCGACGTTGAGCGTGAACGACCACGGCGTGATCCCGGAGGTCACCAGCGACCATCCCACGACGAACCCGACCGCCGTGAGCGCGAGCTTCGCGAGCGTAATCGTGGTCACGACGATCGACAGCCCGAACAGGGCTCGCGCACTGCGCGAGTGATCGGCGACGACCGCTTCGCGGCTCTTTGCGCCGATGGCTGAGATGATGCGGAATTGCCGTACGAGTTCGGCGTCAGCGCCTGTGAGGCGCTCGGATTCACGCCAGTCGATGCTGGCGTGATCCGCGACGGCCGCGGCTAGCGATTCGCCTGTCTCCTCATCGCTCACAGCGCATCTCGTCGCTGAGTCGGAGAAGAGCCCGACGTACAGCGACGCGGGCGGCGCCGGGCGTGGGTTTCTTCAGAATGAGTGCCAGTTGCTCGTAGCTGTACCCGAGCTCGATGCGTCCCACGATCGCCTCACGATCGCCCGGCATCAATCGCGTCAGGGCCTGCTCATAGCGACGGCGATCTTCTTCGTTGATCGCGAGTTCGAGCGGAGAGGCGCCCGCATCAGCGGAGGTATCCGTTAATTCAGACGGAGCGGGGTGTCGCGCGGCGTAACGGAAGCGATCCCGGATGCGATTGAGGAGCGAGCGTCGCAGATATCCGAGGAGTGCACCTTCGCGTTGCGGTTCGAACGACCCGAGATTGCGGATCGTCTGGAGGATGGTTTCCTGCACCACGTCCGCCGTATCAACAGAATTGCGCGCCCAGCGAGGGATGCGTCCATGAGCCCATCTATGCAGAGATGGAAGATACCGTTGGAATAAGCGATCGAGCGCATTGCTGTCCCCGGCGCGTGCGCGTCTGAGCAGTTCCAACGACGGGGGATTGGAGACAGGCGGATTGGTCATAGCTGGCCCGACCATGGAGTGCACCCCTGGCGCATATTGTCATGAAGGCCAGCACGGCGGCAAGGCTCGACCACCTCAGCGTGTACGGGAGCATCCGCTTCGACGTTCTCCACTCGAACGGGCGGGACATGATGTTCGGCCCTAGGAGAACGGTCTAGCAGCCATGACGTCTTTTCTTTGGTTGGTGGCGCTTGTCATCGGCGGAGTCGGTGGGGCACTCAACGCAGTTTTGTCGGACCACGCGCGCCTGCTGCCGTCAATCGTCACCTTGACGCCTGGCGGGACTCGCGTCATCCGCATCGGGATCGTTGGCAACATCCTGACCGGAACGATCGTGACCCTGTGCCTGTTTTGGGCGATTCAGGCAGCGGGATCGACGCTCAATGCCAACGGCGGCGTCGGTCTCGTGCTCCTGGGGTTGACCGATCTGTTCATCTCATTCGTGTCAGCGCGATGGGTGACCAACGAAGTCGACAAGCTGGTGTTGCGCAAAGCCGTCTTCAAGGCTGCGAGCGCGCCTGCTGCGCATCCCGACACGGTCGATCAGATGGAGCTCGCATCACCGTATACGCTCTATACACTCGCCGAGCGACTGCAGCCACGGCGCGCGCATCGCTAAGTCGCTCCGAAGGGGCATGGTACAATTCGGGTTTCTCTCTGAGCCCGGGCCCCTAGCTCAGTGGTAGAGCACCTGACTTTTAATCAGGGTGTCCCGGGTTCGATCCCCGGGGGGCCCACCATCCTTCGCTCATGATTGCAGGCGAAGGATGCCCACCGTAGCGCATCGCGCGAAGGCGGGCCATCAGCGAGCTTTCGCTAACCCTGCTTCGGCTCGTCTTTGTAACCTTCGCCTGACGGCGCTTGCGTATCTGACACCTGATCCTCAGTCGCGCCAATGTGCGCGTCTCCGCGATCGAGTTTCCCCGTTTGTCGTTTCTTCTTCGGAACGGCCGGCTTTTCAGTCGAGTTCAACGGAGCTGAGCTGCCATCTGCCTGTGGTGTTTTCATGCGTCGACCTCTCATCCGGTCATAGCAATTTGATCTCCAGCCATATCAAGTTGATCTTCGAGCTCGACGGCTGGGCGCATCGTGGCATCGCCGTTGCTCTTCATTGCGAAGGCCAGGAAGCCGAATGGAGACCAACATGGCAACCAATCAGAATCCCAATCAGGAACAAGACAAGAACCGTCATACGCAGAATCCGCCACCGACGGATCCCAATCAGCCGGATCCCGGGCGTCCGATGGATGATCCCGGACGCGGACAGGGGGACAAGTTCGAGAAGAAACTGCCCGGGAACGAAAAGGATCAGGATTCGCGTTTCTGATCATCGCGCGGTGCGTAGCCTTCGCAGCGCACGACCGGCAGTGCGGGATAACGAGCGAAGCGAGGATCGGTAAAGGAGAGCTCGCAGCGGATGAACGTGGCTCCCTTTGACGACGCGATCGTTTTCGCGTGCGTGCACGACGCACACAAACCGGCGTTCCGGTCGCGCACCCGCTTACACCCGCCGGATGACGCCGACGAAGCGTGGACCGTCTTCCGTGAGGAAGCGGTCCACTTCCCACCCTGTGCCATCGACGATCGCCGACATCTCCGCCGGTGACACGAGCAGGTAGTCGAACCACGGTCCCACGAACTGGTTGAAGCGGATCCGAATCCGGATCTGCCCCGCCAATCGTCCGCGGCGACTGTTCCGGCGCTGATACGCAAGATGCGCCGGCTCCCGCGTTTGATGAGGATCGAGCGACTGGGTGAGGATTACCGCGCCCTCGCGCGTCATGCGATGCAGCTGCCTGAGCAGCCTCCTCGCGCGAGCACGACTCCCGAACAAGCCGAAGTTGTTGCCGAACATCACGACGGTATCGAAGCTGGCCGGCTTGAACCTCGTGATCTGCTCGAACGGCAGGACACGCGCATCCTTCACGCCTCGTGCCTTCGCCGTTTTCACGACGAGGGGTGAGTTGTCGATCGCGGTGACGTCGAATCCCTTCGCCTGCAGGTGCAACGCGACGCGCCCCGCTCCGCAGCCGACGTCGAGCGCGCGGCGTCCACGCGCCAATCGGATGGCTTTCCGCTCACCGGCCGGCCAGTGCCGCACGTCCGCGAAGTACGCCGCGTTACTTCCGGCGATGCTGACGAACCCATCGTCTCGCTCGACGATCTCTGTCGGAGTGCCGCCGCCATTCAGAAAGGTCCACATCTGCTGACCGTAGGCATCGTGACGCTGAGAGATGGATTTCACGTTACCATTCTCGCCGTTCTGGACCTGCTTCGGAGGAATTCGATGACACGGATGGCCCTTATCGGGATGGTACTCGCCGGCACGCTACTCGCCCCGTCGGCGGCCTTCGCCCAGATCTCCTGCTCGCGCGACGGACTGCAGCGCACTGTTGATCTCTACATCGCTGCACAGACGAAGGGCGATACCTCCGGTCTGCCGCTCGCGACAGGTCTCGGCTACATGGAGAACGCGGCACCCGCCGACGTCAATAACGGTGTGATCAAGACGGCGATGACGATCGATCACCATCGGAGCCTGCTCGATCCATCGACGTGTCAGACGTTCACCGAAGTGATCGTGACGAACAAGGAGAAGCCGTACGTCCTGGGCACGCGCCTGCGCGTCAATCGCGACAAGATCGCCGAGATCGAGATTCTGTGGACAACGACCGGCTATTGGCTGTTCAACGCCGACGCGTACTTGAAGTGGTCCTCCTCAGAGAAGTGGGACGCCATTCCGGCAAACCAGCGGGATACCCGCGACACGCTCGTTGCCGCCGCGAACGCCTACCTCGATGCATTTCTCGAAGGGAAGAAGGACGCAGTGCCGTGGGGCTATCCATGCAACCGCACGGAAGGCGGTGCGCATACCGGCAACGGATCGCCCACGGACAGTTGCGACGTTGGTGTGCCCAGCGGCGTCAACATCGCCAACCGTCGTTTCATCGTTGACCCGACGATGGGATCTGTCGTCGTGTTCTGCACGTTTGGTGCAGGCGGCCCGAACGGTGGAAGCGGTGCGCCCGACACGCATCTCTTTCGAGTGGAGAACGGCACGCTGCGCTACGTGCACACGCTGACGCATCTGCTTCAGTCGAGTTTCCGCGGCCGCGGTGCGGGAGACGGCGGCCGAACAGGTGGGGCGGGCGGGCGAGGGAATTGATCGCGGTTGCTACTGCGATCGGCGGAAGGTCATCTCGATCTGTCCCTCGTTCCAGTTCTTCCCGCCGTCATTCGACACATCGAGAATGTAGGTCCAGTTGTCGTCGTCTGTGACGCGATAGTGCTCGCGGATCGAGATACCCGGCGATTCAGACGCGACCGTGACGTTCCGCCCGCTCATCGTGACCGATCCGGAATCACGATTGACCTGCTTCCGCAGGAATGAGCCGGAGACGTTCAGGAATTCGACGATCCAGGTCTTTCTGTCCGGTTCGTAGTGCCGAAGACTAATCCCGAGGTAGGGAGTTCCGTCCGGAGCTGGTGCGTGTGCCTCGTCGGCGATAGCCATGCCATCGAGGATGTAGCGACCGATCCAGGTCACGGGGAACTCGGCAATCGTTCCGTCGGGGAGCCTGGTTGTGCCGTGGCCATCCCACTTGCCGATGAGGAACGAAAACGCGTCGAGCTCCTGAGGCGCGCGTGGGCTCCGTTCTCCGTAGGTCGTTTTCGACGGGTCGCTCATCTGGCTCCTCTAACGTGCCGTATCAGGAGGTGTCTTTGGCGAGGACTCTGAACCGAGAGGTTCGCTGAACGCTTCGAGCGGGATGCGCTCGTAGCGCACCTCGAGAATGTCCAGTTGCTCCGTGCCACCTGGTGCGTGAAGCGCGACGGAGTCGCCCGGGCCCGACTTCATCAATGCGCGCGCCAAAGGCGACATCCAGCTGATGTAGTTGCGATCGAGATCGATCTCGTCGAGGCCGACGATGCGCACGACGCGCTCGGTGCCGGCTGCGTTGATGTAGCGGACCGTCGCCCCGAAGAAGACGTGCGTCGCCGCCCGCCCGGCTCGTGGCGCCTCCGGATCCACGACTTCTGCGGCGTCGATTCGTTTCGTGAGGAACCGAATCCGCCGATCGATCTGCCGCAGTCGCCGCTTGCCGTACTGATAGTCAGCGTTCTCGCTGCGGTCGCCGTTGCTCGCCGCCCAGGCCACCACCTGCGTCACGGCTCGCCGTTCCCTGGTGAGCAGAAACCGGAGCTCGTCTCTGAGCCGCTGCAATCCGCTCGGCGTGATGTAGTTCTTCACCCCGGCGAGCTGGGCGTGTGCGGACTCTTCCGCAGCGACGTCGTCCTGCTCGTCGTCGTCGTTGTCGGTTTCCTTGGTGAATGCCTTGCTCATCCCTGAATCACCTGCGGTTCCATACTATTCGCTCGGCCGTCACGGAAGTGGTGTGCCGCGCTCTTTTACAGTTTCAGGACGAAACGCTGTTATTCTGCGTGCATGCAGATCGGTGTACAGCCCGTATCGGGCTGCGCCTGACCGCCAGGCGCGGGTTGCGCGCTGGCATTGATCTGCACAGGGAGAGCACATGGCCACTATGAAAGGCACAGTCAAGCGACTCGTCGGCGACAAGGGCTTCGGGTTCATTGCCGCTGAAGACGGGCAGGAGTATTTCTTCCATCAGTCGGCACTGAACGGCGTGTCGTTTTCGGGGTTGCGCGAAGGTCAGGCGGTTACGTTCGAGCGCGGACAGGGACCGAAAGGTCCACGTGGCGAGAACGTGCGTCCCGCCTAGGAACGGCGCCCCCACTACAACTCAACCGGCTTGCTTCGAGGACGACTGCTAGCCTGAGGCCTCGATCTGCGCCGCCCTGTGCTCGGTCCATCCCGTCATTGCAGGCCCTGAAAGGTCGTCAATGACGGGAAGGTATGGGCTACGGCGAGGCGATGAGCATCTGCATCTGCGAGTCGGTCAACTGCAGGTGGTAGAAGTCGTTGTAGAACGTCCGCACGTCCTGTTCGAACGCGGCGTCGAACTTCTGGCCGCGGGCGACGTACGCCAGCCACGCCAATCCCGGTAATCGATTCACGGACGGGGGTCTCGCTCCCCAGCTATATGGCAATGCAGGCCATGCATGGACGCGTCCCGCACGAACGGCATCGACGCGTTGCCACGCTGGATCGGAGGGCAGGCGAGTCACGGATCCAGACGTGACGATGACCTGTGGGGCGAGTGCAGCGATCTCGTCGATCGTCAATGGTCGCCTGGGTGAGGATGCGCGTGGGCCAGCGACGTTGATGCCCCCAAGCCATGCGAGTTGCTCTCCGCCGCTGTCGTCCGCGAAACACGGCACGTAGCCGTCGGCGGAGCACGCGAGATAGACGCGAGTGCCACTCGACCCTGCCTTCAGGATGTCGCGATACTTCGCCATGAGTCGATCGGCCGCGCCACTCAGTTGCCGGCCGCGCTCGGGTACGCCCAACGCGACGCCCAGGCGCCGGTATGTCGCGGGAATTTTCGCCAGCGCTCCGTCGAGAATGATTCCAGGAACTTTCGTGCGGCGCTGAACTGCTTCGAGCGACTCGACATAGTCGGCAGAGACGGTGCCATAGTCGATGTAGATCTCCGGCTTCAGCGAGATCAACTCGGCATCCGCCGCGGGGTTATCGACTTCCGGGAGCTGGCGTATCAGTGTGGGATTGCGATACACCGCCGGAAAGAACTCGAGCGCCTCACCGCTCGGGGCGCGGTTGCGGCCCACGAGCAGGTCCGGAGCGAGCGTATAGAGCAGGATCTCCGCTGGTGCGCCCGCCGCGAATACACGGCCACTTCGAGGTGGCAGCACCACGCTCCTGCCCGCATCGTCCACGAACGGACTCTGCATCGACGCTGTCGCCGACAGCGCGAGCACGCCCATGACGAGAGCGATGCGCATGCGTATCGCCATACGAGTTACAGCCCTACTCGCGTCTTTATGTAGAACGTTCGCCCTGGCTGCGGGAGCCCCCACGCCAACTCAACGTTCTGATCGCCGATGTTCTTCATCCCGAACGCGACATCGAAGGTGCGCATCACCGAGTATTGCGCGGAGATGTCGAACAACGAGTATGAACCAGTCTGCACATACGGGAAGGACGGAAGGGGAGTGGTGTTGACGTCACTCCAGCGATCGCCGGCGATGTCGAGACTCGGCGTGATCGTGAGCTGCTCGACGGGTCTCCACGATGCGTACACGAATGCCTTGTGAGTGGGCACGCCTGTCGGCCGGAGGTTCGGCTGAAGGCCATCCTGGATCGTACGGCTCAAGGCGGTGTAGTTGCCGCCGACTGTCAGCTGTGTCGAGAGCGCGGCGTCGAGCGCGACCTCGAATCCGTAGAAACGACCATCGCCGACATTCTGAGTCTGTGTGGTGGAGTCAGGCAGCAGCACTGTCTGAATCAGATCGCGGACATCGCTGTAGAAGATCGTGCCCTCGAGGCGAACGACCGACGAGGGACGGCCTTTCCATCCGAGCTCGAGATTCGTGGCGCGCTCGGGCCCGAGATCCGGGTTCGGCGTCGCAGTGCCGAAGCGCGTGCTGTACAGCTCGAAGATCAACGGGAATCGCGCGCGGTCGGACACACTCGCATGCACCTGTGACGTCGTTGAGTAGCGCCAGATGATCGCGCTCTGCCAATTGAAGGCATCGGTGCCACCTTTCGGGTACTCGAACAACCCGCGAGTGGCGTTGAAATCCTCCGCCTTCGTGATCTCGTACTGCTCGTAACTGATCCCGCCAACGATGTCGACGGAGTTGCTCGCGTGGACCGTGTCCTCGAGCGCGAGCGACCAAGTGTCCTGCGCCTGCTCCTGCACCGGCTCGGTGGACGACAAGGTCGGATGGGTCGGACGGCTGGTCTGCTGCTCTCGATGCACGTCGGTGCGGTACGACGCCGCGCTCTTCAAGGTGTTCTTTGCACCGAAATTGCGGCCCCCTTCGACGTTGGCGCCATAGGCGTGATCGTCGTAAGGACTATGGAAGCGGCCGTTCGCCGACTGTGTCGTGTACGTCGCGTCGTCAAACGCGTCGAGACCGTTGGCGAACGTGTTGTAGTAGATGCGCGATTTGACGTAACCGGTTCGACCGATCTGCGTCTTCGAGAGGAACGCCGTGTTCTGGATGTCCCAATACGGCCAGCGCCAATAGGTATTCGGCGGCACCGGCGGATTGTTGATGACATTCAACGGAGCACCCTTTTCGCCGAGCTGCTTGATGAAGTTCACCGCGTACTCGTCGGTCTCGTTCGGCGTCCAGCCGGCTTTCACGTTGTAGCGTGAATCCGACGTATCGGAACTCAGACGCTCGCCGGAGGGCTGGAGTGAATTCGTTGTCGGTGTGTAATTGCCGGAGAGCGACCAGAAGTCACGGTCTGAATAGTTTGCGCTTGCCTGCGCATAGAACCGTCGTTGGCGCGTGCCAACCATCGCATAGCCATTCCATCCTTCAGCGTCCGAGCGTCCGCCGGTCCAGATACTTCCTTCGATCTCGAACGGTTTCGTCGGCTGGCGCGTCACGAGATTGATGGCGCCGCCCATCGCTCCGGGGCCGTCGAGGACCGAGGCATATCCCTTCTGTACCTGAATTTCAGCGATGTCGGCCGTCAGAAAACGGGCGTAGTCCAGGCGATTGTCGGCGGGCAGGTAGATGCGAACGCCGTCCACCATCAACGGCACCTGCCAGCGACCGAAGCCGCGGACGAAGATATCGCTTTCATTGCGGCGGCCGTTCGAGTCGAACGTGCTGACGACGCCGGGAATCACGTTCACCGCCTGATCCAGCGACTTGCGATCGAACATCCAGATCTGCTCGCTGGTCAGAATCGATCCGCCGACGGCGGGCTGACCATCCGGCGTGCCGATCACGACAATCTTGCCCATGTCGAACACGCGATCTTGCGGGGGAGTATCGGTCGCGCTGGCCGGATCCGTCTGCGGGGCCGGCTGATTTGGCGTCTGCGCCAGGGCGCTCGTGCAGGTGACGAGCCACACCGCCAGACACCATCGGCCTGCGGACCGCACGAGCATGCACGTTCTCAAGACTGGATCGAGCATCCTGAGAGCATGGCGTAGGCAATGCCGCTCGTCCAATGGACTGCGTCGATGAGGTTATAGACAGGCTCGATGAAGCTCAGTCCAGCAGGTCGTACGCGATCGCGGCATGGATCAATACGCGATCGCCCGGCATGGGTGGAGTTGCGGTCCGCGACAGTGGAACATGCACCCGCGCCTCGCCGACACTCACGATCACGTCCCATGCCGATACCAGATCGATCACGGCGTCGGCGCTGGCCATGAACTCGATGTTGCCCTGACCCAGGCGCAGAGTCCGACTCGGGATCGCCACGCGCCGTTCTCCCCGCTGAAGCACGGCATAGCCAAGCGTATGAGCGACCACTTCGCGCATCGGGCTTGCCGCGACGTCTGCTTTCGCGCCAGCGGCCAGCACGCTCCCGCCAATGAGGACGATGATGTCGTCAGCGAGCCTGAACGCTTCCTCGGGGTCGTGCGTCACGAGCACGCACGTCGCTCCTCCCGCTCCGAGCAATTGCGGCAACTCGTCCAGCAGACGACTGTACGTCGTCCCATCGAGCCCCGCCATGGGCTCGTCGAGGAGCACGACCGGCATGCGCAGACACAGCGCGCGCGCCAGGTTGGCGCGCCGCCGTTCGCCGCCTGACACCTGGTCCGCTCGCCGCTCCGCAAGGCCATCGATTCGCAGCAGGCGCAGGGCCTCGGTCGCCGCCGCGCGCGCTTCGCCGGAGCTTGCGCCCTGAAGGCATACGCCCAGCTCGAGATTCTTGCGAATCGACTGCCGAAGAAAGACCTCCTCCTGGAAGGCAAAGGCCACCCGTCGGTGGCCGCGCTCGGCGCTCTCTCCGCCCACGAGCACTCGTCCCGCCGTGGGCCGTTCGAGCCCCGCGACGAGTCTCAATAGCGTCGTCTTGCCGGCGCCGTTCGGCCCGAGAACTGCGGTGGTTCTGCCCGCGCGAATCTGGAGACTCGGGATCGAAACGACCTCGCGGCCGTTTCGCGTGAATCGCACGTCATCCAGCCGGACGTCCATCAGTGGCGACTCCGCTGCTGAACCACGGTCAACGTGATATTCACGGCCAGGGACAGCGCGAAGAGGACGACGCCCAACGAGAGCGCGCGCTCCACCTCGCCCCGGCTTGTCTCTGTCACGATCGCCGTCGTGAGCACGCGCGTACTGCGTTCCAGATTGCCGCCGACGATCATCGACGCACCGACTTCGGACACGATCGCGCCGAAGGCCGCCATCACGGCCGTCATCAAACCAAGGCGCGCCTCCCGCGCCAGGATCCACACCCGACGCAGGCGACCCGCTCCTAGGACGCGCAGCAGGTCGACGATTCTCGGATTCATACTCTGGAACGACGCCGTCGCGAAGCCGATGACGATGGGAGTGGCCAGCAGGAACTGCGCGATCACCATCGCGGGAGCCGTGTAGATCAACTCGAAGACGCCGAAGGGACCGCTACGAACCAGCAAGAGCCACACGACGAGGCCGACGACCACCGGAGGCATGCCCATGCCGGTGTTGACGATTCCCAAAAGGATCGTGCGGCCACGAAAGCGACGCCACGCCAGCACATAGCCAATCGGCACGCCGATGGCGATGGAGAGCACTGTCGCCGCGCCGGAGATCGCCAGCGTGCGGAGGCTGATTGCGAGGGTGCCTGGATCCACCGTTGTGTGACTTTAGCGAGACCGGTCAGCGAAGCGCGTCGGGGAAGAACAGCGATTCACCGTACTCGTCACGCTTGAATGCACCGATTGCCTGCTGAATAGCGGGCGAGACGAAGAAGGCGATGAACTGCCGGGCCTCTGCGAGTTTTGCCTTCGGATGCTTCGCAGGGTTGACCGCGTAAACGTGATAGACGTTGCGCAGACTGGTGTCTCCCTGGAACAGTGGTACGAGTGTCAGCCGCTTTCGCTGTGCGAGATAGGTCCCGCGATCGGTCAACGTGTAGGCGCGTTTCTGATCGGCAACGTTCAGGGTCGCGCCCATTCCCTGTCCCGTCTCTTCACGCCGGTTGAGTGTGGCGGGATTGATACCAGCCGCTGTCCAGAGCGACAGCTCCGCGCTGTGCGTTCCTGACTGGTCTCCCCTGGAGATAAATGTGCTCTTCGCGGCGATCGCCCGCATGACACTGGGGAGTGCGCGCTGCTGTCGGACGCCCGCCGGGTCGTCGGAAGGGCCAACGATGAGGAAGTCGTTGTGCATGACGAGGCGTCCCTCGACGAGATCGCGGGACTCGACATACACGCGCTCGGACTCCGGTGCATGAACGAGCACTACGTCGGCGTTGCCCGACGCCGCCATCTTCAGCGCTGCGCCCGTACCCACAGCGATGACCTTCACCTCGATGCCGGCCTCCCGCTCGAAGCGTGGGACCAGGACGTCCAACAGACCGCTGTCCTGTGTGCTGGTGGTTGTCGAGAGGATGATCGACCTGTTTTGCGCGAGCGACGACGCCGGGTCCGCGAGAATCCGGACCAGCACCACGAGCAGAGCCGTGACGAGCACGCGACGCGAAACAGGCACCATCCGCATCAATGTACTTCGTATAGCACGAGCACGGGGGCCACTCCTTCGCCTAAGATCAGCGCTCGATGGCGAAGTCCCGAAGAGCGGCGACGGTGGGCAAGCCGGCGGCCGTTGCACCAGCCGCTGGTACCAGGCTCTCGGCCGGTGGCGCCTTTGCTGTCAACGCCGGCTTCGTCGCCGGCCTGCTCGTCCTCAGCCAACTTCCACTGCTGGAGCAGCGTCCCACCGTTCGCACCTCGGTCGTCAGCGCCGCGCTGTTCCTGCTCGCGTGGAGCGCACTACTGTTCGGCGTGCTGCGCCGCGGGCAGAAGGTGGCGATCGAAATCGTGCTGCGCCGCCAGCACTACCTGCAGGCGTGTCAGCAAGGCGCGGTTATCCTGTATTGGGGCTACTACTGGCGCGAGGTCTATCACGCCGCGCCGCTCATCGCCGCGCAGTTGCTCTTTGCCTACGGCTTCGACAGCCTCTTGTCGTGGACCCACCGGCGCAAGTTCGTTCTTGGCTTCGGGCCGTTCCCGATCATTTTCAGCATCAACTTGTTCCTGTGGTTCAAGGACGACTGGTTCTACTGGCAGTTCGCGATGGTGGCGCTCGGCTTTCTCGCCAAGGAGTTCCTGCGCTGGACGCGTGACGAGGTGCACACACACATCTTCAACCCCTCGTCGTTCCCGCTCGCCATCGCATCAGCGCTCCTGCTGATCACGAACGCGAGCCAGACGACCTGGGGCTACGAGGTGGCGACGACGCAGTTCTACCCGCCGCAGATGTACCTCGCGATCTTTCTCTTCGCAATGCCGGGGCAGTATCTGTTCGGCGTGACGACGATGACCATGTCTGCCGTGGTGACGACGTTCGTCTTCAGCGCGGTCTATTACGCTGCGACTGGCGCCTTCTTCTTCTCTGACTCGCATGTGCCGATTGCGGTGTTCCTCGGCATGCACCTGCTGTTTACCGATCCGGCGACGTCGCCGCGCACCGAGCTGGGTCGCATCATGTTCGGCGTGCTCTACGGGCTGACCACCGTCGTGTTGTACAGCGTGCTGATCCGCGCGGGGATGCCCGGGTTCTACGACAAGCTACTGCAGGTGCCGTTGCTCAATTTGTCCGCCGGGCTGCTCGACCGGCTGGCGCCTGCCCTCCGTAGCCTTGGCGAAGGAGGGCGGTCGCCCCTTCTTCAGAGAATCGATCCATCGGCGTGGGGTAAGGCGCTGGTCCCACGACGCCGTCACCTGGCCTACATCAGTGTGTGGGCGGTGGCCTTCGTTGCCATGAGCGCGTCAGGGTACCTGGGCGACAAGCATCCAGGGCAGTACGTGCCGTTCTGGCAGCAGGCGTGCGCAGAGGGCGCGCGCAGCGCCTGCGAAGATCTGTACTTTCTGCAAGACGGCTACTGCGAGGATGGGTCCGGATGGGCGTGTAACGAGTTGGGCATCCTGTTGGCGGAGCACTACGACAATCGTCGCCGTGCGGCGACGGAGTTCGAGCGCGCGTGCACGCTGCGGTTCTCCGCCGGCTGCGACAACGCCGTCGCGATCACGCAGGGCAATATGTTCCGGCGCGACGCGCCGACGGTTGCCGATTACCCGTTCATCCTGCGCGGGAGCAAGGGGCCGTTTCCGGATCGAGCGCCCGCACAGCTCTACGCGCGCGCCTGCGTGCAGGGTTGGCCTGAGGCCTGCGGCATTCAATAGCCGCGGTGGCAGTTCCCGCCAACGAGTTCACCCGTTCCTCCGTCTAACACGCGCATGAGCGCTCTCATCCGCGACGTCACGTACGCGCTTCGCACGTTCCGCTCGTCTCGCGTCTTCGTTGTGACGGCTGTGCTCACACTCGCGTTGGGGATTGGCGGGACGACGGCAATCTTTACGCTCATGCACGCCGTGATGTTGCAGTCACTCCCGGTGGCCGATCCGTCACGCCTCTATCGAATTGGCGACGGCGACAACTGTTGCGTCATGGGCAGCCCTCAAGGCCGCTGGGGCTTCTATTCATTTCCCCTGTTTGAGTACCTGAAGGAGGAAACCCCGCAGTTCGAGGACATCACGGCCTTTTCGACATTCGTCGCCCGCATGAGCGTCCGTCGTCAAGGCGTGAACGAAGCGCCGCGGCCTCTCCGGACGGTGTATGCCACGGGCAGCTACTTCACCACGCTGGGCGTTGGCGCGTTTACCGGACGTGTGTTCAGGGCCGATGACGACCGCGCCGCTGCGACTCCAGTGGTCGTGATGGCGTACCACGCCTGGCAGGGCCTCTACGGAGGCGATCCGTCGGTGGTGGGGTCCACGCTGATGATCGAAGGACACGCGTTCACGGTGTCCGGAATCGCGCCACCTGGATTCTTCGGTGAAACCTTGCGCGCCGACCCGCCAGACCTCTGGCTACCGCTTCAGCACGAATCGCTCATCAACGGGCAGGACACGTCGCTGCTGCGCCAGCCCACGTCGGCATGGCTGCGTGTGATCGGGCGGTTGCGTTCGGATACGACCATCGATGGGATGGATGCGCGCTTGACCGTGTTCCTCAGGCAGTGGATGCGGCGGGATGCTGGTTACCCGGCGAACTGGATGCCGGACATCGAGCGCCGGATGGGCGAGCAGGTGATCACCGTCGTGCCGGCGGGTGCCGGTGTCGGGGTGATGAAGGAGCAGTACGGGCGGAGCCTGCGGATTCTGCTGGTGGTATGCGCGATGGTGCTGCTCATCGCGTGCGCGAACGTCGCCAACCTGCTGCTCGCGCGTGCCGTGGCGCGGCGCGGTCAGATGGCAGTGCGTCTGGCCCTCGGCGCGGCGCGTTCGCAGATCGTCCTCGAAGCGCTGGTGGAAAGCGTGCTGCTCGCCATTGGCGGAGCCGTCGTTGGGCTGGTCGTTGCGTTCGGGGCCGCTCGACTGTTGCTGTCCCTCGCGTTCGCCGGTGCGACGCTGCTCCCGATCGACATCACGCCGTCGCCGCTCGTGCTCGCCTTTGCCATCGGTCTGGCGCTCATCACCGGCGTCCTGTTCGGTGCCGCACCGGCATGGTTCGCGACGCGTACTGATCCAATCGAAGCGCTTCGCGCCACCGGACGATCGACGAGCGACGGCGCGTCGGTCACTCGCACGACGCTGCTGGTGGTGCAGGCCACACTGTCCGTGGTGCTCGTCGCTGGATCGATGATGCTCGGCCGGAGCCTGGGCAACCTCGAAGGGCAGGACTTCGGATTCGAGCGCAATGGCCGAATGCTTGTGTCGATCGGCCGCCCGTCGGCAGCAGCGGCCGGCGATCGCCTCACCGCGCTGTACCGCGACCTGGAAGCGCGGCTCGCCAGCATTCCCGGCGTACGAAGCGCCAATCTGGCGCTCTACAACCCGCTCACGAACAATTGGGGCGAAGGTGTGCTCGTCGCCGGTAAGCCGCCGAACCCGCCGGGCACGGACATCGGCTCGTCATGGAACCGCGTCACCACACACTACCTTCAGGAACTGGGCGTGAAACTCGTTCGCGGCCGCTACTTCGCAGACAGCGACAACGAGCTCTCGGAGAACGTCGCCGTGGTCAACGAGGCATTCGTACGGCGTTTCTTTTCACCCGGAGAGGATCCGATCGATCGCCGCTTCGGGTTGAACCTGCCCGAGAACGTCAACACGTTTCGCATCGTGGGGATTGTCGGTGATGCCAGGTTCGCGGGCTTTCAACTGAATCGACCGGCACTGCCGATGTTCTTTGTGCCACTCGCGCAGACCGTGAAGTACGCGAGCCCGCTCATGCAGCGCGTGGAGACAGCGTCGCACTACGTCGGCGGTATTCTGCTGGTGACGAACACTCCGCAGGGGCAACTGGAGCCGCTCGTGGCGCGCACGCTCGCCGAGGCGGATCCCAACCTGACCGTGATCACGATCCGCTCGCTCGAAGAGCAGGTGACTCGGTCCTTCGATCAGCAGCGCGCCGTCGCCAGCGTGGCTGGCCTCTTCGGCGTCATTGCGCTGGTCCTCGCCGCGATCGGTCTTTACGGCGTCACGGCGTACACCGTGGCGCGTCGGCGGAGCGAGATCGGCGTGCGAATGGCGCTCGGCGCCGATCGCCGCAACGTGATCGGCCTGGTGCTCGGCGGGGCGTTCAAGCGTGTCGCCATCGGGCTGATGCTCGGGGCACCTCTCGCTGTAGGGGCGGGATACCTGCTGTCCGCGCAGCTTTACGGCGTGTCGTTCTGGGATCCCGTGGCATTGAGCGTGGCCGCTGCCTCGCTGGCGTTCGCCGCATGCGTTGCCTCCGTCGTGCCGGCGGCGAGGGCGGCGGGACTGGCGCCGATGATCGCGCTCCGCACCGACTAGGCACACGGTCTTCGCTCCGTCGGAACTCTCTCAACCGGATTCGCCGATAATTAACGCTCTACTGGCGCATGACTGTTGGGAGGGCGAATGTCGGCGGACGGCAACTGGAGAGTCACCATCAACACACCGATGGGCGCTCGCACGATGGATGTAGGCATTGCCACCAGTGGCAACACCTTCACCGGCACGGTCAACTCCGACACGGGTACTCAGGAAGTCACCGGCACGATCAACGGCGACACGCTCACGTGGAAGACGGACATCACCAAACCGATGCCGATGACGCTCGATTTCACTGCCCGCGTAGACGGCGACACGATGACGGGTGATTGCCGCCTCGGCCGGTTCGGCAGCGCACGCCTTGTCGGTGAACGCGTCTGAGTCCCGATAGAGCGTCACATCGAGGCGCGGAAGTCGATGTGCGGGTTTTTCTCGAGCGTGTAGTCGAGCACCCACTTCGCTTCGAACAGCAGCACCTCGCGCTGCTGCGCGTCGAGGGCCTGTCGCACGCCCATGGTTGGAAGATCCAGCGGCTTGGCTGTCTTCTGCACCGGCCAGCGGGCCGCGATGTGCGGGAGCCGCTCCACCGTGCAGGGGATCCCGTACTCGGAAAGCATACGTGCTTCGACGACGTCGAGCTGCAGGCTTCCGATGACGCCGATGATCGGGTTTCGCGTCCCTGAGATCGGCATGAACACCTGCATCAGGCCTTCTTCCGCCAGCTGCGCGACCGCCTCGTCGAACTTCTTATGGCGGATGTCGCCCGGCTGCAGGACCGCAAACTGCTCCGCGGGGAACCGCTCAATGGGCGGAAACTCCACGATGCGGCCCGCGCACAGCGTGTCGCCGATCGCAATACGCCCGGGGTTCACGACGCCCACCACGTCGCCGGGAAACGCCTCGGGAACGGTCTCCCGATCGCGTCCGAAGAATCGGTACACGCGCGTGAGTCGCAGCTCAGAACCAAGGCGCGTGTTGGTCACGAGCATGTCCTTCGCGAGTCGCCCCGAACAGACGCGCACAAACGCCACGCGATCCCGATGACGCGGGTTCATGTTCGCCTGGATCTTGAACACGAACCCCGAGAAGTCGGGATCGCCAGGATTGACCTGGCCGACGCTGCTCTCGCGTGGCCCTGGCGGGGGAGCCAGCGTCAACAACGCGTGCAGAAAGGGTTGCACGCCGAAGTCGTTCAGCGCGCTCCCGAAGAAGACGGGCGTCTGCCTGGCCTGTCGGTACGCTTCGGGATCGAAGCGAGTGCCGGCGCCCGTGATGATCTCGACCGCCTCGATCAGTTGCGTCTGGCGCTCGGCTCCCACCAGTTCCTCGACGACCGGGTCGGTCGGGGCGGCGACGGCGACGGGTTCCATCCGTCGTCCCCGTTGCTGCCGTTCGTAGAAGAGCACCTCGTTTGACTCGAGGTCGTAGACACCACGGAACTGCGGCCCATCGCCGAGCGGCCAGTTCCTCGGCGCTGCCGAGATCCCGAGCACGCGCTCGATCTGGTCGAGCAGCTCGAACGGATCGCGGGCCGGCTGATCCAGCTTGTTGATGAACGTGAGGACGGGCAGGCCGTGCGCGCGACAGACCTCGAAGAGCTTGAGCGTCTGCGGTTCCACGCCCTTGGCCGCATCGAGCACCATCACCACGCTATCCACGGCGAGCAACGTGCGGAACGTGTCCTCGCTGAAGTCCTGGTGGCCAGGCGTGTCGAGCAGCGTGACGTGGTGTCCCTCGAGCTCGAACTCGAGCGCCGCCGCGCTGATGGAGATGCCGCGCTGCTGCTCCATCTCCATCCAGTCCGACACCGCGTGGCGCTGCGTCCGGCTTCCGCGTACCGCGCCGGCCAAGTCGATCGCACCGGCATACAGAAGTAGCTTCTCCGTCAGCGTGGTCTTGCCCGCGTCTGGATGGGAAATGATGGCGAACGTCCGGCGGCGCGCGATTTCGCGCGCGAGCAGATCAGTAGCGGCGCCGACATCTTCGAAGGACGAAGTCATGGGCAGGGAACGGACGAGACGTCCAAGGACCGTCCC
>Ga0310810_10000884_pt1 | contig 30323 bp, 19 predicted proteins | sample NCmetagenome_FD_207641 | JGI IMG/M metagenome (GOLD analysis project Ga0310810, IMG submission 207641) | Soil microbial communities from experimental microcosm in Duke University, North Carolina, United States - NC | ecosystem: Engineered > Artificial ecosystem > Soil microcosm > Unclassified ... | reverse complement strand
GGGAGACCACGGGCCGCCGACCACATCGGCGCCGGCTCCTCCGCGATCGCCGGTTTCGGCGCGGGACGAAATCCCTGATCGGCCTGCGTGCCTTTCGACTCGCCAGGCTCCTGGAGATCGAGCAGCGCCGCTTCCCCCTCGGACGCCGAACTGAACGACTGTCCGCTCAATTGCAACGCGCGCTCGAGCCAATGTCGCAGCGCCTGAAACTTCCCCGGATTCGACGGGTTCTGCAGGTGATTTTTCAGCGTCAGCTCGTCGAGCAGCGCACCCATCCGGTCCGGGTAATCGTCGGGTCCGATGCGACGGCCGGCCATCAGCGACAGGACGACGAGCCCCAGCTGCGTGATGTCCGTGCGTTCGTCGATGCGAGCGGCAGGTGAGGAGCGCGGCACGATGATGCCGAACTCCGCCCACAGTCTCGCGGCCGGCCATTCAAGGCTGTCGAGAGCCTGGCCGACCATGTGCTCGCGAATCATCAGCCGTCCGTCGGCGCTGAGGATGATTCGATCGACCGTCACCGCTCCGTGCGCCACACCCGGGCCGACGCGCTGCAACGCGGCGAGCGCAGGGACCAACTGGCGAATGAGACGCAGCGCAAATTCTGCGCTCCGCGGCTTCTTCAACGCCTCCGATAACGAAGCGCCGCCACTGTAGGTCGACACCACCGCCAGGCCATCCTCGTGTCCGAGGCGCTTGATTGGGCGAACCTGAGGAAACGAGTCGTGCTGAAACGACGTCAGCTGCTCGACTCGCTCGCGCAGCGCGGCATCGAAACGCGGCTCGCGTGCCAGGGCGGGCTTGAAGCGGAGGATTTCCCACGACGGTGCGTTCGTGTTGTCGAACATCAACAACCGATCGCCAAAGCCATCGGATTGGCCTTGCGCATACCACGTGGTCAGGCGTTTGTCCGGGCCCCCTTCAGAAGAGAACTGATCGAGGAGCAGATCATGACCCGTGTTCATGCCATCAGCATCCTTCGTGCGCGGTGCCGAAGCGGACAAACGTCGCAGGGCTGTCAACGAGAAGTCGAGGATGACCCATTGTGCACGAATCGATCGCCAAGGAGAAGACTCGGAGATCGATTCGAGAGAAAAAAGTTGGGAAGAGGATCAGGCGCGGCCCAGGGCCGACGCTCGCGCGGCCGCAACGAGCGACCCTTCGAAGGGCAGATCGGGCTCGCGCGTGAACACACCGATCAAGGGAGCGGTGAATCCGGACGAGTCGCCACGCGTCTCGAGCATCTGCTCGAGACGCGAACTGATCGTCGCGGCCTGATCCGCGGATGCGCCATAGAGCAGCACGGCAATCTCATGGTCGTTCAACATCCCGGCGCGGTCCCCGGCGCGGAGCCGGGCGCGTATCCGGGCAACCCATGAGGGCAACAGCCCGGGCGCTGCCATCGCGGCATCGACGCTCATCACAATTATTGAGGCATGCTGGCCCGCCGCCACGGCATCGGTGGCGAGTTGGTCGAACATCGTTTCGACCGGACGGGCACTGCCTCGCCGCTCGACGTCGCTGGATCGCGGAAGCGCCGCCTCGATCCACGGCTGCAACGCCGCTACGCCGGCCTGGGCAATCTCACGCTCGAATGCCGTGAATGCAGTGTGATCGCGATCAAACAACACGGTCATCACGCCCCCGGCGTCCGCCGACCGCACCAGCAGCCGGGTCCCGCGCGGACGATCGATCGACGACAGCAGGTCTCCATTTCCGACCGCCAATGCCTGCCGGCCCGTCGTCGTTGTGACGAGGAGACCCGCCTGACGAGCGCCGACGGCAGTCGATAGACGTTCAAGTGCGGCCAGTGCCGCATTCCCGATCGGTTCGTTCACCGGCGCATGCCGGCGCGAGAGTTCGGCCACAATTCGGCTGGTACTGGTCGTCAAGACGTCGTTCAACGACTCGCGCAGGATGTCGGTATAGACCCGCAGTCGCACCTGCACGGCGTCGTTGATCATCCCTGAGAACACCAGTGCCCATGCGGTGCCCGAGCCAATCGTCATGCGCGCGACGACGGTGTCGCCGGGGTCGATGGCCAGCCCGGCGCGATCGACGTCGGCACGGGTCAGCCGCATGACGTGACCACGGCGCGGCAGGACCGTCTCGTCGAGCGGTTCCGTTGATGAAGGATGCGCCGTCATGGAGGAGGCGTATTCGAAGAATCCGCCAGACGCGCCCGCCACATATGCGCGCACTCGCACGTCGTCCCAGACGCTCAACGCTTCGATAAACGCGCCAATGACCTGACGAAGCGAGCCACGCGAACTCGCCTCACGCAGGATGCGGCGGAACGACACGAGGCGATAGCCCTCGGCGCTCACCGTGTTGGGCTGCGCCAGGCTCGTGTCAATAGCGCCGGTCAGCCACGGTCCGATTGACTCGAGATCGTCGCGGCACTCGTCGGTCGCGTCTTCCGACTCAAGCCTGCGGGCAAGCAACAGAACGCCGCCGCTGACGAGACGGAAGCAGACGATCTGCATGCCTTCGACGACGGCCGCGACAGGCGCCCGCGAACGGACAGACGCCGAGAGCGCCCCAAGCAGCGACTGCTCGTTGTTGGTGAGCAGCGTACGGACGGCAGCAGCATCGCGGGTTGATCCAACAGGAGAAACCGGCGCGTCATACACGTCCACCACTTCGATGACTACGTTGAGCCTGAGGGCAAGCTCGACGAGCCAGTCGAACGACTGACGAGCAACGGAACTATCGTTATCGAGCAATTGCATTGAAGAAGTTTCGAGGGGTCGCGGCGACGCGTTCGGAAGCAAATTATTCGGAGATTCGGCCCGCGTCAATCTCAGCAGCAATGATTTAGCGCAATCTCATCCGTGCGGCAATTGAGAGTCTTCCTTAGGTTGACCTAAGGCAACGCAAACACGAACATCTGGCTTGCCGTCCCCGGCTTCAGCTCAGGCGTAAGTCTGGCGACGCCACCAGCCACAAGCGACGGTCCGGTACTCACCGCAACGTACTGCTTCCCGTTCACGGCGAACGTGATCGGATAACCGCTCACCGGCGATCCGAGATTCACATCGAACAACACCTTCCCGCTCTGGTCGTCGAGCGCACGGAAGTGGCCGGCCGCGTCACCTACGAAGATCAACCCGCCTCCCGTCGCGACGAGCGAGAGGATGCCAGCGCGCTGCTCGTATTTCCAGAGCGTGCGTCCGGTTTCGGCGGAGATGGCAAACACAGCTCCAACCTTGTCCGTGCCTTTTGCCAGCTCCGGCTGCATGCTGACTGCGTACAGCGACGCATCCGGTTCCTGCGTCGTCACCTTCATGCACATGTTCTGGAGCGGGTAATACATCGCATTGGTCTGCGGACTGTACGCGCCAGCCGGCCAGTTCTTGCCGCCGTTCACGCTTGGGCAAATGGTCTTTTCCTGACCCTTCGCGGTAAAGAGCACGTCAGGATTTCCCGTGACCGCGCCGGTTGCGCCGTCGATCTTGCTGATCACGTTCTGTTGAACCGTCGGCCGAGCCCACAGGAACTCGCCTGTTTGTCGATCGAGCGTGTAGACGATCCCGGTCTTGCCAGGAATGCCGGTGATCACGCGACGCCGTTCACCCCGCTTGATCTTCGGATTGATCCACGCCACCTGACTCGAGTCAGGGGCGACGGCCGTCTCGAGCAACAGGCGCTCGAACGGATGATCGAGATCCCAGTGATCGACGAGGTGCTGGTAGTACCACACGATCTTCCCTGTGTCGGCATTCAGCGCCAGCGTGGAGTTGTGGTACAGGTAGCGCTTGTCGTTGCCGCCAAGCATGTACTTCGGTGCCGGTGACGTCACCGACGTCCCGATGTAGACCATGTTCAGTTGCGGGTCGTAGCTCGGCACCATCCACGTGCCGACGTGGATGCGCTTCTCCTCGGGAACATCGCCCCACGTCTCGTATCCGGGCTCACCCGGTCTTGGAATCGTGCGCGTGCGCCAGACTTCTTTGCCGGTTACGGCATCGTGCGCCGTAATCACGCAGGCATCGGGACCGCCCTCGGGCTCGCAGCCGCGGCCGGAGATGATCTTGCCGTTGGCGATGATCGGACCGGATGTCTGCTGCGCGCCTTTCTGGTAGTCGAGGATTTTTGTTTCCCACGCCAGCGCGCCGGTTTTTGCGTCGAGCGCGAACACGTAGTCGTCGGCGCTCGTGTCGATGATCTTGTCGCCATAAATCGCGAGGTTACGATTGATCGCGAAGACGGGCATGAACTTGCCGAGATCGGCAGGCAGCTTGCGCTGATACTGCCAAAGCAGATCGCCTGTCTTGGCGTCGATCGCCTGCACCAGGTCGCTTGGGTTCGGCAGGTACATCACGCCGTTATAGATCAGGGGCGTCGCTTCCTGGACGTTGCCCGGGCCCATCCCGCGCGTCCACGACATCTTCATCTGCGCGACGTTGCTGCGATTGATCTGATTGAGCGGACTGAATCCCCAGCTGTCGAGCGTGCGTCGCCAGGTAAGCCAATCAGCAGGATTCGGCTTCCAGAGCATTTCGTCCGTGACCGGCACGAAGGGTCGGTCACCGACCGGGACGAACGGCTTGTCCTGCGCGATGCCATTGACCGTCCATACCAGCCCGGTCAGCGCAATCAGCGCCACTCGCCACAGCATCCGCTTCATAGTCTCCTCACACAGCAGCGACTCGCGTTTGGGCGTTGACGAATCCCCGTGTCGCCACGTAGCCGAGTGCCACGAAGGCGATCAATGCCACCAGCTGCGCGATCGCAAACGGCGGCTCGGACTCCGTTGGCGCTAGAGCGTGCAGAACGGGCACTCGCCGAAACGACTGAACGATCAGGACAAAGAAGTTGAAGTACTGAGCCATGACCGCGGTAATGGCATAGGTCCGAGCCCACGGACCCTGCAGATATTTGACCCGCAGCGCGACGATCGCCAGCGTCAGGACGATCATCGAGATGATGCCGGTGCCGATCGCGGGCGTGAACCCGTTAAACGGAAACAGAAAACCGGTGACACTGGTCGCCACTGTCGTGACGAGGAAGAGATCGGTCCACCAGTCGAGCGGCTTCGAACGCACCATGCCGGCGATGGCGACAAAACCAGACAAGATTCCGATCAGGCTGATAAGGACGTGGAAAGCGGTGAAGAGTTCGAGCCCGGACATGAGTGACCCCCGATGCCACGCATCTTATGCCGAATGCGTGACACCGGGGTGTGGGACAAATCTGTCGTCGAACGACGGTTCGGACGCCAACCTACTTCGCCGCGACCGTCTCATCGCTGTCAACTTTGCGGTCTTCGTCGGTGAGCCGCGCCGCCGCGGCGAGGTCGAACGGCTCCTCAGGACCAGCCTTCACCGCTTCGACGCGGACGAGGTTCTGCTTCGCCTTCTTGTAACTCGGGTCTGCGGTCAACGCGCCCTTGTACGCGGTGGCCGCCGCCACGAAGCGTCCCTCGTGCTCGAGCGCCATGCCGAGGTTGTTGTGGAACGCTGCGACCTTCTCGTTTGTCTGAACGGCCTTGGCCAGATACGGCAGCGCGTCTTCGCCGAATCCATGCTCGAGATACAGCATGCCGAGATTGTTCATCGACCACGCGTCGCTTCCATCGAGCGCGATCGCACGTCGATACGCATCAACCGCGGGCTCGAACTCGCCCTTCGCGCTGTGCGCGCGGGCCATCAGGCGCGGCACGGTCGCTGACTCCGGATCGACAGCCGCGGCCGTCGTCAGTTTCACGATGGCATCGTCATATCGCTTCTGTTCGATGAGGACGCGGCTCACATTCACGAGGCTCTTCATGTGCTTCGGGTCGATTCGCAGTGCCGTCTCGAACGACTCCTCGCTCTTCACGAGATCGCCGCTCTTCCACGCAGACAGACCGAGCATGTAGTGGCCCCATGGGTTGTCCGGACGACGCTGGGTGTACTGCTCGAAGAGTTTCGTCGCCTCGCCGTAGTTCTTCGACTGATAGGCGGCCTCGCCGTCGGCGAACGACACCGGTCCGCTCACTGTCGTCGACGGTGTGCCCACGTACCCTTCGCCGTCGATCGCCTTCGGCCCCGGGCTCCACGCTTCCTCCGCCTTAGGCTGCACCTGCTGCGCAGGCTTCGTCTTCTGTGAATCGCGCTTGTTGCAGCCGACCACCGCACACGCGATCACGACAGCCGCCACGACTTTTCCGTTGGGTCTCATATGCCTTCTCCTTCATGCGGCCGTCTATGCGGCCGGTATCTGGAGGGCATATGGGCAAGCGGTCCGCCAGCAGGATCGCCAAACCGTGTCGGGCGCTAAGTTGAGGGCTGGCCGTGGGTTGTCGAAAGGGCCAATGCAGAAAGGTGCAGCCGCGACTGCGTTTCCCCGTGTTCGGGCCCACACGACGGCCGGCCGCGCGGACACGGGCGTCGGCGTCAACTCCCAACGCCCAACTACCAACTCCCAACCAATCCCAACCTCCAACGGCCAACTTCCAACAACTCTCAAACGACCACGTGGACTAGGAACTCGCAATGGAGTGGCACTTGGGATGCAGTTGGATATGGAGAGGACTGATTGGAATCCGAAGAAACCCTACGATTTGCGCGAGCGTTTATTCGAATTCGGCTGCCTGGTCATTCGACTCGTGCAGTCTCTGCACACTCGCGGACCGGTCGCGATGAAACTTTCTGAACAGATCTTGAAAGCAGGCACATCGGCGCCCGCTAACTACGAGGAGTCGGATGACGGAACCGGAAACCGAGACAAGGCGGCCAAACGAAAAATCGCGCTTCGTGAGTTGAAAGAGGTGCGCTTGCGCATGCGAATGCTGCGACGGTGCGATTTCCTCACCGCCGAGCACGATCCCGTCATCAAGGAAAGCGATGAACTGGTTCGGATTGTCGCCACGGTCATTCGCAAGGCCGAAGGCGGCAGTTGAACCTCGCGCCGCCTTGAAGGTTGAACCTTATTGGCAGTTGGCAGTTGGAAGTTGGGAGTGGTTGGTAGTTGGGCGTTGGGAATTGGGAGTTCCAATGTGTCAAGCGGGTCTTAAGACCCGCCGCTACGGAGCCCATGACGACGCATGATTTTGAGGAGGCTCGAATGGTCGGCGAGGCCAAGTGCTTCGGCGGTCTTTGTGACGTGCCAGTTGTGCTTCTCAAGAGCAGCGACGACGATCTGGCGTTCGGCCTGAGCCTTCATCGCCTTCAAGGTGCCCGGCGCTGCTGACGGATCGGCGGCTTCGTCGCGATCCTCGCCGCGAATCTCGGGCGGCACTTCATTGGCCGTGATGACCGCACCATCCGAGGCGATCATCATGCGCTCGAGCATGTTCCGCAGCTCGCGCACGTTGTTCTTCCGCCAGTCGTACGCACTCAAGAGGGTCACGGCATCCGGCGCGATCGTCTTCGGGCGCATGCGGAGATGCGACGCGATGCTGTGGAGGAGATGCTCGACGATCGCGGGAATGTCCGAGAGGCGATCGCGGAGCGGCGGCACACGAAGCGTGTGCACGTTGAGGCGATAGAACAGATCCTGCCGGAACCGGCCAGCCTCGACCTCACGCTCGAGCTCGCGATTGGTGGCTGCGATGACGCGCGCGGCAATAGGGATCGCGCGATCGCCGCCGACGCGCATGACCTTCCGCTCCTCCAGCACGCGCAGCAGCTTGGCCTGCGACGGTAACGGCAGCTCGCCGACTTCATCGAGAAACAACGTGCCCGTGCCCGCGTTCTCGAATGCACCGCGGCGCAGACGGTCGGCACCGGTAAACGCTCCGCGTTCATGACCAAACAACTCGCTCTCGACGAGCTGCTCGGGAAGCGCCGCGCTGTTCACGGCGATCAGCGGATTCTTCTCGCCGGGTCCAAGTCGATGGAGCTCGCGCGCGACGAGCTCTTTGCCGGTCCCGCTTTCGCCGATGATCAACACACTGCTTGGAATCGGCGCGACACGGGCGATGCCGTCGCGCAGCGCACGCATCGCGACGCTGTCGCCGATTAACGGCGTGTCGCCATCGAATCGTGACCGCAGCGTTCGCAGCTCGGTCACCATCCGTCCGCGCGAGACGGCGTTCTCAATCTCCTGTACCAGCCGCTCAATCGGCTCGGTCTTGTCGATGAACCCATACGCCCCGAGCCGCACGGCCTGCACGCAGCGGTCGTAGCTGCCGGTTCCCGTGTAGACGATCACCGGCACGTCGATGCCGCGCTGGCGCAGACGCCGCAGCACCTCGAACCCGTCTGTGCCAGGCATTTCGAGATCGAGCACGACGCAATCGATCGGCTCACGACCGAGGAGGTCGAGCGCATCGTCGCCACCGCCGGCGATGACTGCCTCGTACTTGCCGACGCGGCGAAGGTCGTAAGCGTACTGCTCGGCCATCGCCGCCACGTCGTCGACTACCAGAACCTGTGTCATTCACGCCTCATGTAATTCAAAATGCAAAAGTCAAAATGCAATCGCTCGACCGCCGATCACGCAGTCTCTCCAAATTTGCATTTTGCATTTTGCACTTTGAATTTCAGGTCGCCGAAGGCGACCTCGTGACTGGAATCTCGATGATGATGCGGGTGCCACGTCCTGGCGCGCTCTCGACGCCGATTGTGCCCTGCACGTCCATCACCAGCCGCCGCACGATCGAGAGGCCCAGCCCCGTGCCGCCTTCCTTCGTCGTGTAGAAGTCGTTGAAGATTTTGCCCGCTTCCTCGGTCGTCATGCCGCGTCCCGAGTCAGCGACCGTCATGCGAACCGCCGGTTCGCCGTCGCGCGGCATCGATGCGGTCGAGATCGTGATCCGTCCAGGCTTCGACTCGAGGCTGTCCACCGCGTTCGCCACCAGATTTTCGAGGATACGACGGAAGGCGATCGGATCGCCGATCACCGTCGGCAGATTGCCGGCGAGATCGGTCTCGACTTCGATCCGTTCGCGCGCCTGCGCTGCACTCGCAACATCGGCAATCAACGTATTGAGATCGCACGGACGCCGATTCGTTGGCGGGGACAACCGCGCGTAACTCGTCGCCAAGGTTTCCAGATACGTAATGCTGGAATCGACCGTCTGACGCCGCTCAGCATAGACGGCAGGCAGCGCCGCGGGATCGTCGCGCTGCACCTCCGACAAATGACGCATCACATTGCGCAGCGGAATGAGGCCGTTCTTGATGTCGTGATTGACTTGCCTGGCCAGGTCGCCGACCGTCGCACGGCGTTCCGCTTCACGAACGCGGGCGGTGCTGCTGCGAAGTCGAGATGTCAGCTCACCGAGCAGCCGCGACAAACGTCCGACTTCATCCGCGCCTTCATCGAACCGCACATCGAGCCGATCGAGATCGAGCACGGCGGTCTTCTCGGCCAGATCCGCCAGAGGCCGACTGATCCGCGACGACACCCACAACGCAAGCACGAGCGCGGTGATGCCGGTGGCGGCCGCCGTCGCCAGAAACCAGGAGTCGGCGCTGCGTAGCAGCGCTCGAAGCGGCGCCTTCGACTGTCTCACGTGCAGGCGGGCCTGGACGTCCTCGACGGACTGACCCGCGCGGCTTCGAATCAGCGGCACCTTCAACTCGCCAACCGCGGCATCGTCGTCGGATGTCGTGTCCGGCTTTTCTGGCCCGAGCGAAGTCGAGGGCAGCCGGACGGACGACATCTCGCCGCCGGGATATTGCAGCGAGACGACAATCGCCGGGTCGCGCGCCAGCCGTTCAAGAAAGGCCTGATCGACCGCGATGCCGCCAATCAACGTGAACGTCTGATCAGCCACCATGAACGACTCGCGTGTCCCCAACGCGAGGAGATCGCGATCGGAGCCGGAGCTGATGATCCGTCCCTCCGCGTCCTGGATATGCAGGACGGAAACACCGGTCAGCCGCATCGCGTTCGCGGCGTAATTGGCCAGATACGACCGCTCGGTTTCGACGCCGAGGACAGCGAGGCGAAATCGCTGATCGTTCAGCAGCGCGTTCTTGAGCGATCCAAGCCGGTCGCCGATGCCGGCGCTTTCGCGACCGAGGTCCTCGTTAATCACCTCCACGACCGAGTCGACGCGGACCTGATATTCGTTCGACAGACGACGGGTGATGTCCTGGCGGATGCCGAGCGCGAGGAGCGCGATCGGGATCAACACGACCGCGGCGAATGCCAGAAGCATCCGAGTCCGCAACGTCACGGTTGAATTATGTGCTGGTGGCTCAACATCTCGATCGCCACTATGGGCCGGTCGGGTGATGTCCGTATGTCGCGGACACCGTACTAGGAGTGAGCGCGCTCGTGACGTGTGACCGGCTGGTATGAATGCGCGCACGTTACGGTTGTGCTCGCGTGGACGACTCTCGACCGTTCCATTCGCAAAGTGGGAACCCCGGCGTCCGTTTTCGCCTGAGTCGCGAAACTGAAGCCGGCGGTACGAGGCTTGCCCTGTCAGCGACCCATGAGGGTCAACCGCCGATGCCCCGTTTGTTCGGTGGGTATGGGACTCGCCAGGCGGGCCGTACTCGGCCCGAGCAATCGGTTGCGCGTGCTCCTCGCGTGTCAGTCGTGTCTGCACGAGTGGGAAATCGAAGAGGAGCCGCAGACCACGCCCAAGCCTGGGAAGGATCCCAATACCGCGTAGAGCGGAGGCGTCAGCCTGCGCGACACCGGCTCGGTCAGTCCGCCGTGAACAGCGCTGACAGACGATCCACCTCCAACGCGCCCGACGCATCGAACACGTCGCGGACGTCGTAGCGCGGGAGTTCCAATCGCGCCTTGAGGTCCGATGGCTTGGTGATCGCCCGGACCTTCGTTGACGCGCTCGCCAGCCCCAACGATGCCGCCACTCGTTTCGTCGTCTCGTTCCAGCTGCCGTCGATCCCGTACGGATACGACGCGTGGAGCTCGCGGAGTCCGCAGGTCGTGCGCAATGCATCGATACACGTCCCGAGCTCGATGCGCTGCTCGTCTTCGGAGAGGCGACTGAGCACGCGATGACTGTGTCCGTGGATGCCAATCTCCAGTCCAGCGTCCTGGCACTTCCGCAGATCCGAGGCCGAGAGATACAGCTTCGCCGCGATCGCGTCGTCGTTGCCGATGAACTGTTCGAACAGCATCCGCAGGACCGGGTCGAGCTCGCGGTACGGCAGCTCGAAATTCAACAGACGCTTGAAGCGACGCGTCGGCTCATCGTCGTACGGATACAACCCGAGCAGACCGGGGTGCGTGCTCGGCTCGAGCGCCACAGGCGAGCGCGATGCCAGCAGCGCCTCGAAGGCCTCGCGGAATCTCGCCAATCCCAGCTTTGCCTGCAACAGGTGCACGCGGTGGACGTTGAGCACCGTGCGGTCGAGCAGCGGTGCCGAGCAGCAGTAGACGGTCGCCGGCACACGCCAACGCTGCAGCAGCGGCAGCGCAAACTCCGCGACGTCCTTGAAACCATCGTCGAACGTGACGACAGCGACCGTTTCCGGCAATTCCGCGGCCGGATTCATCAGCTCGCCCATCGTCGTGCAGACGAAGTTCTGGGTGAGGACGCGAAGCTGCGCGTCGAACTCCTCGGGTGTGATCGACTTGGTGCCGGCCATCCACGTGTTTGTTGGATGGCAGTAGTGATAGCTGACGATCAGCGCATAGCGTTCAGCGATGCGCGTCGGCAGCGTGTTGAACTCGAAGTCGATGGAAGCCGCGGCCAGGTCCGGCTGAAGCCGGACACTACGATCGATGCCCGCGCCGCTGGGCGGCAACGGATTCACGACTGCCCATCGCTCCGGCAACACATGCAGCAAGCTGTCGCCGGCGTCGTCGTACATCGCGAGCACGTCGGTTCCGCGGCGTGCCACACGTTCGATTCGCGCCTGCGCGAGCGCCTGATATTCGTGCGTCGAAATGAGGACCGCGTCTACGGCATTCCAATCGATCGTGTCGAGCAAGGCCTCTCGATAGATCCTCAGCTCGCCCGGCTCGCCAGGCTGATCGTCCAGCGGGACGAACGCCGCGACATCAAGGCTGGCAAACCCTTCGACGTACTCGTACAGGCAGCGTGTGTGACCTCGTGTTCCGACGATCACCACTCGGGCGCGCGATGACTTCCAGGCCGCGAGCCGCTGCTCCAGCTCGTACTTGGCCCGATACTCCCGGTGCCACTCGGCAATCTTGTTCTCCTCGGCCAACCACTTGTCTCGCTCGGACGTGTCGTAGCGGGTCAGGTGACGAACCGTGACGGTCTTCCATTCCTCATCGAGCGTCTGCGCTCGATCCGCAGTGAGCCGAGCGACCATCTCGGGGTTCGCGTATTGCGGACAGTGGATGAGCAGCCCTTCGAGATAGAGATAGTCGATGGCGGTGCCACACACGCAGATCAACGCGTCGATCGGTGTTTCGACAATCGGCTCGCGGTTGACGTTGAGCGAGGTGTTCAGCACCATCGGCACGCCGGTCAGCCTATAGAACTCACTGATCATCCGGTAGTAGTTCGGATTGATCTCGGGCGTGACGGTCTGGGGGCGAGTCGTGTTGTCGACGTGCGTGATCGCCGGCACCTGCGCTCGCTTGTCTTCGCGTACCTCGACGACCATCAGCATGAACGGGCTCGGCGCGTCGAGGTCGAGCCATTCACGAGCGTGCTCGGCCATCATGCTTGGCGCGTAAGGACGATACGGCTCGCGGAACTTGACGCGCCGATTGAGCGTGTCTTTCATTCCCGGGTCGCGCGGGTCGGCGAGGATCGAGCGATGCCCGAGCGCACGCGGACCGAACTCCGATCCACCCTCGAACCAGCCAATGACCTTGCCCGACGCGATCAACGGAGCGACCGCTTCTGGCTCGACAGCCTCGTACGCGATCGCGTACTTGTCGAGCAACCGCGTGATCGGCGCGCGCGCGTACGAACGACCGGTATACGGCGACGTCATCGCCACCGACACACGAGCGCGCTCGGGGCCGGCAACGTCCTGGAAGTAGCCCCAGAGCGCGAGGCCAAGCGAGAGTCCAGTGTCGGAGCACCCCGGCGGAATCCACACGTTCTCGAACCGCGATCGCTGCAGGACACGCGCGTTGGCCAGACCATTGAGCGCCGTTCCGCCAGCGATGCAGAGATTGCGGCTGCCGGTCTTCTCGTACGCGTACTCGGCCATGCGCACCATCTGACGCTCGCACTCCAACTGGACGTCATAGGCGGCACGCGCGAAGTACGGATCGAGGACCCCCTCACGGTCTTCGCAGCGACGCACGCCTGTGGCGACGATGCGCGGGAGCGGAGGGCGGCTGAAGAAGGCGCTGTAATCCGACGACATGCCTTCGTCTCGCGCCTTGAAGTCGAGCACCGGGCCGGGATGCGCCGCGCCATACGGCGCTAACCCCATCGTCTTGCCGAATCCTTTCTCGGGTCCGTAGGGCAGCACCGATCCGGTGATGAGCGAGTAGAGGCGCCCGATGCCCCAGATGTTTCCGCGTTCGAGGACGTGCGCGCCATCTGGGCGGAAGTGATACAGCGTCTGTGTGTTGAGCCGCGATCCGAGCGAGTCCACGACGAGGACGGCGGCCTCGTCGAACGGCGACAGATAAAAGGCGGCGCCGGCGTGGCCATCGTGATGATCGATCACGCGAATGCGCTCACGGGGATAGCGCAGGCGCAACTTCAGGTAGTCGTGTTCGAGCTTGCGATAGCCGGGGCCGCTGTTCATCCAGCGCGGAAGCCGGGCGTAGTCCGTGTAGATGAAGTCGATCTGCTCGAGCGACTCCAACCCGAACACCTCGAGGCAGTACTGAATGCCGCGGAGCGGAAATGCGTAGGTGTGCTTCGTCCGCGTGAGGCGGTCTTCGGCGATCGACACATACGCGATCTCGCCGCCGCCGCGTGGCACGCGGATCAGCGACGCGCTGGCTTCGTAATTCGCAAAGTTCGGGACACCCAGGACGTACGTGTATTCGGGCACTACTGGTTCAACCTCAGCCGGTTCAGTCTAACAAACTGACCAGCCTGCAGTGACGACCGCGCGCATCTTCTGCACGCGACACCTACTTGCCGCTGGAATTGGCCGCTCGCGCCCGTTCTTCTGCGCGCGCGGCGCTGAGGATGTTGCGCAACCCGTAGTTGCCTTCGTGACAGGCGTACTCGAAGACCTGTTGGCTCGCGTCCTTCTTCGTCAGGTTCATCGCGAACGTCCACGGCCGCGTCCACGTCGATGGATCGTCAACGGCCGTGGACCATTCGACAGTGCCCGGATTGAGCGGCGTGAAGCGCTCGACGATCCGCAACGTCTCGCCATTGGCGTTGCGATAGGCAATCTGGTCCTTGAAGTTGGTGGTTTCGACGACCAGCGTGTTGCCTTCGAAGTGGCCGCGCGCGTCGCCCATGTAGCTCGAGATCGCTTTGCCGACGTGCGGACGGCTGTCGAGTGAAATGACGCGAGTCTCGTGGATCATCTCGTAGGTGATCGCGACCGTGTTGGGTCCCTGCACGATCGAGTACGAGCTGCCGTAGATCGCCGGCAGCATCGAACCGGGAAGGCCGCGCGAAATGCAGCGATCGTACAAGCTGCGATCCTCTGGGCCATCCGCCGGACCACGGCCGCTGCGCTTGCGGGCGTCCTGTCGCGCCGCCACTCGCTTCTGCGCCTCCGGCGTCGTGGGTGGGATACGGCCGTCGGATGGATCGACCACGAGCCACGCACGGCTGCTGCTGGCGTTCAGGTTCTCCCACCAGAACAACTGCGGGTGACCTTCCGGATCCTCGACGGCGCTGGCCGCGCGATCGATCACGGCATCGCGCCGCTGCTGGCGCAGCTTGTCGAGTTCCGCGGGCGTGATCTCCTCGAGACGACGGCCGTTGAACTGCGCCGGCCGCTCGAACGGGATGTTGCTCTCGTCGCTGTTCGAGTAGACGCCGGACAGATCCGGATCGCCCCACGGTGTGCGACTGGGCTTCCAGTCTTTGACGTTGGTTGGCAACGCCATCGCCGCGTCGCGCTTCTTGAGCCCCTCTGCGACGCTCAGAATCAGTTTGCGTTCCGCCTCTTTCGCCGCGGCAACGTCGCGCGTTGTCTGCGACTGCGCAGCAGTCGGCGACTGCGTGGCAGTCGGCGATTGACCGGCGAGCGAGATCGTGGCGAGTGATGCCGTGAGACCCAGAATGACAGCTGCGCTTAGGGGCGCACGCTGATGATGACGCATGGCAAGCTCCCGCAGAGAAATGAGCCGAGACCCCTACGCCGACGCGATCCGCATGAGACCGCGCGCATCGTACGACGCCTCTCTGTCCAGGTCAAAAGGCAAAGGGCAAAAGGCAAAAGTGAGGTCTGGAATTCCATCAGACTCTACTGCCAGCGTGACGGGGATCCCCTGAGGAAGTCCCGCGCCCGGAACTGCGACGACGTACGCACTCACGGCGGAGGTGACTCGATATTCGCGGCCGACGAAGTCAGCATATGGCTTCAAGTGTGTGATCTCGGTGTCTGTTACCTCGCACCTTACATTTGACCTTTGACATTTGACCTTTGACATTTGCTCTTTGACCTTGCGCCGCTAGACTAACGTGTAGTGAAGATCCTGTTCTTCGGACGCCACTTCACCTATTTCCGCAACTTCGAATCGGTACTGCGCGGTCTCGCCGAGCGAGGCCATCAGATTCACCTGGCAGCAGACCGCGACGAATCGGTCGGTGGTCTGCAGATGGTGCAGTCACTCGCCGCGACCTATCCGAACATCACCTACGGCGAGGCGCCGCCCCGCGCGGCCGATGACGATGCCTGGGTGGCGAATCACCTGCGGCTGGGACTCGACTACCTGCGGTATCAGCACCGCATCTTCGATCAGGCGCAGACCTTGCGCGTGCGCTCACTGGATCGCACGCCGGCCATCTTCCTCACCCTGGGCCGCCTCACACGGCGGCTCGGTGAACCGGCGCGCCGCTTCCTTGTCGGCATCGTGCGAAGGCTGGAACGCTACGTCCCTGAGGACCAGGCGATTCGTGAGTTCATCGCATCGCACACGCCCGACATCGTCCTCATCACGCCGCTCATCAATCTTGGTTCGTCGCAGATCGAATACCAGCGCGCGGCTCGGGGGCTGGGCATTCCATGCGCGCTCTGCGTGTGGAGCTGGGATCACTTGTCGAGCAAGGCACTGATCCGTGATTGGCCCGATCGCGTCTTCGTATGGAACGAGGTCCAGCGGCATGAAGCGCTCAATCTCCACGGCGTGCCTGACGACCGCATCGTCGTCACCGGCGCGCAGTGCTTCGATCAATGGTTCAACCGGCAGCCGTCACGTACCCGCGCGGACTTCTGTGCGCACGTCGGCCTGCCCGATGACCGCCCGTTCGTGATGTACGCGTGCTCGACGCTGTTCGATCACAGCCCGCCTGAAGCGAAGCTCGTCGTCAAATGGGTCCGCCAGGTACGCGCCAGCCGGCTTCCGCATCTGCAGAACATCGGCATCCTGATTCGCCCGCATCCGTCGCGGCTCTTCGAGTGGGACAACATCGATCTCAGCACGATGGGACCGACGGTGTTGTGGGGACGCAATCCGCTCGACCCAGTCTCGAAAGCCGACTACTTCGACTCGATGTATCACAGCGCGACGGTCGTCGGCTTGATCACCAGCGCGTTCATCGAAGCCGGCATCGTCGGACGCGAGGTGCACACAGTGCTCGAACCCGAGTTCGAGGACAACCAACTCGGCACCGTGCACTATCACTACCTGACGAACACAGCCGGCGGGCTGCTCATCGTCGGCAAGGGATGGGACGAACACCTGCAGAAGCTGAATGACACGTTGTCGCGACCGCGCCAGGACGTGGTGAGGCCATTCATACAGGCCTTCGTTCGGCCCCACGGCCTCGACGTCGCGGCGACGCCGCGATTCGTCGAGCAGGTGGAAGCGATGTCGGGGTTGAGCGTGCAACCGGTCAGACCCGAGGTCTTCGGGTTCGCGTGGCGATGGGCAATCGATCGCGTGCGCGCGATGCGTCACGACTCGCGCTACGACCGCTGGATCCTCTCGGAGCGCGAGCAGACCGTCAAGCGACGCAACGAAGAGTACAAGGAACGCAGGGCGCGCGAGCGTCGTGCCGCGCGCCAGGCGCTTACTTCTTCGTCGCAGCCGGAGCAGGAGTCGCAGGCTCTCGCAGACCAAAAGTGAACATCGAATTACCGGCGACGATGCTCACGTACTGCTTGCCGTTGACCGCATAGGTCATCGGTCCAGACGCGACCGACGGTCCGAGATTCGTCTGCCAGAGCAGCTTGCCGGTTCGCGCATCGAGCGCGAAGAACGAGCCGTCGCGCGAGCCGCTGAACAGCATGTCTGACGCCGTCGTCAGCACGCCGCCTTCCGTGGACGGCGTGTTGATGCGATACGTCCATCGCTTTGTGCCGGTCTTCGGATCGATCGCCTGGATGCTGCTGTGCACGTCGTCAGTGGCGAGGCCTGGACGAGGGAACAGTCCGGTGAAGCCTCCACCTGCCTTGAACTCTGGTGGTGTATCGCCCTTGATGTACGTCGTGGATGTGTTCTCCCACGCCGGCACGTAGAAGAGACCCGTGCGCGGACTGTACGACGGGCTATACCAGTTGGTGCCTCCCTGATTGCCCGGATAGACGAGCGTGCCTTCTTTCGTCGGCGCGATGCCGGGCACCGGAATCGGCCGGCCCTTGGCGTCGAAGCCGTCCGCCCAGTTCACTTTGACGAACGGGAAGCCTTTCAGAAATTGTCCATTCGCGCGATCCAGCACGTAGGCCATGCCGTTGCGATTGGCCCAGAGCATCACCTTGCGTGCGCTCCCCTGCCAATCCATGTCGGCGAGTACTGGAATCTGCGTCGAGTCCCAATCGAACTCGTTGTGCGGTGAGAACTGATAGTGCCACTTCAGCATGCCCGTATCTGGATCGAGGGCGATCACCGAGCAGCTGTACAAATTGTCGCCAGGGCGTCCGGCGCCGTCCCAATCCGGTCCTGGATTTCCCGTGCCCCAGTACGTGAGATTCAATTCGGGATCGTACGAACCGGTCACCCAGATGGGCGCGCCGCCGTGCATCCACGAGTCGCCACCCCACGAATCGTGCCCCGCTTCTCCGGGCCCGGGCACCGTGTTGAAGCGCCACACTTCTTTTCCCGTCTTCACGTCCCATGCGGCGATGAAGCCGCGGACGCCGAACTCACCGCCGGCCGTTCCCGCGATCACCTTGTCCTTCACGACGAGTGGCGCGACGGTGAACGCGTAGCCTTCTTTCGGATCACCTGCCGGCTCGCTCTTCCAGAGCTCGCGTCCGGTCTTCGCATCGATGGCGATCATGCGCGCATCGAATGACGCGAGGAACACGGTGTCGCCGGCGACCGCGACACCTCGCGACAGCCTGCCGCAGCAGTTTCGCGCGGCAGGATCCGGCGTGTACGAGTACGCCCAGATCTGCTTACCCGTCTCCGCGTTCAACGCGATCACGTCGTTGGGACTTTGAATGGTGTACATCGTGCCGTTGACCACGAGCGGCGTGACCTGATGGCGCTCGAGCGAGCGCGATTGGAATACCCACTTCAGCTCGAGATCGCGCGCGTTGGTCGGGCGGATCGTTGTCAGCAGACTGTGGCGCTGACTGGCATAGCCGCCGGAGTAGGTGAGCCAATTCTGCGGTTCCTTGCTTGCGTCGCGCAGGCGCTCGGGTGTGACGTTCGGCGCGGGCGCCTCCTTGTTCGGCGGCGGTCCGAAGAACGGGGCATCCTGAGCGACAAGCGTTGCGGAGAGCAGCAGAAAGGCACAAACGCGAGCGATCATCGGTGTCCCTCGGTCTTCGTGGGCACGTCCGTTCGGACGTGCCGGCTATTCGACGCCAAACGCCAACAGTACGTTGCCCGGCCGCGCGGCGATGCCGCCGTATCCGGAATTGACGAACAGCATGCCGCCGCCGATCACGAGCGGTGAGCCGTCGATGCTGGCGCCGGTCCCTTTGACGCCATTGACGGTCTGGAACTCCTTGTTCGTATCGAACTGCCACAGGACTTTGCCGTCGGCGGTCGAGTATGCGCGCAGCCCGCCATCGAGCGACACGGCGAAGACAGCGCCGGGGATCAGTGTCGTCGCGCCCCCTTGCGACGCGTTGCAACGCGGTGTCCCTTCGCACAAGCGCGGCGTCGGTGGAGCCGCGCTCCACACGATGGCTCCCGTCGCGAGGTTCAGCGCGCGAACGCCTCCCGGGGTTGGCGACTGATAGTCGCCCACACCGAAGTAGCCGTTCTGACCGTCCAGTGCTCCGCCCCACGCACCGCCCAGGCCACTGCCCTGTCCAACGCGCGTCTGCCATACGACGGCGCCCTTCTTATCGGGATCGATCGCGTGGACCATGCCTGATTTCTGGGGAATCACGATCAACTGGCGTCCGTTGACCGTCGTGAGCACCGGCGGCGCCGAGAAATCGAAATCAGGTCCACGCGTCTCAGGACAGCCGGGATTGCCCTCGCCGCGGGGACCGCAACCGCCAAGCCAGTTGTCGTTCGGCGTCGCCTGATAGGACCAGAGCACCTTGCCTGTGTCGATGCTCATCGCGATCACCGAATCGGTCATCGCCTGCGGCGGATCGGCGTAGGCGTTGCCCGTGGACACGTACACCGCGCGGCGCTTCACATCGACGGTCGGAGAGGACCAGATGCCGCCGCCCGCAGGACCGAAGGCATCCTGACCAGATCGCGTGTTTCTACCGCGAAGCTTGGGCTCATCGATCGTGTACGTCTTCCACAGGAATGCGCCGGTGTTGACGTCGAGCGCGTTGAGATTTCCTCTGAACGTGCAGCACGGAGTCTGACCGCGGCCGCCCGTGCCTTCTTCGTTCAGCCCCTGCACGGCGACGAACGCTTTCCCGTCCTGAATCGCGATCGCACCGGTGATCGCTGCGGCCTGGTGCTCGTCCACCTTGCGCTTCCAGATCTGCTGACCCGTGATGGTGTCGATCGCGTACGCGTTCGCGCGTTGATCGCCGAAGAACACCGCGTAGCCAGCACGCCCGTTGGTCTTGTACGGTCCAACCGTCAACGCGCTGCGAACACCGGACTCCGCCTTGAAGGTCCAGTAGGTGCAGCCGGTCTTCGGATCGAGTGCGTGGAGCTCACCGTTGTCGCTCGCTACGAACAGCTTCCCGCCGGCGAGCGCCGGCTGTACTCGAGACGAGGTCGCGCCTTGATATGCGAACGACCACTTCAGCGTGAGCTTGGGGAGATCCGCGGCGGTGAAGCCGGCCTGCGACGCGTTTCGGGAATTGGTGACATCGTTGCCCCACGCCATCCAGCCCGGCGCGCGCGACGGATCGGTTGTTGGCGTTTTTGCCGTGCAGCGATTGGCGTTCGCCGTGGTCGTGGCTGCCGCGGCTGCGCGCCCGGTCAGATACTGCGCGACGGCCGTCCGCTCGGCCACGGTGAGCGAGCTTCCCTGTACCGACATCTTGCCGTTGGTCAGCGAGTTGACGATCGACTCGGGTGTGAGCGTGCGCAGCACGTCAGGTGGCGGCACTTCGGTCTGCCCCGGCTTGTGACACGTCGCACACGACCGCGTGAACACCGCTGCGCCGTCAGGCGCATTGGCTTGCGCGTGCGCGACGACGGGCAGCAGACTTACGACGACGACCGACGACAACACGATGAACTGGCGCATGCAGTCTCCCGGGTAGAGCGTGACTCGGAAAGCGGATTATAAGTCGCCAGCTCTGGGCTTTGGGCTCTGGGCTCAGAGAACCGCGATCGCTTCGATTTCGATCATCCAATCCGGGTGCGCAAGTGAAGAGACTTCGACAAGCGTAGACGCCGGGCCCTTCTGTCCCAGGTACTCCGCACGGATCGGTGCCAGATCAGCGCGGTACATCATGTCGGTGAGGTACGTCGTGATCTTGATTATGTTGGCCATCGTTCCACCCTGCGATTCGACCAGCGCCTTGATCGCCTCGTAGGCGCCGCGCGCCTGCGCCTTGAAGTCGCCGCGGTGTGCCGGACTGCCATCGGCCGTGTACGCGACCTGCCCGGAGAGAAAGAGTATCGTCTGGGCCTGGCTGACCTTGATGCCCTGACTGTACGTCGCGGGTTCGAATACACCGGGTGCGTTGAATTTCTCGATAGTCGCCATGAGGATGTGCTCCTAGGGGCCGACGGCCGTAGTCATATCGGATTGGATCTCCGCTGCTGAGAGCGCCCGGTTGTAGATGCGGAGATCGTCAATCAAGCCCTGGAAGTATCCACCCGGAGGACCATTACCTCCGATTCGCAACACACCAGTCGTCGTGACGATCGACCCCGATGCCGCAACACTGGCAACCTGCGAGCCGCCTATGAAGAGCCTGACCGTCGTGCCGTCAAAAGTCATCGCCAGATGCGTCCAGACGTTGAGGCCAATTGGCGCAGTGGACGGCACGCGGACCACGCTCGTGGTCGTGACGTGAGCGGCGGCCATATCCGTCGGACTTCCCGCATAGAGCGTGTACGCCAGCCCCTCAAAGCCCTGCATCTTCTGCACCACCGCCCGCCAGCCGCTGACCGAGGACGGCCGGACCCAAGCCTCGATCGTCATGCCCGTCGTGAGATCGAGGGAATTGTGATCGGCGACCGTGACCAGATCGTCTACGCCATCGAAGGAGAGTGCGCCTCCGTTGCGCCCTGCGCTGGACCACGTCGCACCCGACACCGTTCCCGTGCGGCCAAGTCCGGTTCGATCGATGAGCGTCGTGCCAGATCCTTCATTGAAGCTGTACGCCGCTACCAAGCCGGACGGCGCCGGCGGTGGACCTCCGGCGTTGACGGTGAGCGCAACACTCGCCTGACCCGACGTGGCAATGCCATCGCTCGCGACGTAGGCAAATGAATCGGACCCAACGTAGCCGTTCGCGGGCGTGTAACTGAACGAACCGTTGGCATTCAGCGCGAGGGCGCCATGTGCGGGAGCCGACACGAGCTGCGCCTGCAGCGACGGGCTGTCGATGTCGGTGTCGTTACCGAGGACGCCCGGCGTAGTCACGTTCAGCACGCTGCCAGACGTCACGCTGTACGATTCGCCCACCGCCGCCGGCGGATCGTTCTGTGGTACGACGGTGATCGACACTGTCGCCAGATTGCTGTTCGCTTGACCGTCGTTCACGCGGAACGTGAACGAGTCCGTTCCGGCATAGTTGGATGCCGGCTGGTAGATCAGCGACGGCGCTGCGCCGCTCAACGTCCCGTGCGCGGGGGCGCCTACGACGCTGTAGGTCAGCGGATTACCGTCAGGATCTGATGCCGTCAACGTCACGATCGATGACGTGTCTTCGTTCGTGCTGACGGACTGATTATTCGCCGACGGTGGCTGGTTGATCGGGCCGGCGCCGCCCGTCGTGAACCTCCAAACCGGTCCGGTGCGGCTGCCGCCGGCCGCATTCGTCACCGTCGCTCGCCATTCGTATTGCGTGTCTGGCTCGAGCGATGACATCGGCAGCGACACCGTGGACCCGCTCGGCACCGACCGTGTGCCAACCGTCGCGAACGCATCGGCCATCGGGAAGTCCAGCGAGAACTCGCTATCTGCATCAGTCTCGAAACGGTTCAGCCACGGTGAATACGTCTGCACATAGACTCGGTTGTCGCCGGGCACGAACCGCAGGATCCGTAACCACCCTTCGCCGCCGCTGGCGCGATCTTGATAGTCAGCAAGCATCTGGAACACCGTGCGCCCATCGACGACGTCCGTGCGGCGCGCTTCGCCGTGGACGTGGCCGCTCAGCATGAACGTCAGATTCGGGTTCGGTACTGCCAGCGTGTCCCACAGGTACTGCGTGCTGCCACATCCGTGTGTCGACCGCACCGCACCCAGCCCGAGATAGGCGTGCGTCGTCATGATGCCGATGCGATCCGGATAGGCTTTGAACACCGAATCCGCCCATGCCACGGCATCGGCCGGCGGGCAATAGATCATGTGGACGATGACGAAGTCCTTGCCGCCCGCGGAGAAGAGTTGGTAGTTGTTGTCGTTCAGATTCTGGTAGTGCCCGCCGTACCACGGCTGCCCCTGATACCGCGTATACGGGAAGTACTGATTGAAGAGCGTCGTCGGGAGATCGTGGTTGCCAGGACCCATGCCGTACGGAACGACGCCGTCAAGCAGACTCATGCTCGCGTTTGCCCGCTGCCATTCGAGGTCGATGCTGTTGTGCTCGACGATGTCGCCTTCGTGCGTTGTCGACGATCCACTGCGTCTGCGACGTGTAGATGGCCGGGAACGACTCCGAGTAGTGCTGCGTATCGGGCAGGGCGATGATCGTGAATTCCGGCGCCGCGGCTCTGCGCAGCGCGACGCTGACATTCAGCGAACCGCCGCCGGGGTCGCTGACCGACAACTGCAGCGTCGGCGCCAGGCTGATGCCGGTCGCGCCGTCGCTCGGCGCGATCAGGACCGGTTGATTCGGAGACGCGGCATCGACGGTCAGCTCGAAATCTGAAGACGCCCAGCTCTGTTGACCGAGGACGTCGGTGACTCGCACATTCCAGAGATAGGTGCGACCGAGCGCGAGGGTCGTCGTGAAGCTGACCTGCGCCGATGTCCCGGCGATTGGTCGTGTCTCAATCGCCTGCAGGCTCGTCCTGTAGACAACAGTCAGGACGGGAGAGAGGCTCGACTCGCTGCTGTCGAAGTCGACGCCGTCGGTACCGGAGTCGATCAGGACGATGCCGTTGTTGGGGGCACCGCTGCTCCACTCCCGCACGAACTGCGTGACGTCAATGGATCGCAGGCCGGCGACCGTGCAGTCGCCGTTCAACGAAACGCCAGCATTCGAGCCGGCGCCGTCGCCACCGGGCGAGGTCCACGGCACACCATTGCTGCGTTCGTTCCAGGTCGCCTCGTTCTCGTTCCAGCTCTCCGTCAATCGATACAACCGCATCAACTGCCCTGGGTTCGTGCAGTTCACCTGCAGCGTGGCGGACGTGATCGAGGCGCCTGCGGGAACTTGCCCGGCTCCTGCACCGATGAGCGAGGGGAACTTCATCACCGCATGCGCGTGCGGTGTCTGCCCGTCGACGTTGAGCGACAACGCACCACCGTCGGCCAGCGTCGGCGTGTCGGCGATGAGCTCGGCGTCTTCGATCTGCCCTGGACCACTGAATAGCGCAGTCCGCGGCGGATCGCCGACAAACAGCGTGGCGTTCGAAAGACCGCCGCTCGCGGTCGCCGACGCGGCGAAGGTGACGCTCGCGACGTTCGTCACGGCGTGGTCAGCGGGTGAGAGCAGACTGACCGTCGGAACTTGCGTCTGGGCCTCCGTGCCTCGCAGTTCGAGGTTGAAGCTGACGTCGGTACTGGTCGGCGACTGCTGGTGTACTTCCACCGCGATGACGTTCGTCCCGGTCACAAGCCGTGAGGGATCGACCGGCACTTCCTGCCACGCACTCTCGTCTGCGCCACCGATCGCGGTGGTGGCGCGTGTCGTGTAGGAAATGGAGCCGGTTGGCATATTCGAGCGCGTCACCTCGACGCCATTGAGGTAGATCACGCACCCGTCGTCGCGCACGAAGCGGAGCGCGAGCGAGGCGAAGGCGGCGGGATTGCTGACGGTGAAGCTGCGACGGAAGTAGTACGTGATGCGGCGATTGTTTGGATTGCTGCCGTATGAAATCACGGTGGCTTCATCGCCGTCGCCGTAACCAAGTTGCGCCGGACCGCTGGCCCACGCCGCATCGTTATAGCTGACGCCCCGCCACGCGGTGCCGAGATTCGTTCCTGAATCGTTGTATCGCCAGACCGATCCGGCAGAGATCAGGATCTGGACGGGGGCCTGGCTGTGCGTTGAAGACAACGCGCACACCAGGAACGACAACGCAATTGCAGTTTTTTTGAGGCGCATGGGGGAGTGAGATCTGTAGACCGGCGCTACGGCGAAGTCAACGACTATCGCGTCGAGAGAATGTCGGCGGCGAGGAAGTGTATCCTGACGCCACACGATGACACGAAGCGCATGGGTCGCCGGTATAGCTGTCGCTGCACTGGCTGGCGCGTGGTTCATTCACTCACAGCGCGAGGCCGCGACGTTGGCCGAAGCCGATCGCGCTCGCGCCGAGGAGATTCGGGCTGAAGCGCGCGGTTACCGTGAAGGCGACAACCAAGAGCGCAGCGCACAGCTCGACGCCCGCGTCGAAGCGGCAGTCCAGCAACTGAAATCGGAATCGCCGACCGTCCGATGTACTGGAGCCCTGCAACTCGGTCGCATTGGAACCGGCGCACAGATCAACGTACTCACCGACGTGGTCTTCGACTTCTCGGAGCCGACGAGCGTACGCATCTGTGCTGTCAGCGCGCTGCGACAGATGGGCGAGACCAGTACGGTGCTCGGAATCTACGAATCGTGGGCGCGCGATACGGACCAGGATCTGCGTCGAGCGGCGATATCGGGCTTCGGCGAGATCGGGCCAGACGCCACTGCCACGGCGTTGCCGTATCTGGAACGAGATCTTGGCTCCGAGTTCTGGGACCTTCGCTACCTGGTGGTCGAGTCGCTCGGAAAACTCGGTCCGGCCGCGGACGCCTTGCTCGCGGAAGCGGCGAACGACGAAAACGCGAACGTGCGCGGGCGCGCCAAGGCGTTGCTGAAGAGCAGAGGAAAATAGGAGAAGGCATGCGCTCGAGCGAGTCACCGGTATCGGCGGACGGCCGCACGGGCTCACCATCGATCAACAGAGCAACATCTACGTCGCCAATCCGGCAAGCCGCTCGGTGAAGAAGATCGTCAAGAAGTAGGGCCACCGTCACGTGGCCGGAGGATAACCATGACGTCGATCCGCATCGCCGCATTCGTTCTGCTCACCGGTCTCGCCGCTACTGCGCACGCGCAGACCAGTGCGCCGGTGAAAAAGGGCATCGTCGAGAAAGTCTCGGTGCACGGCGCGGCGTTGCAAGGCAACCTCGAAGGCGACTCCCCTGCTCGCGACGTCTACATCTATCTGCCCCCCGGTTACGCATCGAACCGCAACCAGCGCTATCCGGTCGTCTATCTCCTGCATGGCTACGGACTGACGGCCGAACGCTGGATGTCGTTCACGAAGCTTGCCGACGCCGCGGACAAGGACATCGCCGCAGGAACGATGCGCGAAATGATCCTGGTGAACCCTGATGCTTTCACGAAGTACAGCGGCAGCATGTACTCCTCGTCGCCGACGACGGGCGATTGGGAGAGTTACATCGCCGACGATCTCGTGTCGTACGTCGATAAGCATTACCGCACCATCGCGAACCGTATGAGTCGCGGTCTTGGCGGCCACTCGATGGGAGGCTACGGCACGATTCGCATCGGCATGAAACGACCCGATGTCTTCTCGAGCCTCTACATCATGAGCGCGTGCTGCCTGATGAACGCGCCATTCCCGGCAAACGGCAACCGAGGCGCGGGCGCGCGTGGCGAAGGCGCCCGAGGTGAGGGTGCACGCGCAGAAGGCGCGCGCGGCGAAGGTGCACGCGGGGAGGGGCAGGGCCGCGGACGCGGCGGCTTCGGCAACGTGCAGGCGGCGCTCGCCGCGGCGTTCTCGCCGAATCCGAAGAACCCGCCCGACTTCTTTGACAACCCGACGAAAGACGGTGTGTTGCAACCGCTGGTCGTCGCGAAATGGGCAGCGGCGTCGCCGCTGGCGATGATCGACCAGTACGTCACGAACCTGAAAAAATACAGCGCGATCATCGGCGAGGTCGGGACGGAGGACGGACTGGCTGCGGCGAACCGTCAGATGGATCAGATCTTCACTGACTTCGGCATCACGCACGCCTTTGAGACCTACGACGGCGACCACACCAATCGCGTCGTGGATCGCATCGAGCAGAAAGTGCTGCCGTTCTTTTCGAAAAACCTCAAAAGGTAGCCGGCTGACGCCGGACACTACACCCGAGGTTGGCGTGGCCCAGCCCTTGCTCAAGAGTCATGCATGGGAACTCGTGCGTGGGCCGCTACCCTTTTTGTCTCGCTCATCCTTTGCGTTGGCTGTGGGAAGGCGGACGACCCTGACAGGATCGCTCTGACCATTCATCGGCTCCTTGACGGAAAAGCACCCGACCATGTCAGCGCTGAGGCGTGGAAGGATACGCACGAGTTCTATAAGCGAAGGCAGGATGCGCCGGCCTGGATGATGGACGACCAGCGGACGAACGCTGATGTTGCCGTCGAAACCCTCGGTCGAGCACGGGAGCACGGACTCGATCCGGCGAACTATGACGAGCAGGAAATCGCGCGCCTGCGATCGCTCGCGATGAGCGAGGACGCGCCGGAGAAGGGCAGTGAACAGCGCACGGATGCACTGGCTGCGAGCGATGTGCGCATCACTGCCGCGCTGCTGACGCTCGGTCGCGACGTCGCCATCGGGCGCTCCAAGCCTGAACAGCTCGATCCACGTTGGAAAAAGCAGCGCAAGATTCCGGACTTCGTGGGGAGGCTCGCCGATGCCGCGGATAACGGGTTCCACGCGTGGCTCGACCCGTTCGCGCCGAAGCATGCGCAGTACATCGCGCTCCAAAAGGCACTCCGCGATCCAGCCATGGCGGAGCACGCGTCTCAGATTGCGATCAATCTCGAGCGATGGCGCTGGATGCCTGACGAGCTCGGCGGGCGCTACGTCATCGTGAATATCCCATCATTTCAGCTCGAAGCCCATCAGGGCGGGCAAAACGTGCTACCGATGAAAGTGATTGTCGGCACGCGCGACAACAAAACGCCCGTCTTCAGCGACATCATGACGACCACGGTTTTCAGTCCGTACTGGAATGTGCCCGACAGCATCGTCGAAGGCGAGACGGCACCAGCGGCGGCGCGCGATCCGGGATTCCTGCAGCGCAACAACATCGAGATCCTGCGGGTCACCAAGAGTGGGGCGACGCCGGTCGATCCCTCGACCGTGAAGTGGGACGATCCGGAAGAGCTCAAGGCACTGGCGTTTCGCCAGAAGCCCGGTGCGACCAACGCGCTGGGGCACGTCAAGTTTCTCTTCCCGAATCCGTACAACGTCTATCTGCACGACACGCCTGCCGATGCGCTCTTCGCGCGGCCAGGCCGGGCGTTCAGCCACGGATGCGTACGCGTCGAGAAGCCGGAGGACCTCGCGAAGTGGCTGCTGCTAGACGCCCCGGAATGGACCAACGAAAAAATCGTGGAGGCCATGCATGCAGGCGACGAGCAGCACGTGAAGCTCAAGCAGGAGATCCCGGTCCACATCGTGTATTTCACCGCGTGGGCTGATGATGCCGGCGTCGTAGGTCTGTATCCCGATGTCTACGGCTACGACGCCGCACAATCTTCTCACTGAGGCTGAGCTCTGATACGCGCACGCGCACGTTACACTTAATGAACGGTGCGTGCGGTTTTCCTTCCAGTGATTTTGGTTCTGGCGATCGGTGCCGCGACCGGTGCGCGCGAGAAGGACTCTGCGCCGGCGAAGTCGATTCCCGTGAAAGCGGCGGCCGTAAAGAACACGGCGGCCGTGAAGAACGCGGCGGCCGAAACGTCAGCGTGGAATGAGACGACGATGGGCACCATCGATCCGCACGTCTTCGAGCTGGCGCTCGGCGCGGCTCGGTGCGTCGTCCGCTCGGGGGCAATTACCGATCCCTCCACGCTGACCGTCATCGACTATTCGAAGCCATCGACCGAGAAGCGGCTGTGGGTGTTCGATCTGCGCGCGCACGAGCTGCTCTACGAGGAACTGGTCGCGCACGGGCAGGGCAGCGGCGACAACTTCGCCAAGGTGTTCTCAAACGAGCCCGACACGCATGCATCAAGTCTGGGACTGTTTCTGACCGAAGACACCTACGTCGGCAAGAACGGCTACTCGCTCCGCCTGAAGGGACTCGACGAAGGCTTCAACCACCGTGCGGGTGAGCGGGCGATCGTGATGCACGGCGCGCCCTATGTCAGCGACGACTTTGTGAAGAAGAACGGCCGTCTCGGTCGCAGCTGGGGATGCCCGGCGCTGAGCGAAGGCGTGGCTCGCGAAGTCATCGATCGCGTGCGCGGTAACGGGATCGTCTTCTCCTACTACCCCAATCAGGACTGGCTCGACTCGTCGCGCTATCTCGGCGACTGCGGCGCCGCCTCCTGATGTAGTGTCCGGCTTTTAGCCGGACCGCGGCACACTCGCATCCCCGTCGAATTCGAGGCCCGGAGGCGCCTGCTTCGGTCCGACCTGTCCTACGACTACGCTCGCGCGCGCGAAGCTCTCGGGACGAACGGGCACCCCGGCCATCCCTCGCAGCAAGGCAATCTGCCCCACGTGCGTGAGCGCGTCGGCCAGCGGTCCCTGAATCAGCTTCTGAATCGACACGGCCGACGGCGTCGACGCAGCGAGTCGTTCATCGAGCGCTTCGAGGCCGTCAAAGAAACGCTCCACCTCTGTGTGCCAATCATCTCCGCCACCGGCGGACCATTCGGATCGGCCGTCCGCGAGCGGAAGTGCCCACGCCATCAGATCGGCGAGATGCGCGACGATGAGTACCGGTTGGCGCGTACTCGGAGAGACGGACACGTGCGGAAACTCGGGCGGCACGTCGCGCAGGACCTTCGCAGCGCGATACGCCAGGGTCGCGACGAGGTGCCGCAGCACGTCGATGTCGTTCATGCCATCTCTCCCTCAATCCAACCAACCCGCCGCCAACTGCTTCTCATGCGCGACGATGGCGTTGCGCATGAACATCGCGACCGTGACTGGACCGACTCCGCCCGGTACCGGCGTCACCCAGCTCGCAACTTCTTTCACGCCATCGGTATCGACGTCGCCGACGATCATCGTCTCGCCATTCGGTCCCGTGATCTGATTGATCCCGATGTCGATGACCGCCGCGCCTGGCTTCACCATGTCGGCGTGCAGGAACTTCGGCTTGCCGACCGCGACGAGCACCGCATCAGCGCGACGCGAGTGCGCGGCGACCGAGCGCGTCATGTGATGACACACCGTCACCGTCGCGCCTTCCGCCATCAGCATGAACGCCGCCGGCTTGCCGACGATCTCCGAGTGCCCCACCATCACGACCTCGAGACCGTGAAGATTCAGACCGGTTGCCTTGATCAACTCAACCGACGCCGCAGCTGTACACGGCGCCAGCGCCAGCTCGTTGTAGACGATGTTGCCGATCGAGGCGGGGTTCATGCCCTCGATGTCCTTGAACGGATGGATCGCGGACGCGAGCGAGCGGCCGTGAATATGCTTCGGCACCGGACGCTGCAGGATGACGCCGAGGACGTCAGGGTCGTCATTCATGGCGACCAGCCGCGCCTTGCACTCCGACTGCGTCAGCGTTTCCGGCCAGATCTCAGATGAGAAGCGCAAGCCGACCTTCGTTGCCGCACTCGCCTGACCGCGTTCGTAGACCGCGGCTTCCTTGTGTTCGCCGACGCTGATCGAGACCAGCCGTCCGATGGTGTGCCTGATGGCCGCGGCAC
>Ga0310810_10000883_pt1 | contig 30357 bp, 25 predicted proteins | sample NCmetagenome_FD_207641 | JGI IMG/M metagenome (GOLD analysis project Ga0310810, IMG submission 207641) | Soil microbial communities from experimental microcosm in Duke University, North Carolina, United States - NC | ecosystem: Engineered > Artificial ecosystem > Soil microcosm > Unclassified ... | reverse complement strand
TTGTCGCGGAAATGCAACTCTTGCAAGCAGCTAATCGCGAGCAGCGCCTCAAAACTATTCTTGATGAAGTCATTGATGAATATGATTATGTACTGATCGATTGCCCGCCGTCATTAAGCGTGCTGACATTGAATGCTCTGGTAGCCGCGGATTCAGTATTGATTCCAATTCAGTGCGAATATTTCGCTCTCGAAGGGTTGAGTGCATTGCTAAACACAATCGAACAAATTCGTACAACCATCAATTCTAAATTACATATTGAAGGCTTGCTGCGCACGATGTATGACGGCCGCAACCGACTTGCGCTGGATGTTTCCGCACAGTTGCTCTCGCATTTCCCGGATCGGGTCTACCGTACAGTCATTCCACGTAATGTAAGACTTGCTGAAGCTCCAAGCCATGGTGAACCGATTTTGCATTATGATGAAAAATCTCAGGGTGCAGTTGCTTATCTTGCATTAGCCGGAGAAATTCTGCGACGTGCCGAAGGTCAAACAGCTGCTGTTGCATAAAGTGTGTTTACCAGAATAAATAGATAATCCCTGCCAACAATACAGCGTTACAAAATGGCATGACTATCCCGCGAATCTTGCGCCAGGATATACCGCCCTTCATCGTCGCCAGCATGCTCACCGGATATAACCACAATAATTGCAGTGGAAAATTTGCCGAAGTTTTCATTATTAAAACATATCCCAAAAAAACCGCTAACAATGCAAATGAACATAATGCAATACCGGATAAAAATGGCACTCTTTTAATCTGAAATGGCTTTGAATAATAGATGAATATTATGCTCATCATAGATGCAATGATCAGAAATGCTTTCGCATTAGCGAACAAGGCATAGAACAATGCGAGACTCAAAATTATTAATGCTAAATTTTTTAATGTACTGGAATCAGCGTCTGCATTTAGTGAATATTTATCCTTCCCGGCTTCCGCAATCAAGTCAATAAGCATAGCAAACAACATCACATAAATTACTGCCATCAATGCAAAAATAAAGCTGATTGTCACTTCCTGATCTCGATAAATAAAATCATGAATATCATAATTTTTGCTTGCCGAGGCAACTGCAGCACCAAACAAAACAGCCAGCACACTGAAAATAATATTTGAAATTTTCAGATTACGGATAATGGAGAGAAACACTTCAGGACTGGCAAGATATGCAGGCCAATACACAAGAAAAAAAAGCAAAAACAAAAATGATTTTGTCATCAATGCTTCTGTTAACACACCAGAAAAGCCAAGTGAAGCCAAAATATATGTGACGATAAACGGAGACATCCCCCATATAAAAATAACGGAATAACACAACCATGCGTACACTAAACTTTTATAGATCGGTAGATTTTTTGTAAGAAAATAATAAAAAAAACAGAAAATAAGTAGCGTTACTTCAATCCTCATGCCCAGCGACAAACCATCTGCTCCATTTCCGATGGTTACATATGTCCGCCATAAATTTACGTTCGCACCAGGTTGCAAATATGAAATGTTGACACCCGCCCCCAACGTTGACACCAGATCAATGAGAGGAGCCGATAACAAAATAATTGTTCCGGGAAGCAGCACTCGACACACTTTAGAAATGGATACAGATGCGGCAAAATGAATAAAAATTGAGAGAGCCATCACCACTGCAATATATGCCAACGTGAAATGAAATGTATTTTCTTCCACGACAAAAGATGCAGAATCAAAAACCTTATCTTTCTGCGACATGGATTCCAGAATTTGTTTAATGACGATGACGCTGAAAAATGTAGCGATATAAGTCCAGAAAGGGATATTTTCATTCTCAAAATATTTAAACACTTTAGCGGGAATCTTTTTTATTCTGCGTACATCCATGTTAAAACCTCAGAAATTCAACTTCTAGTTTAAATTCATTAAATCATCCTTAAATATTACTGATATAATTTCTCATTCATTATCATACATAATGTACTAATCATATGATAGCAATATAGATTTTAATCTAAACTTTGAAATCGCATTTTGAAGTAGAATGGGTATAATAATCCCATTTTGCAGCGAGCGACGTATGGATAGAAAATCAGATCAACAAACAACTCACTTCGGTTTCCGCAACGTGAAACACGATGAAAAAGCCGGTCTCGTGGCAGAAGTTTTCCGTTCTGTTGCCCCAAAATATGACTTGATGAATGACTTGATGTCATTCGGCATGCACAGGTTATGGAAAAAATTCACCATTCAACAGGCTGCCATCAAGCCGGGACATCGCATTTTAGATGTTGCATCAGGCACTGGTGACCTTGCGATGGCTTTTGCCAGGCTGACCGGACCAACCGGCATGGTCATCATGACAGACATCAACGAAGCCATGCTGAACACTGGACGCGACCGTCTGCTGGATGCAGGTATATGCGGCAACATCGAATGTGTACAAGCCGATGCCGAAAACCTCCCATTCGCTGATAATGATTTTGACCGAGTCACGATTGCATTTGGCTTACGTAATGTCACCAACAAACTTGCCGCATTAAAGTCTATGTATCGAGTTTTAAAACCAGGCGGAAAATTATTGGTCCTTGAATTTTCCAAAGCGACCACACCGCTGCTATCAAAGATTTATGATCTGTATTCATTTAACGTTATACCAAAAATTGGCGGTATTGTTGCGAACGACACTGACAGTTATCAGTATCTAGTAGAATCAATTCGCATGCACCCAGATCAGGAGACCATGAAAAACATGATGCAGGAAGCTGGCTTCGACGACGTCGAATATTTTAATCTTTGTGGCGGTATCGTCGCATTGCATCAAGGATATAAATACTAACAATGAAATCTTTTTTGCCCGCAGCCATTGAAAAAGCCCTAAACGCCTATCTTCATGCAGACGATCTTTCAGTAAAGCGTCTGGCTAGAATGTCAGGAAAGTCAATCTCGATTGAATTAATGCCGAGTAGCATTTCATTCAACTGTCACTTTCATCACGACAAAGTGACGGTTGATCTCAAAAATGATTTCACTCCTGTGACAAAAATCAAAGGCACCCCATTGCAGTTGCTCAGCGCTTTCATCGACAAAGAACGACGCCATCAATTTTTTGCTGATGATGTCTCCATCGAAGGTGATGCTGAATTTGCCCAGCAAGTGATTAATCTATTTGATCAAATACACATTGACGTTGAAGAACATGCTTCCAGATACATTGGCGACACATCCGCACACCAGCTTGGAAGACTGATCAAGGGTATTCGCAAGTGGGTCACAAACACCGGGCAATCATTTTCGCAAGATGTGAATGACTACCTGCATGAAGAAGCCGCGTGGTTTCCAGTCAAAGAAGAGCTGCGTGATTTCTTCGAAGATATTGACACTATCAGAATGGATACAGACCGCCTGGAAGCACGTCTGAAGCGGATCAAAGCGCAACTAAATGATGAGGAATCACTGTGAAAATAATTTCGCATGTATATCGACTTATGCGCATCAACTTTATCATGATGCGATACAATATTGATGAAATTATTCTGGGAACTCACTGGTTTTATCCATTACGCTTTCTAGTTTTTTTCAACCCTTTCTATTGGACAGTTGGCCGTAAGCTGCCGCGCGGTGAACGCATTCGCATGGCGCTAGAAGATCTTGGCCCTATTTTCGTAAAAGCGGGGCAGATTGTCTCAACCCGCAGGGACTTACTTCCAGACGACATCGCCATAGAATTATCTAAACTGCAAGACCGAGTACCACCGTTTCCGGGAAAACAGGCAAAAAATATCATTGAAAAATCACTTAAACATTCAATATCCGATCTATTTAGTGCCTTCGATATGCATGCCCTGGCTTCTGCATCCATCGCACAAGTTCATGCAGCAAGATTACTTAACGGCGACGAAGTCGTTATCAAAGTATTACGCCCAAATATTGCCTCTATCATTGAACGCGACGTCGATTTACTGACATCAATGGCAAAAATCGCTGAAAGATATTCCGCCAATGCACGCGCTTTCAAGCCTCGTGAAATTGTTGCCGAAGTCGCTCAAACGTTACATGATGAATTAGATTTAACTCGCGAAGGTGCAAATGCTTCACAGCTGAGTCGCAACTTCAAGCATTCAGACGAAATATACATTCCAAAAATTTATTGGGATTATTGCCGCCATAACGTGCTTGTGATGGAACGTGTTCACGGAATTCCAGCTCACGACATCACTCGCCTGAAAGATGCCGGCATCGACATGGAAAAACTAGCACGCCGCATCATCGAAATTTTCTTTACCCAGATTTTTCGCGATAGCTTTTTCCACGCTGATTTACATCCAGGCAACATATTTGTTTCCGAAAAACAACCTGAAGACCCAAGCTTTATTCTGGTTGATTTCGGTATTGCCGGCTCTCTCAGTCAAAACGACCAGCGCTATCTTGCCGAAAACATGATTGCGTTTTTCAAGCGTGATTATCAGCGTGTCGCGGAATTACATATTGCCTGTGGGTGGCTGCCACCTGATACACGCATTGATCAATTTGAAGGAGCGATCCGCGCAGTTTCCGAACCCATTTTCGAACAGCCGCTACGTGAAATTTCTTTCGGTAAATTGCTAATGCGCCTATTCCAGGTTGCACGTAGATTCCATATCAACATACAACCGCAATTAATTTTATTACAGAAAACATTATTGAATGTTGAGGGATTAAGCAGGCAAATCGCGCCTGATTACAATCTCTGGGAATCAGCTTCTCCTCAGATTGAGAAATGGCTGCGCAAACAAGTTGGCGTCATGTCTTTTCTGAAACGCATTCGCAGTAATTTGCCCATGTGGTCAGAGCAAATTCCCGAAATTCCAGGAATGCTGTATGAAGTATTGCGCGAAGCAAAACATCAACAGGAAAGACAGCGCTTCGAACAGCTTGCCGCCGCAAAAAATAATCAGACAAATATCGGAAAGTTAAAAACGGAATACTTCATGCTGGGTGCAGCTGTTGCAGCCCTAACTGCAACAGCGGTTTATTTCCTGGTATAAAATGGGATCTCTTCTCGCCCACTCGTACAACTCTAACAGGTGGGATCGTAGAGGGAAGGCGAGATGCGACCCCAGCAGTTAATCCGTAAATCTTGTAAGTGCAGTGGCAATTTTGTCTTCCATTCCCTTGTAGCGCCAGTTCAATCCTTTATTCGCATTCACAATAATGACAAATGCTAGCGGGTCTTTGTCGTAAGAAGTGGCATAACCAGCAAGACTGACAACACCATTAATAGTTCCTGTTTTTGCGCGAATTTTGCGGGTAATGTTTGTCATACGCCGCTTCAAGGTACCATCAACACCGGCAACTGGCAGCGCTGGAATAAAATAATCGCCAGTCTTGGCGTTACTGTATGCATACTGTAAGACTTGCATAAATTGCGAGGGTGATGCGAGATTATTTACAGATAAGCCTGAACCATCGAGCAGACGCATTCCCTTTGTCTGTACACCGGCTGTTTTGGATAAAATACTAGATACTGCAATACTGCCATTTTCCCAGCTGCCCGGCCGATGCGAATAGAGCTGACCTAATTTTTTGAACAGGGCGCCAGCAATAACATTATCAGATTTTTTCAACATATCATGTATCAATTCTGGAAGTGGATCTGAGTAATGCGTGCCGACAACAGAAAGCGAACGTTTAGCCGAGCCGAATGTAACAGTACCGTAAACATCTACACCGATTCGTCGCAGCAAGCTTTTAAATAACGTACGGTTATATTCAGGAATATCAGTAACAACATAATTCACCCCCCAGCCGGTTGCACTTTTCGCGAGACAACCATCCAGGCTAATGCTGCTATTCACACTGGTCGTCATCTTCAAAGCACAATCTCTCCTGCTGGATCTCGTTACCACATTATTGCGAATGCCGGGATAGAAATGCACAGGTGAGGTAATGACAGTAGCCTTGCGCCCTGGCTGCGATGGCTGCATGGATAACGGCAGCACATTGTGATTGATAATGCTGGCACTAATGGGTGCTCCGTAATAATAACTTTTATCTTTTTCACTCCAGCCTGGACCATAAAAGCGCTGATCATATGCGGTGTTATCGATATATACATTGCCAGAAATCGCTGATATCCCCTGATTTTGCAAGTTCATCATGAGATCAACCACATCAGGATAGGTGAGTGATGGATCGCCGCTCAATACAATGTACAAATTTCCCTGAAGCACTCCGTCATGAACCCCCCTCGCATCTGTAAGCAATTGGGTTGCGAATCGATAGTTCGGGCCAAGATAAATCAAAGCTGCCTCTGCAGTTAATATTTTCATGATACTGGCAGGAACCATGGGTTGATAAATATTACGCACATAAAGTGTCTGGCCGGTTCTTAATGACTTGATATAAACGCCGATGTCCGCACTGCTCGTGTCATAGGAAGAAATTATGCGGCTTAACACATATGAAAGCTGATTTTTACCATTAATCTGTGTAGGCAGCTCAATGCCGCTAGATTCAGCCGCCACTCTGCGAGGGGCAGTACTGACTCGTTTGCGGGCAAAGCGGACTTTATGAGCGCTCGTTTTTTTTAATACTCTGGTTTTAACCGTATGGCGGCTGCTCTTTTTACTTGATGCAGCCAAGCCGCTTTCAGCAATTGAAAATATCAAAACGACTGCGAGTAATAATTGAAAAAACCGCATTCACACTCCATTACGAAAGCCATTGATTTTTGCGCAATAAACAGGCATCACGATACTAAACTTAAGCGAATCTGTAAATTAGAACCTGTCCTTTCACCCTTCACATGATATACTCTGCCAGCTTACGAGAGGAGAAATTAGTATGATCAGTCTCAAAAAATTACTGGGCTTGGAATACTATGTCAGCCCAACTGACAAATTTCTGTTAAATTATGACCAGACGCATTCCGGGATCTCTCATTCACAGCGCAAAGAAATTGAGAAATCATCTAAAATTGCCAATCTGAGAGACCATGCCACAATTACAGCCGCTCACGCTGATAAATTATGGGACAAATTCTAAAGACTCATGCGATTCCTGAACCGCATCATTCCATTTCTGATCGCCGGCATGATTTTAGTCATGCTGGCATTTGGTATGGTTCTGCTGGCCTATATTTTTCTAATTGGCACCGTCGTCGGTATAGCATTGTTTGCAGTCAGTTGGATTCGCGAACGATTTTTTGCACGAACTCCCAAGCCGCCTGCACAAAAGCAGGGGAGAGTCATCGATAGCGATGACTGGCGTAAGTTATGAATTCATCACTACAAAATATTCGACGTCTGTTAGGTGTCATCGCACTTGATCAAACATATATTGAATTTGCAGTTCCCATTATCACTCTCATCTTTTTTGATTCTTCCAGCCGGATGTTCCCGGCTGATACTTCATTAGCTAGTCGCAGCATGTGGTATGGTACATGCATATCTATCCCGTTTTTTATAAATCTTTTTTTTGCACCCCTGCTTAGTACTTTTTCTGACGAATTCGGCCGCCGTAAATTTTTATTATTCGAAATATTCAGTGCATTTTTCTATATGCTTTTTGCTGGTCTTGGTGTTATTACCGGTAAACTTTGGCTGCTGATTGCAGGATTTGTTGTGCGAGGCGCATTTTCACGCACAAACACAACTGCATTGGCAATGATTGGCGATGCGGCCAGCTATCATCAAAAAATGAAGTACATGAGTTATTTACAATTTGCGATTTCTCTTGGAGCATGTGTCGGGCCAATTATTTCTGGTTATTTTGCCGAACGATTCTTCTTCGATACATTAAATTTTTCCTTGCCGTTTTTTATTGCTGCATGCCTTGCGCTCATAAACTCAATCCTCGCTTATTTTTATATTTCAGAAACATTACAAACAAAATCATCTCATGCCTGGCAGGAACATACATCCAGCCGTCTAATGGCTAATTTACTGTCAATTAAATCTATCGCGATGAACAAGAATGTATTAATGACTTCATTGTTATTATTATGTTTCCAAATCGGATGGGCGATGTACTACCAATTCATCCCGCCAATTTTAAAATCGGTTTACCATTTCAATGCGCATTCATTAGGTGTTTTTATTGGTATGATTGCATTTTGGCTACTGATTGGTTCAGGTCCCGCATTTAAATTAATTTATCCTGCTTTCAATTATCGAACGATGCTTAATATCAGTCTGGGCATAGAGCTGCTAGGCATCTTCATTTCAATAGCGACTTACTTTCATCGCTTGCCGGACAGTTTTATCTGGGCTGGGGCAATGCCCATCGCGATAGGTGATGTTCTCGCATATATATGCCTTACGACCCTTTACTCGAATTTTGTTGCTGACCATATGCAGGGTAAAGTGATGGGCATCAACTTCTTAATAGTCGGGCTTGCCTGGGGCTGCACCGGTTTCATCGGCGGCTTTCTAAGCGCATATTCTCTCATCCTGCCTTTAATCATAGCTGCAGTGAGTATTATTGTTGCTTTTTTTATCATCAACTTAATCTATGTGCATCATTTGGATGCTTAGATTCCAGATCTGTACAAGTAATGACCTGCTTTTTACTATCTCCCATATATAAATGTTATAATTAATACATAACTAAAAAGGATTTTTAATATGGAAAAGACCTGGAGAGGGATGCTGGAAAGCCAGCTCATCAAAGTATATGGCGATAAAAAAGGTTCCTCGTTATTCAAGTTATACGGTCAGGCGTTTCCCATTTCATATGCAGATGAAACTGACGTAACTGTCGCTGCTGAGGACATCGCTCAACTTGAAAATATGTCACGTGAAAATGCACTCACGATTAAGCTTTATTCATCGACAGAAAATCCTGACTATCCATTACATCTTCGTCTTTATCAGTATGAAAAGGCAATTCCACTCTCTGTCATCTTACCGATGCTTTCCAATCTGGATTTACGCGCTGATAGTGAGCGCCCATACAAATTAACATTGGTGAATGGGGATCATGTATGGATCAGTGATTTTTCTGTCGCATATATGAATGCCGAACTAAATATAGATGAAATCAAAGATTTATTTATCGATGCATTTTTAAATATCTATAACGGCCATGCGCAAAATGACGGCTTTAACAAATTAGTTCTTGGCGCTTCGTTATCGTGGCGAGAAATTATCATTTTGCGTGCCTACGCAAAATATCTTCATCAAATACAATTTCGTTTCAGTCAGCATTATATTGAACACACACTTTCCGCTCATCCTGAAATTACAAAAGATCTCATTAATTTATTTAATGCACTGCACAATCCTGCTTTGCAAAAGAAATCGGATTCAGAAACGATAGAAGCGAGCATCAATAAGAAACTTGAATCAGTTACGAGTCTTGACGAAGACCGTATTCTACGCCGCTATATGATTCTGATACTAGCCACTCTACGTACCAATTATTACCAACTCGACAATGACAAGAAGCATAAAAATTATGTCTCTTATAAATTATCATCGCGCGACATACCTGACATGCCGCTGCCGATACCGTTGTATGAAATTTTCGTTTACTCTCCAGATATCGAAGGTATTCACTTACGTAATTCTAAAGTTGCACGCGGCGGGATCCGCTGGTCAGAGCGTCCGGAAGATTTCCGCACTGAGATTCTAGGGCTGATGAAAGCACAAGTCGTGAAAAACGCAGTTATTGTTCCATCAGGAGCGAAAGGCGGCTTTGTGTTAAAAAATCTGAAATCTGGTGCAACCAGAGAAGAGGTCGGCAAAGAAGTTGTAAAAGGATACACATCATTCATTAAGGGTTTGCTGGATATCACCGACAACATTATAGATAACAAATATGTTCGCCCCAAAGATGTTGTGTGTCGTGATGATATCGACCCATATTTTGTTGTCGCTGCGGATAAAGGCACAGCAACATTTTCTGATCTCGCCAACAGTATTTCTGCGGAATATAATTTCTGGCTTGGCGATGCATTCGCATCGGGCGGCTCTGCTGGTTACGACCATAAGAAAATGGGAATTACCGCACGTGGTGCATGGGAATCAATTAAACGTCATTTCCGAGAAATCGATATTGATGTAATGAACTCTGATATCACAGTTGTCGGTATCGGCGATATGGCTGGTGATGTATTTGGTAACGGCATGCTGTATACCAACCATATCAAACTCGTTGCGGCTTTTAACCACCGAAATATTTTTATCGACCCCAATCCGAATCCCGAAATTTCTTATGAGGAACGTAAGAGATTATTTAATTTACCGGGTTCTACCTGGGATGATTACAATTCCTCACTCATTTCAAAAGGCGGCGGTATTTTTCTACGGTCACTTAAATCTATTACATTAACTCCTGAAATGAAGGAAGTTTTTGATACAGACGTCAATTCAGCAACACCGAACGAATTAATTCGTATTATTTTGAAAGCACCAGTTGAATTATTATATAACGGCGGTATCGGTACATATGTTAAATCAAGCATGCAAAGTAACGCTGATGTTGGCGACCGCACGAATGATTACTGTCGTGTCGATGGCAGTGAGCTGCGCTGCAAGGTTGTAGGAGAAGGTGGTAATCTCGGATTTACTCAATTAGGCCGTATTGAATTTGCATTAACAGGAGGCTTGATCAATACAGACTTTATTGATAATTCAGCAGGTGTTGACTGTTCTGACCACGAAGTTAATTTGAAAATTTTATTAAGTTCTGAAATAAATAAAGGCAAGCTGACACTTGAATCACGTAACACACTGCTTGCTTCTCTCACGCAGGAAGTTGCAGACCTCGTATTACGCGATAACTATGAGCAGGCTTTAACAATGAGCTTTACTGCTGATGCAGCAAGAAGATATATCAGTCTTCATGCTGTGCATATCAAAGAACTGGAAACTGCTGGTTTGCTCGACAGACGCGTTGAGTTTATTCCTGATGATAAAAAATTAATGGAACGTAAAGCAGCAGCGCAAGGCTTGACACGTCCGGAAATTGCCGTTTTACTGGAATACACAAAAATTCATTTAAAACAGTCAATTCTACAAACAAATATTGCTGATGATCCCTATATCAGTAACATCGTTGAAAATGCGTTTCCTCCCACGATTCGTCAAAAATATTCACGCGAAATGAGAGAACATCGATTATTCCGTGACATTGTTGCAACGCAGCTTAGTAATAGAATAATAAATACGATGGGAATCACATTCATACATCGTATTCACACTGAAACCGGTTCATCTATTGATGAATTAGTCCGTGCATATACAGTCGCGTCTCATATTTTTGGAACAGATAAAATTCGTCATCTGGTAGAAGAATTAGATTTTAAAGTTCCAATGAGCAAGCAATATGAGATGCTTTATAACATACGCAACTTAATTAATCTTTCAACAAGATGGTTTTTACATAGCACATTATTAAAAGGTGATGTTAAAGATTTAATTGATCATTACTCCAGTCGAATTGAAATACTTCAATCCATTATTCCAACCTTGATGGCTGGATTCACCCGCAAATATCTAGATGATTTAATCGAGGATTTTTTAAAGTCCGGTTTGCCACGCGAAACCGCCGAAGCAATCGCAACATACCGTGCAATTTATACCGCTTTAAATATCATTGACGTTTCCACAAGATATAATTTCGACCTTGTTAAAACTGCGCATGTATATTTTGCATCTGGTGAACGTGTCAATATGGTATGGTTTCGCGATCAAATTAATCATGACTCCCGTGAAGGACACTGGAATGCACTGGCACGCCTCACATTGCGAGATGAGCTTGATGCTGCACAGCGGGCATTAACTGTATCAATCATGAGGGAAGATACAAAAAGCACGGAAGCACCAGATTTAATTTCAAAGTGGCTGGATACAAATAAAGACGCGCTTAAGCGCTGGGATAACCTTCTGGAAATGCTACATAGCAGCACAAGTATAGAATACTCCATGTTCTTCATTGCAGTACGTGAATTAATGTCTATTATTATGCGCAGCACAGGTGCGCCAAGAAATTAAAATATAGTAATCCCTGATTCGGTAAGAACGCCATTAAGATTTATATCCCATGGTTCTCGCTCTATTGCATCGCATTGCTGCATATCATAACCAACACCCAACATAAAAGGTTTGGTCTTATTGTCTGCATACAGAAAAGCAAATGTACGATCGTAGTAACCGCCGCCTGTCCCAATTCTGCTTCCTGTTTTATCAAACGCAACCAGGGGGGTTAATACAAGATCCAGTTTATCTGCATGAATCAAGTGAAGTCTGCCAACAGGCTCAGGAATAGAATATTGATTTGGCTGCAATTCATCATTACGTTGGTATCGTGCGAAATTTAAAGATTTACCATCTGTCAGAATTGGTAAATAACAATGTTTTCCCGCATTCAGAATGGCGTCAATGAGAAGACTTGTATCAAATTCAGATTTATATGCTATATATGCCGCAATGTTGCGACTTGATTGAAAAACGGGGTGAGCAGCAAGAAGTCTGGCTGCATTAGCTGATGCCTGTGTACGAACAGATTCGGGAATTGCAGACCTCAAATCACGAAATTTTTTGCGGATAGCAAGTTTATTCAAGAGAATAAATCATCTCCGATTGTCCTGTTTCATTCAGCGCATTATCTAATTTATTTTGTAAGTTAGTTAAACGCTGATTGATTTTCTGCATCACGCTGCTTTTCTGATTATCGGTTTGCAATAATTGATTTGCCATATTCAGTGCTGTAATTATCGCGATCCGCTCGAGATTTATTGCCTTACCGGAATCCTGCACTTCCCGCATTTTCTGGTTAAGCAATTTTGCAGCCATCTGCAGTGAATTTACTTCACACTCCTGACAGCGTACTGGATATAGTTTACCGAGGATTTCAATGCTGGTATTAACGATTTTATCTGTCATGATAGTTTCTCAATTGCTTTCAACTTGGAGACCAATGACTCAATCTGGCTGACGGCCTTTTGCTGACGGGCCAGGAGTAATTCCTTTTCGCGAGCTAGAGAGCCTTTACTATTCTGCAGCAGTAAATTTGACTGCCGCAGCTGATCATGTTGATCAACCAGACTCTTTATTTGAACTTCTAAATGCTTCAGTAAGTCGTCCATGGTGATAACCTAAATGAAATTTGTGATAATATAGCTCATCTTAAATCATAACTTTATAATATACATGCTTAAATACAAAGTGTACACAATGAACAGCAGCCATGAAAAACCTCACTAACAAGCCCGCCTGGCAGGCACTTTGCCGGCATTTTAATGAGATTTCCGCAGCTCATATGCGAGATGCGTTTGCGAAAGATCAGCTTCGCTTTGACAAATTTTCATTAAAAAATGGGGAAATTTTGCTGGATTATTCCCGCAACCGAATCGATGATCATACGCTGCGGCTGCTTATCGAACTTGCAGAAGATAGCAATATTAAGGAAAAAATATGCGATTTATTCGCTGGCAAAAACATTAATACATCCGAACACCGTCCCGCCTTGCATGTCGCGCTCCGAGCAGGGGATAAAGAGCCTCTTATTGTAAATAACACCGATGTAACCAAATTGGTGACTGAAGAGCGTGAACGCATATTCCAGTTCGCTAATGATGTTATCTGCGGAAAACGTGTCAGCGCCTCAGGCAAACCATTTAAGCATGTCATAAATATAGGTATTGGGGGATCACACCTCGGTCCAAAGATGTGTACGGAGGCACTGAAGGATTTTGCGATTTCTGACCTCTCTTTTCACTTTATTTCAACCATCGATCCCGATCTTTTACGGGATGTGTTAAGCCAGATTGATCCTGAAACCAGCTTATTCATCATCTCTTCAAAATCTTTCTCCACGATTGAAACGCTAACAAATGCAAGAGCGGTATTGACGTGGTTATCAGATCAACTCGGATCCGAATCGGTCAAAAAGAATACAATTGCTGTTACTGCCTGCAGGGATAAAGCTGTTGATTTTGGCATCTCTGAAAATGCAATTTTTTCGCTCTGGGATTGGGTCGGCGGTCGCTATTCAATTTGGTCAGCCATCGGTCTGCCGCTCGTCTTATTAATTGGCCCTGAAAGATTCTCAGAGTTTCTGGAAGGTGCTCACGACATTGATAATCACTTTAGAACCGCGCCTTTATCACAAAATATTCCAGTCATTCTGGCATTACTCGCTATTTGGTATGGTAATTTTTTTGAAGCCAGCGCTCACGCAATTGCGCCTTACTCTCATAGACTACGCTCGCTTGTTAGTTATATTCAGCAATTAGAAATGGAAAGCAGCGGTAAATCTACCACGTATGATGGCGAACGCACAGATTACTCTACAGGTACCGTTATTTTTGGAGAAGAAGGCTGCAATGGACAGCACTCATATAATCAATTACTTCATCAGGGACAACATTTTATTCCGGTAGATTTCATTCTCATCGCAAAATCACATCACCATGCCAGTCAGCATCAGCATGAAATGCTGCTAGCGAGCGCACTAAGTCAGGCATTCGCATTAATGCATGGTACATCACTCACCGATACAAAGCTGAATGAGAAGCATTTTGAAGAACATCGTATTATTGCAGGAAACAAACCTTGCAATATCATCATGCTAGAGCAACTGACTCCTAGAAATCTAGGCTCTCTGCTTGCTATCTACGAACATAAAATATTTGTTCAATGCGCCATCTGGAACATAAATCCATTCGATCAATGGGGAGTTGAGCTTGGTAAACAAACATTACCAATAATATTGCATGAAATACAAAATGCATCAGGTAACGATACAATCGATTTCGCTACTGCCAAACTGATTGATCATTTTAACAAGCAAAAAGGTAAAATCTGATGGCAAGATCAATTACCATTTTTATGACAGTTTGTTGCCTGCTTTCAGCATGCGGCCAAACAGGAACGTTATATTTACCTGATAAGCATCAACAATATATTATTCAAGATAACATGCAGAAAAAAGGCGCGTAACATGAATCAAAACTTGCGTTTCACAAAAATGCACGGTCTTGGCAATGATTTCATTGTGATTGATGCTGCCACCCAACAAATAAAGTGGAATCATTTTCCCTTTAGAAAACTGGCAGATCGTCATCTTGGTATTGGATGTGATCAGATTTTGATAATTGATCAGTCAAATAGCGCTGATTTTTTTTGCCGTATTTTTAATGCTAACGGCAGCGAAGCCGAGCAATGCGGTAATGGATTACGTTGTGTTGCCCGATTCCTCAATGAAAAGGGATTACACCAATCACTCAAAATGACAATTGAAACCATTGCCGGTGTTTTTCCAATTGAAATTAAAGATTTTGATCATATTCGCGTAACTATTCCCGCAAATGGTATCGAATCTTCAACGCTTAACCTGCAAATTCCCAGTCTGAAACAAACGATTAACGGTTCTTCATTATCCCTGGGAAATCCTCATTTCATCATCAGAGTAGATGATATCCAAGATACTGATACAAACAGAATTGGAGCTGCCATCTCTACTCATCCAGCTTTTCCGAACGGAACAAACGTCGGCTTCATGCAAATCATCAATACTAATCAAGTTCGTCTTTGCACGTATGAGCGCGGCGCAGGCGAGACAAATGCATGCGGCAGTAATGCCTGTGCAGCTGTTGCATCAGGAATCTTAGATGGTTCTTTGAAAAATTCGGTAAATGTAGATTTTAAATATGGACAACTGCTTATCGAGTGGCAAGGCAAAGGCGAGCCCGTCTATATGACAGGGCCCGCAGTTACTGTATTTGATGGGGAATTGAAGCTTTAAATTATCGGTACCATTGATATCTTGGTGCGTTTACCATCTTTTTCTAACATCACGCCATTTCTATTGATAGCAACTACTACAGATCCATCCGCAGCAAGAATATCACCAGGTTTCACGTTATATAATGCACCACCTGAACCAATTACCGCTGTCCATTGACCTCGTAGTCTAGACACAGAGATAACAGTGTATTCAGCGGTTTCTGAATTTACAGGTTTTGATGCAGCAGCTGCACGTTGAAGCGCGGCTTGATCTAAACCTTTTGCATACGCTTCAGATGCAGTAGGTTTAGGAGATAGTAAATCAACGATGTCTTTTTGTGATGTGACAGTATCAAGCTTGGCTTTTGCAATATCTTTATTTGTTTCAGCGATGTCTTTCTGAACCTTTAGCATCTGTAATTCATTGAGAGCAGACAGATATTTCGCCTGTGCATCCTGCTGCATTTGCATCAACTGCGCTTCCCGCTCCGTTATCGGCGCACCTGCTACACCCGCTACTTGCGGCTTTCCAGGTTGCGATGGCTGAGCAGGCTGCATTTGACTCATCGCTGCAGGTTTTGGAATCTCGGGATTAGGTTTAGTCATAATCATAGCTCCGCTACTATCTGACTCTCCGAATATCATGCCATAGGAGAACCATCCCAGAACTGCTACTACTACAACGATTGCACCATAAGTAAGTTTCTTTTTCGTGTCCATATCATATCCTTGAAGTATATTCACAGGAAATCAATTGCCATACACATCCATCTCAATCGATCCTCTTAACGTTTCTTTCGTATTTGCCAGCGTAATAGAAGTTAATTTGATTGGTAATCCTTTCAATTGGTCACCGATAAGAGATATTACCATAGGTGTTGTGTCTACTACTGATATTATAATTTTTGAACTAGAAAAAGGCCCGGTTTTTTTGCCTGCTGATAATGCAATTGCATTACCCGAATAAACTCTGGATAAGTTATCTATAATAATGGCTATCACTTCATTATTTTTATAAATATATTTTGGTTTTTGTCGACTTTTTAAATTTAAGTTTTGAGTAAGAACAATTCCAGCAGGTTTTATACTAAAATCAAATTGTTTTTCAGCTGCCCATTTCTGAAGACTTGCTACACTTGTTCCATTTGACTGCATCAAGGCTTCTATAGTTGATCCTTTACATGCAATCGTTGTAACAGTCCACCCGGGAGCGCCATACAAAGTTTTTAACATATCAATTGTAGCTGCAATAATTTCATCTGGAGCAGGCGAACTCATATCATCGACATATTTCTGATATGGATTTGCTTCAACTCTAGGAGCTTCCACCTTTTTTCCAAAGAAGATTGTGCTTATCAGATACCATCCAATTACTAAACCAATGGCACCGATTACCACTTCTTTAACAGGAAATACGCCAATGCCTTGTTCTTTTATAACTATATCTACTAACTGGAAATTATACGCTTTTAAAAGCGGAAGATTTTTGAATGCAGGTTCATCAAGTTTTTTGAAAGACTTAACTGAAGCAGCTTCAAAACTGAATTTACCTTCTTCAGGTTTTTCACTTATAGGTACATCGCCATAAACATATATTTCAAAATTATTTTGCTGTGTAAGAAAGATGACTAATTCTTCAGGGATACTCTCTTTTGGGAAACTCCCATCCAGATAAACACTGCCGCTTTTGACAATTACCAGAATTGCTTCAGTCGTATTAGGAATCGCTTCGCAATAAATCATATCCATCGGGCGATTGAAATAATGCCAGACAGTTTCACCTAATAAATATCCAGTATCAGGAGAAAAGGCCACTTCATATTGTTCCGGCCCTTTACGCTGCATGGTGATGTATTCACCATAGTTCTGGCTTAAAGCCATTACTTCGCTTTGAACAGCACTTTTCTTCGCAACCAGCACATCACGATATGACGGTATTACAAAATGTACTCCATCTTCACGTGTGATAAATGCCATTATGCAGCTGTCCCATTAGACGACAATATGATCGGAGTAATCAAGACAACAGTTTCTGAATTAGTTTGTGTAGAACCCTTACCACCCAAAGCTTGTGATTTAAAGAGCTGGGTTGAGTTTGCGTTATTACTTAATGTACGCATTCCAGACAGAATTAAGGTTTCACCAGAGCGAATGACACTGCGCTGATTGAAGCTCTTGGATGAAATTGTTGGCAACTGAACAGTCGAACTACCTGAAGTAAATGGAACTAAATTTTCTTTTACAGATAGATCCGCGTTAACCTGCATTAATATTTTCTGGTCGATAATTTTCGGCAATACATAAATCGTGATACCGGTAATGATATTACCCGGTGATATCTGTGAGGTAACTGTCGAAGTTGCTGCACTGCCGCTTGTACTGCCTAAAGTTGTATTCTGAACACTAGCTACATAACCTTCCTGTGTTGTCAGCTTGATTACCGATACCTGATTATTCAGACACACAACTCTTGGTTCGGAGACAATAGATGTCTTACCTTGCTGATTTAGTGCATTCACCAAAATTGTGTAGCTAGGTATCGCATTACCAGCACCATAATCAGCCATTGTTCCCATTATAGGAAGAGCTGGCGGGTTAGGTTGTGTGTTTGTTATCACAGATGGGTAGTTAGTCTGTGTTACAAGTGAAGTAATGCTGACTGGAGTTCCATAATTACCATTTAAAACAAACGGTGATTTGTTAAAGGCGTGAGCTATAATGCTCCAGTTAATGCCCATGTTGTAATCATTCGTCAATTTAACTTCAAGAATTTGAATCTTGACGAGCACCTGCTTGGACATTTTCTGATTAAGGTTAGTAATGTACTGACCGACAAGCTGAACGTTGGTTGGCCTGTCGCGTACGGTAATTGTTGTTGTGGATTGAGATACTGCCACCTTACCATCGGGTGAAAGCAGCTGTTGAATTGCAAGATACAAGTCTCCCCAAACAGATAATTTACCTGCTAAATTACTATATTGATCAACTGAACTGTCAGAGTTAGTGAAGTTGCTTGTATTCGTACCTGAAGAGTTGGTATTTGCGCCAGCCCCACCCGATTTTTTACCCATCAAATAATCAGTACCGCCAGGCATGAAAGCAATATCATAAGTTTTTGTGACGAAAGCTTGCCAGTAAACTGAGTTACCTTGAACGTTGTATACAAAACCAGTTTTTGAGGCAATTAAATCAAGCGCACCGCGAATTGTTCCAGAATAATTTAATGATATTCTGGCAGACTGGTCCAGACCGGTCTGGTATTTGGTTAATATGTTAGTTCCAGCACCTAAAGCCACAGTACGGCTGTAATAAGAAAATGGCAGCTGGTCGCCTTTAATCACAATGTGATTTTTCATCCACGATGGATTCTTGTAAAGGCTGATTGGAGTCTTATCAACATACAAGCCTTTTTTCATCACAAGAGAGGGTTGGACCTTGGCTTGATCATCCTGCTTGTTTTTAGCAGCATTGACCTTTAGTTTAACATCAGCGATATTATTTTCAGTCTGATTGTAAACTGGTGAATTACACGCAGATAACATGAATGCAGCAGCTATTGCCATCAAAATCCATTTCTTAAGCATCTTAACCATCCTATCTTATTTGCCGCGGAATGACAGCAACTGTTCGGTTTGACATATACATGACAGCTTGTAGAGGAAACGGCTGTAATAACTTCTGTATAACATTAGGCAGACTTGAACCAGTTATCTTGCCATCGAAATTGTAATCATACGGGGCATTCCAAACCACTTTCCAATCGTACCGCCGCATAATTCGTTCGATATTATCTTTTAGCGATCCGCTGATACTGACCGCGTAGACAGGCGCAGCCTGACCATAGTTGGCATATTCGCTAGGATATCTTACGTGTTTATTAACAGCAGGAGCCAACGCCGTCTTTCTCTGAGTCCCAGCCTGAAAAAATGGTTCTCTTGGAACAGATGATTGAGGGCTTGAAACCTGCCAGGCAGCAAAAAGTGCCCGGGGAAATAAACTTATGAATATGATTAAAACCGCCAAGAGGGTTCCATATTTTCTCATCATTGACAATGCACTTCCTTTTTCCTGACGCTACAATAAAAGATAAACTTAAAACCTATCTTTTTCAAGAGATAGGTTTTTTTTTTAACTCAAATATCAAATGGATACTAAGTAGGTTAGATTAGTACGCCCAAACATTCATGGTTGATCCAGAGGTTTCGTTTGTTGATTTACAGCGTGTCATCGCTAGAATCGCTGTATACTGACCAGTGAGCGAATCCCATGTTACAGAACCGGCTTGCGTTGTAACGTATAGACAGACACGCCAGTATTTGCCAGTTGTAATCTTGACACTTCCTCGATTCGGACCAGGAACAGAATAGACTACTGGAGATTCGACAGTTGCATCTGAATAACAATCTGTAGTGGTACTTGTACTGTTGCCACAAGCTGCGGGACCCGAACCTAAAGACAAGTCAACGTAATTGCCGCTGGTACTCGCCGTGATACTTGTAAGTGGATAACCTGTTGTCGAACCAGCATCATAAAAACCGCTAAATGACACGGGTGCAACCTGAATTTCAGGTACTACAGACGATCCTGTCGCATCAGTGTTCGGGCATTGAGGAACGGGCACACAACCACCATTATGATATACACCCGCATAGCTTAGATTCCCAACATTATTCAAACTCTGGGCCGGAATATTGACAGATGAAGTCACAGTATAAGGAGAAGAAGTAGTAGCAACACCAAAAGGCAGCTTACCAGCGACTATCTGCGCTATACCTGACACACCTTTAAGTGTTGACGGGAGGGTAAGAGTAACCGTAAACACGGTTGAGTTATTACTAACTGAATAGGAGGTTCCCCAAGGACTAACTACTGTGGCTGGAAGATATGTTCCAGTTTTCAATGTAGCAATATCTGCAGGCCAATTGCCATTATTTATATAATAAGACAGACCAGCATTTAGAATTTGCTGCATTTGCGCACTTGCACGGTCAATCATAAGTGCGCGTGTACGCTGCTGCGTATAACTGATACCAAGAAAAATGAATCCGCTTATGATTGCTGCAACCAGCATCATTTCGACTAAAGTGAAACCCTTTTGCATATATCTATTAATCATTTTCATATTATACCTTAACTGCCGCATAGATAATATTGTGCCGGATAACTGCCAGCAGGAACATTGCCTAAAGATGTGCTATTCGTTGTGTCATATTGTTGTGTAAATCCCTTAACTCTAGCATTTGTCATCCACAAGTTTGAATTTGAAGCTGGCACAGCAAATGAAGGCAACCTTTCCCAAACCAGATACAATGTTGCTCCGACAGGAACTGCTCCTAGCTCACGACATGGAGTAACAGTTTGTCCATCAGCTCCTAATATTGAAATACAATCCGCTCCCATTGCATTCATATATGTATTTGCTTTCGTTTGATCATTTAGTTGAATAGCAACCTGCGTACGCCACATGATGATCTGTCCTAATTTTATAGTTGTGCCAGAAGATGTTACTAATGTTCTATCAGGTGGTGGTGTCACCATATTAAATTGGACCATGTAGCCTCCATTAACACCGGTACTTGCAATGATAGGATTAACTGGAAGCGTTACATTCAAAAAACCGTCTGTACGTAATTCTGTAATCGTAATGGGATAGGGATTTGGAGGGGTGGCTGGAGTCCCATCAGAAGCAATATATCGTGGATCCAATTTCCCGGTTCCATTTACCTGCCCAGTTGCAGGACTAATCTGGATGCGGCAGTTTGCCTGATAAAAATCAGCAGCTGCCTGAAAAATCTGATCTACATTGTACATAGCTGCATTAACATCTGAGTCCCGACGCATGGCTTGGTACTGATTCATACCCACTGCTAAAATCGCAGAACCGATGACCAAGACCAGCATCACCTCTAATAATGTAACACCTGCCATGCTGTCTCGAATTACAATCACGTCTATTACCTCGCTCATGACTGAGAGTTATGAACCCATGGCCATACCTGTCATAAAGATACCTCGAACAATCATGAGAATAAGAATACCGCCAACAGCAAGAAAGATACCACCAATTACTTTTGAAATAATTTTTAATGTTGAAGTTGCATCTTCTGTACCGCGTATACCCATACGCACGAGTCCATGCTCAAAACCTTTTACTTCAGCCATTACTCTCAATCTCATCAAATCTTGAGTACCGACCAATCCGGTATCAAGTACATCAGCGATATTTGATTTACCTTTACCAAGTAAATTTTCCATTCTAGCCAAATGCCAGGCCATGTATGGATTCGCCTGATATTGCATGACCTTAATAGCCGACTTAAAGACAACACCATTCGATACTAATAATCCTAACGTTTCCAGCAAACGCGCAGAAGCCATCCTGCGATAAAATGAAAAAGGCGGATACTTGTCTAGCAAGGGACGTAGTGGACCAGTGTAATTCGACATTAATCTACGTAATATTATTACTAATGCTATTACGCCAACTATTACAGTCCACCACCAGGATTGAATGAATGAAGCAAGAGCAACTAATTGCTGACCAGCCTCTGGCCACTGTTCAATTGGTTTGATCATTTTGAACTGGCTGAATACTGATTTATTCAAATAAATAATGATAGCGCAACCCATTATAATCACGGTTAATGGATAAGCGATGGCACCTACAAAAGCACCCATTGCTACACCTTGCTGTGACAATGCGTTAATTGCAGATTTCATCGTTTGCGCTAATGCACCACCTGCTTCGCCAACACGAATAATTTCAATTACGTTTGGTGCAAACCATTCCTTCATACCTTCAGCGAGTGGTTGACCTTGAGAAATTTTATCTGTGAGAGTTATCGCAACATCTCGTGTCAGACCTGTAGTAACTTGAGCCATCATTTCAACGGCACGATTAGCCGGAATACCATCGTTAATTAGTAGGTATAAGTCTTCGAGAAACGCGAGTTGTTGCTTTGAGTTGAATCTTTTCCGATTCACAATTTTTACAAAATTTTGAAATTGACTTAATGCTTCCATTACTAAACTGTTTGTATCCATAGTTCACCCTGCATCAGCAATTAAAAATTATTGATACTTAAATACACGGGATTGTGTCGCTGGATTGATTGGTCCTACAACTTTCTCAGCATCAAACGGATCACAAACTCCCTGCTGGATCAGATCAATTGCACGATCTCTAAAATCTTGCCAACCGTTTCCTTTAAGATACTTTTCCCATCCTAGCGTATCGCATTTTTGTATATATTGTCTTCCTTCTTCATCTACCCAGATAACTTCTGCCACAACGATTCGACCACCGACTGTTGTATGATGACATTTCTCACAACCATGTCCGCGAGCTTTTGCTTTATCCAGTATTTCTTTGCCAAGAACGCTTTCCCAGTCATTGATGAAAGGTTGATGAGGTTCTGATTCCCGCAAAGGTATAGCGCAGTACTGGCACACCTTGGCAATCAAGCGTTGACACATCAGTAGGCGTAATACACTGCTGTCGCTTAAAAGGGTCGGTGAGACACCCATATCTACTAGACGAGTAACAATAGCGGTAGCGCGGTTTGTATGAAGTGTTGTTAATACCAAGTGGCCCGTAATAGATGCGCGTACCATGACATTTGCAGTATCTTCATCACGCATTTCACCGAGAATAATTACATCTGGGTCCATACGTAAAGCAGCTCGACCCATCATTGCAAAACTTCTGTCAGCTTTCTCTGTGTTGACTGGTACTTGTGTCGCCTCTTCAACAACTTTTTCGACTGGGTCTTCGATTGAATACAGCTTAGATGTGTCTTCCACCATCTCCATACAGCTAGCCAGAGTAGTTGTTTTACCTGAACCTGTCGGACCGGCAACAATAATAGCTCCAAATGGCAGCTTCATTGCCATTTTAATCAAATCTACTTGTTTCTCTGTATAACCCAACTCACCCAAAGTTTTATGACTATTTTCTCCAGTTGCAAGAATACGCATGACCATGTCAAAACCGCCGTGCGCTGGCACACTTGCCAAACGTAAACGAATATCTTTGCCATGTATTTTAAGAGGCATGGATGCGTCTTGTGGGACCAGAGGGTTGAAATGAGATGTTGCATGATCGGTCTCTTTATTAAAAGCTACTGAAGCAATTTCTCGACCAAGCTTTTCAGACCATTCGGCAAATACGCGTAATTCGCCATGTTGGCGCATTCGAATTTTTGTGTAGGTTTGTCGAACTTGTATATGTATATCACTCACATTCTGTTTTACTGCTTCTAATACTAGATCACGTAAATGCTTTTGTTGATCGCTGAATGATACACTTGTCTCGCCTTTATGACGCCTTGTACCTTCATCTTCTGCACTTGCCAAAACCAGCCCGATCAATGCACTAGTAGCAGCAAATACCTGGCCAGGATGAATACCCTTGCTCAACATCAGTGACTTGCAATTTTGTACCGCTCTGGATGTTGGCTCTGAAGAAAGAATAGCGCCACTTTTAAGGACAACAATACTTTTCTGGTCTTTACACCAGCTCAACATTTCTTCCATGATTCTATCTTTTGGATCAATATCAGATGGGCTGTTTACTACCTTGGTTTTGGTAGCAGACGCATATTGTTCAAGTAATTCCATCTGTTCCTGTGTGTCCTCATTTACTTGGGTAGACTCTGACATGCAGTCCTCGTAAGTGGCCTAAAGCATAACATTCAGCATCTATATATATTATAGATTGTTTTTAGGCCTAAATACGTATAGTTAGTATTATCCTTTACCCTTTTAAATATCCAGATTATTTACCTCAAGTGCATTAGATTCAATGAATTGCCTACGAGGCTCAACCTCATCACCCATCAATGTGGTAAAAATCTTATCTGCCGCAATCGCATCTTCTACCTTCACTTGCAGCAGGCACCTACGTGCAGGATCCATGGTTGTTTCCCATAATTGTTCGGGGTTCATTTCACCTAAACCTTTATATCGTTGAATTGATTGGCCTTTTTTGGCCTCAGCAATAAGCCATTCCATTGCCTGATCAAATGAACGTATCGCATGCTTCTTCCCATCTCGCTCAACATATGCGTCATCTTTAAGCATTGATTTTAATTTAGTACCGAAATCAGTCAACTTACGATAGTCAGGGGATAGGAATAAATCCTTATTAATCAAGATGGTATGTAATACACCATGACTGGTCATATTTACTTTTGGCATCCACCAATTTCGCTCAGCATCATTCTCCAGCTCAATCTCAAAATAAGCGTGCATACTATTCTCAATGTTAAGCGCATCCTGAATCTCCTTTACTATTTCTCCCATTGCATCTTTACGAGTCAGCGTTGTGTCATTGAGCGTAGGAGCGTAGATCAATGCCTCCAAAAAATCCTTTGGATATCTTTTTGAGTAGCGTCTTACTATCGTCTTTGCAGCATTATATTCATTAACTAACTGGATAAGTTGATCGCCCGTAACAGCCGTTCCGTTTCCAGGGTGAAAAGTCACGTTATCAAGTGCTGACTGGGTCAGCATTTCATCCAAAGCAGGTTCATCTTTGATGTAACGTTCTTTTTTATTTTTTGTTACTTTGAAAAGCGGCGGCTGCGCAATATAGATATTACCTCGTTCGATTAATTCAGGCATCTGTCTAAAAAAGAAGGTCAACAGCAGTGTACGTATATGCGAACCATCGACGTCAGCGTCAGTCATAATGATGATGCTGTGATATCGCAGCTTATCAGGAGAATATTCATCTCTACCGATACCGCAGCCTAACGCAGTTATCAATGTTCCAACTTCAGCAGATGAGAGCATCTTGTCAAAACGAGCTTTTTCTACGTTCAAAATCTTACCTTTTAGAGGTAAAACTGCCTGATGTTTTCGATCTCTGGCCTGTTTCGCAGAACCACCTGCCGAATCGCCCTCAACCAGAAACAATTCAGACTTCGCCGGGTCTTCTTCCTGACAATCAGCCAGTTTTCCTGGCAGCCCAGCAACGTCTAATGCGCTTTTACGACGAGTTAATTCACGTGCTTTACGAGCTGCTTCCCTCGCTCTGGCTGCATCAATGACCTTTGATACGATAGCTTTTGCGTCTTGAGGATTTTCCATCAAGAATTCTTGTAACTTTTCATTCATCAGCGACTCTACGATAGATTTAATCTCAGATGAGACCAATTTATCCTTAGTTTGCGCTGAAAATTTGGGATCTGGCATCTTCACAGAAACAACTGCTGTTAACCCTTCTCGGAAGTCATCACCTGAAGTGGCAACCTTTTCTTTCTTGGCATATCCTTCTTTCTCAATGTAATTATTCAAAACTCGCGTCAAAGCACTACGGAAACCTGCAACGTGGGTACCGCCATCACGTTGAGGTATATTATTCGTATAGCAAAATAGCTTTTCCTGATAGCTGTCATTCCATTGCGCTGCAATTTCGATAGTTACGCGGTCTTTCTCAGCTGTGAAATAAAAGATTTTCGAATGAATTGGTGTCTTATTTTGGTTTAAGTCTTCAACAAACCCTTTTAAACCGCCATGATACTCAAAAGTATCATTTGTAGCTGTACGCTCATCAGTGAGATAAATTTTGATTGATGTATTTAAAAATGCTAATTCTCTCAAGCGTTTGGCTAATATTTCATACTTAAACTCAATGTTTTTAAAGGTTTCAGCGCTTGGTTTAAAACGAACTTCAGTTCCTGTTTCACTTGTTTCACCCATTTCTACCAGCGGCGCAGCTGGATCTCCATGGTGATAATACTGTTCATACATTTTTCCATTCATTCTAATCAGCAAATGCAGCTCTTCCGATAGTGCATTTACGACAGAAACCCCTACACCATGCAATCCTCCAGAGATTTTGTACGAATCATTATCAAACTTTCCGCCAGAATGGAGCACTGTCATGATTACTTCAGCAGCAGAACGCCCTTCTTCCGGATGTATATCTACTGGAATGCCACGCCCGTTATCTTTGACCGATACTGATTCGTCGCTATGAATTGTTACCCAAATTGTGTTGCAATATCCTGCCAACGCTTCGTCGATTGAATTATCTACCAGCTCAAACACCATATGATGTAATCCGGTGCCATCTTCGGTATCACCAATATACATTCCAGGCCTTTTTCGGACTGCATCCAGGCCTTTTAACACCTTAATCTTTGAGGAATCGTAGTTTTCCGCCGCCTTGATTGTCACTTTATTACTCCTAATGAGTTTTTACTGTATCAATTCAACAACTTTGCCATGTTCCACGTGAAACACTTTCGTTTTAATCTCGGTATTGTCTCGAACCAGCTCGCAAATTGCCTCATTCTCAATAGCGGTAATGAAAATCTGCGATTTTTGCATGGCTAATAGCGACACTAACTTTTGCCTGCTCGATGAATCCAGCTCTGATGGTAAATCATCTACGAGGTAAATGAGACCCGCTTTTTCCTGCTCGCCCAACATCAATCCTTGGGCAAGTATCATAGCACAAATAAGCAGTTTTTGCTGTCCTCTGGATAAAATATGTCGTAGTGCAATCCCATCTGAGAAAATTTCAAAATCAGCCCTATGCGGACCAGCCTGTGTATGCCCAATACGATAGTCGTCATTAATTGACGCTAATAAAGTTACAGAATAATCCTGATTTTTTTCCCAGCCGGGTTCATATTCAATATTGAGCTCTGTGATCGATAATAATAGCTGCATAAAATAGCGAATATGGGGCAATAATTTCTCAATATATGCTCTTCGCATCTGATCCAGCTCCAAACCATACTTCACCAACTCATTCGTCCATGATTCCAATTCACGCACTGGTCTTTTATCACGCAGAATTGCATTTCGCTGCTTCAAAATACGCTCAAATTGACGCCATGAAGTGATAAAATCAGCGTTCTGATAAAAAAGGCCCCAATCCAGATATTTTCTTCGAAATACAGGACCCGCTTCTAATAATTGGTGAGATTGCGAATTAATCATGCGAATTGGTAGAAATTCGGCTAACTTTGCCATACTGCTTACGTCTTTATCGTCTACCCTCAGACGTGTTGAACCAGTCTGTTCACGCTCAACCCCGAGCGGAATCTTGCGATCCAGCTCAGTAACCACTTGAGTAAATAGCGAAAATTTATCAGCCTGATGGTTGATCATCCGGTTTGCAACTGAGCTGCGAAAAGATTTACCGTGGCCGAGATAAAAAATTGCTTCAAGCAAGCTTGTTTTACCGCTGCCATTATTACCAGAAATGATATTTAGTCCCTGCTGCGCAGGCGCTATTTGCACCGATGTCAGGTTGCGGAAGTTGCTAATCTGCAAAGAAGTGATTGTCATACCATCCAGTATCGCTACAAGCGCATAGGCATTACCACATATAAACTGTCTTCATCTTCCGCTGGTTTGATTAAAACGCCATTATTTGGATCAGTAAATGCACAAGATATAAATTTTGAGGAAATAGAAGAAACAACATCAAGCAAATATGCCACATTAAATCCAATTTCCATCTGACTACCATTATAAGTTAACGGTAAATCTTCTTCTGCATGCTCCTGATCAGAATTATTGGCTGAAATACGCAATTTTGATGGTTCCAGCTGGAAACGGACACCTCGGAATTTTTCATTAGAAAGAATTGAAGTTCGTGTTAATGCCTGCTTGATTGCATCGCGTTCAGCCACGGCGACTGAGTTTCCGCCTGGAATCAGCCTATGATAGTCTGGATATTGTGCATTAATGAGCTTTGTGGTGAATATATACCCATCAGTTAGGATCTGAAACTTGCCGTCACCAGCACTAACAGCCGCATCCTGATCACCTTCGTTAGCCAGCAACCTCATTAACTCTAGTACACTTTTACGCGGCAAGATCAATTTAGCGGCTGCGCCGCCAATCCTGTCATCTTGAACAGTTGTTAAGGCCAACCTGTGACCATCAGCCGCAACACATTTAATAGCCCCATTACCGATATCGAGAAATGCACCGTTAAGATAGTGTCTGACATCCTGCTGTCCCATTGCGAAATGGGTTTTTGATAATAAATTCTTTAACTGATCCTGACCAATTGAAAACTTAACAGGCAATTCGCCTTGTTCCAGGTTTGGAAAATCCTGTGGGGGCAGGGTATTCAAACGAAATGAACTCTCACCAGCCCTTAATACGAGATAATTTTTCTCAAGTGTCATGCGAATTTCTGAGCCTTCCGGCAAGGTACGGCATATGTCAAAAAACTTTCGCGCCGAAACCGTTGTGGAACCCTCAGAAATCAATTTATCAATTGCTACAAAACCAATTAACTCTATTTCAAGATCCGTGCCAATTAATAAAAGCTTGTTGTCTTTTATGTTGAGCAACACGTTTGAAAGAATAGGTAATGTTTGCTTTTTCTCGACAACACCGCTTACTGCTTGCAACGGCTTTAATAATGCTTCGCGTTGAACAATTATATCCATGGCAGTGATCTCATTTTAAGTTGTTAATATACGTAACAGATTTGTGTAGTCTTCCTCAATGTCTGCATCAGACTGACGCAGATCAGATATATTTCTGCATGCATGAAGCACAGTGGTGTGATCTCTGCCGCCAAATGCATCACCGATTTCAGGTAGACTATGATTCGTTAATTCTTTTGCTAAAGCCATTGCAATTTGTCGAGGTCTTGCAACCGAGCGGTTGCGGCGTTTAGAAAGTAAATCTGCGACTTTAATTTTATAGTATTCAGCAACTGTACGCTGAATATTTTCTATTGTCACCAGTTTATCTTGTAACGCAAGTAAATCGCGTAATGCTTCTTTGACGAAGTCTAGAGTAATGGCTTTACCCGTGAAATGCGCATTTGCAATAATGCGTTTGAGTGCTCCTTCAAGTTCACGAACATTCGAACGAATACGTTTTGCAACAAAAAATGCAACTTCGTATGGAAGAATAATGTTAGTACTTTCGGCCTTACTCATTAAAATCGCTACGCGCGTTTCTAATTCAGGCGGCTCAACAGATACCGTTAAACCCCAGCCAAATCTTGATTTTAATCTCTCTTCGACACCATTAATTTCTTTTGGATAGCGGTCGCATGTCAAAATAACTTGTTGCTGACTCTCAAGTAACGAATTAAAGGTATGAAAAAACTCTTCTTGTGATCGATCTTTACCTGCAAAAAATTGAATATCGTCGATAAGCAAGGCATCAACAGTACGGTAATAACGTTTAAATTCATTCATGGAATTTGTCTGTAAAGCTTTCACCATATCGGCAACAAAGCGCTCAGAGTGTAAATATAAAACTTTAGCCTTAGGGTTATTTTGAATAATCTGATTACCGATTGCATGCAGCAAATGTGTTTTACCAAGTCCAACGCCGCCGTACAGATACAATGGATTGTATGCAACTGCAGGGTTTTCAGCGACTTGCAGTGAGGCAGCTTTTGCCAGCTGATTCGATTTACCTTCTACAAAATTTTCAAAGGTAAAATTAGGATTGAGATTACTCTGATAAATTGTATCGGTATAAGAAAATGCCCCTTTTTTAACAGGTATCTGTGACGGAGTAGCAGCCGGTTCACTATTAGACTGCTGTTGCACATCTGACCTGATGACATCTGCACGCTTGCTGCCAATTTCCAGCTGAACAACTGGCGTTTCATTGCCAGAAAAATTCTTAACCAACTCATTGATTCGCGTTAGGAATTTCTCGACAATCCAGT
>Ga0310810_10000882_pt1 | contig 30406 bp, 25 predicted proteins | sample NCmetagenome_FD_207641 | JGI IMG/M metagenome (GOLD analysis project Ga0310810, IMG submission 207641) | Soil microbial communities from experimental microcosm in Duke University, North Carolina, United States - NC | ecosystem: Engineered > Artificial ecosystem > Soil microcosm > Unclassified ... | reverse complement strand
CAGGAGCGGAAACGGAATCGGGCCCGGGTAGAACGCCTTCTGCGCCAGACGGAGCATGCAGGAGGAGTCCTTGCCGATTGAATAGAGCATGACCGGCCGCTCGAACTCCGCGACGACCTCGCGCAGGATTTGAATGCTCTCGGCTTCGAGGGCGCGCAGATGATCCAGCCGCGGCGCTATCGCGACGTCCATGTCCATTGGCAGCGTAATAGTCGACATCCCATCCCAGAAATAAAAAAGCCCGGGGATTTGTCATCCCCGGGCTTCGATCTCCTTGCGTTGTCAGGAGCCTGTCTAATCCGTGCTCCTAGACCGTGACCGAATGCGCGGGGACCTCAGGGGCCCTCCGACAACAACAGGCGCAGGCGGACGCGCACAGACAGCAGTTTGCGGTCACAGAGCCCAAATTTTCGCCCTTCGGCCATCAGGAAGTCAATTACCGATGCGGTAGAGTGAAGGCCAGTGCTCACCCGCAAGTCGAAATATGGCCTGAAAGCGCTGCTCGTGCTCGCTGAGGAGGCGGACCACGGGCCGGTGCTCATCTCCGAGCTTGCGGACCGGCAGCGTCTGCCGAAGAAATTTCTAGAGGCGATCTTGCTCGAGTTGAAACGTGCCGGGCTGCTGCACAGCAAGAAGGGGAAGGGGGGCGGCTACGTCCTTGGCCGGAAACCGACCGAAATCACGGTCGGGCAGGTGATCCGGGTGCTGGAAGGACCGCTTGCGCTGACGCCGTGCGTCAGCCAGACCGCGTACCGAAGATGCGACGAATGTCCCGATGAACAGGCCTGTGGCGTGCGGCTCGCGATGAAGGAGGTCCGCGATGCCACGGCGCGGATTCTCGACAACACGACGCTTGCCGGCCTGAATGCCGAGGTTGCCCGTGCCTGCACGCCGGATGCAGAGCCTCGTCTGGCAACGAGTCCCAACCCCAGTCGAGCGACTCGCCCTCGCCGAGAAAAATCAGTAGCGAATTAGTCTAGTAAGTATGTAGACTATGGCGGCTTTGATGACCGCCACTCCTCACGAGCGCTGTCGTTGCGCCTGTCCATGCCCCGCCGACTGTTGTCGATGCGGGCATCCATGTTCAGGGTCAGCCACCTGCAGTGATTCGTCGAGGAGAAGCGTTCATGATTGTTCGTAAGTTCACCGTTCTAGCCGCAATCGTTCTTCTGTTCACACCCCGTGCCCTCTTGGCCCAGAGCGGCAACAGCACGATTTCCGGTCTCGTCAAGGACAGCACCGGCGCCGCGCTGCCGGGGGTCTCCATCGTCGTTCGCAACGTCGAGACGGCCGTATCGGTTGACGCGGTGAGTAATGAAGAGGGGCTGTATCGCGTCGGCGCGCTCGTGCCCGGCAATTACCGTGTCGAAGCTACCGTGGACGGCTTCGAGCCGTTCACTCGCACGGTGACCCTCGTCGTCAGCCAGACATTGGCGATCGATGTGACGCTCGACGTCGCGCGGCAGAGTGAAACCGTGTCGGTCGAAGCGACCGTGCCGCTGGTGGATTCGCAGACGTCGAACATCGGGCAGACGGTAACTCGCGAGATGTTGACCGCGCTACCGCTTCCGAACCGCGCGGCATCGTCGCTCGTCTCGCTGGCGCCTGGCGTGATCATGATCGACCCTGGAACTGGGACGGCGGAGAACTATCCGGTGTTCTCGGTGGCCGGTGGCCGCGCGCGCAACCAGAACTTCATTCTCGACGGCGGCAACGCATCGAATGCCGTTGGCCTCACGCGTCCGCAGCAGCTGACGACGCTGCCGGTCGACGCCATGCAGGAGTTGAAGGTGATCACGAACAACTACTCGGCGGAGTTCGGGCATTCCACCGGTGGCGTGATCGTGATGTCCACGCGTTCGGGGAGCAACGATTTCCGAGGCACACTCTTCGAGTCGTTTCGCAACGACGCGCTCGACGCCACCAATTTCTTCGCGGCATCGAAGCCGCCCATCAATCTGAATCAGTTCGGTGGGACCTTTGGCGGACCGATTCGCCGCGGCAAGACGTTCTTCTTCGGCTCGTGGGAACGCACGCGGCAGCTCACCAGCGAAACCGTGCTTTCGACCCTCCCGACGGTGCGGAATCGCGTCGGTGATTTTTCCGATCTGCGCACGAACGGGGGTATGCCTGTAGTCGTGTACGACCCGGCCACAAGGCAGCCGTTCGAAGGCAACGTGATTCCGGCGAATCGCATCGATCCCGTCGCGCGCGCGGCGCTGCAGTACTATCCGCTGCCGAACCGTGAGGGGACGATGGCGAACGCGAACAACTACGTCGGCAACAGCGACTCGACACTCGATCGTGACATCCTCGTCGGCCGCGTCGATCATCAGCTCCGCATGGACGATCTGCTGACCGTTCGCTATTACCTCAACAACAGCGGCACGAACGTGACGGGCTCTTACGGGAATCCTGTCGCGGATCCGCTGGCCGACTCGACCGACGTGCGCGTGCAGAGCCTCACCGGCGCACACACGCACATCTTCTCGCCGGCGGTTGTCAACGAGCTCCGTGTCACGTATCTGCGCCGCAAGTTCATCGATCAGCGGCCCGGTCTCGGAACGAACCTCGCCGCAACCGTTGGACTCCGCGGCGTAACGGCGCAGGCATTTCCCGCATTCACGATCCCAGGCTATGCGTCATTGAGCAGCGCCACCGTGTCGCGCTTCCAGACGCCTATCCTCGATCACCAGGTGCTCGAGTCGCTGTCGTGGTCGAAGGGACGTCACGCGTTCAAGTTCGGCGGCGAGTTTCGTAGCGGCGCGAACGACGAGATCCGCGATCGTGGTTCGTCCGGTAGCTTGACGTTCACGCCGCTCATTACGAGCAATCTGGGTGCCGCGAACACCGGCAACGCACTGGCGTCCTTCCTGCTCGGCGAGGTGAACGCAGGCAGCGTCCAGATTTCGGATCTGATCCGCTCGCGCGCGTCGTACTGGGCGTTCTATGCCCAGGACGACTGGCGCGTGACCGGCCGCCTGACCTTGAACTACGGTCTACGGTGGGAGGCGGAGCTGCCGCGCCGCGAAGTCGACAACAAGATGAACTCGTTCGACCCCCTCGCAATCAACCCGGTATCAGGCACACCTGGAGTGGTGACCTTTGCGGGCCGCAACGGGACGCCCGAACGCGCGTTCGCGACGGATTGGAACAACGTCGGCCCGCGCGTCGGCTTCGCGTATCAACTCACGCAGTCGGGCCGCACCGTGCTCCGCGGCGGGACAGGAATCTTCTACGGTCCCACCGTCAGCAACACCATCGGCGACACCGCGGCGCTCGGCTTTTCGACCTCCGCCAGCTTCGTTGTCGCGCAGGCGACGACCGAGAGCGCGTTCAGGCTGCGCGACGGCTTTCCAGCCTACGCGGGTCCCGAGCTGACTGCGGCGTTCGGTGCTGTGCCGATCGGAACGCGTCCTCATACTGCCGTCTCGTTCTTCGATCCACACCAGGTCGCCCCGACGTCATATCAGGTCAACGTCGACCTGCAGCATGAGCTGTCGCGCGGCGCCGTCATCGAAGTGGGGTACATCGGCAACATCAGTCGGCATCTCACGGCGAACGATTTTTCGCTCAATCAGGTGCCGACCGCATTGATGGGCCCCGGCGATACACAAGCCCTGCGCCCATTCCCGCAGTTCAGCAACGTCTCCCTCATTAACCCGTCAATCGGAAAGTCGAGCTATCACGGCGCGTTCATCCGCGTCGAAAAACGCTTCTCCGATGGCTTCTCGCTGCTCGCGCACTACACGAAGTCGCGATTCATGGACGATGTGGAGTCGGCGAATGAGTACGGAGCGACGGGGAGCTACATGGACCAGTATCATCGGCAGCTCGATTGGACCCGGAGCGCGACCGACGTGCCTGACCATTTCGTGTTGACGGCGATGTATGAAGTGCCCGCGTTCGGTCGTGGGATTGTCAGGCCGATTCTGTGTGGGTGGCGATTCAGCGCGCTCGAGACCGTTCAGTCCGGTGCGCCATTCACGGTGATCACGGCCGCGAACACGACGAACGCGTTTCCTTCGGGAGCACTTCGGCCGAACCTAACTGGGAATCCGGAACTGCCGTCGAGCGAGCGCACGTTGAGTCGCTGGTTCAACACGGCGGCGTTCGTCAATCCCGCCAACTTCACATTTGGCGATGCGCCGCGGTCCGTGCTGCGTGGGCCGGGCCTGGCCACGCTCGACGCGACGGTAGAGAAGACGATCGCACTGGGCGCCGGTGTAAAGTTCGACGTTCGCGCGGAGGCCTATAACGTTCTGAACCGGGCGAACTTCAACATTCCGGGCTTCACGCTGGGCGCCGCGGACTTCGGCGTGATCTCGAGCGCCCGTCCTGCCCGGACCATTCAACTCGGAGCACGTTTGAGCTTCTAGGATGCCCACGCCACGGCCCGATCCCGCAGGCCGAGTCCTTTCGGACCCGGCAAATCCGGTAGGCCGAGTCCTTTTGGACCCGGCACATCCGGCCCCTTCGGATCCGCCCGTGCGGCGCGACCGGAAGCTGCTCATCCTATTTGCGGCTACCGCGCTGTTGTTCACCATTCACCTGCTGCCGACGCCCGCGCCGCTGCAGCGCGCGGGCAACCTGATTCCGCTGACCGCCGCCGGTAAGACCTGCCTCGGCATCATGGCGTTCGCCGTGGTGTTGTGGGTCACGGAGACCCTGCCGTTTGCCGCGACGTCGCTCCTCGTGCTGCTGATCATTCCGGCGTTCGGCATCGAGGACTACCGCACCGTCGTGCGTGCCGGCTTCGGCGATCCGACCATCACGTTCTTCATCGGCGTCCTCATCCTCGCCGCTGCGTTCACGCTATCAGGACTCGGCACGCGGTTGACGTATCTCGTGCTGCTGCGCGTCGGCACACGTACCGACCGCGTCCTGCTCGGTATTCTCGTCGTCGGCACGCTGATCTCGATGTGGATCAGCGATATCGCGGTCGCCGCGATGTTGCTGCCGCTCGGCGTCGGCCTGTTGAATGACGCCGGACTGCGGCCGGGGCAGAGCAACGTCGGTCGCTCGCTGATGATTGCGACGGCATTCGGCCCGCTGATTGGCGGCATCGCCACGCCGGCGGGCACCGCCGCGAACCTCGTCGCCATTGGACAGTTGAAACAGCTTGCCGCGGTGGACGTGTCGTTCTGGCGATGGATGGCGCTGGGAGTGCCGTCATCGCTCGTCATGATTCCGTTCGCGTGGTGGATTCTGCGCTGGCTCTTCCCGCCGGAGATCGATCACCTGCCGATTTCGATGGAGACGATTCGTGCGCGGCTCCGGGACCTCGGTCCATTGCGCCGCGGCGAGAGGCGCACGCTGCTCGTCTTCGTGACGATGGTCGCGCTGTGGCTGTTCACGTCCATTCCTGTCGAAGCCGTGGGACTCGGCGGCGGCGTCGCACTGTTTCTGCCTGGAATCCGCGTCCTCTCGTGGAAGCAAGCCGAGGCGCAGGTGGAATGGGGCGGCGTGATGCTAATCGTCGCGGGACTCTCGCTCGGCCTGGCCGTCTACGACACAGGAGCGGCGCGGTGGCTCGCATGGGTGCTGCTCGGCGGGATTACGTCGGTACCGGATGCGCTCCGACCGTTCGTGATCGTTCTCGCCGTCGCCGGGCTGCACATGCTGTTCTCGAGCAACACGGTGACGGCGAGCATCATCATTCCCATTCTCGTCGCGCTTTCCGCGGACCTGCACCTCGATCCGTGGGCAACGGTCGCGCCGGCCGCGTTCACCTCTTCACTCGCATTCATCCTCGTGAGCGAAGGGCCGACCACGATCATTCCGTATTCGTCGGGCTACTTCTCGATTCGCGATATGGCGAAGGCGGGAATCCTGATGACGATTGCCGCGGCAGCATGCGTCGCGGCGACGCAATACGTCGAGCGGAAGCTATCCCTTGATCTGGGTGCGGTGCATGATGCGCCTCGATCCCGGATCGAACGCATCGCGCCGGTGCATGACGCAGCGGTTGTCCCACAGCACGAGATCGCCGGCGCGCCACTGGTGCCGCCAGGTCAGCGCCTCAGCCGTCGCCGTCTCCCAGATGCGGTCGAGCATCGCGTTGGACTCGTCGAGGGGCAATCCTTCGAGCCACGCGTTCCGGCGGCGTCCGAGATACAGATGCCGTCGGCCGGTTTCGGGATGTGCACAGACGAGCGGATGCAAGGTTCCGGGGGCGGTGCGGGGATCGTCGGTGGGCGTGACGCCGGCGCGAACGTATCCGCCGCTGTTGTAGGTGCCGTCATGTTTGACGCGCAGCCGCAGCGCGTCCGCGCGGAGATCTTCCGGGATCGCGTCCCACGCGCCATACATCGTGCAGAAGCTCGTGTCGCCACCCGCCGATGGAACTTCGAGCGCATAGAGCGCGCTCGCTTTCGGCGGATCAGGCAGGTACGACATGTCGGTGTGCCAGACCGCTTCACCGGCACCGAGGCTGCCGATAGCAACGCCGTTTTCGACGACGTTCGACACGACGTAAATCTCGGGATGGCCGTCGACGAACCGGCGGCCGTTTTCCTGGATCGGTGCCTGATCGAGCAATCCAAATCGGCGGCTGAAGGCAATCAGATCAGCGTCGCTGAGCTGCTGATTGCGGAACAGCAAAACCGAGTGGTCGAGCCACGCACGATAAATCTCGGCAAATATCGAGTCAGTGATCGAGCGGAGATCGACACCACGTACCTCGGCGCCAAGGGGCGCGCCTGTTGGAACAACGTGCAGAGTGGCTCCGACCGGCATCTCGACTACGGCAAGATATCAGATCCCCACTCCCGGGTGGAGCAAGCGTAGGTATGGATTCTCAGGTCATCGCCCTCGTTGCCATCACGCTTTTTGCGGCGACCGTCAACGGCGCGCTCGGCTACGGCTTTTCGTCGCTGACCGTTCCGGTCGCGCTGCTCTTTCTGACGAACCGGGTCCTCAACCCCGCCCTCGTTCCGATTGAAGTGGTGTTGAACGCCTATGTGCTGTGGGTGAATCGCGAGTCCGTAGGGGTGGTGTGGCGTCGTGTGATGCCAATCGTCATCGCACTCGCACCGGGTGTGGTCGTCGGGACAGTGCTCGTCTCGATGGTGAATTCCGACTGGCTGAAGTTCATCACATACGTGACGCTGCTGCCGCTTATCCTCTTGCAGGCGGCCGGGTTCCGGCGGCCGCTGCAATCCGAGCGCGCGGCTGGATACGCGTTTGGCGGCGGGCTCGGCATTTTGTATTCGATGACGACGATCTCAGGGCCGCCGCTTGCGGTGGCGTTGAGCAACCAGGGGCTCGCGAAACAGGAGTTTCGTGCCGCGCTCGGTGTCATCCGCCTGGCCGAGTCGACCATGACGGCGGTTGCTTACGGCTATGCGGGGCTGTACTCGGCGAGCAGCATGGCGCTGATTCCGCAGATCATCCCGAGCCTCGCGATTGGGGTCCCGCTCGGCGCGAAGCTGATACGCCACATCCGGCCGGAAACCTTCCGTCGCATCTGTATGAGCTTCGATGCGTGGGTCGTCGCGTTCGGTCTTGCGGGGTTGATCCGCACGCTCCGCCTCGGAGGCACAGGCTCGGCGTATGTCGAGTTCTTCTCGGTGGTGGCATTCGACCTGTGGCTGCTCTACCGCTTCTTCTTCTATGGGACGGGCCGCACCGCGCCACAACCGAATGGGCTGATGTCGCCTCCCGAGGCAACCGTCCGCCAGTAAACGTCAGGTTGTTTGCCGGGCTCCGCCGCCAACGCGCGCGAGCGATTCGGGATTAACCACGTTGATCGGAGTGCCTGCGGCGTAGGCAACGATCTGGTCGAAGATGTCCGAGAATTGCAGGTCGTATTCGTCGCGCGTGACGTATCCGATGTGCGGCGTGCAGACGACGTTGGGCATCGCCAGCAATGGGTGAGTTGGATCGTTCAGCGGCTCCTGCTCGTAAACGTCCACCGCCGCCATCCCTGGACGGCCCGCTCGCAACGCCTCCACCAGCGCGCCGGGCGCAATGAGGCCCGCGCGGCTCGTGTTGACCAGCAGTGCCGAAGTTTTCATGCGCCCCAAATCCGCCGCGGTCACGATGCCACGCGTCGCCTCGACCAGCCGCATGTGCAACGAGATGACGTCGCACTCCGAGAAGAACGCCTCCTTGCTCTCAGCGACGTTGTAGCCATCCTCGCGCGCCAATGCGCGCGCCGCCTCACGGGCCCACACCCGCACGATCATCCCGAACGCCCTGCCATAGCCGGCTACTACTTTGCCGATTCGTCCGTAGCCGTAGATGCCGAGCGTCTTGCCGCGCAGGGTCGTGCCGACACCGATTTGCCATGTCCCGCGCTTGAGCGCCGCGACCTGTTCCGGAATCTGCCGCATCGCCGCGAGCACGAGCGCCCACGTCAATTCCGCCGCCGCGTACGACGGTGTGTCGGCGTGCTGGTCGGACGAGACGATGACGCCCGTCCGCGTGCAGGCGGCGATGTCGATGTGGGGATAGACGCTGCGCTGGCTGATCAGCCGGAGGCTGGGAAGCCGTGCCAGCAGCGGCGCTTGAATCTTCGTCCGCTCACGGATCAGCACGAGGACTTCGGTGTCTTTCAGCCGCTCGGCCAGGACATCGACGCCCTCGACATGATCGTTCCAGATCGTCACGTCGAAGGGCGCGAGCTTCGCAAAGCACGGCAGTGTGTGCAGCGTGTCGAAATAGTCGTCGAGGATCGATACGGTGATCGGATGGCGATCCGCCATCGGCGTTGCCGGCGGGATGTGACGCATGCGAATGAGAGTCTCGCGTTAGCATAACGCGCGACTGAAATACGCCGCGATGAATGCCCGTGTTGACGATTAGTTGACTGTTACCTTCGATAAGAGCGCGCGATCGGTCAGCAGCTTGCCTGCGCCGAGGACGACGGTTGCCAGCGGCTCTGCGGCTTTCACCACGGGAAGACCGGTCTCCTTCTGGAGGTGTTCGTCGAGCTTCCGGAGGAACGCACCGCCGCCGGTGAGCACGACGCCGCGCCCGTGGATGTCGCCGCACAGCTCGGGAGGCACTCGCTCGAGTGCTTCATGAACCGCCTTGACGATGGCTCGAATCGGATCGGACAGCGCGTCCCGAACCTCTGCATCAGTGATCATCACTGTGCGAGGCATCCCTTCCGACAGATGGCGTCCCTTCACTTCCATCTTCAACGGCTTCTCGAGCGGTGCGGCCGACCCGATTTCGCATTTGATCCGCTCTGCGGTTGCATGACCGATCAGCAGATTGTGCTGCCGTTTCAGATGCGAAATGATCGCTTCGTCCATGTCGCCGCCCGCAAGCCGTAACGAACTCGCGTAGACGACGCCGGCCAGCGAGACGACGGCGATGTCGGTCGTTCCGCCTCCGATGTCGATAATCATGTTGCCCGTCGGTTCCGTGACGGGGAGACCCGCGCCGATCGCCGCGGCCATCGGCTCGTCGACGAGAGACACGTCTCTGACCCGCATCCGGTTCACACTGTCCTTCACGGCGCGGCGTTCCACCTGTGTGCTCGCGGCGGGGACGCCGATGACGACGTGGGCGCGCGCATAGCTGCGACCCCTCGCCTTTTTCACGAACAGCGCGAGCATCTTTTCGACCGCCTCGAAATCGGCGATCACCCCGTTACGCACGGGCCAGATTGGAGTGATGTTCGACGGAGTGCGCCCGAACATGTCGCGCGCCTCGTTGCCGACGGCTTCGACGCCGCCATTGACTTTGTTGAACGCGACGACCGAGGGTTCGTTGAGGGCGACGGCGCCGCGCGTGTAGATACACGTGTTCACGGTCCCGAGGTCGATCGCCATGTCGGCTGCGCCGGCCGAAAACATCCTCATGTCCCCGGGCGCTAAAACAATATTGATTCCACTCGGCCGAAAGGGACGGAACCATTACATTCCGTTATTTTTTGCAGCGGCGCGCCCACCCGTGCGTCAGTGACCGGCCCCGTCAGATACCGATTGCGCCGCCGCATCACGATTCTGAATTCACGGCAGAATCGTCCGGAGGTCCATAGAAGAGCTGGCAATGAGGTTGCCGGCTCACCCTCCAAGGGCACGACTGCTGCTTAAATGAAGAGGGAGGTCACTCATGAAAACCGTCGTGCTAAATCTGCCGACCTTCGGCTTTGTGGTCGCCACTCGAGCGATGCTCGGCGCGGGCATCGGGCTGCTTCTGTCTGATCGGTTGTCAACAGAGCAGCGACGTGCGGTCGCGCTCACGTTGATTGGAGTTGGCCTGGTAACTACGGTGCCGGCGCTGTTCGCCGTGCTGGGCGGGAGAAAGACACCGAAGCCCATGGCTGCGTAGGAGCCCTTACTTTTGGCGAGAGCCGGCGCGTCCGTCCGGTTTTCGTCAGACATTCTCGCGTGCTCAGGGTTTCCTGCAGACCACGGAGCGCATCTTTACGCAGCCACCGGCGAAATCGTGAAGCGCGCGATCTTGCTCTTATAGACGACGGGCACCGGGAACCATTCGCGCACAATTTTGAGCCTTCGTGCTTCCCTCGCGACGCCCGGTGCCAGCCTCTCTCCTCAAGCGTCGATCCGAGATGACTTCAGCCGGACGTTAATCCGTCCGACGAATCTCCCTGATGCCATAACCCAGGTGACGTCGCAAGAGCGTCCGCAGGGTAACGCCATCAGCGTAGCCGACACGCGCGGCAATCTGATCGACACTCTCATTGCCCGTCTTCAGGAGATGCACCGCGCGTTCGACGCGCAGGCTCTGAAAATACGCCAAAGGCGACTTCCCGAGCACCGCCTGCATGCGACGCGCGAGCGTGCGCTTGCTGGCTGCGACGGCCTTCGCCGCCTCGTCCAAAGAGAACCCGTGCGCAAGCCTTGTCCGGGCCCACCGTTCGAATCGCTCCACGAGCGGATCGTTGTGGATCAAATGATCGGTCAGCGCATACGCGGACTGTGACGGCCGCGAATCGACAATCAAGTACTTCGCTGTCACAGCCGCGAGTTTCGGGCTCTGTTGCCGGATCAGCCACAGCGCCAGATCCATGTGACTCAACGCTGCGCCGGCGGTGACGAGCCGTCCTGATTTGACGAGCATGTGTGATTCGTCGAGCCGCACGTCGGGATAGCGAGCTCGAAAGAGCGGAGCGAGCCACCAGGTCGTCGTCGCATCATGCTCGTTGAGCAGGCCGGACTCGGCGAGCACGAACGTTCCAATGCAGGCCGCGCTCATCGTCGCTCCTCGATCGGCCCACTGCTGCAGCACCGCGGTCGCGTCGCGCACGTCCGGCCTTGCGAGCGCTCGTTGCAACGGATCGGGCATCTTGAAGCCAATCGCGGGTACGACAACGCAATCCGGAACTCGCTTCGCCACCGGACGCACGGGCACGGTGAATCCTTGCGAAGTCTTCACGTTCTTACGGACGCCGACGACCGTGACGTCGAACCGGGATGACGAGAGACCCGACAGCTCGGCGAGTTCGTTGGCCGTCTGAAATGCATCGAGCACCGTCGCCAGCCCGGTATCGAACACGCTGTCCAATGCGAGCACGGATACCTTCATGGCAAAAACGGTATCAAATATGGCGTTCTTGTCAATGGCCCGATGCGCTTCGAGGGGCTAATCTCCTGATCTACACGGAGGCTCCTGGTTGGAGTCTTCGGATCAAAGGAGATGCGTTATGAAACTTGCTCTGTTCGCCCGTCTCGAAGCCAAACCCGGCAAGGAGAACGACGTCGCCGAGTTCCTCCGACAGGGCCTCGCGCTCGCCAATCAGGAAGCGACGACCCTCATGTGGTTCGCGCTGCGGCTCGGACCCACGACGTTCGCGATCTTCGATGCATTCGGCGACGAAGCCGGACGCCAGCGTCACTTGAACGGACCGATTGCGCAGGCCCTGATGGCGCAGGCGTCTGCCCTCTTCGCAGTGCCTCCGGCGATTGAACCGCTGGAAGTATTGGGCGCCAAGCTGCCGGCGTAACGGGTAGATGCGGCGCTATATTTCTCCTCAGCCCGGAGGGGGCGGTAACCCCTCCGGCTCGGAGCTTGATCAACCCGTTGAACGCGGATTAGATTCGCTCGACCACTACCGCAATGCCCTGACCGACACCGATACACATCGTGGCGACGCCGTAGCGCGCCTTGCGGCGGCGCAGCGCGTGCACGAGCGTTGTCATCATTCGCGATCCCGACGAGCCAAGCGCGTGGCCGAGCGCGATGGCGCCGCCGTAGATGTTGACGGTTGCGGGATCGAGCCGCAGCTCGCGGATGCACGCGATCGACTGCGACGCGAAGGCCTCATTCAACTCCCACAGGTCGATTTGCTCGACCTTCAGTCCAGCCCGCTGCAGCGCTTTGCGAACTGCGGGCACCGGTCCGATTCCCATCACGGACGGATCGACGCCGGCGACGGCTGACGTGACGACGCGCGCGAGCGGCGTCTGACCGAATGCGGCGTCGCCGCCGACGAGCAGGAGCGCCGAGGCGCCGTCGTTGATGCCGCTCGCGTTGCCGGCCGTGACGGTGCCGCCGCTCACGAACGCCGGCTTCAGCGCGGCAAGCTTGTCGAGTGTGGCGTCAGGTCGCGGGTGCTCGTCCTGCGAAACGAGCGTCGGCGCACCCTTACCCTGGGACACTTCGACGGGAACGACCTCGTCGTTGAACATTCCCTCGCGAATCGCGCACGCGGCGCGACGCTGACTCTCGAGCGCGAACGCGTCCTGTTCTTCGCGCGTGACACCGTACTCCTTCGCCACCTTTTCCGCCGTCATGCCGAGCGAAATCGTCCACTCGGATTTCATCTTCGGGTTGACGAACCGCCATCCAACGGTGGAGTCGGCGATCGTCGGCGCCTGGCGATTCCACGCCTCGCCGGTTTTGAGCATCACGTACGGCGCACGCGTCATGTTCTCGACGCCACCGGCAACGAAGGCGTCGCCCTCGGCGGCTTTGACCGCCTGTGCCGCGCTCGCAATCGCCTGCAGGCCCGAGCCGCAGAGACGATTCACCGTCTGTCCAGGAACGTCGACGGGGAAGCCGGCGAGCAGGGCGGCCATCCGCGCGACATTGCGGTTGTCCTCGCCAGCCTGGTTTGTACACCCGAGAATCACATCGTCGAGACGAGCCGGATCGAACGAGACGCGATCGACGGCGCCACGGACGGCGACGGCGGCCAGATCATCGGCGCGGACGTCGGCCAGCGCCCCGCCTGCACGACCGACAGGCGTACGAACAGCGGAAACGATAAGAGCATCACGCATTTATTGGAGGATAACCGAAGGAAGGTGGCTGGGTGGCCGGCGGGCCGGTAGGGCCGGCTAAAGCCGGCCCCCGGAGGTAACGCCTTACTGAAGCCGGCCCCTGCGTGCGTTTCGACCCTAGAATCCGAATTGGACGGCCAGATTCGCCGACGGGCCATTCAAGCGATCGCGCAGCCAATTGGCGTTCGCGGTCTGTCGATAGCTCGCGCCGCAACTCACGCCGATTGCGTTAGTAATGCGAACCGAGACGTTGGCCTGCGGCTCGACGACAAAGAAATCGTCGGTGGCCGCAAAGCGCGCGCGAATCGTCTGCGTCGGCAGCTGTGGTGCCGGAACCCGCGGATCCGTGACGCGCGGATCCGTGACGCCGAACCGGATGTCGCCGCGGCCAACGGGCGCCAGTGGGGTGATACCTCGAAGCGGTGCGGCATCGACGCCGAGCGTGGCGCGTCCAAAGCCGGCAAGCCCGCGGCCGCCGAACCGGATGCGGCCAAACTCGTGTGACTGCCAGCCAACCAGCACGCCACCGTAGGTCATCTTGAAATCGCGTTCGTCATTGGCAAGCCAGTAGACGGCGCCGCCTATCAGCAGCGTGTCACCGAGCAGACGTCCGCCGTACGCCCCAGCCAGTGCGCCGGTACGATCGTCGAGATCGGTGACCTTGAAGTCGGGCGCCAGCACCCACGGATCGTGAATCCGCTCGAGCACGAGCGGACCGTTGGTGGGCGCGGGCAGGTTCTGCGCGCTCTGCGCCCACGCGGACGATGTGATGAACAGCGCTGCGACAAACACGAAAAACGCCTTCACGTCCTGCCTCCTTGTCCCAGTCGGAGTACGGTGATGCCCCGACTCACGCGTCGGCAGTGCTGATGTGAGTCGGGTCATCACCGTACTCCGACTGGGCTCAGACTGATATTGACCGTAGACGTTTCGCCCGGCCTGACCGTGATGTCCGACTGATACGTCCGGTAGCCCTCGCTCCGGGCTTCAACGTGATGAAGGCCAGGCGCCACCTGGACGATGAGCCGTTCGTCGCCGGCCGCCCCTTGCCAGCGCTCACCATCGATGAGCACCTCCGCATTTGCGGGCTGGACGCGAATCGAGAGCGACGCGGATTCGGAACGGTTGCCCGGCGGCGGATATGCGCCTGGTGGAGGCGGATACGCGCCCTGCGGCGGAGCGGCGCCACCCGGCGGTTGCGGGGGATAGCTATTCGGCGCTCCGACCGGTGGGCCAGGCGCGTTCTGCGCGGGCGGCGGTTCCGCCGGACGCGGTTCGGCGGTCTCGCCGGGGCCAAGCGGAACCATCATGTAACGCAACCTGAAGGTGCCGGTCGGCTGGATGTAGACACGCTGCCGAACCGTGCGATACCCCTCACGCCAAAGCGTGATGTCGTGTGCGCCCGGCCCCAGGTGCAGCCGCTGGAACAGACCGTCAAAGTCGTCCGCCGTCCCCGCATAGTAGTTGTCGATGAACACCTCGGTGTCGCGCGGCGTGACCTGGACACGCAGCGACGTGCCATCGAAGCCGCCGAAGCCATAGCCGATTGGCGCGTACGAATATCCGTAGAACGGCGGGTAGAAATAGGAGCCGAAGAAATACGACCCGTAGAACGGCGCGAAAAAGTAGGGGCGGTAGTACGGACGATAGTAGAACGGCCGGTAGTAGTACGGCCTGCCGACGACGACCGAGCCGCCGGTGCGCGGGGTCGCGACCCGTACGCCACCACCGATACGAACCTGAGCGTCGGAGCGACCCGCCCACAGCATGCTCGCCGCAAGCACGGCGGCAAGGGGAATAACCGTGACTCTCACGAAACTCCCTCCATCGGGTTGAGGCGCAGCGCGAACGCGGCGAGCAATGGCTGTGCCGTTGACGATATGCAGAATGTTCGCGGAAATCGTTTTACGCGGCGTCGGACTCGTCGTCCTCTAGTGACACGTCACTGTCCGCCGCAACGGGCGGTCCTTTGCGTTCGGCCGCGGGTAGCAGGATGTCGAAGACGGCGCCGCCTTCGTTGTGCGCCGACACCGTTCCTCCGTGCCGCTCGACAATAGCCTTCACGATCGATAGTCCGAGTCCGCTACCGCCAGCCGCCTTCCTCGACGCGTCCGCCTTGTAGAACCGGTCGAAGATGAGCGGCAGATGCTCGGGAGGAATGCCGGCGCCGCTGTCGCGAACGCGAAGCCTGAGCTTGTGACCAACCACGTCCGCCGACATCACGATCTCGCCGCCGTCGGGCGTGTGGCGCAACGCGTTGGCCGCGAGGTTCTGCAGCGCCTGCTCCAGGCGATCGGGATCGCCGATGACCGTTTCGGCGCCGTGCCCGATGTTGGCCGCCAACGTGATACGTCGCGCCGTCAGCTCGCGCTCATGCCGCGAGTGCACGCGTTCGAAGAGCGCCTGCACGGGCACTTCCTCGCGCCGGAGCGTCCCGCCGCCCCCTTCGAGCCGCGCCAGGTCCAGCAAATCGCCGATGATGTGTTCGAGCCGATGGGTTTCGTCGTCGATGATGTGCAGATACCGTTCGCGCGTCTGTTCCTCGAGGTCGAGCTCCTTCATCGTCAGCGTCTCGATGTAGCCCCGCATCGCGGTCAGCGGCGTCATCAGCTCGTGCGATACATCGGCGAGCAGTTGCCGCCGCGCCTTGTCGGACAGTTCGAGTGCATGCGCCCGGCTGGCCAGCTCGTCGCCCATCTGGTTGAATGATCTCGCGAGCGCGGCGACTTCGTCGCCTCCGCGGTCGGACGCGCGCGCGGTCATATCGCCCGCGCCGAACCGCACTGTTGCCTCCTGCAACTGCTTGAGACGGCGACGCGTGGGACCGAACACGAACAGCGCGATCAGCATCGAACCGACGATGAGCACCGAGCCCGCAACGAGCGCCATTGTCGGCGCCAGCTCGCGGACGACCATGCCGATCGGCGGACGTCCCAGCAGGACGGCCACCGTGCCGACCGGCTCGCCATTGAAGAACACGGCAGCGAACTCGCCGAGACGAAATGGCGGCGGTCCTCCCGGCGTGAAACGGTCGTCATCAGTCCGCCGTGGAACAAAAACCCGGCCCCGCGCCGGCAGCTCGCCGCGCATCATCTCGCGCCGGAGCGCGAGGCGCACGTCATCGGGAATGGCGCTCGGATGGTTGGACACTTCGCGTCCGTCGACCATCAGCACGATGAAGGGCTGAAACACCTTCGAATACTGATCCTCAACGTAATCGCGAACATTGAGCGACGGATCGGCGGCCAGGGCGGAGCTCAGGTCCGAGGCGACGAGAACGGCCAGTCGTCTCGGCGAAGGCGCCGGCATCGACCCGGCGATGCGATCGGTCGTGTAGATGAAGAGCGCGCCTTGCGCGACGAGCATCAGCGCCAGGAAGGCGACCAGGCCGACCGCGATACGCCAGTACAAGCTGCGGTACCACACCGTCCTTGTCCCGAGCGAAGTCGACGGGCTAAACATCTGCTGCCTTGTATCCCGTGCCCCACACCGTGAGAATCACTTCAGGCTCCGCAGGATTCCTCTCGGTCTTTTTGCGGAGCCTCTTGATCAGGGTGTCTACGCTGCGCACGGTGACGAACGTCTGGTCCTTCCAGACCCGACCGAGGAGCGCCTCCCGGCTGAACACGATGCCCGGGCTGGAAAGGAGCACATACAGAAGCTGAAATTCGTTCGAGGTCAGATCGACGTCCGTGTTGCCGACGCGAACGCGACGCCGCGCCGGATCCATTTCGATGTGCTTGTAGCTGATCGGCTTCGCCGTTTCCCTCGTCGTGGTGACGAGCGGCCGTGGCCCGCGGCGAAGGAGCGCCCGCACGCGCGCCACCAGTTCCCGCACGCCGAACGGCTTGGTGAGGTAATCGTCGGCGCCGCTCTCGAGACCGACGACCTTATCCGACTCTTCGCGCCGTGCCGTGAGCATCAGGACCGGCACGTCGGGATTTTCAGAATCGCGGCGGATCGCCTTGCAGACGGTCACGCCGTCGAGCCCAGGGAGCATGAGGTCGAGGATGACGAGATCGAAATGGCGGCTGCGCGCCAGTTTCAGCGCGTCCTCTCCATCGCCGCTCTGAACGCACTCGTAGTTTTCGAGGCCGAGATGCAGACAGACGAGCTCGCGAATGTTGGGCTCATCTTCGACGACGAGGACGGTGGGGCGCGGTGAGGTCGCAGCTTCCAACGCCTCAGTGTAGCCCTCCTCGACTGGCATACCCCTGTATTCCATCCCTCTGCGGTGATGTGGCGTTGACGCATCTGTGAAGAAACGGTGACGGGCTTCTGTCGCCTGGAGGCGTCATCGGCAGGGGACGAGCTCCGGCGCGGCGAAGCCCTGCTGGCACGTCGGCCACGAAACCGGCCATAGAAATGTCATCACGCGGACACCGCCGAGCCATTGCAATCCGGTCCAATCAGTGCAAATGAGACGCTCCATGCCGAAGCGACTGCTGATCCTGACGCTCATTGCCCTCGTTCTCGCCGGTGGCGGCCTGTACTACTACCGGACCCACAGTGCTGCGAAAGTGCCGACGCCGGTCGTTGCGGAGGTGACCCGCGGCAGCGTCATCGCCAAAGTGGACGCCACGGGAACACTGGCACCGGTCACCACGGTGCAGGTCGGCAGCCAGGTATCGGGGACCGTCAAGGCGCTGTTTGTCGACTACAACGCGCATGTGAGCAAGGGTCAGGTGATCGCCGAGCTCGATCCCTCGCTCTTTCAGACGCAGGTCGATCAGGCGCGGGCAACGCTCATCAAGTCGCAGTCGGACGTGGATCGCGCGAAGGTCGAACTGGACGACAGCACCTCGAAGTCCAAGCGAGCCCAGGAGCTGTCGGACCAGAAGCTGATCTCACGCAACGACCTCGAGACGGCGCAGGCGACGGCCATGCAGGCCGACGCGGCGCTCAAGTCCGCCGAGGCGCAGGTCACACAGGCGCGCGCGTCGCTGAACCAGACGGAGGTCAATCTTCAGCACACGATCATCCGCTCGCCGATTGACGGCACGGTGATTTCGCGCAGCGTGGACGTCGGCCAGACGGTGGCGGCCAGCATGTCGGCGCCGACGCTGTACGTCATCGCGCAGGACCTCACGCACATGCAGGTGAGCGCGAGCATTGACGAATCCGACATCGGACGAATCCAGCCCGGTCAAACCGTGTCGTTCCGGGTGGACGCCTATCCGCAGCAGACCTTCCGCGGCACGGTCAAGCAGGTGCGCCTCGACGCGAAGACCGAGCAGAACGTCGTCAGCTACACGACGATGATCGACGTGCCAAATGAGGATCTGCGGCTCAAACCCGGGATGACCGCGAACGTCACCGTGCAGATTGCGGCGAACGAAGACGTGCTGCGCGTTCCCAATTCGGCGCTGCGGTTCGCGCCGACGCCGGAGCTGTTTGCGGCACTTGGGCAGGAAGTGCCGCAGCAGTTCGCCGGTGGGGGTGGCGCGCGCGGCGTCGCCGGCAGCGCGGGGACGGCGGGTCAGGCGGCCGGACGAGGAGAAGGGCAGACGGGCGGACGCGAGCGCTTCGCGCAGCTCACGCCGGAGGAACGCGCGCAGTTTGCCGCGCGATTCACGCCCGAGGAGCGGGCGCAGTTCGCGCAGATGACGCCCGAACAGCGAGCTGAATCCCGGGGACGGCGTGGCGCCGCAGGTGATCCGGCTTCGGCCGCCGCGGGCGGCGGCTTCGGCCGCGTGTGGGCGTTGCGCGATGGAAAGCTGCAGCTCCTTCGCGTGCGGACCGGCGTCACCGACGGCGCGATGACGGCGATCGTCGGCGGCGAGCTGAAGGAAGGCGATCGCGTCGTGACCGGCATCACCGAGCCTGGCGGGGCGGTGACCTCACAGACGGCCAATCCGTTATTGCCGTTTGGGCGCCGCGGTGGGGGAGCGGGAGCACGCGGGGCGGGTGCCGCAGCGGCAGGCGGCGCACGCGGCGGAGCCGGACGATGAGCCCACACGCGTCATCGCCCGATTCTTATACCCGCGGCGCGGACCTTCACGAGCGCGGCGCGGACCTTCAAGGTCCGCGAAGTGTCATCTCTGTCCGCGACCTCACCAAGATCTACGACGTCGGCGAAGTGCAGGTGCCCGCCCTGCGAGGCGTCACGCTCGACGTTGACCCTGGGGAGTTCGTCGCGCTGACAGGGCCGTCAGGCTCGGGCAAATCGACGTTCATGCATCTGGCCGGCTGCCTCGATCGTCCGACGAGCGGGCAGTACGTGCTCAACGGCCAGGATGTTTCGCGGCTGACGGCACGTGAGCTCGCGCGCGTCCGCAATACCGAGATTGGATTTGTGTTTCAGGGGTTCAATCTCCTGGCGCGGACGTCTGCGCTCGAGAACGTGGAGCTGCCGCTGCTTTATAGCGGCAGCCTGTCAGCCGCGGAACGGCACGCGCGCGCGACCGAGGCGTTGAAGGCGGTCGGCCTCGGGGACCGCATGGGCCATCATCCGAATCAGCTCTCGGGCGGGCAGCAGCAGCGTGTGGCCATCGCTCGCGCCCTGGTGAACAGCCCGTCGCTCCTGCTGGCAGACGAACCGACGGGCAACCTCGATACGCGCACGAGCGTGGACGTGATGGACATCTTTCAGCGGCTGAACATCGAGCGCGGCATCACCATCGTGCTGGTCACGCATGAGGCGGACATCGCGGAATACGCCACGCGCGTCGTCGCGTTCCGTGACGGCCTCGTGCGCAGCGACGGGCCCGTGGTGCACCGTCGCAGCGCGGCCGCGGAGCTCGCGCGGCTTCGGAGCGAGGCGGACGTGGCGATGCAGAGTGCGTAGGCTGGGGACTGGGGACTGGGGACTAGGGACTGGGGACTGGGGACTGGGGACTAGGGACTGGGGGCTGGGGACTAGGACATGTCGATCTGGATGACGTTCATCGTTGCGCTCAAGGCGCTTCGCCGCAACGCGATGCGCACGGCGCTGACCGCGCTCGGCATGATCATCGGCGTTGCCGCCGTGATCGTAATGGTCGCGATCGGCACCGGTGCGAGCGCCTCGATTCAAAACCAGATTCGCAGCGCCGGCTCGAACATCGTTATGGTCAGCGCCGGCTCCGGCGGCTTCGGACCCGTGCGACAAGGGCAGGGCGCCGTTGTCACGCTGACGGCGGACGACGCGGACGCGATTCGACGCGAGGTGCCGGGCATCAAATATCTCTCGCCGGGGATCAACACGCGCCAGCAGGTCGTGGCCGCGACGTCGAATTGGAACACGCAGATTCAGGGCACCGGGCCAGAGTTGGCGGCGATCCGATCCTGGCCGACGCAGTTCGGCAGCTTCTTCACTGAGGACGACGTGATCGCCGCGCGCAAGGTCGCGGTACTCGGCTCGGTTGTACGCGATCAATTGTTCGGTGTCGGCGCCGATGCGACCGGCGAGACGGTTCGCATCAAGAACCAGCCGTTCCAGGTGATTGGCGTGCTCACGAGCAAGGGACAGGCGGCGATGGGCCAGGACCAGGACGACACCGTGCTGATTCCCTACACGACGGTGCAGAAGAAGCTGATGGGCGTCCAGCACGTCACCGCGATCACTGTGTCGGCCGAGAACGGCGTTCCGCTCGACACCGTGGTGCAGCAGATTACAGACCTGCTGCACACACGCCATCGCATTCAGCCGGGCTCCGACAACGACTTCATGGTGCGGACACTCGAGGAAATGGCGGGCGTGCTCACCTCCGCGACGCAGACGATGACGTATCTGCTGGCGGGCATTGCGGCAGTGTCGCTGATCGTCGGCGGCATCGGGATCATGAACATCATGCTCGTGTCGGTGACCGAGCGGACGCGCGAGATCGGCCTGCGGCTGGCGGTCGGCGCGCGCGATCTCGACGTGCTGCTGCAGTTTCTCGTCGAATCGATCGTGCTGAGCCTGGCAGGCGGTGCGATCGGGATTGGTCTCGGCTTCGGTGTGGCGTTCGGCGTCCAACGCGTGATGCAGTGGTCCGCGGTAGTCACACCGGCTGCGGTTGCGATTTCGTTTGGTGTCGCGGCGGCGATCGGCGTCTTCTTCGGGTTCTACCCGGCGCGAAAAGCCGCGCAGCTGAACCCGATTGACGCGTTGCGGTACGAGTAGCGGCTGCAAGCTGCGCCAATCACTCGTAGCGCAAACCTTGAAGGTTTGCGCCACAGGCGCCCGGCTACCGGCGTTGATGCGCCACGAAATTGTCAAAAGCGCGCGGCCAACTTTGAGCTCAGATGCCACGTCTGACTTAGTGTCCAACCCAATGTAGGGGCCGGCTTCAGCCGGCCCTAGTGGAGGCAATACCCATGGATCGTGTTCGAAAAATTGCAGTGACGACTGGAATCGTCGCGATGCTCTCGGCCGGCGCCGTCGCGCTCTACGCGCAGGCCGGTCCGGGGCGCGGCGCGGGACCGTTCGGTGCCGGGGGCCGCGGCGGATTCGCAGCCGGCTTCGCGCTCGGTCAGCTCGACCTGAGCGACGCGCAGAAGCAGCAGGTGCGCGACATCACGCAGCGCGACCGCGAGCAGATGCGGTCGACGATGCAGCGCCTCGACCAGGCGATGCAGGCGCAGCGCGCGGCGATCAATCAGGTGCCGGTGAACGAGCAGGCCGTGCGTGCGGCGGCAGCGCAGGTTGCCACCGTGCAGGCCGATCTGGCGGTGGCGCAGGCTCGAGTCCACGCCGACATCTGGAATATCCTCACGCCCGAGCAGCAGACGAAGGCGAAGGAGCTGGAGCAGCAGGCTCAGGCGCGTGCGCGCGAGCGGCAGCAGCGGGCGCCACGGGCGCCAAAGCAGCCGGTGTAATCACAGACGGCAGGTAACAGGGGGCAGCTGGCAGGATCCATCTGCCCCTTTCTTCTTTTGCGCCGCGTTCGTCTTACTTCGTGCAGCGGGCGGCCATCCCGCCTTGCGCCGGCGTCTTTTCCCGGTACACCTCGTGGCAGTTCATACACGCGGTTGTAACCGTGTCAGCGGCCTCGACCACCATATCCATGTTCTTCGACTGGCCCGCCTTGTAGGTCGCCATCCCCGCGTCGCGCAGCCCCTGGACGAACCGCTGCCAGTCAGCATTCTGCACGGGCACCGGCTTGCCGTTGCCGCAGACGCGTCCGGGAATTGTGAGGAGGTTCGCCGCCTCGGCCATCGCGATGCCGCTGTTCTCGATCGCTTCCCAGCCGCCGTAGTTCCCCGCGAGCGGATTCACCGACGATGTCGGATCCGCGTCCTTCTTGACGGTCGCCGGATCCACCGACTGGGACGCGAACAGGACGTTGGAGTTCGGGAAGAGAATCCCGCGCATCACTTGCAGCAGGTTGCCCTGGACCTGTTGCGCGCGCGGAGCTGCCGGTGCGGCGCCAGCACGCCCGCCCCGTGCTTGCGCCAAGATGCCTTCGCCACACAGCACGGTGGCGGTCACCGACATGAGGAGTGCGAATGCCGTGTAACGGATATTCATGACGACATTCTAATCGGGTGAGCCGGGCGCCGATTGTTCGCATGAGCCGGCTTACCAGCCGGCCCACACGGCGTAGTAAATCGCTGCTCCCAGCGCGACGCCGACGCCGAGAAGCGCCGCCACACTCTGCGTAAAGTACGGATAGGCCATCAACAGCAGTCCGCCCGCGAGCTGCGGCCATCTAGCTTGCTTCTTCCCATAGACGAACAGGACGAAGCCGATGCCGCTTGGAATCAACGAGAGGATCAGCCAGTTGGGATCGAAATTCATGTCAGCGAAGGGAATAAGAATTTTACTGTGAGGTGATTCACGCGTCCGTTAACGGGGTGGCCGAGCTCGGCTAAGTATTGCCGCCGGAATCTCCGATAATGGCTGTTAGTGGCCAACTCGCATCAAGAGGTCTACGACCATGGCGCCACGATCGAAAGTGGCAACTGGCGCTCGTATGTTCCGGAGGGCGTGCGTCCCTACATCGAGAGTGCGCCGCTGGCGGCGCTGTTCCTGGGGATCTCGTCGGGCGCAGCATACGCGATGATCGGTGCGACGCTGACCTCGCGACTTGCACAGGACGGGATCAGGAAGAGCGCGGTCACCATGTTCGCGCTGGCGTTTCTCCCGTACAACTTCAAGTTCCTGTGGGCGCCGCTGGTCGACAACGTCCGCATCCCGCTGCTCGGTCGCTTTGGCCAGCGCCGCTCCTGGTTGTGGGTGATCGGCGTGCTGGTGATGGCCGCGGTCGGTTTTCTCGGCGGGGCCGACCCGCAGCAGACGCTGAGCACGGTTGCCATCGCGGCGCTCCTCGTCGGTTTTGCCGGTGCGACCTACGACATCATCATCGACGCGTATCGCATCGAGCTCCTCGAGCCCCGCCAGCTTGGCGTCGGCTCGGGCATGTCGCAGTACGGCTGGAGGATCGGCGCGGCGACGGCAGGTGCGCTCGCGCTCGTCATCGCCGCCCGGTACGGGTGGGCGCCGGCCTATACCGCCTGCGCCATATTTGCGCTGCCGGCGATGCTCGTCGGCGTCGCCATGGGTGAGCCACGACGGCATCGCGAGCCCATTGTCTCGCGCGGCGTCGTGCAGGCCATCGTTGCGTATTTCAGTCCGCTCGCCGAGTTTCTCAAGCGCGAGGGCGCGCTGGTCGTCCTGGTTTTTGTTCTAATCCACAAGATTGGCGACACGCTCGCGAACTTGACCCTGCGGTTGCTGTTCCAGGATCTCGGATTCACAAACGACGAAATCGCGTTTTATGACGTCAGCCTCGGGTTCGTCGCGTACCTGGCTGGCATCTTCATCGGCGGGATTCTGTATGCGAGGCTCGGGATGAAACGATCGGTGTTCATCAGCCTCGTGCTGATGGCCGTCTCGAATTTCGGCTTTGCCGTGCTCGCCGCAGCGGGGCATACGAACATCGGCATGGCCGCCGCCATCGGCTTTGAGAACTTTGCCAGCGGCATCGGCGGCGTGACCGTCGTCGCCTATCTGTCAGCGCTGTGCAATCTGCGGTTCACCGCCACACAATACGCGCTGCTCTCCGCTCTGGCGAGCATCGCCGGACGATTCCTGACCGGCACGACGGCGGGGTCGTTGATCCAGAACGTCGGGTACTTCAACTTCTACCTGCTGACGACGGCTGTTGCCATGCCGGGCGTGCTTCTTTTTTGGTACATGATCCGGTCCGGTCTCGCGGACGTATCAATGGGGTCGGCAGGCAAGGAAGGTCAGACGTCGCCAGAAGACTGACGGAGTCACGTTCCGACGATCGCAACAGACCCGCGGTCGCGTGTGGTGCGCGCGCATCGAAACAACAGGTACAGCGCGAGAATCTGCATCACATGGTAGACGTCGTTGTGATTGAAGAAGAGGCCGTGTGGGAAATCGCTTTGCTGCACGGCGAGTCCTGCCAGCGTCACGGCGATGCTGACGGCCAGCCAGCTGACGGTGTGGTCCTCCCGCCTAACGTGTGCGGCGTGAATCGCGGCGACCACGAACGAGGCGGCACTCCCAGCCAGAAACAACGCGATGTTCCACACCATCTCCAACGCCGATTGTTGAAGGTACGTCCTGAACCCATGAAAGATGGCGCCGGCCATCGCAGCTGACGCGGCGACGAGGAACGAGGCGCACCAAAGCCAGGCAGTGACGCGATTGCCCGGGCCAATTCGTCGATACATTGAGACTGCGAAAACCAAGCTCGCGACCGCAGCGGCGAAGTCAGTAAGAGCGTTTATGGAATCGCTCTGAGGCATGATGTTCAGGGGGCAGCCGGAGTGCCTTCGATGTCGGTCATGGTGATCGGCGCGACCTGTGTCGCGCGCAGCGGGCCTTCGATTGTCGAGCGATCGCCGACGATGACGATGACGAGGTGATCGACGTCGACGTACTGGCGTGCGACGCGAACCACATCGTCTCGCTGCACCGCAGCAATCCGCGCTGTGTACTGCCGGTAGTAGTCGTCCGGCAATCCCTGTGTCCACAGCGACACGATCGCGGCGTTGATGCTCTGCGCCGACGCGAACGTCGCTGGCAGGCGCTGCGTCAACGCATCTTTTGCCGTGGACAATTCCTCGTCAGTGATCGGACGTTCGCCGCGAATACCCCGCAGCTCCTTCATGAACTCAATCAGCGCGGCGTCGGATTTGGCGGCAACGATATCGCCGCCCGCCCGGAACGCTCCCGGTCCTTTCCCGTACGCGAACGACGAACCGACACCGTAGCTGTAGCCCTTCTCTTCGCGGATGTTGGCATTCAGGCGCGACTGAAACATGCCGCCGAGCATGGTGTTCATCACCTGGAGCGCGTAGTAGTCGGGTGTGTTTCGCGGCGGTCCGGTCGTTCCGATCGCAAAGGTCGATTGCGCGGCACCCGGCTTGTCGGCCAGGTAAATCGTCGTTGCGCGTGATGCCGGCACAGCCGGATAGTGGAACGTCGGCTTCTCGCCTCCACGCGGCCACGTCATGAGCGCCTTTTCGATCGTCGTCTTCGCGGCCGGGGCATTCACGTCGCCCACGACCGTCACGAGCGCCTGCCCTGGACGGAAATACCCGCGATGAAACGCCACGACATCGTCGCGCGTAATCGCCTTGAGCGTTGCCTCGGTCACGTTCTGTCCGTACGGGTGAGAATCGCCGTAGACCAGGCGTGGGAACACGCGCGCTGCGATCGCATCCGGCTGGTCGCGAGCCTGAGTGAGCGCAACCAGCCGTTGTGCGCGCAGCCGCTCGAGTGCCTCCGGCGGAAACGACGGGTTGACGAGCATGTCGGCGACGATGTCGAGCGTCGCCGGAAATTTGCTGGCGATGCACTGAAAGGCGATGGTGCCTGTCTCGCCGGCGATCCTGATGGTCACCGTCGTCCCGAGGAGCTGCAGCGCGGCGGCCAGCGCGTCGCCGTTCCTCGTCTTCGTGCCCTCGCTCATCATCGAGGCCGTCATGTCCGCGAGACCGCGCCGCGCAACGGGATCCGCCTGGTTGTATCCACCCGAGAAGGTCATCGTGAAGGACACGAGCGGCAGATCGTGCTTTTCGGAGACGACAAGCCCGGCGCCGTTTGCGAGCGTCGATCGGGTCCAGGCGGGCACGCGCAGCACCGGCTGGGCGCCCGGTGCAGGAGCCTTCGATCGGTCGAGCGTGCTCTGGGCGAATGGGAGGACGCCGGTCAGCATCAGCATGGGGATGACGACGAGCCAGGCGCGGCGTGTCACTGGTCGGTTCTCCGATACGGCGTGCTCTCGGATGGCTTGGACGCCATCTCCTTTTTGCCGATGGGGACGACGCTCAGGACGATCCGGCCCGTCGTCAGGTACTTGTTGGCGACGCGTTTCACGTCCGCGGGGGTGACGGCGAGCATCTTCTGATATTCCGTCTGGAAGGAGCCGGCATCGTTCTCGTAGCCGAGGCCGTCAGCCAGTCTCATCGATCTGCCAAGATTCGACTCGAGGCCGTTGACGAAGCCGAGCTCGAGTCCAGCGGTCGCGCGCTGGATTTCCTCCGCGGTGGGTCCCTCCGCCTTCAGCGTGTCGAGGATGGCGTCCGTCGCGGCTTCGAGGTCGGTGAGCGAGACGCCAGGGCGGGGCGTGATGGTGAGCCGCCACTCGCCGGCGCTCTCGTCGGGATCCTGACGCGCGGTGATCGATGTTGCGAGCTGACGGTCATAGACGAGCGCTTTCGTCAGCCGCGTCGTTCGAGGTCCCGCGGTGATCTGGTCGAGCACCTGGAGCGCGAAGCGGTCGTCGCTCTGCAGACCGACCGTCGGCCACACGATGACGAGGCGCGGTACCTGGACGCGGTCTTCGTACACGAGCCGCATTTCGCGGTCGAGGGTGACCGGTGGTGCGGCGGGCCGTACGATCGCGGGTCCACGGGGAAACTCGCCGAAGTATCTGGCGACGAGCGCTTTCGCCTGTTGGGGTTGAAAATCGCCGGCGATCGACACGATGGCGTTGGCCGGCGCGTAATACCGCTTGAAGAACTCCTTCACGTCCGTTTCGGAGGCGGCCGTCAGGTCACTCATGCTGCCGATGACGTCCCACGAGTACGGATGTGTCGCCGGATACAACGTGTTCGAGACGATCTCGTCAACGAGGCCGTACGGCTGGTTATCCATGCTCTGCCGGCGTTCGTTCTTGACGATGTCGCGCTGGGCGTTCAGCTTCTGGATGTCGAGGGTGTCGAGGAGGAATCCCATGCGGTCGGACTCGAGCCACAGTGCGGTCTCGAGGTAGTTCGACGGGATCGTCTCGAAGTACATCGTGCGGTCTCGGCTGGTGGTTCCGTTGTTGGAGCCGCCGACGCCCTCGGTCAGACGGTCATGCACGCCGTAGGGGACATGTCCGGAGCCTGTGAACATCACGTGCTCGAACAGGTGCGCGAAGCCGGTTTTCCCTTTCGCCTCGTTCTTGGAACCGACGTGGTACCAGACCGTCACCGCAACAGTCGGCGAGGTGCTATTGGGAGCGAGGACGACGCGCAATCCATTTGGCAACGCGTAGCTTTCGAATGCGATCCGCAGCGTCGAGGATCTTGATTGGGACGACTGGGCGACGACTGTCCCGACGGCTGCGGCGAACGCGAGCACCAGAAGAGCAGCGGTGTTTCGCATGCGGCAATTATGGCGCGTATTGCCTTAAGGGTCCGGGAGCGAGTCGCGGTGTTTCTGCCGCCGCTGGCATCCTTCTTCAGAAGGCCGCCATCGATGAGCCGGGGGCTCGACACGATCGCGCCCGATTCGGAGACCGAGGTCCACATCTGCACGACCCAGGGTCTCGTCAGACGTCTGCTCGAGCACTTCAACGTGCTGTCGTGTAGTCGCGCTTTATCGGTAGGTCGTCGTCCTTTGTGCGCTCGATGGCCATTCCGAATCGCAGTCGCTTGAGATACAACCCCTTTCGGGAGAGACCGAGAAGCTTGGCTGCTTCGTCGACGCTGTTCGTCTTCTCGATCGCCGCTTTGATCATCGTCTGTTCGACGTGCTGGGTGGCAGCACTGAGCGGCTGATCGATCCGGACGACGATTTCGCTGACGTCAAGGGTGCGTTCGGCGGCCGGGACCGTGCGCCTGGAGGCAGCGATGTCAGGCGAGAGGTGCTCGGGCATCAGCACCGCGCCATGCTCGGCGAGGGCGGCGAGCCTGCGCATCTCGTTGGCGATCTGGCGGACGTTGCCCGGCCAACGATAGAGCACGAGGTACTCCATCGTTTCTTCGGCGAGGCGCAGTTCCCCTTTGTGCATCTCCTTCGCGTATTTGTGCAGGTAGTGATTGGCGAACACCGGAATCTCCACGCGCCGTTCACGCAGCGGCGGGATGGGCAGGCGCACGATGTTGAGCCGGTAGTAGAGATCCTCGCGGAAGCGGCCCTGCGCGACGAGCGTATCGACGTCCGCGTTGGTCGCCGCGATGATGCGCACGTCGACTCGTTGCGGGTGCGTCTCGCCGATGGGATGCACCTCGCCTGATTCGAGGAAGCGCAGGAGCTTTGGCTGAATCTCGAGCGTGCTCTCGCCGATTTCGTCGAGGAACAGCGTCCCTCCGGACGCTGCGCGGATGACTCCCTGAAAATTCTCAGTCGCTCCGGTGAATGCGCCGCGCCGATGCCCGAACAGTTGTGCATCGAGCATGTCTCGGGGTGTCGCACTGCAATTGAAGGGCAGGAATGTTTTCGCGGAGCGCGGCGAGTAGCCGTGAATCAGCCGCGCGAGCACCTCTTTTCCGGTGCCGGTTTCGCCGGTGATGAGCACCGGTATGTTGGCGCTGGCAACGCGCCGCGCGGTATCCAGCAAGGCTTGCATCTCCTCAGCAACGTACAGGGCTCCTGTGTCTTCCACTTTACTGTCAGAAGGCCAGAGCGCGGCTCGCTTGCGCTCTTCTCGTCGGGCCCGCTCGAGTCCAACAGCGGCGGAAGTAATTCGGAGGATATCAGTTAGGGTGACAGCTTCCGATGCTGAGCGGGGTAAATCACAGCGTAAGTACGGAGTTTTTCGTGAATCGTCGGTATCCGCTAACGGAAACACGATCCGACCGTGGCGTTCATCGATTCCATGAGGTACCAAATCTGTCGTCTCGACGACATCGCCATGCCGTGAGTAACCCGATAGGTCCATTACGCGAACGATCTCTCGTGCCAACAAGGTCGGCTTTGCGGCAACATCAAACGCAGCAGCGAGGCTGTTGATCGCGGCACGGACGCGATCAGTTTGTGTGTCCAATTCGGGTGCTTTGGGCGAAATAGAGCTCGTTTCTGTTGTGTCGCTAATTTCGAGTGGCGTTGAGGCGATTCCTTGGCTTGACCAGATACGCGATCCTCGCTGCTCGAGTCCAGTGGCCAGAAGATAGGACTGGTCAGCGACGATTCGTCCCAACGTATAGTGAAACTGTCCCTGCAATTCGGTGCTCTCTCGGATTCCGGCAAGATATGCGCTCAAAATTCTCCGGGCGCAATCACGCCCTCTGTCCATCCGATGCAGTGTGTACGCAGAATGAAGGTGCAGGGCCGCCACAAAAGGGCGATCTTGGAACGTGCTACCTTTTCGTTCCAGGGACTCAAGCCACGCCAGTGCTCCACGATAATTGTGATTTTTCAATAACAATTGCGCCTTGGTTAACGCGGTCCACCTTGTCGCATACTTGGCGTAGTGCACTGAGTTGTCTTCGAGATCTAAGCGGTGTAGCGTCGCTTCGCATTCATCCAGGTTACCGAGGCCTAAGTAAACACGAGCTAGAGTATCGGTCGAGTCGATAACTGCATTTGGTTCCACAATCCTCTCGAGCACGCGTTTGAGAATTACCTCGGCCTTGCGGTACTCGCCGGTGAGCATGTAGATGTAACCAAGATTTGTCTCAGCACCAGCATGCGTCCGCGAGCTACCATTCACATCGACTTGGGCAATAGCCGAGTGAAAGTAACTGGCAGCCTTGGTGAATTCGCACCGAACGATTGCAATCGAACCTTTGTTCAGGAGAGTCACTCCCAAAACCCAGGCGTTCGATTCCAGTTCAAGAAGCGATTCTGCGAGATCACAATGACGTAACGCTTCGTCTATGCGCCCGCAGTTTCCTTCCATGGTCGCGACGCAGGTATGTAAATACGCGGTCAATGAAGGAATGCCAGCTCGAACGACGGCATTTCGAGCTCGGGGCAGAATCACCGTCAATGCATCCGATGGTCTCGTGTCGACTGCAAAGCGCAGTAAATGGAGATGTGCCCACGCTATTCGTTCGAGGTCTTTCGACTCTACAGCGGCGTGAATCGCCAGATTGAAGTGTTTCCACGCAGC
>Ga0310810_10000881_pt1 | contig 30415 bp, 32 predicted proteins | sample NCmetagenome_FD_207641 | JGI IMG/M metagenome (GOLD analysis project Ga0310810, IMG submission 207641) | Soil microbial communities from experimental microcosm in Duke University, North Carolina, United States - NC | ecosystem: Engineered > Artificial ecosystem > Soil microcosm > Unclassified ... | reverse complement strand
CGGCGCGCCAGCTCGGTTGCGCCGATGCGCTCGCGCTTCCTGAACTCAGCCAGCCGGTTGGTGATGCCTTTCTTCACCATTACTGCCTCCTCACTAGGAACGGGGACTGGCTACGCTGCCCCAAGCGCGCTCAAAACCATTTCCAGCAGGATTCCGCTCCGGCGCGCGCGGGCAGCGCTGCCTGTCCCCGTTCTCGACCAATATTAGAAATGCACCTTCGCAACAACTTCAAAGTCCCGCGGATTCCCCGCGCTGGTGATCGATCCGAACGCCGCGCTGCCCAAGCTCCCGTTGGGATCATTCAACGGCGGCGTATTCGATACATTGAAAGCCTCCGCGCGGAATTCCACGCTCACCCTCTCCGTCATGCGAAATGTTTTCCCGACCATCACATCCGCGTTCTGCAGCCCCGGCCCCCGAACGGGGTTGCGCGAGCTGTTACCAATCACAAACGGGCCTGCGGGCTTGAAGGCCGCCGTGTTGAAATACTTGCCCACGCTGCGGCCCGTAAACTCATTCGGATCGCTCACCCGGTTGGGCCTTTGAACCGCATAGCCCAGGCTCGAGTTGTTGTTGGTGGTCTGCGTAACCGCCACGGTGTCACCCGCCTGGACGCGAACCAGGCCCGCGATCTGCCATCCGGCGATTCTCCACACCCGCGGAATATTGTAGACCCAGCCCAGCGCGAAGACCCGGGGAATGTCGCCGCTCGATAGATCTTTTTCAAGGTGGCGGTTGTTGGCGTCGTCCGCTCCCGTCGTGCCCAGCACCGGCCCCGTGAAGATGGTTTGCGAAAACACGCTGGACGCGTCGTCGATGAGTTTGGAAAAGGTATACGAAGCGTTGATCGTCAGCCCGCGCGATAGCCGCCGTTCGAGCTTCACCGCGGCCGCGTTGTAGGTCGACTGGCCCACATTGTCGCGGAACAACGCCACGTTGGTGAAGCGCGCATAGGGACGCAGCAACTGCTGCTGAGTGATCATCGCTCCTCCCAGAGACGACGAGCTCGGGATTTGCCCAAAGTAGGGATTTGGAACTTTGGTCAGCAGCGCTACGCCGAGCGAAAGATATTGCGAGGGAAGCTGGTTGATATTCGCATCCGGAATACCCAGCCGCGTATTCTTCGAGCCGAGATATCCAATCTCCACGTTCCAGTTGGTCCCCATGGTCTTCTGCACCGTGAAATTCCATTGCTGCGAATATCCCGAACCGTTGTGGCGATCCACGCCGAATACGCCTTGCCCCAAACCGGAGTTAGGATTCGGGACCGTCACTTGAACCGTCGGCCCGTTCGAAAGAACGAACGCGGCGTTGACATTGTCTTGCGATTGCTGGCCCACGGTTTGCACGAACGGAAACTGCGGGATCGTGAAAGGCGTCGTGATACCGGATTGCTCAAAGAAACTCAGGCCGTAGCCGCCGCGAACTACCAAACCATTGCCGACGAGATACGCCAGCCCGAAGCGCGGACCGAAGTCGCCCCAATGCACCCCGCGCGCGGTGTGGACAAAATCCAGAACTTGCGTGTTCAGGTTGAAAACTGCCCCTTGATCGTTCTTCTCCGTTGACGGAAAATTCAGCGTGTAGCGGGTGCCGATGTTGAGAGTGAGCCGCGGCGAAACTTTCCAGTCGTCGCCGATGAAAAACTCGGCAATATGCGCGCGCGGTTGAATCACCTGTTTCTGAATGTCGATTGTGAATGCGTTCACCTGCCCTAAGAGGAACGATGCCAGCGCGTTGCCGCTGCCAGCCGCAGTGAAGGAGAAGGCGCCCGCGGGATTGGGCGGGCCGAAAACGTCCAAAGCCTCGCGCCGGAGATCGGCTCCGAACTTGATGGTGTGGCTGCCGCGTACCAGCGTAAATGTATCCAGGATCTCGGTGACAGACGTCGTGAATTTGGAGTTTGCGGAGGGCGTCGGGCCGATTTGCTGGAATCCGGCGATCGCATAGGTCGGTAACGTTGACGCTGATGTTTGCTTCAGATCGCGCCGGGAATAGCCGGCTCGAAATTGATTCAGGGCGGAAGGCGAGATCGTCCAGTTATAGTCGCCGGCGATCGCATCGCCGCGCGTAACCGCGTGGCCGATCACTCCCGACGTGAGACTGCCGCTACCGTCCGGCAAAGGCGTGACCGGCGTATCGTCGTCGCGGAAAAGCGTGTAGCGCCCGAAGACCCGGTGCTTCTCCCCGAAATAACGGTCGATCCGGAAGTCGGCCTGGTCCTGGTTGTCGGGCTCGGTCGCGGTCCGGACAAAATTGCTGGCGCCGGCGAAGTTGGGCAGCGGATAGTGCTCCAGCAACTGCTTGGAAACAGTATCGAACCGTTCCGGGGGAATCGTGATGTTCTGGCTGACAAACCCCTGCCGCTGCGCGAGCGTCGGAACCACGCTGAATCTTGTGATGCCGGTGCGCAGCCGCGTTCCCTGCCAATCCGCGAAGAAAAAAGTCATGTTGGTCTGGATGGGTCCACCCACGGTCAATCCATATTGATTGCGCCGGAACTGAGGTTTCGAGCCTGGTTGCGCGAATAGGTTCCTCGCGTTCAAGGCTTCATTGCGAAAGAACTCGAACAATGATCCGTGGAACTGGTTGCTTCCTGATTTCCCGATCACCATCACGGTGCCGCCGTTCGACCGGCCGTACTCGGGCGAATACGCATTCACATTGAGCTTGAATTCGGTCATGCCGTCGATGATCGGGTAATATACCACCTGCCCCGGTTCCGGCTGCAATACGCTGATGCCGTCGTAGAGATATTCGTTCGTGCGCGGCCTGCTCCCGTTAATACGCGGCAGAAACTGCCCGTTGGGAAGCGCAACGCCCGGCGAGAGCGAAACCAGCGGAATGAAGTTGCGCCCGTCCAGCGGCAGCGTTGTGATTTTCTGTTCTTCGATATTCAGGCTCACCTCGCCGCTGGCCGTCTGGAGAAGAGGAGCCGCCGCGGTGACTTCGATGGTTTGTGAAGGCTCACCCAGATCCAGTTTCACATCCAGCGCGGCTCGATCTCCAAGCCTCAGAGTAGTTCCTGATTGACGATAGGTCCGGAAGCCCAACTGCCCCACTGTCAGCACGTATTGTCCGGCAGGCAATCCGAGGATGTGATACTCGCCACGGTCATCTGAGGTGACGCTGTAGTGCGCCCTCGTCGCCTGATCTTCGGCTTCAACTTTTGCCTTGGGAATCGCCAGACCGGAAGGATCCTGGATGGTGCCAAAAAGCTCGGCTGCGAGACCCAGCTTCAAAATGAGCAGAAAAAGGAGGATTTGCCTCGCCATGGACTGTCGTGTAAAGATTACAGACTGTAATGTTAACACGACACTTTGTCGTTCTAGTAGCCCTGGCCGCGACCGGATGCAACCCGTCCGAAAAGCCGGAATTTCTGATCGCGGCCGCCGCCGATCTGCGCTTCGCCATGGACGAAATCGCCGCGCAATTTCAAGCGGTTCATCCGCGGGTCGCCGTCAAAACCAGCTACGGATCGTCGGGACAGTTCACTTCGCAAATTGAAAGCGGTGCGCCCTTCGATATTTTCTTATCAGCTGATGCCGCCTATCCGCGAAAACTGGCGGACGAAGGCCTGGCGTTGGGATCGGAATTCGTGTTCGCAATCGGCCACATTGTGTTGTGGGTTCAGGATTCTTCACCGCTGCAGCTAACCGGCATCGACGTGCTGCGCGATCGGTCGATCCATCACATCGCTATCGCCAATCCGCAGCACGCGCCGTACGGAAAGGCCGCGGAAGCGGCGCTGCGGTCACTGGGCCTTTATGACCAAGTGAAGGACAGGCTGGTTTACGGAGAAAACATTTCGCAAGCGCAGCAATTCGTGGAAACGGGAGCGGCCGATATCGGGATCGTCGCGCGCTCGCTGGTAAAAGGCGGGCGTTCCTGGGAAGTGCCGCTGAGCGCTTATCCGAAAATGGAACAGGGCGGCATCATCGTGAAGGCGTCACGACAAGCCGCCCTGGCCCAGGAATTTCGAGCGTTCCTGCTGAGTGAGCAGGGGCGCTCGATTCTGAAACGCTACGGTTTTTACTTGCCGGTATAGGCGACCCGCCAGATCACGCGCGCGCCATCATCGGTCACCAGAAGTGAGCCGTCGCCCGCAACCGCGATTCCGACCGGGCGGCCCCAGTTAGAGAAGCCCGTCAGAAAATCCTGATACACGCCGCTGGCGCGGCCTTTTTCCAGCGGGATCCGAATGACTTCGTGCCCCGAGCCCACAGCGTGATTCCAGGAGCCGTGCTCGGCGGCGAAGGCATCGCCCGAATACTCCGCAGGAAACTGTTTCCCAGTGTAGAAGGCCATGCCGAGTGAGGCGCTATGCGCCTGGACGAGAACGTCAGGCACAATCACTTTCGCTTTCAACTCGGGATGCTTGCCTTCATGCTTGGGATCGTAATTTCCGCCGATGTAGAACCACGGCCAGCCGTAAAAACCGCCGCGCTCGACGTGCGTCACGTAATCGGGAACCAGATTGTCTCCGTAGGTATCGCGCTCGTTAATAGAGGTCCACACTTCACCCGTTTCGGGATGGATCGCCAGCCCGACCGGATTGCGAATTCCCGAGGCGTAGATTCCGACGAACTTGCCCTCGGGAGTGTATTCGAGGATGTTGGCGCGGTGGGATTCGCGCTCATTGTCGTCATTGTTTGACGCCGAGCCGACCGCGAGGAACAGACTCTTGCCGTCCTTGGAGAAAACGATATCGCGCGTGGAGTGGCCGCCGCCCGCCGGAATATCAGAAATCAGCGTTTCCGGCGCGCCGGTGGCCTTCAAGTCGCCGTTCTTATAGGCGAAGCGCACCAGCGTACGGGTGTTGGTGGCATATACCCATTGCGGATTCGGGCCGGGCGGATAGAAGTTGATCCCAAACACTGCCGGCAGCTTGGCGAACTCGGAGGACTGCTGCGGCTTGCCGTCGGCGGTGATCCCGCGAAAGATTTTGATGGCGCCGCCATTGGTATCGGCGACGAAGTAATCGCCATTGGGCGCGGTGCGGATCTGGCGGGGATTGGTGAGCCCTTCGCTGACATAAATGGAGACCTTGAATCCCGCAGGCGCCTGCGGCATGGCATCCGGCGGGCGAACCGCGCCGCGGCCACCGGGCGTGTTGCCCGACGGCGTTTCTCCGGGCTTGGGAAGATCCTGGGCCGTGATCTTGTGCGCGACGCCGGGCTTCAGCGAAGGAGTCGTGCTAAAAGCCTGCTTGCCGGTGAGAATGGTCATGCCGTCGGTCTTGGCGGCGTAGAGCATCAGGCTCCCGGCCAACGCCAACAAACCGGCGGGAAGGATCCAATGGAGCTTCTTCATATGTTTCTTAAGGTTATCCCATTGAGGTTACCCCAGGCCGGGTTGAGGCACAACGGTGCAAGTTGAGGAGCGAATTTCCGGGACTGGATGGGCCAAGAACGGCGTATACTGCAAGTGTTGTGGAAGTATACCGGCAGGAGACGCGAGAGATCATCCGACGCTTTCACCGTCACCAGCTCAGCTTCCCGAACTGCATCGCCGCGCTGGATGCCGCACTCGCCGGACTCCTTCCCAGGCTGAAGCCGGAGCAGCTGGACGGGGTTCGGGCGGATATACTGGCTAACAACGCGACCGTGATGGAAGAGCTGGCGCGCCGCGCGTCTGGCCGTGAGAATTGAGCGCCTGTGCCGGCGACGGTAGCCATACCAGTACTTTTGCGGGAATTGTCAAAGGGATAATCCCAGATGAGCATTTGACGGCAGTCCAGCGGGTGGTAGAATGCCTGCGGACGTGCTACTGACTCTGCTGTCGATCGCCGGAGCGGCGCTGATTGTCCTCGCGCTGGTGCTCCACGCGGTGCAAACCGTTGCGATGCGCCGCGAGGCTCGGAAGCGGGCTGAAATGATACGGCTGCGGGTTCAGGAAGAGCCGAGCGGCCAGCACGTGGTCTATCGCGAGATTCCGATTCGTCTGAGCGGGAATTAGGCTGCGCGGCACCATTCAAACGGGGACACACCGCTTGACGACGACATCGCCGAAGTGCTGGAGCGTCTCCGCCACGTCGTAGGCGAACTGCATGCGCAGAAGATGGTCCATGTCGGGACCAAACGCCTTTTCGATGCGCAAGGCCATTTCGGGCGTAAGCGCGGCCTTGCCGTGAAGCAGGTCGGAGAGAGTGGCGCGACGAACTTTCAGAATCTCCGCCGCCCTCGATACGGTAAGGCCCAGAGCTTCGATGATCTCCGCTCTAGTCAAGGTGCACGGGATGGGGCGGGTTCTTCATAGGCATCTGCGAGCCTCGTGAAAAGGGCCACCAGCGATATAGCTTATACCTACAGGTCGAGAGGCCTGCTGATCGGTAGTCCCTGAATAGTGCCTTGATCCCTTTATAGGCGGGGGCGGGGATTTCGCTGGGCTAAGTGCTCAGTCTCTCTCACCTTCATTCATGTATTGATTGATGCGAGATCACCGCCCCCAACTGTACGGTTGAGAGCCTTCCGCATTCTTCGCTTTGCGCGGATAGCATGTTCAAACGCAGATTTCAGGCACTGCTTACTGCTGGGCAGGTTTCGGGCCCGCGGGCGGAGGAGGCGGTTCGTCCCGCGCGAAGCTCTAGGGAGGATCACGCTATGAAGGAGACTCGAACCTATCCCCTGCGCATGCCGAAATCGTTAAAAGAAGCAGTCGAGCGATTGAGCCGCGAGGAACATACCAGCATGAACCAGTTCGTGACCACCGCCGTGGCGGAAAAGGTCTCGGCGCTCCAGACCGCGCGCTATTTCGGGGATCGGAAAGCGCGGGCGGATTTCAAGGCCTTCGACAAGATCATGAAACGGAAAGGCGGCAAGCCACCGCGCCCAGGGGATGAAATACCTGATTAGAGGCGCATCGCCAACTACTGGGCTGGCTTCGGGCCAGCGGGCCGAGGTGGCGGCTCGTTGCCGAAATGGTCGGCGAGCTGGCTGGCGTTAAAACCGCCGTTGGGACGAGGCTGCTCGGGCAGCATGGTGGCGTTCCAGTTTTCGTAATCCTGCACCAGGCGGCGGTACACTTCCGGCTGGCGATTTTTGAGATTGGCGCGCTCCAGCGGGTCCTCGACCACATTAAACAGGAACGTGTTCTCGCGAATTTTCAGAAACTTCAGGTCGCCGTCGCGCAGCGCGTGCTGCGACTTCTCGTTATAGCGCCAATACAGTTTGCGCGATACGGGCGCGGCGCTCCGGGTCAGCGCCGGCAACAGGCTCATCCCATCGGAAGGGAAGGCGGGGTCGGGCTGTGCGCCGGCGGCGGCCAGCAGCGTGGGGAACCAATCCATCGTAATCGCCACCTGCTCGGTAGTGCTTCCGGGTGGAATATGGCCGGGCCAACGAACCAGGGCGGGAATCCGGAGACCCCCTTCCAGAAGTTCGGTTTTCTTTCCGGTGAACGGCCAGGTATCGGCGAAACGCTCGCCGCCGTTGTCGCTGGTAAAGATGACGATGGTGTTGCCGGCGATACCGCTGGTAGCCAGCGTCTGAAGGACGCGGCCCACCTGCAAATCCATCGCTCCGACCATCGCGGCGTAAGTCTTTTGCGAGCCGCCGTCATAGTCGGCCAGCCCGCGAATGCGTTGTGATTCGGCCTCGTCGCCGGGCCCCTCCCAGGGCCAGTGAGGAGCATTGAAGTGCAGGCTCAGGAGGAACGGCCGGCGAGCGGCGGCGTAGTCCGTGACGGTTTTTACGGCGCGATCGCCGAGCAGCGTGGTGAGGTAGCCGGCCTGCTGGACGGGAGCGTCGTCATCCCACAAATCGTACGGCGCGTTGGGGCCGACGTTGGGCTTGTGGGTGAAGTAATCAAGAGCGCCGTTGTGGAATCCCCAGAAGTGATCGTAGCCGCTCTTGAGAGGGCTAAAGTTGGGCAGATTCCCGAGGTGCCATTTCCCGAGCAGAGTGGTACCGTAGCCGGCTTGCCGCAGCAACGAGGGAAGCGTGGGATGCTCGGGCGGCAGGCCAATGGTGGTGTTGCCTGTTGGCAGAGGCTCGAAGAGGCCGATGGGCAGGCGGTACTGATAGCGTCCAGTGATGAGAGCGGTGCGGGTGGCGGAACACACGGCGGAGTTGGCGTAGGCTTGCAGGAACTTCATGCCCTCGGTGGCAAGCCGGTCGATGTTGGGGGTGGAATACTCGCGGCGGCCGTAACAGGAGAGGTCGGCATAGCCGAGGTCGTCGGCCATGATGTAGATGATGTTGGGAAGAGAACCCTGCGCCCGGGAGACTCGGGCGGAGAGAGCGAGCGCGAGGGGGGTCGCGAGAACGCGGCGGCGAGTAAGTGATGGGTGGGGCACCGAGCCATTGTGCCTTATTTCGGAGGGGGAGTGAAAAAGGGTGTGAGGCCGGCCGCTGCTAACCGATCGGGAGCGCGTTTCTAGTGGCTGGTTTTGTTGGAGCGCTTGGCCTTCCTGAGTTCGACGGAATCAATGCAGACTTCATTCTTCAGCCGGTGGACTTCGAGACCTAGAGGCCCTTCTGACGCGCTAGGTGCATGGCCTATCTTGTTGGACTGCAAGAGCTATGTCAATGACGCCATTCTTTTTGTAAATTGTACTTGACATTCCCCGGGGGCGGAGCTAGACTCCTAATGTCAACCACACTTTACATAACGACAACAAATGGAGACATCATGAGTCAACTAAAATCACCGGAGATTGGGTATTGTTCGCGGGTTCGGACGAGCACCATACGGCTCGCCCGATGGACCGGCCTGTGGGTGGCGGCCACGGCGCTGATGTCATTCGGGCCGGTGTTTCTTTGGAATAAGGCCGTGGTATTTACGCTGCTTGCCGTCGGTCTGAACGTTGCCGTTGGTGCCGGCATGATCCTGGCCAATAAAAACTACCTCGCGGAGCTGGATGAACTCCAGCGGAAGGTTTATCTAGACGCTCTGGCGATCACGGTGGGAGTCGCGGTGATCGTCCTCATCCCGTATAAGGTGCTGGAAAAGTACGCTGTCATTCCCTTCCACGCGGGCCTCGAGCAACTGATGATGCTCATGAGTCTGACATTTGTGGTTTCCATCATCTACGGCACGAGGCGGTACCGGTGAAGAACCGGCTCAAAGTGCTGCGCGCCGAGCGCAACTGGACGCAAGCCGAGTTGGCCGACGCCCTCGATGTATCCCGTCAGACCATCAACGCCATCGAGACGGGCAAGTTCGATCCGAGCCTGCCGCTCGCCTTCCGGGCTGCCCGGCTCTTCGGAATGCGTATCGAAGAACTTTTTCATGACGAGGATCGTAGTAGTCCTGCGAAGGAAATCAAAAAGGATACTTATGTATAAACTCACCGTGGCGCTATGCAGTCTCGCCGTTCTCACGGCGACTGCAGCCTTCGCCCAGACAAAGCCGGCCTTCGAAGTGGCCACTATCAAGCCGGCCCCACCGATGGACCAGGCCAAAGTGCTGGCCGCAATGCAAGCCAGTGGGAAGATGCCATTCGGAGCAACTATCGACTCCAATCGTGCGGAATACCTGTACCTCGATCTGAAGTCGCTGCTGACTTACGCCTATGGCGTGAAGCCCTACCAGATCACCGGACCTGACTGGATGTCCGCGGAGCGTTTTGACGTCGTTGCCAAGATGCCCGAGGGGTCGAAAAAGGGAGATGCGCCCAAAATGCTGCAAACGCTTCTCGAAGAGCGGTTCAAGCTGACGGTTCACCGCGCCAGCGCCGAACATCCGGTATTGGCGCTGGTGGCCGGCAAGGGTGGGCCGAAGCTGAAGGCTTCAGCCGGAACGCCGGTGGCCATCGACGAGAGCGCGCCCCTGAAGCCAGGCGAGTTGAGAATGGACGGTCCTGACGGACCCGTGCGCGCGACGGTCGACGTAACGACCGGGAGTTCGGTCATCGATATGGGACTCCAGGGAAAAATGTCCTACAGGCTGAACCAGGCCACGCGGTCGTTTCACATCGATTTCAGCATGACGACGATGGCCGGCTTCGCGGACATGATCACGCAGTTGTTTGCGCAACTGGGCGGAACGGGGGGCCGGCAGGTTGTAGACATGACCGGGATCAAGGGCAATTACGACGCAACCGTGGAAGTCTCGCTGGCCGAACTCATCGCCATGGCGAGAGCCGCCGGTGCGGATATTCCGACGGGCACACCAGGTGGAGCCGGGGGGACAGGCAACAATCCGGCGGTGGCGTCGGATCCCGGCGGGGGCTCCTCATCCCTAGCAGATGCGGTGCAATCGATGGGACTGAAACTGGAGTCTCGCAAGGCGATGGTAGATCAGCTGATCGTCGACCACATTGAGAAGACACCGACCGAAAACTAAGGGTCGGAGATTTTCGTGAGCCAAGTTTCTCCAAGCGCTTGACGCGGGCGAGCCGCTAGGCTAGATTTGTGCAAATGCCCGGGCCCACGGTCACTCTCCAAGAGCAATTCGGCGAAATCGACATCTACCTTTTCGACCAGCTTCTGAAAGGCCGCATCTCACCGGGAATGCGGATACTGGACACCGGATGCGGTGCGGGCCGTAATCTCGTCTACCTCCTGCGGGAGGGGTACGAAGTCTACGCCGTGGACTCGGACGCGCAGTCGGTGGATCGCGTTCGGTCCCTGGCGCGGAAGCTCGCGCCTGCTCTTCCGGAGTCGAATTTCCGAGTCGAGGCTGTCGAACATATGTCTTTCGACGATGCCTGCGCGGATGTAGTCATCAGCAACACCGTTCTCCATTTCGCCCGCGACGACGCGCACTTCGAGTCCATGCTGCAGGGGACCTGGAGGGTCCTGAAACCCGGCGGGCTCTTTTTCAGCCGCCTGGGATCCACGATCGGCATGGAGAGCCAGGTGGAACGCATTGAGGGCCGCCGCCACAGATCGCCGGATGGTTCGGAGCGGTATCTGGTGGACGCAGCGCTGCTCGGCTCGATTACCGAACGGTTAGGCGCCGAACTGGCCGACCCGTTGAAGACCACGGTGGTCCACAAGCAACGCGCGATGACCACATGGGTATTGCGGAAGAAACTAGCCGGATAACAGAATCCCGCGGTTGCGCCTGTCGCGGCCGCTCACATAGAATTGATACGACTCACGAAAAGGAGATCGGTATGATTCGCGTACTTCATGTCTGTGTTGCCGCACTGATCCTGACGAGCCAAGCTTTCGCCCAGGGTGCGCCGCCCGCTGCGAACGGTCCCGCCACAGCACAAGGCGCAGGACAAGGTCGGGGGCAAGGTCCGGGCCGGGGAAATTTCGCACCCGTTGTGACCGGCCCTTCCGCGCCGGTTCCGCCCGAGGTCGCGATCCCGCGTCCCACACCGGAAGAGTTGGCGCAGGTGAATGGCGCGCTGGCGAAGTGGATCGCCACGGACAAGTCGTCCACCAAACCGCTGCTGCAAAAGTTTGAATCGCTGATGATGCTGCAACCTCCACGATTGAATGTGGCGGCCACGTATACGCAGACTCAGCAACGGATGGGGCCCCGGCACGTAGGTTTTGTGGAGACCGCGAGCAAGGGCAATATCGACCTGTTGCTGGAAGGAGACTCGATCACCGATTGGTGGGTGCAGGGAGACGCCAATCAGGCGATGTTCGACAAGTATTTCGGCAATATCAAGACGGCCAACTTCGCCATCGCCGGCGATACCACGCAAGGAGTTCTATGGGGCCTCAAGAACGGCGAAGGCCAGGGATTCCAGCCGAAGGCCATCATGGTGATGATCGGGACGAACAATTCCGGCTCGTACAGCGGTCCTGAAATCGCGGAAGGTGTCGGCGCGGTGGTACTGGAGATGCGGAAGGACTTTCCCGATGCGAAAATTCTCCTGCTGGCGATCTTTCCGCGAGGCCTGCCTGGGGACCCCGTGCGCGACAAGCTCGCGGAAGCCAACCGGATTATTTCGAAACTCGACGACCAGCGACACGTTTTTTACCTGGACATCGGCGCCAAGTTCCTGGACGAAAAAGGGGCCTTCCTTCCGGACTCGTTCCGGCCCGACAACCTGCATCCGCAGGCCAAGGGATACGATATTTGGGGCGCCGCTGTGAAGGACAAGCTCGCGGAGATGATGAAGTAGCGCAGCGCACTCGATGGGTAAGCGGCTCGTCACAGTTTTGGTGATTCTGGGTACGGCCTTCGCATCCACTGATTTGGCCGCTCAGTGGCTGAAGGTTTCCACCGCGGGAGTGCCGCGCAAGGCCGACGGCAAGGTGAACATGTCGGCCGCTGCCCCGCGGATGGCGGATGGCAAGCCCGATTTTTCGGGAATCTGGACCACGGGAGAATCCGATGGGCGCCGCGCGGAGCGTCCCGCCGACGAGCAGAGTCCTGTCGACCCGAGCAAGATCACGGGCTCGCGCCAAATGGCGAATATCGGGGTGGATCTTCCGGGAGGGTTGCCGTATCAACCTTGGCTTGTGCCCATCGTCAAGGAGCGCACCAAAAACCTGGCGAAGGACGACCCACACATTAAGTGCCTGCCGGATAACTTTGTTCGCGCGTACGGGCTGCCGCACCTGCTGAAATTCCTCCACACGCCGAATCTGCTGGTGGTGCTCAATGAAATGAATGCTGGATACCGCCAGGTGTTCACGGATGGACGGCCCTTGCCCGAAGATCCGACCCCTTCGTGGCAAGGATATTCGTCGGGGAAATGGTCCGGCGATACTCTGGTGATCGACACGATCGGACTGCGCGACGATACCTGGATCGATTGGAATGGAAGTGTGTTGACCCAAGCAGCCAAAGTGCGGGAGCAGATCCGGCGCCCGGACTTCGGACACCTGGAAGTCCAGGTCACTGTCGATGATCCCAAGGCTTATACGAAACCGTGGACGGTCACGATAAAGCAGCGCATCGTGGTGGATGCGGAGCTAATCGACGAGATCTGTTTGGAGAATGAGCAATCCCTCCAGCACATGAAGTGATTTCGTTCTCGAATGGTTAGGCGGAGATAAATACCATGGCGAAAGTTGACGGAGCAGTATCTACCGAGTTTTCGGCGCCTAAGATTCCGGAAGGCGTGCGGGATATGACCACGACCACGCCCCTGACGCCGGAGGGCCAGAAAGTATTCGTTTACTACAACGGCCCCACCGATCAGCTGAGTGGCATTTCGGCGGGCGCATGCGTGCTGGAGCCGGGTATGAGCCCGCATCCCAAGCATCAGCATCCGGAAGAAGAATTCCTGATCGTCGGCGAAGGCACGGGCGAGATCGAATGCGACGGCAAAACCACCCAGGTGGGGCCGGGCGCGATGATGTACTGCGCCGGAAACACGTGGCACGGGATCACCAATACCGGCAAGACTCCGATGACATTCTATTGGTCGAAATGGATGGCCAAGGGTTTTCCGCGTAGCGAATGACCACGTCGGAATTTCATCATTACCAGCTCACTGTAACGGATATCGCACTGTCGCGCCCGTTTTATCGCGACCTCCTGGGCCTGGCGGAGATCCCGCGTCCCGCATTTCCGTATCCCGGCGCGTGGTTCCAGTTGCCCCATGGCCAGGAACTGCACATCGTCACGGTTCCGGGTCCTCTATGGCGTCCGCCGAAGGATATGGAGATCTTTGAGACGCATATCGCGCTGCGCGTCCAGAGTTTCCGTGAAGCGCTGGAAAGACTGCACGCGCACGGCTATCACGAGGAGTTTCCCAAGGATCATCCCCTAACGCTGGTGATCAAGACTCACCCGCCGACCGGCTACCCACAGGTGTATTTCTTCGATCCCGATCGCCATCTGTGGGAGTGGAACGCCCCCATTCTGGATATCGATTGAGATAACGAGCTTAGGCCAGAGCTTTTCCGTACAGCGCGAGCAGACGGCTCCAGGCCTTCTCGGCCAGGGGCTCGTTGTAGACGCCGGAATCCGGTGGGCACCAACCGTGCGCTGCGCCATACACTTCGATTTCCGCGGGCAGGTTCGCTTTGGCGAAGGTGTCTTTCAGAACGTCCTTCTCGGTGGGTCTCGGCTTATCGTCGCTTTCCGCGATCGCAATGAGGAACTGGGCCTTGGTTTTCGCGGCCTGCAGATGCGGACTGTTGGGCGTATTCGTCACCAGTCCACCGCCATGGAAGGAGGCGACTGCTCCGACGCGATCGGGCACGGCAGCCGCGGTACGAAACGCGATGGGGCCGCCCATGCAATAGCCCTGTGTGCCGATCTTGCGATTCTTGGCAACCGACGCTTGCTGGTCCAGCCATCCGATGAAGGCCTTGGCATCCGTCATATGGGTGGTCTCGTTCAGAGCTTGCGCGAGCGGCATCAGTTCCGGGATGGGGGTCGCTGCGCCCTTGGAGGCGGTGGGTGCCGGCTGCTTACGGTAGAACGGATTCACCACTAGCACGGAATAGCCCGACTCGGCGAGCCGCTTGCCCATCTGGCGGAAGGCGGGACGCAGCCCGAAGATGTCCGGCCAGATCAAAACGCCTGGGGCCGTGCCGGTGGTTGGATGCACGAAGTAGCAATCCGCGGTTCCGTCCGGCGTCTTCACGGTCACGTCCGATTCGGTCACGGTAACCGCGTTCGCGACCTGGGGCAGCATCATGGCGATGCCTGCGCCCAGCATGATCCCGAATTGCTTTCGCGTCACCAGACCGAGAGCTTCGTACCGCTTCTGGTCGTCTTCAAAATGATCCTGGTCGCACATAGTGGCTCCTTATCCTTACTGGATATTCTATATCGACTCGCTCTCGCGTGTAAGCTGGATGTGAAGTGATCACTCGACGCGACTGCGGGAAAGGCCTGCTGGGCTTCGCGGCGCTGGCCAATAGTTCCGGACAGGCGGGCGCGCAAGAGACCGCAATTCCGCCGCAAGGCAGCGGACAACGCTTCCGGCATTTGTCCTACAGCGATATGGGCGGACGGCCGGACAGCGTACAAGTAATGCTCAACCGCCGGCATCTGTATGTCGGGCACATGTTCAGCAACGGAGTCACGATTCTCGATGCGGCGAATCCGCGCAGCGTGAAGCCGGTAGGCTTCTTCACCGGGGGAGACTTTACCCGGACGCATCACCTGCAGGTTTCCGACGACCTGCTGCTGCTCGCCAACGGGGCAAATATCGTGGCCATGCAGTCCTACGACGACATGCGCGGGTATTTTGAGAATGCGCTGGCCGATAGCATCACCAATCGCAAAAAATTCCGATCCGGCCTGAGTATTCACGATATTTCCCGTCCGGCCGAGATGCGGGAGATCGCTTTTCTCGAAATGCCGGGCCTGGGCATCAATCGCCTGTGGTGGGCCGGTGGACGCTACGCCGCGGTGGCCGCGCATTTTGACGGATTCACCGATCACATTCTGTGCATGGTCGATCTGAAAAACATCACCAAGCCGGAAATTGTCGGTCGCTGGTGGATGCCGGGGATGAATCGCGCGGCAGGCGAGCCGTCGACGCTGGCACCGGGCAGGCGGGTGGCCCTGCATCACATGATTACGGCCGGCAATCGCGGCTACGGAGCCTGGCGCGATGGCGGCTTCACGGTGCATGATCTCAGCGACCCGACGAAACCGAAGCTGATTTCACACATCAACTGGAGTCCTCCGTTTCCAGGCGGCACACATACGCCGCTGCCCCTGCCGGGCCGCAAGCTGGCCGTCGTCGCCGACGAAGCGAATGCGGAAAAATGCGCCAAGGGTATGTTTGCGACATTCCTCGTGGATTTACGGGCCGAGGAAAATCCGGTGCCGATTTCCACTTTGCCCGCGCCCAAGGAGCCCATGCCTAAGGGAAAAGACTTCTGTGGATTCGGGACGTTCGGGCCCCACAACCTGCACGAAAACCGGCCGGGCACGTTTCGCAGCGAGGAGACGATTTTCTCCACTTACAACGTTGCCGGAGTCCGCGTGTTCGATATCAAGGACGCATTCGCGCCCAAGGAAATCGCCTACTGGGTGCCTCCGGCGCCCAAGAAGCTGATCGATCCACGTCCTAATGTTGCGCTGGCCGCGAAATCCGCCGACATCCTGGTCACCACCGATGGACTGGTGTACGTTACGGATTGGAACGGCGGGTTGAACGTGCTGCAATACGAAGGCTGATGCCCGCGCAATCCCCCAGCCAGGTCAATCCCGGACGTATCCACCAGGCGCTCACGTCGTATCAGCTCGCCATGGCGCTTAAGGGGGCTATCGAGCTCGAAATTTTTACGCACATCGCGGGCGGGGTCACAACCGCGGCTGCCATCGCGCCGCTGTGCCAAGGGACAGAGAAAGGTGTGCGCGTGCTGTGCGACTATCTCACGGTGCACGGCTTTCTCATCAAGTCGGAGGGAACCTACGGGCTCGCGCCCGACACGGCCGCGCTGCTCGACAAGAATTCATCCGCGTACATGGGATCGGTCGCGCACTTCTTCACCAATCCGGTGATGATGAGCAAGTTTCGCGATGTGGCCGCGCTGGTCCGCAACGGCGGAGCCACGGATCACACGCTCGCGCCGAACGACCCTATCTGGGTGGAGTTCGCGCGTCACATGGCCCCTATGTTTGCTCTGCCGGCAAGCATCGCGGCATCGCACGTCACTACACCTGGTGAACCCGCCAAGGTTCTCGACGTCGCGGCGGGGCACGGATTGTTCGGGATTCATGTGGCGTTGCACAATCGCGCCGCCGAGATCACGTTTCAGGATTGGGACAACGTCCTCGAAGTGGCGCGCGCGAACGCCGAGGCCATGGGGATCGCCGGCCGGTTTCGCACCATCGCCGGCAGCGCCTTTGAGGTGGATTTCGGTACCGGCTACGATCTGGCCCTGCTGCCCAACTTTCTGCACCATTTCGATTTCGCGACCAACGTCGCGCTACTGAAAAAGGTTCGAGCGGCGCTGAAACCCGGGGGACTCGCCGCGGTGATCGAGTTCGTGCCGAATGAAGATCGCGTCTCGCCGCCAGATGGAGCGCTGTTTGCGATGCGGATGCTGGGGACGACGCCGGCGGGAGATGCGTATACGTTTGCCGAGATCGACAACATGCTGCGGGCGGCCGGTTTCGGCGCGGGCGAAACGCGCAGCCTGGCGCCGGCGCATCAGACACTGATTCTTGCTCGAAGGGACTAGCGTGGGTCCTATCCCCTTCACGCCACGAGTTGTAAATTATAAAAAGCGTGTCGCGCTCGAACCAGACAGGAGAGCATGGTGTCAAGAATGAACAAACCGAAAGTGGCCGTAACGATCGTTACTCTCCTGGTGACGACAATGGGCGCTGCGGCTCATCACGCGTTCGAAGCTGAATACGATGAGAAAAAGTTAGTCACCTTGTCTGGCGTAGTTACTAAATTCGAGTGGACGAACCCGCATGCCTGGATCTATCTAAATGTTAGAGATGAGAGTGGCAAGGTCACTCATTGGAGCTTCGAAATGGGCGCTCCCGGCGGCCTTGTTAACCGAGGCTGGAAAAAGGGGGAGTTGAAGCGGGGCGATCAAGTGACGATCGATGGCTATAGCTCAAAACGCCGCGCCAGCGTAGCCAACGCGCGTATGGTGACGCTGCCCGACGGTCGCAAGCTTTTTGGGGGATTCCAGTCCACGCCGGGTAACCCCACTGGAAAGTAGCCATCTTGATCTGATAACTCCTGCTCAACGCAGTTTGTCGAGGTAGTCGAGGAGCGTGTTGCGGGCGGAATCGTCCAGGCGGGCGCCCCAGCCAGCCATCTTATTGATCTCGGCGTTCCACTGCGCGCGGGTGAGGCGTTGCTGGCGGATCACATCGTCACCGTGGCAGACCAGGCAGTTACTGAACGCGGCGGGCGGCGTGGGAGCGGTCTGGGTTGTCAACGACGGTGTTGGGACCGAATCTCCCACATTCACGTGGACGCGCGGGACGACATTCCACAGATAGCCTGAAGGATTCCACTCCTGGTCGAGAGGCTGAGTATTTCCGGATGCATCGCGGGCGCGGGCCAGGATGGTGTAATACGCGGGCGCGGCCGGAGTCCATGTGAATTCCCATTGCCGCCAACCGAAGCGGGTGCGCCGGCTGGCATTCAGGGTTGCGGGTTTCCATGCGCGGCCGCCATCGACGCTGACTTCGACGGAAGTCACCGGGCCGGCGCCCCAAGCCACACCACGGATGATGACCGGGCGGCCGGGATCGAGCTGCGCGCCATCGAGCGGCGAGGTGATGACGCTCTTGACACGCAGGCTGGTGACGGGCTGCATGCGATCGGCGGGAATCGCGACGCCGGGAGCAACGGGGCGGCCGGGATGGCGATAGGCGGTCTTCATCCAGAAGCCGTCGTGTTCCTGATCATGCTCCTGATCGAGGACGCGAATCGAAGTTACCCACTTGGTCCAGGAATCGCCGGCCCAACCTGGTGCGACCACGCGCAATGGAAAACCGTGTTTCACGGGGAGCGTTTCTCCGTTCATTTCATAGGCGAGCAATGTATCAGGGTCGAGGGCCTTCGCCAAGGGGAGCGAGCGCTGGAAATCGGGCATGGTCCCTAGGGGGACATCGGCGCCGTCGAACAGGATCTCGCGGGCGGAGGGTTTCAGGCCGCCGCGTTTCAGCACGTCGGCCAAGCGTACTCCGCGCCAGCGGGCGTTGCCCACGGCACCGTGGCTCCACTGCAGGCCGGGCACGGGAGGTTGAAAGAAGGCGCGGCCGTTTCCGGCGCACTCGAGAACGCTGACGATCTCGGCGGCGGGCAATTTCTTGAGATCGTCCAGGGTGAGGGTGAGAGGTGTGGCGACTTGGCCGGCGACTTGAAGGCGCCACTGGCTGAGATCCACCAAGGGGACGTAGACATGCGTGCGCACGAAAAAATTTTCAACGGGGGTGAGGTAGTCGGAGAAACCGGAGAGGGGCATCTCGAGATCCTCAGGACGGACGGAGCGGGAGAGCATGTCGCGCTTGGTGCGATCTTGCGCCTTGAGACGGTCGCGGCCTTTGAGGAGCGCAGCGGCGGCGAAGAGGAGGAAGTCGCGGCGGGGGATGCCCACGCAGTGATTATAAGTCTGCTGAGGTCTCTAGTTGTTGTGAACTTTTCACTCGACTTTACGTATTCGGATTCCAGGAGGCGAAGATGACGGGCAGTACGATAAGTTGCGCCGGCTTAGCGCTGTTGGTTTCAGGCATTGCATTCGGTCAGGCTACTCCCAAGCCCTTGGAATTTGAAGTGGCGTCTATCAAGCCCCATCCGCCCGGCGAGACCTCCTCTTCCATGAATTCGGTTCCCGGAGGGATAAACGCGACCAACATGACGCTGCGTCAGCTGATCCTACGCGGGTACGAAATCCAGGATTTTCAGCTTCTGGGCGGACCGGGCTGGATCAATGACGATCGATGGGACATCATGGCCAGGACCCCCGACTTCGTGATGCCACAAGATCCTAACAGCCTCAATGACCGGCAACGCAGAACGATTCAATCGGAGATGCAAGAACGGCTTCGCAGTCTTCTGGCCGATCGTTTCGGGCTAGTTGTGCGCCGCGAGACCAGGGAACAGCCAATTTACGCTTTGGTCGTCGCCAAGAACGGAACCAAGCTTCAGCCCACCAAGCAAACGGGCAGCAACAACGCAACGAGTACCAACATGACGAATGGAAGGGGCACGGCGACCTTCACCGCAGTCACCACCGGCGTGTTGGCGCAACAGCTCGCAAAGAGGATCGGCCGTCCCGTGGTGGACAAGACAGGCCTCACGGGCAAGTACGATTTCAAGCTGGAGTGGACGGCCGATGTAGGCGAACCAGGCGCCATCAGTGACGGAGCCGATGTCAACGCCGCCGAACCCTCAGGACCTACTATCTTCACGGCGCTCCAGGAACAACTCGGGCTGAGGCTGGAATCGCAGAAGGGCCCGGTAGACGTGATTGTCATCGAGCGCGTCGAGAAGGCGTCGGAGAACTAGGTTTCCAAGCAGGCGCCATGGCGACGGCGGCCTATTACCATACTATAATCAACCGTAAGCACTCAGTAGGAAGATTGCGGTGGTGAAGTAAGGTGATCGCCGGTTTGTGCGTTGCGAGCAAATCCGCAATTCTGCTAGAGGAATCCCACATCCGGACCGAAGAAGGAAAATATGCGAACACAGGCTTCACTTCTCACCACTAGTACCTTGATACTAAGTGCGCTGCTGGCGCCCATGGCCGCGCTGGCGCAGAACGAGGTCCATCACGGCCCGGACGTACCCGCCGACGGCCGGGGAAACTACATCCGGCAATTGCCACCTCGGGCGCAAGCAGGGACCGGTGGTGCGGCCGTCCAGGGCAATGGGATCAATTACCACAACGGTCCGGTGATGCGGGATGGCGTCAACATCTACTACATCTGGTACGGAAATTGGGGGCAGGATCCCACGGCCAATGCCATCCTTACGGACTTTGCGACCAACGTCGGCGGTTCGCCATATTTCAACATCAACACCACTTATGGCGACACAGTCGGGAATGTTCAAAACACGGTGCATTATGCGGGCGCCACGTCTGACGCCGGTTCTCTGGGCACTTCGCTGAGCGACAACAACATCTGGACGCTGGTGACCAACGCGCTGAGTTCACACGCGCTGCCAACGGATCCGAACGGCGTGTACTTTGTGCTGACAGCGCCCTATGTAGGAGAGACTTCAGGCTTCCTGTCGCAGTATTGCGGCTGGCACACTTACAACGTCTACGGTAGTACGCCGATCAAGTATTCTTTCGTGGGCAACGCGGCGGCGAATATGGCGGCGTGTTCGATACAGTCCACGGGGCCAAACGGCGACGCGCAGGCGGATGCGATGGCATCGGTGATCGCACACGAACTGGAGGAAGCGGCCACGGATCCGCAACTGAGCGCCTGGTGGGATGTAACGGGGGCGGAGAACGCCGACAAATGTGCCTGGACATTCGGTACAACCTACTCCGCGGGCGGGGCGCAAGCCAACATGCTGCTCGGCGCGCGGAACTACATGATCCAACGCAACTGGGTGAATGCGGGCGGTGGATATTGCGCGTTGTCTTACGCGGCAGCGACTACGCCGGACTTCAGCTTGTCGGTATCGCCGAGTTCGCAGAGCGTTACGACGGGGCAAACGACGGGCAACTACACCGTGACGGCGACGGCGCTGAACGGCTATGTGGGGACACCGGTCTATTCAGTGACGGGCGGCCTGCCGGGCGGGGCCTCCGCAAACATCAGCGGGAACCTGATCAGCATCTCGACCACCGCAGGCACAACGCCGGCGGGCACGTACAACTTCACGATTTCGGGCACGGACGGCACGCTGACTCACACGACGTCGGCGACGCTGGTCGTCTCCGCGCCAGCAGCGCCGACCTTTAACATCAGCATCTCGCCGAGTTCGCAATCGGTGAAGCGGCCGACGGGCAGCGGCACGGCGTCGGCCAGCTATACGGTGACGCTGACGGCAACCTCGGGGTACAGCGGAACGGTGACGTTGACGGCTCGGGTGACTACAACGGGTTTGTCCGTAAGGCTGAGCGCGGGCTCGATCGCCAACGGAAGCGGGACATCCACAATGACGGTGACCGTGACCTCAAGCGCCAAGAAGGGCAACAACAACCTCACGGTAACCGGAACCGATGGGTCCGCGACGAAGTCCGCTACGGCGTCCCTGAGAGTTAACTAGGCGGCGTAAGCGTCCAGGTATTTCAGGCCAGAGCCCGTGTTGTAAAGAACAATGCGGGCTTCTGGATTTAGAAACTGATTGGCGAGCAGCTTCTTCGCGGCGATGACGCAAGCCGCGCCCTCGGGGGCCGCGAAGATTCCTTCGAGCGAGGCAAGTTCCCGGCCGGCCTCCAGAATCTCCTGGTCGCTAACGGCGATGGCGGTCCCCGCGCTCGCGCGGAGGATGTTGAGGATCAGCACATCGCCCAGAGGCTTGGGGACGCGCAGGCCCGCGGCGATGGTCGAAGCGTTCCGCCAGAGTTCGGAACGCGAAGCGCCCTGCTCAAAGGCCCGGACAATGGGCTGGCAGCCCTGGGCTTGGACGGCGACCATCCTGGGTCTTTGGGAAGAGATCCAGCCGAGCTGTTCCAGTTCTCCGAAAGCTTTCCACATACCGATCAGACCGACGCCGCCGCCAGTGGGATAAAAGATCGCATCGGGCAGATCCCAATCAAATTGTTCGGCGATTTCGTAGCCCATGGTTTTCTTGCCTTCGACGCGATAAGGCTCCTTGAGGGTGCTCATGTCGAACCAGCCTTCCTGGTCCTTGCGCTCGGAAACCAGCTCAGTCACGATACGGGCGCAGTCGCTAATGAGGCCGTCGACCAGCGTGACGTGGGCGCCGAGCGTTTTGCACTCGATGTAGTTGGCTTGAGGAACATCTTTGGGCATGAAGATGTGCGCTTCGATTCCGGCGGCGGCGGCATAGGCGGCGGCTGCACTGGCGGCGTTTCCGGCGGAAGGAATCGCGATCTTGCGAATGCCCAGCTCGCGCGCCATAGTGATCGCCGTGGTCATTCCCCGCGCCTTGAAGGAGGTGGTGGGATTCAGCCCCTCATCCTTGACCCACAGCTCGCGCGCGCCGATCGCAGCCCCGAGGCGATGTGCGCGGATCAGCGGAGTCATCCCTTCTCCCAGAGAAACGATGGAGCCGGCGCGTCGGGGCGGCAGAACGGGCAGATAGCGCCACAGGTCGGGGCGGGCCGATTTCAGGCTGTCACGGGTCCAGGTTTCTTTAATCCGGGCGAAATCGTAGCGCACGAAAAGTGTTCCGCCGCAGGAGCACAAGTTGTGAATCTGATCAGGCGGAAAGCGGGTGGAGCACAGGCTGCATTCAAGGTGGCTGACGTGGGACATCTCTCTTCGAGAGTATACTGGCAGAAGAATTTTCTCCGTTTGCGAGGTTTTGATTTTATGCGAATTTCGTTCTTTTTGGCGGTCCTGATTGCCGCGGCGCCGGTGTTCGCGCATCATTCCTTCGCCGCCGAATACGACGGCGAGAAGCCGATCACGCTAAAAGGCGTGGTTACCAAAGTCGAGTGGGAAAACCCGCACATGCATTTTTATCTGGATGTGACGGATGACAAGGGCAAAATCGAGGCGTGGAAGTTGGAAGGATTCCCGCCGAATATGCTGGTCCGGCAGGGCTGGAAGCGCGAGGCGACGCTGAAGATCGGCGATACAGTCACGGTGTTCGCGTGGCGGGCGCGGAACGGCCTGAATCTGGCGCACTCGCGCGAGATCACTTTTGCGGATGGAAAGAAGATTCTATCCGGGCCTCCTGCGGGGACAGGAGGCATAAATTGAAACGCCTGGCCGCTCTGATCCTGTGCGCTTCCTGTGCGGCAGCCCAGAAGCCGCCGGTGCCGAAGGCTGCCAATGGTAAACCGGATTTGTCGGGCGTCTGGCAAGGCGGCGGGGCGGGAGGATTATCGTTCGCGATCGGCGCTGATAACGCCAAGGCGGCCCGGCCGGACGGCGGGGGCGTGGGGAGTGGAGCCCGTTCCGAACCCCCTCCTTACCAGGACTGGGTGCAACCGAGACTCAAGGAGTTGCGCGACCGCCGGGCGATCGACGATCCCGACAACCGGTGCTTGCTGGCGGGCATACCCCGGATCACGGGGATGCCGCTGCCGCTCAAAATCGTGCAGACCAAGGACGAAGTGATCTTTATATATGAAACGTTCCACGCGTTTCGCGTGATTCCGACGGATGGGCGCGGGCATCCGGACGATCTCGACCCCTCGTTCCTGGGAGATTCGGTGGGCCACTGGGAGGGTGACACGCTGGTGGTCGACGTGATCGGGTTCAATGACAGAACGTGGCTCGGAAACGGGGCTTCGATCCACAGTGACGCACTGCACGTGGTGGAACGTTACCAGCGCGTGAACTACGACACGATCACCTACAACGTGACGCTGGAAGATCCGAAGATGTTCACCAAGCGCTGGACTCTGGCGCCGTCCTTCCTTACGCTGCGGCCGGGGGAAAGGCTGCGCGAGTACGAGTGCATCGCCGACAACCAGGATCTGCAGCGGTTCGAGGAGCTATTGAAGACTCCCACGGTGTTCGTAAGACCGCCGCAGTAAAGGTATCGACACGCCCGCTTGCAGGTCCTACGGAAGTGTCGAGATGGCACGCAGGAGTGCGTGCGTCACTTTAGTGCCCAACGCATACGTAAATAGGCACTTATGCCGGACTGAGAATCTGCCGATAGAAACAGTACGTATGTCCGCTCCTCTCGCCGGCAAATTTCAGGATCACTACAAAGTTCTCGGGATTGATCCCAAGTCGGGGCTGGAGACCATTCAGCAGGCGTACGGGAAGCTGGCGCAGAAGTACAATCCACGGAATGACCAGACCGGCGATCCGGAAAAGTTCGATGCCGTCAATCTGGCGTACGAAGTACTGTCCGATGCGGAACTGCGGGCCGCCTTCGACAAGCTGAAGAACGGCGGAGAAGACAAGGCCGAGTTCAAATTCAGCGGACTGGACTTTTTCGCGGCGCTGGGGCACGAGACAGCATTGCGCGCGGCCCTGCTGTGCGTTTTATACGACAGCCGCCGTAAGAAGCCGTTCACGCCGGGTCTGTCGATGCGCAGGGTCGAGAACATGCTGGAAACCACGGCCGAGGGGTTGAGCTTCGCGCTGTGGTACCTGAAACAGCGGAGCCTGGTCGCGAGCGATGACAAGAGCAATCTCCAGATCACGGTGGAGGGCATGGACTACCTCGAAACGAACCCGCCGACGCCGGAGATGGTGATGCCGCTGATCCGATCGGTGGGACTCAAGACTCCCATTACGGGTGCGGGCCCTGCCGGCACGGGCGTTACCGGTACGGCGCCGTCGGCCCTGAAGCGGATCCACGAAGCGCTGGCTCGGTAAGTGCTCGCGGCCGGCCGGGAGGCCTGCCTACCGGGGCCCACTTATACTTAAAGTATCCCCATGGTCACGGAGGTCGCTAGCTGCACGTTCGAGAGGCTGGAGCTGGATTCCGGCGTCACGCTGTCCCCCGTGGAGGTCGCCTATGAGACCTACGGCGAACTGAACGCGGCGCGCTCCAACGCCATTCTGATCGTGCACGCCTTTTCGGGCGACGCGCACGCCGCAGGCGAAGGCGGCTGGTGGTCGACCATGATCGGACCGGGCAAGGCCTTCGACACCGATAAATACTTTGTCATTTGTTCCAATGTTTTGGGGGGCTGCCGGGGCACGACGGGTCCGGGCTCGATCAACCCGGAGACGGGATGCCCATGGGCGATGTCGTTTCCGCAGGTGACCATTGCGGACATGGTGCGGCTGCAAAAGATGCTGATCGATCATCTGGGGATCGAAAGGCTGCTGACGGTATCGGGCGGCTCGATGGGCGGCATGCAGGCGCTGGAGTGGGCGGTGAGCTATCCGGACCGGGTGGCGTCGGCCATCCCCATTGCGACCACGGCGCGGCATAGCGCGCAACAGATTGCGTTCAACGAGGTCGGGCGGCAGGCGATCATGGCGGATCCGGACTGGAACAACGGGAACTATTACGGCGGGCAGCTGCCGGGGCGGGGTTTGGCGGTGGCGCGGATGGTTGGCCACATCACTTACATGAGCGACGAGAGCATGCGCGAAAAGTTCGGGCGCAAGCTGCGGACGCCGGACCAGTTCGAAGTCGAGAGCTATCTGAAGTACCGCGGGTACAAGTTCGTCGACCGCTTTGACGCGAATTCCTACATCTACATCACGCGCGCGATGGACACGTTCGATCTGACGCAGCGCGGGGCGCTGCCCACGCTGTTCGAGTCGAACGAAGCGCGATTTCTACTGATCAGCTTCACCTCGGACTGGCTGTATCCGTCGTATCAACTGCTGGAGATCGTGAAGGCGCTGCGCGGGCGCAATTGCGACGTGGCGTACTGCAATTTGGATGCGCGTTACGGGCACGATTCTTTCCTGGTGGAAGTGGAACAGCAGACGGAGGTGGTGCGCGGTTTCCTGGCGAGCACGTTCCGGGAGGCGGCCGCAAGTGCGTAACGTCGATGCCTAACATTCATGGGCGGCGCGACTTCGCGATCATCGGGGAATTGATCGCACCGCGGACGCGGGTGCTCGATCTGGGCTGCGGAGAGGGCGAGCTGCTAGCGTGGCTCAAGGAAAATAAGCAGGTGGACGGCCGCGGCGTCGAGATGGAGGGCGCGCGTGTGCAGAAGGCCATCGCACGCGGCGCGTCGGTCTACCAAGGCGATCTGGAGTCGGCGGTTGAGGATTATCCGGATCAAGCATTCGACTACGTGGTCCTGTCGCAGACACTGCAAGAGACGCGCTATCCGCTGGCGGTGCTCAAGGGAATGCTGCGCGTCGGCAAGCGCGCGATTGTCGCGTTCCCGAATTTCGGGCATTATTCGGTGCGGCTGGCCTGGCTGTTGAGCGGACGCGCGCCGCGTACCGACCGGTTTCCGTATGACTGGTACGATTCGCCGAACATCCATTTCCTGTCCGTGCTGGATTTCGAGGCACTGGCGGACGCGCAGGGCTGGACAGTGGAGCGGCGCATTTGCGTGGCGGGAGAGCGGCAGGTGACGTGGCTGCCGAACGTGATGGCGGAGATTGCGGTGTTTGAAGTATCGGCGGAACCGAAAGTGGGCTGAACGTGCAACGGAATGGGGACAGCCAGCCGATTTCGGCGAGCCATTCAGGACAGAGCAAAATTCGTTCTTCGAAATCGGAGGCCGTCCTCATTCCACCGACCGAGTTCCGTTTTTCGAAATCGGAGGCAGTCCCGCAGCGGCTGGATCATTTCCTGCAAGCGCACCTCAGTGAATACAGCCGGTCGCGGATTCAATCCTGGATCAAAGACGGCCACGTGCTGGTAAACGGCGCGTCCGCGAAAGCGTCGCTGGTATTACGGGGGGGCGAGCGGATCCAGGTTTCGCCAGCGGGATTACCGCCGCTCAAGGCTACTCCCGAGGATCTGCCGGTCGACGTCCTGTACGAAGACGCGTCACTGATCGCGGTAAACAAGCCGGCGGGCCTGGTGGTGCATGCGGGTGCGGGAGTCCATGCGGGAACGCTGGTCAACCGGCTGGTGCACCGGTTCGCAACACTCTCGCAATTAGGCGGAGAGATGCGGCCGGGGATCGTGCATAGGTTAGACAAGGACACCAGCGGGGTGCTGTTGGTCGCGCGGACGGACGCTGCCCATCGCGCATTAGCCGCGCAGTTCGCCGGCCGGACGGTGGAGAAGATTTATCTCGCGCTGGTGCACGGGAAAGTACGCGCGGATTCGGGACGGATCACAAGGCCGATCGCGCGGGATCCGGTGCGGCGGACGCGGATGACGGCGCGGCTGGAATCGGGACGCGAGGCGCTGACGGAATACCGGGTGCGACAGCGCTTCGAAAAGTTCACGTATCTCGAGGTTCGGATCGGGACGGGCCGGACGCACCAGATCCGGGTACATCTGGCGAGCATCGGGCATCCGGTGGCGGGGGATCGCACTTATGGAGCGCCTGAAGCGCAACGATTGTTCCTGCATGCGTGGAGAATCGGATTTATCAGCCCCACCACGGGGGAAAAAGTAGCAGTAGAAGCTCCTTTGCCGCAGGCTCTTGAGGCTTGGCTCGCGGGGCTATAATCCTAAGTGAGCATGAAACGCGGAATCATCGTCGCTGTAAGTGTCGGGCTGATGTTTGGACAGAACGCCAAACAGAAAGCAGCGCCCAAGGGCGCTCCTTCAGCCGACGACCTGAGCCGGATCACGGTGGACGTGACACGCGTTAACCTGCTGTACACCGTGACGGACAAAAAAGGCCGGTTCGTCAGCAACCTGACGAAGGACGATTTCGAGATTATCGAAAACAAGAAGCCGCAGCAGATACTGGAGTTCACGGCCGAAACCGATCTGCCGTTGCGTCTGGCGATCCTGATCGACACCAGCAATAGTATTCGCGACCGGTTCCGGTTCATCCAGGAAGCCGCGACGGACTTCGTCACCACGGTGATGCGTCCCGGTAAGGATAGGGCGATCGTGGTCAGTTTCGACACCTCGCCGGAACTGGTGGCGGACCTGACCGACGACCAGGTGGCCGTCACCAAAGCGATCCGCGATCTGCGCCCCGGCGGAGGCACGGCTCTTTATGATGCGATTTTCTTCTCCTGCCGCGACGTCCTGATGAAGGATCAACCGCGCGACAAGTTTCGCCGCGCGATCGTGGTGTTGAGCGATGGCGACGACAACCAGAGCCGGTACACACGCGAGCAGGCGCTCGAAATGGCGCATAAGGCCGACGCGGTAATTTACACCATCTCGACCAACGTCACGCACCTGGAAACCAGCGGCGACAAGGTGCTGAAGCGCTACGCGGAAGAGACGGGCGGAATCGCATTCTTCCCTTTCAAAGCGGAAGACATGGGGCAATCCTTCGAGAACATCGCCAATGAGCTGCGGCACCAGTACAACGTGTTCTACCGCCCGGAGCCGCTGCGCACGGACGGACTATATCATCCGGTGGATATTCGCGTGAAAGATCGGAAAGAGCTCAGCGTACGGGCGAGACACGGGTATTACGCGCCCACGCTTCCGCTGGCCCCATAATCTCCCCAGGTACGATCATCCGAGCTGTGGGCGTCGCGTAGTAGCCGTTACGGGTACGGACGGTGGGGCGGCCGAATCCGGTGACCGTCACCTTGACTTGCCGGAAGGTCCCATCCAAAGCCGGATTGGAAGACGTGTACCCGAGAATATACTGATTGCGGATTTCGTGGGCCACGCGCGGCGTGATTTCCTGAACATCGCTGGTGCTCTTGGGGTAGTAGTCCAGCCCTCCGGACGCGTCCACCAGGGCCTTTAGCGCCTTCTTGGCAGCACGGGCTTCCCGCGCCTCTTCTTCGTTCAGCAATCCAATCGCATAGATCAGCACATCGCTACTCTGCGCCTGGCGCAGAACCTGTTCCAAGGTGATGTCGCTCGAATTGTCGTTGCCATCGGTGATCATCACCAGGACTTTCTTATCTTTCTTACCGTTTTTCTTGACGTAGGTGATGGACTTGCTTAGCGCATCGCGCATGGCGGTGCCGCCGCGGGCCTCCATCCGGGCCAGCGCAGCTTCGAGCTTCTTAACGTCGTTGGTCAGAGACTGATCGAAGTGGGTATCGTCATTAAAATTGACAATGAAGACTTCGTCGTCGGAGTTGGATTGTTTGACCAGTTCCAGGGCGGCGGCGGCCACGCGGGACTTCTTGCTGCTCATGCTTCCGCTATTGTCAACGATGATGCCCATGGAGACGGGTACGTCTTCGCGACGGAATAGGCGCAGGGGTTGTTCGACGCCATCCTCAAAAACCTTGAAAGCAGACTGAGGGATGTTGGTGACCAGCCGTCCATTCTTGTCGACCACGCTGGCGTGAAGAAGCACCAGCCGTGCATCGGTGCGGTAGAACGGAACATCATCCTGGGGGGCTGGAGGCGCTTGCGCCAGAGCAAAGCTGGCGAGCAAGACGAGCCCGATGTTGCGCCCGATATGGCGATAGACCAGCAACCACTTAAAGTCTATCAGGACTCGTAAGGGGCAGCGCTGGGTAGGTCACCGATTCTCCCTCGACGCGCGCAAAAGGCGTGTATTTGTGGGGTTTGCGGCCGGCGGTAGTGAGGATGTGCTCGACCTCGATTCCGCGCGCGGCCAGGGCGTCGGCGATGAGCGAGCGGTGGCAGCGCCAGGGGACGGCCTCCGCGCACATGATCACGGTGGGAACCACGGCGGCGAGTTCCACTAGCTTGGCAAGGTTCTCGCGGAAGGCGGCCGTCTGCATGTAATCCGCGTAGCCGCGAAAGCTGGCATTCTTCCAGCCGGTATTGAGGGAATCCTTGCGGGCGTGGCGGAGTCCGCCGAGTCCAGGCAGATGGACGTACTGGATTCCGTGTTGCTCCAGCGAGACAGCGAGTTGATCCTGGCCGAACTGAGGATTCCGGAGCGACTTCGGAATCGTGCGGACGTCCACGAGCTGCCGCATGCCGTGCGCGTCGAGCATTTCGAGAAATTTCTCGATGGGTAGCGTGGAGTGGCCGATGGTGAAGATCGTCAGGGTTCTATCTTAGCTGGGTGTTAGCATGGGGTTTCCCTAATATGAATTTTGAGGCGGCCCTGATCAACGTGGCGTTGCTGTGGCTGCTGACCACGCCGCACGAATTTGCGCACGCCTGGGTCGCGACTAAATTGGGCGACGATACGCCCGAGCGCGAAGGCCGGGTGACGCTTAATCCTTTGGCGCACGTGGACTGGATTGGCACGGTGCTGCTGCCGGCGGTAACGTCGCTGATCGGCGCGGGATTTCTGGGATGGGGCAAGCCCGTGAATACGAATCCCTCGAGGCTTTGGGGTGGCTTGAACGGGATGGCGCTGGTCGCGCTAGCGGGTCCCGCGAGCAATGTAGTGTTCGCGGTAGTACTCGCGGCGGTGGCGGCGGCGACGGCTGGCGCAAGCCCGGTGGTGTCAAACTTCGCCGCGCGAGGGGTCTGGCTGAGCCTATACCTGGCGTTGTTCAACATGATCCCGATCCCGCCACTGGACGGATCGAAATTGTTGCTGGCGGC